>Ga0181612_130946_pt1 | contig 15591 bp, 15 predicted proteins | sample HoacroProtozoa21_FD_119630 | JGI IMG/M metagenome (GOLD analysis project Ga0181612, IMG submission 119630) | Hoatzin crop microbial communities from Cojedes, Venezuel. Combined Assembly of Gp0051906, Gp0051904, Gp0051908 | reverse complement strand
GTGTTGGGGTGGATGGTGGGACGTGATGATCTTAGAGGTCTTTTCCAACCTTAATGATTCTGTGATTCTGTGGTTCTACGATTCTATGAGGAATGTTGAAAAAAAAATTAGTCTCAAGGTAAGCTCACTCACAAAAACATTGTTCTCTGTGTGTGTGCATCCATGTGCATGCGTGTGCTCTGAAAGGTGGATAAAAGGCCTCTCCCATAAATGCGACTGCAATCCAGTTGCATGTCCTGCACCAGAGATAGTCCTTCATACCCAGGTACTTCTCCTCACAGAGCACTGCCGTAGCCTGTCCCCAAGGATTCCAACAGCTGCTCTGTGGAGACACTGTCCCAGTAAATGATGCCATCTCATTTCTAGGATATTTTACTTCCTTCCAGAATACTGTTCCAAGAGAATTTTGTCACATGTCCCTCAGCTCTGGGATTGGGGCAGTTCCCTGTATTAAAGGGGTGGCTATCATTGATTTTTTTTTTCCTTGCTAGAGATGGGGAGCACATGGGTGAAAATAATGTAGAAATGGTAGTTCTTCTGGTGTTTCCCTCCCCGCCCTGTTCTAACAGGATGCAGAAGTTGCCTGAAGTTTGACTTTCTCCAGGTCTTTCATTTAGCCAAAGCCATTAAAATATAATCTGAGAGTAAACATATTTCTTCCCATCATTGGGTTTCTTTTTTTAATTCCTGATGAGAAACTGTGCCTGTGGGCACGTGGGAGGCAAATGAGTTTTGCAGATCCAAGAACAATACAGTTGACACTGATGATAAATTTTTTTTTGGGGGGGGATAGGGGTGTTGTGTCACATTCTGCTAAGTGTTGATTGTGGACTTGACCAGATCAAGGTTGAAAACAAGTGCTCTGCATTCATACTGTGCCAACATCCAAGGCAAGAGATGAAGCACAAAGGCTTTTCAGAGGAAACCATCACAGACCTTTGGGAAAATGAAATCCTGGTTTCTTTCTGTAGACACTGAAGTAAAGAGTAGGAGGCCACTGTCTCTCCTGCACACCTTGCCGCTGGCCATCTGAAAGGATACAATACACACAGCACAAGCTGAAAACACCACAAGAAAAAAAAAATCCTTTACTCTGCACAAAAAACCCCTATCTGGTGAGTGGCCGAAAAGCCAAGAACAAGAGGTAGTTAGAAGTTGTTAAAAACTCTTGCAAATAGGGATTATAAGGGAACAAACCAAAAATACTCCCTCATTCACTTGTGAGAGGGTTGGCGTGCAGAGGGCCGGGGTAGGGAGGGTTTTGTAGGGGTGTGGGGCTATGCCAGAGTTCACAGCTAACAATCTTGGGAGCAGGGTCAGATGGGGAATGAAGAAATTTTAAAGCCTCCTGTACCAGAGTCTCAAGGTCTGGACGGTTACATGTGAATGTTTCGTCTCGTAATAACACCCGAAAGCCTTGCTGGAGTTGCAGGACCTTGGGAACAGTTGGCACTAAAAGTGACTCTGAGGTCACTGCCAGTGTGGTGGTGTGTGAAATCCTGGCTTTACTGAGATTGCTGTCAGTATTGCCGTTGATGTCAGCAGGGTTAAAAATTCGCCCCCTCTCCATGGTTCATCCTTTCCCCTCCCAAGCATTTATTGTTGACAATTCATCACAATCGACTGGATGTATCTCTGGCTCGAACTTCAGATAAATGTTACACATGATGAATCATAAGAGATATAAAATATATTACCTAGTTCTCACAGTACATGCTGTTCTGAGAAAGCGGAGTAGCAATGCTCGCCATTACATCCTCGGTGGAAGTACTGAGGGACGTACTTAACTCCAGGCATGAAAGCAGTAATGGAAACAGTCATGTGAAGTCAGGTGCTATCTTAAATCTCTTGCTGAAACAGGGTCTGATTGAGCAGACCTTTAAGCCTGCACATATCTGCAGAGATGTAAGCGTTGTCTCTTGGTAAGGTGACACCTGATAGTAGGAGAGTGACCTTGGATCATCTGACGCGGGCCGATTGCCCCGAGGGAACGTCCTTAGGACTGTTTTAGTAGGCAAAATGGGATCCTGGCTGCCTGCGGCAGTAGCACAGGTGGAAAGGTGCAGGAGGTTGTGGAAAGCTGCTACGGTAGCGTGCAAAGACACTGCTGTCGTTTGGCTGGAGCAGCCCGTCGGTGAGGTGACAGCTAGGACCAGAGTCCAGCTATAAATATACCACGTTTTGTTCATTATGTAGAAGAGCTTTCATCAGAAACCTCCAATTCCTACGGGCCTCAGGACGCTCCGGTTTTGCTCTTTGCTGAATATTCCAGCTACTTTGTTCTGCCTCCGTTGCCAGATTTATTCACTTCTCCTCTAATGTACTGTTAAAAGGTCTCCTCTTCTATGTCAGGTCTGGCAGATGGATTGAACTGCAGTTTTGCGAGCCTGAGAGGGGCTGAAGAACTGTTCCTACAGCCCAGGCCAGTGGTACAGGCAGGAGATCTCCTTTCTATTTGTGGTGGAAGCACTGTTATAGCAAGTAGTAAAGGACCTGGCAAGGAAAGTCAGCAGAGGGGCCTCGGAAAGTAAGATCTTTCCAGTTAAACTTATTTAGCTTTCACATCATCCAAGATCACTGCTGTCTTATGGGCTGAAATGAGACAGTCTGTACTCATATGGATCAAAAAATGAGAAAGAGCAAGCATCTGACATGGAAAATCTTCCTGTGGCAAAATATCTGACTGTGGTAGGAAAACTGACTGTGGTGGAAATCTTCCAAAGACTCAGATTATTTAAAAGGCCACGTGAAAAAATACCTCCCCTGTTTCTTTGCAGATGTAGACAACCATCTAACCGTGAAATATATCTTTAGCTTCCCAGCAATTTGTGTTCTTTTACATCAACTTACAGGCCCCAAATTTCCCATTTATATAATGCACTGTGACATAGAAGAGCATTTCCAAGCATCTCCTTCCCGGGTGGAGTGGATGGGGACACTGTGTGGCTGCTCGGTCACTGGGTTCCTCCTGCTTCTGACCTGTGGATCTGTCCCTGGGCTGGCATAAATGCAGCAGCTGAAAGCTTTCAGAATATTTTCCCTTCTTCGGTAGGTTGAATCATAGCCCTTTCCAGAGTATTCTGGCTTTCCGAAGCATTCGTAGGAAAAGGCTTATGGGCTATTTAAGTCCCAGGTCACTGTAGCCCTCTCACCCCAGGTGAACTATGTGAATTAGAAGCTTACAGTCATGCACACCATGTTTCTAAAGCAAGCTGTAATGGGTGGATCTGCAAAACAGCGACGTCTTTAATGAGCCTTGCCTTGTTCCCCAAACAGGTACGTGCACTGGAAAACAGTGCCTGCCCTCTCCACGGGCTCAGTATGGGTATGGCATTTCAGGTGGGGGAGGGATGAGCAAAGGTTTTGTGTCACCTTCACTGCATCTGATTTCACGCCCTGATCTGAGGGTTTGTTTTTCCAATGGGACGTTATCACTTGGATGATAAATGGGGTTTGTACTTTATAAGGGAGATTCTCGTAATAGAACCACGTACCCAAAGCTGGTGTCAGCACTGCAGTTGGCTTGCTGAGCAGCACGGGTAGTGGCAGGTTTGATGATGTGAACATCTGTATTCAGACCGTAATGTCCTGTGCCTCATCCTCTTTTTACAGTGATTTTAAGCCAGCAGTAGCTGATGGGAGGGAGTAAAATCAGAACCACCTTCCTCATTCTTACCACTTGCGGCCTGAGTGGGTGGCCAGTGTTGCAGATCGTGACTTGGGAAGGTAAAGCACAATCAGCCAAAGTGGATATGCTGCAATTAGACCTCTCCGGGCAGATAAAACTCTGAGCAGAGGGTCTGTTTGTCCACCGCTTGCTGTCCAGGTCCTTAAGAAAACAGAGAGAAGAACGTTTCTGGGGGGAGGTATCCGGATGGCACTGAGTGGGCTTTATCATCGTGGCTTCCATATCGGTGGAGTCCTGGGCCACCAGCAAGTAGCAAGATGCTAGTATTGAACCTTTCACTGCCTTGTGTCTGAGACAGCCCCCAGAAAGAGTAGCCCGGCAAAAGCAACTGTCCTTTCTGCTGCCATTCACTGTGCCCTGAACGCTGGTCAAAGTGAGACACACAGTTTCTCCTCTTGCTACTATTCTCGTGAGGTTTTTTTTCTTCTCTGCCAATTGCATATGCTTTCTTTCCTTCCTTTCCTAAGGCCTAGCAGAGCCCGCCAAGAATCCACGTTTTGCAACTGCTGTCACTGTTGTAAATGTTTCTGATGCTGGAAAAGCAAGATCCAAGGAAAGAGGCCAAAGCTAGCAAAAACCTGTCAGGTTTCAGGGCTGCTGATAAGATAGGGAAAGTGCCTGTTTCCCCAGCATCCAAATCACAAATGACAGTTGAAATCAAGCAGTAATTTCTACTTTTGTTCATCTTTTTTGTCTACTTTACCTTGCATTCATCATATCTTTTCATAAGAAGGAAGCAAGAGCCTATTGCTTGTACTGCCTGGGGAAAGCCAGGGATCTGGGCTTTATTTGCAGACCCTCTGTCCGTTCGTGGGACCAAGAACAGAAGTAAGGACACCAGCCTCCCCTATGGATTACATGGCAGACCAAGTGCCTGCAACACAGACTAACTCTGACAATCTGATTTTTGTAGGATTTGGCTAAGTTTCACGTGATCACTTCACCTGGATCAAAATATCAGATCGCTCTTTTCCCTCGTGGCTCAGATCATTAAACATCCGTGCTTTGAGAAGAGTCTGAGCACCTTCACCACGTGCTTTTAGCCCAAGGACTGTAAGGCCCTCTGAGCCCTGTTGGCCCTGCAGTGGGCTCGTGGCCACAGTTTTGGGTACAGCTACACGAGCAAATACAGGTACAGCAACGATGCTATCCCTCCTCCTTTAATGGTCACTTTGTGGCAATCGCTGGTGCAAAAAGCCTTCACCAAGTAGTTTTTCCTCATTTTTGTGATCTGCTCAAGCTCATTTATTCCCCTGAAATTAACAGCAAGGCCATGCTTAGAAAAAAACAGCCCTCTGCCTTGTGACTTTCTCTCAGGGCTGTGTTGCCTCCCTTTCTCTTCCATCCAGCTCTTTCTGTTTATGTGGCTTGTGGATGCTTCGGTTCACGGACGCGCTGGCAAACAATACCCAGCTCTGTGTCTGTGTTCAGCACGAACAGAACCCTTCCAATGCACAGTTCAGCTCCCACTGGTGCAGGCTGCTGCTCCTGTCTTTGGTGGGGCCCTCCCCCTGTGACAAGAAGCTCACCCCCTTCATGGGTTTACTCCATCAGGTTGGCTCGAAAACGCTTTGCTTGGAGCAGCCAGGAGAAGCTCCTTGTTTTCGCTTCAGGATGCTGGTGCCTGTTAGAAATCAGTCAATAGTGCTGGAGTGGAAGGACTCATTGACTTGATGTGAATTCATTAGTGAGCTTCTCTAAGGGTTTGATTCAGTCAAGGCAGCAGGAGCCTTTCCAGGTGCTTTCATGTGCTTTGGCTCCAGCCCCTCTTGGTTTATTTATTTTACTCAAATGTTGGTAAGGGAGGTACCTCTAGCAGCTGCCCTCTCCCCCCAGCAGATGACATGGGGTCTCTCTTCCCCTTTCACCCAACCTTGCTGTGGGTTTTCCTCCAGCTGAGCTGCAGAAGTCGGAGCAGGCGCTTTGCAGCCATCCCCCATCCAGTGCCCTGGAGGCACGAAACTGGTGGAGGGAGGTTGCCCCACACCGAGCACCCAGCCCTCTCACCGCCTCCACTCTGGCGAGAGCAGATGAGGGAGCCCAGGAGAGGGGAGGTCTCCCCTGGGTGCTGGCAGGCACCAGGCTGGTCCTCAGAGCCAAGGCACAGCAGGACAGCGCAATGCAGAGAGAGAACACAGCCACCACGAAAACAAACATCTTTACGCCACGGAAGAGCACAGGTCATGAAAAGCATCTCCATACAGCCTGCTCCTGCCTTAACCCCCCAGCAGGCCATCGGAGACTGCCTTAGTATATGTAGAAAGATGATTATAGGCAGTAAATTTTGAAAATTCAGGCTTCCTTCTGGGTTGATTTCAGTCTGGCAGGTGAAGCGCTGCTTGGTTAATTTTCTGTAAGATCTGGAATGGTTTTCATATCACAATTTGATTTGCACACAGTGATGCTCATTTATTTTGGATCATGCTTTCCCCCCTTTCAACAACGATATAGCTGGTGATGCAGAAACGGCTGGTGAAGTTGCAACATATCTAGTATGTCCAGCAGGCTTTAGTAGCTCTTAATAAATAGGATTATGAACCATTTAAAGCCCTTAACCAAGACAGAGCATCGCTGTGCTGGGTGTGGTACCACAGAGGTGCAACCATGTTTGCTATTCCAAATGTGCAAGCTCTAAGGACAAACTGAAAAATCAAGAAAAAAGGAAGCATTTTAACATGTTGGCAGAGAGTAAAATGAGGCACTGAACGACTGAGTGGTTTGTGGAAGGGCACATGGGGCTCTTGAAGACTCTGGACATGAATCCAGATCAGAAGGTATCTAGCTGCTCTCCAAGCCTTCTGGCAGTGTGAACTTTGCACAAATAACAGCTGTTCCCTCTCTCATTTCTGTCTTCAGGGCCCCTCCTAAAGAAGGAGCAGGGAAAAACCTCCATGATGAAAACCGCCCTACAAGACAGGGCTGGGGGAAAGGGCTCATGTCTCCTCCAGCTCAGCTTCTGGCCCATCCTTCTGCCCTCTTGGCAGGAGGAGAACATTAGTGCTGGGGAGAGAGGAGATTAATGCAAAGACCTTTCAACCAGCTCAGGGAAGGCACAACTGTGTCCATGCTCTGCTAAAAGGCAAGTTCTGGCGTGTGTAAGTACAGCTAAGCTGGCTGCTTTTCTGCATTAGATAAATATTGATTGATAAAAAGCTGCCAAGTGATTAAATAACTGGCTTGGGAGTCTTTTTTTTTTTTTTTTTTTTTGGGGTTTGCTAGTTTTTCTGCAGCAAGACCATCCCAAGCATTTGGAACCCATCTGTGGTGATCATGCATCCGACGTTGTCCAACAGGACATGATGGAGGGATCAGAGATTTAAACTTCCTGTCCCCTGCGGCTCCTTACAACCATCGTTAAAAGCAGTCTTTTCAAACTCACCCTGCAAAGATGTGACGCTGCCTTTTTCCCTTCCAGTCTCCACATTTCCATTTCCAGATTTGCCCACCGGCAGTGAAGTCTCGTGGAAACAGAGCCCTTCATCACTGTTGGTAAAATGCTCATTTTTTCATGTCGTGTACTTTCTGTGAAACACCTCCAGGCAATAATACAGCACGTGCCTTTAGATATCCATGCAGAAATTTTTGTAGTAAGTGCAATTACAAAAATCAGTACTTGTCTGAGCCTCACACACAAAATCTGTGCTTTTCAGATGTACATTTGGTCTCTGCAGGAATCTGACTGTTTAAATGAAAGAAGAGAAATATATAAGCAATTAGAACTCTTCTTTTATGGGGTGTTTTCTTCCTGAGATAATTAATGTCCTAAGGACATCCTCTGCAGTGTGTAATAATGAGAAATACATAGTAGTCCTGAGAAATTCGAACTGCCTCCAAATCCTTGCTATGCACCCAGCGTATGGCTTATTTTCAGTGCAAAATTTGTATCATATAGAATTTCTTGAAGGTCAATGACCGCAGATTGATATTTTCTTATTAGGCAAAGTTAATTGGACTGAGGCTGATCTAATCAAAGATGTGAGGAGTCGGCTTCGGGTCTGCTTGGCGGCATGAAGCCTGCTAATCCGAGTGCCACAGATGCTGAGACATTCCAACATATGGTAGGAGCCAAGTCCTGCGCCCTGCCAAGTGCTTCCTCTGAAATTCATGGGAACCGGGAGCGTGTGGCACCTGGCAAGACCAAGCTCGCTGCAAAAACCCTTTGGGAAGGACAAAGTTTGCATACCAGATGCTGGTATAGTAAACCAGCTCCGGCCCCAGTCTTGCTGTTTGCCAGCATAAGCCGACATCAGGATCCTGGTGTAGGAAAGCTTGTAATCCAGGGTGGGGAGTCTGCAGCCCAAGCATTCGCAGACTGGAATTTCATTCACGCGGCCTGATCACATGGCTCATTCTTCCATGGATTTACAATAAAATCTTGGCTAATGTGTTAGTAAAGCCTGCTTTGCCCTGAGAAAGGAAGAGGTTCCCCACTGTTGCTGTTGAAAAACATCAGAGCCATTGCACAACTCTGCTGGGAAACACGCAGAGGTGCTCAGCAACCAGTTAGCCAGCCTGTGCTTAGACTTGGCATTGACTTTGTAAGCAGCACAGGAGGCCTGAGCTTGGTTAAACCTTCACACCAAACCCAGAAAGAGAATGGAAAAAGGCAGATTTTCCCCTCTTCCACCTGCGAGGGTCAACTTTTTGAGCTTCGAAGTCCAGATGCTCAAACATGTGCGGATGAGACCTGCACCCACCTCTTAGGAGAAGGTCCTCACGGCTCACCAGCACCTCAGCTCTGCAGAAGGTTACCTCAGATATTGCTGGTGTTGTGGTAGTGGCGAGGAACCACCAGGAGAGGATGAGATCTCATGGTCAAGACCAATGGCAGAACAAAAGATCCAAAGGGCAGAAGTGCTCTGACAGATCTTTTTGCTGACATTTCATGCATTGAAGCTCATCTTTTCAGTGTTTTCCTGAAGCCAAATCCACTGGTGCTGTCAAGAGGGGTTCATTAATCATTCCTGCAGCACAATGATGCTACAAACCTTGCTTACCTGGCAGCTGGCATCCTTTCTTACTGGTGATTCTTATCTCCAGCTTGAGCAAAGTACATGAAATATGTTCGCATCTGACCTGGAGGCAAGTTGAGCTGAGAAGGAACTGGCTGGTCAGCATGAGATGCAAAGGAGATTGCAGGAACCTTGCGTCAGCCCTGCACAGAGTCAGCTGATTGAGCCTGCAAGCAGCAATAATCAGGGCTCAGCCCAAAACGTTTGGTGCATCCGTTTGCTGGGGATGTGACTAAACCTCTAGCACAGAGATGTTGGTGAGCTCTGGCACGGACCCCTGGCTATTCTTCCTCCAGTGCCCATCAGCGTGCCGGCATGTGCAGCCGCGCTCGTGCGGCTCGGCCTCGGCTTGTCTGCTCTGGGCGCTCGGGGGGGGGGGCCCCGCTGCTGCAGCAGACAGCAGATATTTTGGGGTAGTTCCTCATCGAGTCAGTGTGGAGCCACACAGTGGGCCCTATGCTGCTGGAGTTTTTCCATTATCTCACCTACTCCAGCCCCCATGAGCTGGACAATGAAATCTGACCTAATACTGAAGACATGTAACACAGTCTAGCTCTCTGGGGCGTTAGAAGCCAGTTTAAGTGACCTCTCCTCTCCTTACACACTTACTGCCCTATTTCAGCCAGTAGGTCCCATTAATTTTGCTGTTTGCAGATCCCGGTTTTTGAGGGGAACACTTAATGGATTTTATTGTTGTCATAGGATGAGAAGATTTGATCCAAAATCTACTCCAAAAGAGAAAAGCGTATGAAAAGAAAGTGACTTCTCATGACATGAGGACCTTGCACAACACAGCCATGAACACTTTGTAGTAATGGCTGGTCCAGGGGTCCTACAGGGAGACGATCCTTGCTTTGCTTTGAGACGCTCAAAATAGATGGGCTCTTTCGAGGATTTTCTGTAAGCCTCGATTGAATCCCAGGGGATGCAGTTCTAGGACTTAAATTTGGTGCTGTCCCTTAGCCCTCAGCATCAGAGATCAGTCTTGTCCCAGGAATGAAGTAGCACTTGGGCAGGAGTTACATGATTGGCCATGCACCACCATTCCGCTCCATGTAATGAAGCAACAGTTGAAATGGCAAATGCTTGCTGGGCTTTGCCTGACAGCTGAAGATGCCGTGAGCCACATCAAGTATAGAGTGTACCGGTGGGCAAGCTTGTCCTCATTGGCCTTACCTTTCCAAGATGAGATAAAAACACCCATCTTGGATTATTTTTTGAGTTACTAGTGTGCCGCATTTGTATCAGTGTAGTTGTCTAAGGCAAGCCCTGCTCTAGGTATCCATAAACTAGTATTGCAAGCAGACTTCCCTCCTTTGCACTGAAGAAAGTGAATAGAGTTAATGTGTAGATTTTAAGTTAAAGAATAAATTTTTTGACAGTTTAATCTGATATTACCCAAGCTTCTTGCTGGACTTCAGGTTTTGGCAGTGCTGGGGAAGGACCTACCGCTCAGGTTCAATTTCTCTGTAGAAAACCCAAAATGTTTGATTCTATAACTCTTATGTTTGGTAACTTTGGATTAACTCAGCAAGTTCTGTAGCTACACAACGCTGCCCCAGAGAAGACATGATTTAGAGCAACCTGCTGCCTGGTCAGGTACCTGGCATTGGACACAAGCTTTGCCACCAGACTGGTACGGATCTATAGATGACAGACCACAGGTAGCCAAGAGATGATGGTGGGAAGCAGGATACATGAACTCTTGCAGGTGTGGCAGACTATGCACAGGACTTGTGCTTCCTTTGCAGTTGACTCCAGAAAGTACCAGCTAACGGAAGTGTCTTGGTGGGCCATGAGCTGTTTTTTAGATTGAGGATTTCTGATTGACTAATGTCTTGCAAAACACGGCTCAGAAAATCTCATTCTGGAGCTGCCACAGCCTGGCTCATAACTTGTGGTGCAGTGCAAGCGTCTCTTAGAAAGCATCATCCAGCTTTGGCCTAAAGCCTTCAGCAGCAAGGAAGTCTGACTTTGAAGCCAGCAATAATTTTCTTAACTAACCTTAACTGTGATGCCATTGGTGGCTCTCTCTCAGGTGCCTGTGTGTACCAACCACCTCTCAAGTCAATGCACATGTACTTATTCAGTGTATGCGTATCAATGCACGGTGTCTGGAGAACCCAGGGCTTTGCAGTAGTGACCACACAGATGTCATTAAGTACAAGAAGATAGAATCGAACAAGCCTTTTAGTAGGGTGGTTGCTGGCCACGATGATGTGCAGCCGGACAAGGGAGCAGGGTACGACGTGCTAGTTACACACATCAGCTACCAGCTAGACCAGAGTGGCTTTGGGAATGTATCTTACTTTGTGCACAGAGTAACCCCGTGAGCATCTATAAGTCCCGATGATGCTCTGAATTGCATTGAAGGAGTCTGGAAAAGAGAACAGGGACTAAAGCTTACCCCCACTGAAAAAAAACAGCCAAACTCCCTTTGGTTTCACTGGAGCCAGGACATTGCTACCTGGGGACTCCATACCGCAAGCTGTTCTGTGCAGATGGACCTCTGATCCTGTTCATAGCTTCACTGGTTTTGCCGGGGCTGTGGACAGCCCTGAGATCTGCTGCACAGAGTGAGGCAGGTGCCGGCGCGCAGAGGAAGGAGCCAACAAACTTTGTCTCCATCGTGGTGGGGCTGCTGCGTGCTGCAGCTTGGCCGGCTGGCTTTGGAGAACCTACAGCCCTGCCTGGGGTGACTGAGCCAGGGGGTATTAACCAGGAGTCAGGGGGAGATAGCAGCCAAGCAGAACACTGCTTGAAATTCCCTGGAGATCTCAAGGGTGACAAGCAATGTTAAACGCCATGCCTCCCTTAAAGCCCATCTTCTTCAAATGTCACTTGGTGGAAAATAAAGTATCCTCTCTAAAGTGTGGTGAAAAGGTCAAAACCACTGCAATTTGGGAATATGATGCTTCCAACCAGAGCTTTCCTTGGGAAAAACATTTCCCAGAAATTTTTGACGTTACCAACCCTGGAAAAGTACTGCTTGAGCCACGAGGCGTAGATCAGCGGGGGAAAAAAGGGAAGATGTGTCCTACGACCACGAGATGGCAGCTGGAGCCTGGGAAGTTCTTCGCGGACATAGTGGCTCCGGTGGAAAACTGAGTCATTCGCCAACCCAGTTTTAAATCACGCAAGACGAGAGTCCGCATTTGGGAATATGCACCTGCACCGCTCCGGCTTTGAACATTCTGCGTGTGCGCTCAGAGCGGGCGAGCTCTGGAATATCTGATTACCCTTTTCGTTTCCCAGCTCCTCTGAGCCGTCCTCGATTAGTCAGTATCAAACAAAATGGTTTAACCAATGTAATCCCTGCTGATAGGAAAACAGCTCGTCTGGTTTAACACGGCTGTTACCATCTAGCCTGCTCCAACACCCAATTCAACAGGGGTCTGTAGCCAGATGCTCTGCCTGCCTCGTGCCACGACCACTGCTGGCTGCAGTTTCTCCTGGAGCTGTACTCTTCCACTCGCCGCTTTAAATCACTGCTTGTGTGTGCTGTTAATTGGTGATTGTGTTTCATTCCAGAAGAGACCACAGTCCAGCAGCAGTTTAAGTAAGCCCTGGGATGCCCTCCGTCTCTGCCCTTCGATTCAGCTGGGCTCCAGCTCCGCAGAGGTCTGGCACGTGGAGCTGCTCTCGTGGGTGCTGCCCTCCCCAAGGGTTGGGAGATGCTTCACAAGCAGACTTAAACCCCCCCCCCCCGATGCAGACAGCGTGAGGCCTGAGATTTCTCAGCCTTGTTAAGATCCTCACAGAGGCCAGAGAAATGTGAACCGTCAAGTGGAGTTTTAGGGCAGAAATTAATTATCCTGGTAGAAGAAAGGAATGAGCATTTAGATAGATGGATTTTAAGACCATAGAAGCAGCACATGTGGTAGTCAAGGTAGTAATTTGGGAGTCCTGCTGTAAAGCTGTTTGGTCTAGAGCCAGGGTACATGAAAAGTGTCGATGCATTTGGCTGCTTTCCCCAGAAGTGACAGCATGGTACGCTCGATCCCCGCCTTGCTCAGCTGCTCAGCGTATGCCAGTGCCGCATGGGAATCCTCTCCTTTGCATAATGGAAAATATGCTAATATTTTCACATTTCTGCCTGTGGGAGATCTTCACAAGATGTGCAGCGCTCTCTGTCCATCTTCACTCCGTGGCAGCTCTATTTCCCTGTCGAGCCACTGTTTTCCCAGTTGGGGCGGTGATAATCCCAACACAGACTGCTGCAGCACCGAACAATTCCTCAGCTGAGCCAGGTAACAGCACCTGCCGCTTCAGAACCACCTTAGAAAACAGAAGAAAAAGATATTCAGTTCATGATTTGTGCTATTGTGGCACTCTGAGATGCTGGTGGACAGAAGTGGAGCTAGAGGAAGGTGGAATGATTCACCCACACCCCAAGCTGGGACAAACCTACTCCCCTAAAGCCTGTAGAACGTACCTGCTCTTGCTTCCTTTCTTCCTAAAACCTTGCTTTTACATGCCACGAGCAGATAGTTCCTAGGAGCTGTCACGCTTCTCGCAACAGTGGGAGGGATTTCTTGGCAATCAGGAGATGGTAGGAAACAGTCGCGGTGGGAACGCTGAACGGAACAAGGAGGAAATTGTTATCGGCCGTGGAAAAAGGTGAAGAATCATCGCGGCAATTTCTGAGCTTCTGGAATGGTTTGGTTTGTGGAATGGAAACTACCACCACTCCGGGTGAATTTGTTTAGCGAGCTTTCCTTTTTCTTGAGAGAGTAAGCTTGTTTTATAGGACAGGGGAACGCAGCCAGGTATGAGCTGTTAGCTTCTTTCTTCCCTGACCTATCGTGAGTTATTTACAAAGGTTTAGACCAAGTTAAAGCAAAGATGAATTTCTGAGCCTGCTGGCTAATATCTTGCAGCTGCTCTGCTAAGGCCTGATCCAAAGACCAGTAATGTTACCAGGCACCTTCCCTCTGACATCAGGGGGCATTAGGATGGGATTTATGCTTTTGGCAGAGGTTTTCTAATAAGTTATTTAAACACTGGAGAGAGCAACTGTGATTCAAGTCAGGTTGAGGGTTCAGGATTAGGGCTCTCTTGAGTGCCAAGCCTTGTGGGTTTGCATGTTGTTTGTAAATGGGGCCTTAATGTTGTGAACGATATGGTCCTTACGAGAAACGAATAATTCTTGCCCCATTCTCCTCTCATCTTCAGAGCTGTGGTATCCCAGTGACATCTTTTTGCTGTCCTTGGGGCTCTGTGGGCTCTCAGGAACCAGGTAGTAGAACTCATGCGCTGATGGATTCACACTGCTCCTGTCCCACTGCTTGCTGAGCATTATCTATAACCAGCAAGCTCACCGTCCATGGATGCAGGCAAACACCGGCTTCTCGAGGTGATTTGCCTGTGCAATCTGATGCATTGGGTCTGCGTGTCTCAACACGAAATTCTACCACCTATATCCTAGCTGACAGCAGTTGATGCAGAAGAAAGTGGGAGTTAAGGGAACAGGAAAGCGATATTGTAGATCACATTAGGGAACTGCAAAGCTTGAAAGCCAGGAAGATACAGAAGCAAAGAAGGAAGATACAGAAGCAAAGGACACAAAGAACAGGAGATAATGGAGGTTTGGGTTATGTGAAGATTAAAGGAGTCGCTGAGAAAGTTCACCACCATCATCTCTCCCTTGTTTCAGAGCGCAGTACCTCCCTGCAGCACCGCTGCCTGCAGCCTGCAGTGATGGTCCTGGGAATGCTGCAGCTCTACTTCTTGCTGGGCGGTGCCTGCTGGGAGGTGGGACATTGGAGAAGGAACAGGCCTTTGCTCTGCTACAACACAGATCTTCTGAGGCTCTTGGGTCCCCCTCAGCATCCCCCATGACCCCATCCCCTGCTGCTCAGTGCAAGGCAGACACGCATGGTGACACGCGTGTGTGTGCCATCACAGCCGTGTACGTTGGTCTGAACTCACAGATGCAGAGGGAGCTCCAAGCACAGCAAAACTGGCCCAGCTCTGCTCCCGCAGGGCAGATGCAGTGGATCTGTGGGAAGAGGTGTTGGCTGTAATATCCCAATTATACCCGCTGCTAGAGAGGACCCAGCGTGAGGCTGCTGGAGTTCTTCTTGCCTTCCTGTCCTGGTAGGACTAGAGCAGAGGGACCCTGAGCAAGCATGAACCTGGTGCAGATAAAGTTGTATCCTTCAGAGACACAGTGCCTGAACCCTTTCCCCCATGCCAAACTGCAACAACTGTGTCTGACTTCATGACTTGAGCATGGATTTGGCAAAACAGTGGGTGAAAAACTTGGAAGACCTCCTGGTTTTGAAACCCCTGAGAATGCAAAGAGCAGCTCCTTCGTGGAACGTGCTGTCTTGAAGCTGTTGGGGCAGCCAAATGCTTTTCAGGTGCTGCCATTTTTGTCCCAAAAAGTGGAGTTTGTTTACCCAGTGTGCAATACACTGATATACACCCAGAGCAGAGGTGTTTTATTGCGTATTTGCGCAGATATGGGTATCTGTCCCAAGACAACACACCAAGCTTCCAAATCAACAGTTATTTATACACAAAGCATTAACATATTGATCTTCCTACTACATATGCATTGTTGTTCCATTAAATGATTGGTTAAAGTCTCCTTGTCCAGCATGTAAACTAGTACGCATGCTCAGTTTCTTCATCTTTTGAGTCTGGGGTATAATTGGGGTAGGTGGTTCCTGAGTCAGTGGTTGCGATCTCGCCCTGCCAGAATTACCTTCCCCCTAGTTACCTGTTTCTTTTGGCAATCTCAACAGTTTTTCATAGCTCATTAGTTATTCTTACGATTCATCACACTCTGGTTCTACTTTGGACAGGTACATCCTTCTACAGAAACAATAACACATTATTCAAAATCCTGTTTCTTAGTTTCTATGGTTAATTTTAAACTTAAGG
>Ga0181612_142126_pt1 | contig 15592 bp, 9 predicted proteins | sample HoacroProtozoa21_FD_119630 | JGI IMG/M metagenome (GOLD analysis project Ga0181612, IMG submission 119630) | Hoatzin crop microbial communities from Cojedes, Venezuel. Combined Assembly of Gp0051906, Gp0051904, Gp0051908 | reverse complement strand
CGGGCGAGGGATACGTCGTGACTGGAGACCACACCTTCACGGCAGTCTACGCGCCGCTTGTGACGCCCGAACCAACCGCTACGCCGACCGCTGCGCCGACCGCTGCGCCGACCGCTGCGCCGACCGCTACGCCGACCCCGACAGCAGGGCAGAGCATCCCGCAGACGGGCGACGAAGGCGCGCTCAGCGCGTACATCCTTCTCTTCGGCTCGCTGGCCGTGATCGCCCTCATGGCGGCAAGAAGAAAGTTCGGAAGGTAATCATTTTAAAACTGCAAAGCTCCCCTGCCCGAACCGCCGGGCGACGAGGGCAGGGGGTATTCGTGCAGAAATTCAAGGTGTTTCTCCCATGCGTACATTGCATATAGAATTTACAATCACGCTCTAATATAATATATTAGAGAGCACAAAAGTAAGGAGAAGGCCGTGAAACGATTTGAATTATTAGATTGTATGGTTAAGGACAGTAATGGATATCTCTGCACTTCGGATGTGATGGAAGCCGGAATTTCCAGACCTACGCTTGCTGAGTATGTGAAGGATCGGAAAATGGAGAGAGTTGAGCGGGGAGTGTACCTGTCTCAAGAGGCATGGCCTGACATTCTGTATCAACTGAATTTGGTTAACCGTAGAATCGTATTCTCTCATGAAACGGCACTTATGCTGCACGGCCTCACTGAAGCTGAACCTGATAGAATCAGTGTTGCGGTTCCTTTTGGATATAATGCATCACATCTAAGAAAACGTGGAGTGCGCGTGCATCAGGTAAAGCCTGAATTTGCCGAGACCGGCGTCGTGACGGTTGAAACAGTATTTGGCAATACAGTAAGGGCTTATGACAGAGACCGAACCATCTGCGACATCTTAAAGGCGAAGGACAATATTGACGTGCAGGTCTTTCGGTACGCGATGAAGGAGTATATGTCGGGAGACGAAAAAAATATTATCAGGCTCATGGCCTATGCAGAGCAGTTTAAAATCGTTGATATTGTGAGAACGTATACGGAGGTGATGCTGTGATAAAAACTTCCGTACAATTGAAGGCTAAGGTTAGAAATCTTTCAGGGAGCGATAGCACTAAAGCGCAGAACTTGATCAGGAACTTTATAATGATAATGCTTAAAACCTATACTTCGAATCAAGAAAAGCCGGCAAAAGAATTCGTATGTGCATACAGTGCAGTCTGATGGCGGTTAAGTGATGTAAGCAGAGAGCCTTGCAAAGCACACTAAAATATTCAGATGTGCCCTCATGGATTATAGACCTGGGGACTGAATGAATAAGGGCGAAGACAGGAAATAATTGGCTGTCAGGCGCGTGAAAAAGTCCTTGCGCGGGTATATTCAATCTGTTATCATATGCGGGTACGCGAAAGCGCACCTGACTATTCCTCGATAGCTCAATGGTAGAGCACTCGGCTGTTAACCGAGTTGTTGTAGGTTCGAGCCCTACTCGGGGAGCTTCAACGGCGACATAGCCAAGCGGTAAGGCGCGGGTCTGCAAAACCCTTACCCCGGGTTCGATTCCCGGTGTCGCCTCTAAATTTAAGTCTCTGGTCTTCCAGGGACTTTTTTATTGCCTGCACATGTTCTTGTAGTGCATTTTCAGGTTTGGTATAATCCCCCCTAAGATGTTCGTTTGAGGGGTATTAATGCGGCATCTGCGGGGAGTGACATGGAAGAGCTTTTAAGGGGTGATTCCACTAAGAAGAATGCTTCTAAGGCAGGGAAGCCGTCGGCTGATCCGACGCTCCCTGATTTTGCCGTGCCTGAAGCAGCCCCCGAGTACTCCAGTGAAGCCAGGGCCGCGATTAAGGCGGCGGTGATGCGCGCGTCAGGCTCTAATGGGCAGGAACGCGTTTCCGGCGGCGATGGTTCGAAATCCGGAAGAAAACCGGGCAAAAAGAATTCCAAGTCTAAAAAGAGGAAAGCTAAGCGCGCGGCGGCGAATAATGAAGCCTCGCGCCGCCTTGAGGCCGCTTCTCCTGAAAAAAATCCGAAAGTTTCTGTGGAAGGGCCTGCCGCGGAAGAACGCCGTCTTGAGGACGCATCTACCAATAATGCGCTTGAAGTTTCCATGGAAGAGCCTGCTGCGGACGCGGCAGCCGCAACGCTTAGAGATGCGAGTGCTGCGAGCGAACGCTTGAGCCGCTCTCAAGACGCGCAGGATTTAAATCCCGAAACTCCTTCCGAACCAGACGCTGAACTTCTTGAACTTGAAAGGATAGTTGCGGAAGGCTTTGCCGAAGTCGCGGATGAAGATATCCGAAGCTACGATGAAATCCTTGCGGAGAACTCGGCTGCGGAAGAAGCCGCGCAAGAATCTTCGGACGGATCGATCGAACGTGGAGAATCGCTGGCGGAGGCTATAAAACGCTATGAGGCGGCTGAAGCCGGGGGCGGTTCTGCGCCCAATGGTTCTGAGAGCACCGTCGGCCTTGTTTCTGTCGATGTTGCTTCAGGCAAGGCGAATGAGGATAATCCTTCGCATTTAGTCAATGCTGATGAAGACGGGAGAGCAGCCGGGCAGGCGGAGTTCCGCGCCGAGGCAGGGCAGCCGGCGAAAGAAACGCCGGATGAAAATGAGGGCTCTGCAGGTCAGTCAGAGCACCGCGCCGAGGCTAGCCCGACGGCAAAGGAAACGCCGAATGAAAAAGAGGACGCTGCGGGACAATCGCGGTTCAACGCCGAGGATGAACCGACTGCGCAGGGCATCCCGAATGTAAGGGAGGGCGCCGCGGACCAGCCAGAGTTCCAGTATGCATACGGTGACGGCACAGGCGGGTATGATGGAATCGCCGCGTATGACGCCGAACTGAGGGATGGATTTTTCGACGGGCAGGATGCTGAAGTCCGCGCGAAAGTTTCTGACGCTGACACTCATGCCAACGCTGCCTCAAAAGAAGAAAATGAAGCGCTTGAAGCGGAGCTTGCCGCTATTGTGCGCGAGGGCATAGAGGAGCTCGTCGCCGAAGGATATGGCGACGTTATGTCCGGACAGGCCGAGATTTACGGCGTGGCCGAGGACAGCGGAGAAGAAAAAAATGAAGCGCCCGGAGCGGCGGGCGGGAGCGGTTCCGGCGCGGAAGGGAATATAGCCGCTGCGCAGGGTGACGACGGAAATGCAAAATCCGTTCTTGAGGCTGGCGGCATCGCTGATGGAATAGCCGCTGCGGCTGTATCAGGGGCACAGGGCGTTGATGGAAATATAAATTTGATTCCTGATGCCGGAAACGCCGATGCGGGTGGAGACGGCGCGCAGGACGATTTTGAAAGAACGCCTTCGATTGTTAGGGATGGAAGCCCTGAAGGCACACAGAACAAGGATCTTTCGGGTACTGCAGGCGATTCGCATGTAGAACAGGCAGGAGGCAAAGACGCTGCAGCGGCCGTTTCGTACCTTAAGCAGGCCGAAAATGGAGTTGGGGATCAGGAAGGTAAAGCGGCATCTGGGGTTGCCGACAACTCTGTTAAAGACAGGGGAAGCGCCGGCGCATCTTCTGCGGCGGAGGACGCCGAAGGCGTAAGCGGCGCGGCAGAGGAAAAAGGCGCCGCTTCTGCGGCGGCAGGTGCAGCGGTCGGAGCGGCTAAGTCCAATACGGTCCTTGCGGGATTATTTTCTAGGATAAGGAAGCTGAGAAGGCGGGGCGGCGATGATTCCGCTGCAACGCCCGAGGAAAAGAATTCAGAGGGCAAGATTTCCACATTAGAAACGCAGGATGTGGAAAGCCATAGGAATAATGCAGGCGCCGCGCCTGGTGAAAACAGCGGGTTAGCGACGGCTGCAGAAGGGGCGGTTTCTGATGAAAGCGTTGCCGCTTCTGCAGAAGGAGCTGAAGGCACAGGGAAGGTCGCGGCGGCTGCAGAAGGAGCGGCTTCTGATGAAAGCGTTGCCGCTTTTGCAGAAGGAGCTGAAGGCACCGGGGAAATCGCGGTGGCTGCAGAAGGAGCGGCTTCTGATGAAAGCGTTGCCGCTTCTGCAGAAGGAGCTGAAGGCACCGGGAAGGTCGCGGCGGCTGCAGAAGGAGTGGATTCTGCAGAACGTGCGCCCGCTAATGCAGTAGGAGCGGAAGCTTCCAAGAATATCGCGGAATCCGCAGAAGCTGCGGCAGCTGCAGGGAACGACTCAGGGAACGCGGAAGGAAGCGAGGCCGCAAAGCCGGGCTCGGACGAAATGCCTGAAGCAGCATTTTCAGCAGATGAAAGTATCGAAGGACAAGGCCTGCTTGCAAAAGAGGCGGCTGAAGTTTTTTCGGCATCTGAATACAGGTTCGTAAAAAGCGGAAGCGTCAAAGGATTGGCATTTTTAGGGGACGGCTTCTACAGCTGGGGCGATGGCGCAGCCAGAATCCGCAGAAGCGGCGCAGACGGCGCGGACGCCGCCAAAAACGCTAAGCGGAGACGCACGGACGGCAATGCTGCGGAGAAGAGCAGAGACGCCGCGATTAAGGAGGCAGGCGAAAGCTCTGCGGCGCCGGCGATTAAAGATGCCAGTGAAAGCTCCGCTGCGCCCGCGATTAAGGAAGCCGGTGAGAGCTCTGCGGCAGCCGCAGTTAAGGGAGCCGGCGAGAGCATCGCGGCGGCTAGCGCAGTAACGGCTGCAATCGGCGGCGCGGCGTCTTTGGGCGCGTATGGTTTTAAGGGTACGGAAGCCAGCGAGAAGGCGGCAGGCGCGGCGGCTTCTGCAGGCATGTCCGGTTTTAAGGATGAGGAATCCGACGCGGGCACGGATGCGGCTTCGGGCATTGGCGGCACGGGCGCCGCGGGCAGGGCTGAGGAAGACGTAGCCGCGGGCACGGATGCGGCTTCGGGCATTGGCGGTGCAGGCGCCGCGGGCGAAGCCACGGCGGCAGCGAACGCTGAAAGCGCGCAGGATGACGCGGCGCAGAAGTTGAAGCAGGGCGGCGCGGCCGATCCCGGCGAGGTTTGGAGCGGAGAAAATGACGCCTTACTGCGCTCCGAGGACGGCGAAGCGTCCGACGAGGTATTTAAGACCGAAGAGATGCTCGCGAAGGAGGAGCTTGAAGAGCTTACGGAGATAGTCCGTGCGGGCCTTGCCGAAATCCCCGAAGAGGGCGCGGCGAAACCAACGCCTGCGAGAAAGAAGAGGCGAAGAAGGGATTTCAGGTCGCTTGATGAAACGGGAGACCTTTCGCATTTGCGTCTTGCGAGGACGAGCGTCGACTCGAACGAGCAAATAAAGGATGCCGTGCGCCGCAATTCCGCGAACGCGCAGCAGGCCGAGGCAATGTCGGCAGCCGAAGAGGCGCTCATTTCCGAATTGAGAGAAGAAAATGAAAGGCTCGCGGGAGGCGGGTTTGGCGAGGCTGCGCCTGAAGGGAGGAGCGATGAGGCTGAGACATATGGCGAGAGTCCTTATACGCAGGCTGATATTGAGGGCATTGAGGAAGAAATAGGCGGCCTGGGCGAGGTTGGATATGCCGGCGAATACGAGGGCCTGGACGAACTTGACGCCGTGCTGGCCGCCGGCGAAGGCATTTTCGCGGGCGAAGGACGAGGCTCGGGGGAAAGCGAGGAAGAGGAAGATGAAGAGGGCTCCGACGGCGGCTTCAAAGGCGGTCTGACGGACAGCGGGGAAGGACGCGGCGCGGCGCGTGAAGCCGCGGGCGAGGAGTACTTTGACGGCGACGCGCGCTGGGAAGCCATGAGGCAGGGGAAGCGCGTTGGAAGGCGTTCCTCAAAAACCGCCGGCCGCAGCTGGTCTGCCGGCGGCAAGACCTCTGAAGAAGAGGCTCTCCGCAGGCTCTCGGAGGAGGACGTCGCCTCGGATAAGCTTTCGGACGAGGACAGGCTTATAAATGCCGTTCTTGAGGCCGGCGAGCGCGACGGCGCGAAGTATTCGCCGAAAAGCGAAGACGGGCGAATAAAAGCAGGCGCGGGAGTCGAGAGCCTGCGCGGTTATGACTCCCTGGAATATTCCGTTGCAGCGGAAGAGGCTGCTGCGAGGATGGGCGGAGCCCTGGCAGCAAGAAAGGCTGCGGATGGAACCAATGCATCGGCGGCGGGCAGCGCTGCAGCAGGAAATGATGCATCCAGGGCAGACGGCAGGGCCGGAGCACGGGCAGATGAATCCGCCGCGGACGGTAAGGACGGAACCAAGTCGGGCGCATCGGCGGCGGGCAGCGCTGCAGGTGGGGAAAGTGTATCCGAGGCTGGCAATGGCATCGGAGCCGGCGCGGCCGCAGGCGCGGAAGGCGCGGCGGCAAGCGGCAGCGGCGCCGAAGCGGATGGCGCGTATGCGGCTTCGAAGGAGGCAATCCTGGCCGCAGTGCAGAAAATAGAAGATTCAATGGATGCCGGGGCAGGCGCCCGCGGCAAAAAAAATAAGAAAAAATCAAAAGGTAAGAAGGGAAAGCGCGGCAAGAAAAATCAGAAGGCGGGCGCGGCTGTTGAGAGAAAGGAAGTAGGCGGAGTCGGGAAAGCGGCCGCCGGGCCAAGCCGCGGGGATGAAGCGCAGGCCGGCTCGGACGGAAGCACGCAGCGAAGGTATCTGACGGGGCTGCGCTCAGAGAAAGGCGCGGCAAAAGCCGGCACCGCAGGCGCGGCAGGAACTTTTGAAGGAGCTGGAGCTGCAGGTGAAAAGGCCGCAGGAACTGCAGGGGCTTTTGAAGGAGCTGGAGCTGCAGGTGAAAAGGCCGCAGGAACTGCAGGGGCATTTGAAGGAGCTGGAGCCGCAGGCGTACAAACCGCAGGAATTGCAGGAACTTTTGAAGGAGCTGGAACTGCAGGTGAAAAAGCTGCAGGCGCTGCAGGAGCCGAAGATGCTGGTGCGGCAGGATTCTTTGAAGGAGCTGGCACCGCTGGCGCGGCAGGGGCTTTTGAAGGAGCCGAGGCCGAAAGGAAATATGATGCCGCTTCAGCGTTGAACGGAACTGAAGCCGGCGCGGGCGCAGAATCCGCGGACGACGCAAAGTCCGGAGGCCAAAACAGCTTTGGCGGAGCAAAGGCCGGCGCACGAAACGGCTCTGACGCCGTCGATTATTTAGATGGAAGCCTGCAGGGCGTTCCGAGCGGCGAAGGGAAAGAAAGGACTGCGGGGGCAGGCCTTGGAAAGGCATTTTCAAAAGCGGCGGAAAAGGCGAAGGCTTTCATTTCGACGAAGGAGGGGAAGCGGTCGATAATCGGAGCATTAGCGGCCGTCCTTATTATCGTCGTGGTGGCCATTTTCGCGCACAAGGAGACGTACAAGGACGTTTCGCTCGGGGAGATCAGGGAGACGCTCTCGGGAAGCGAGTACATGGCCGGGATGACGGCCAAGACCGCGAGCGAGCTTAAGAGCCTGTACGGCATTTTGAGCATGACCACGGACGGGTTCGCGCTCTATCAGGGCGAGGACTCCCCCGCGGAGGTGCTCGCCGTAAAGGCGAAGAGCGCGGCGGAGGCGGGGGGCGGCGCCGCGGAGACGGAGGCCCGCCCCCCGGCGGGCGAGGGCGGCGGCGGTGGCGGGGAAGATGAAGCTCCGCCTTGAGGCGGTCAAGGAAGAGTACGCGGGCAAGGGCTATGACGCGCTCTTCGACGACGCGCGTGTCAAGACCTACGGCAAGTATGCCATTTTCATCCTGGCCGACAACGCCTCGGCGATACAGAAGGAATTTCAGAATTTAATAGAGGACGACTGAAAAAGGGGGATTCAGGCAAAGAAACTTAAGCGGAATTAAAACGAGAGGAAATAAATGGAAAAATACAGCGTGCGCAAGCCGTTTACAGTGCTCGTCGCCGTCATAGCCGTGCTCGCGCTCGGCTTCGTGTCGGTCACGAACATGACGATGGACCTTCTCCCCGAAATTTCTATGCCCTACCTTGTCATAGTGACGACCTACGCAGGCGCCTCGCCCGAGCGCGTCGAGTCGGAGGTCGGAATACCGATCGAAGAGGCGGTCGGGACTATTTCGCGCGTGAAGAACGTCACGACGAACGCCGCTGAGAACTACTGCATGACCCAGCTTGAGTTCGAGGACGGCACGGACATGGACAGCGCGACCGTCAAGGTGTCGGGCGCGCTCGACCAGGTCACGCTTCCCGACGCGTGCGGCAAGCCGTCCATCATCGAGCTTTCGACCGACATGATCGCGACGCTCTACGTGGCGGTGGAGCACGAAGGCGATGACATTTACGAGCTTTCGGACTACGCCGAGGACACGCTGATCCCCGCGATTGAGCGCGTCGACGGCGTCGCTTCCGTCACGGCGATCGGCCTTGTCGAAAAGGAAGTCCTCGTTAAATTAAATCCAAGAAAAATCGACAGCCTCAACAACAAAATACTGAAGGCGGCGGTAAAGGCCCTCGACGAGGCCGAAGAGCAGCTTTCCGCGGCCGAGGAGGCCGTAGAGGAAGGGCAGAAGGCCCTTCAGGAGCAGGAGAAGAGCTTCGGCGGCACGCTCGCATCGGCTCTTTTTCGCAGCTCGACGGCAAGACAGGGGACCTTGCCTCGTCCATAAAAAGCGGCGCGTCCCAACTTTCGACGCGCCTTTCGCAGCTCCAAAATTCCTACGATTCGATAAAGGGAAGCCTCGGCAGCACTTCTTCGGACCTCGCCGACGCAGCGTCCAACGCGGAAAATGTATTGGATTCCGCGAAGGATGCCTACGAAAAGTCCTCCGCGGCGTACACGGCGGCGGCGGACGCGCTTTCCGAAGCCGTTAAAGCGGCAGAGGGCGACGGGGAGGCCGCGTCCTCTTCGATAAGCGAGGCCTCGGCGGAGCTTGAAGAGGCAAAGGCCGGCCTTGAGGCCGCCCAAGCCGCCTACGAGGACGCGCTCGGCGCCCTGTCGGAGGCAGCGGGCAGCGGCGAGGCGACGGAGGCTCTAGAGGCCGCGCTGGCAGCGGCCGAGAGCGCGCTTGCGGAGGCCGAGGGGGATTACGCCGCGGCGGCGGAAGCCTTCGCCAAGGCGCTTGAAGACGCCGCGTCCTCCGGCGGCACCGACTATTCACAGCTTATAGAGGACTACGAGAACGCCAAGAGCGGACTTGAGGACGCCCAGGAAGCCCTTTCCTCGGCGCTTTCTTCCTACAGCGACGCGGTGTCGAGCCTCGCGGCCGGCATCGGCAAGGCGGGCGCGGCGGTCGATACGAACCACTTAGACCAGTTATTTTCCGAAGCGGCCGAGGCCCTGTCGGGGCTTGCCGGCGGCGATACGGCGGACAGCATTTCCGCGTTGATGGACGACATTTCATCGCTGACGAACGCCCTGGCGGACATACAGGCGATTACGGCGGCGCTTTCCGCGTCGGGCGGCTCGGACGCGCTCGCCGACGGGATATCGCGCCTTTCGTCCGCGGCGGCCTCGGTTTCTTCGCTGACGGACAGCCTTCCCGCGATTCTCGACGGGCTTGAGACGGCCGCCGGGAGCGTTGCGCAGGGGCAGCTCGACGCCGCGCTCGGCTTCGCCGACGCCGCGCGTCAGCTATCCGACGCGCAGCAGGCATTAAAGAGCGCGCGGACCGAGTACGAAAGCCAGCGGAGCGCGGCCCTTGAGAGCGCGAACGCCGACGCGCTCCTCGACCCGTCGACGCTCGCCCAGATGCTCTACGCGCAGAATTTTTCGATGCCGGCGGGATATATCGAGGACGAGGAGGGCAAGTCCTGGCTTTTGAAGGTCGGGGACGAGTACACGGACGATGAAGAAATCGCCGACATCCTCCTGGTCGACCTCGGCGACGCGGGCGGGATCGTCCGCCTTGAGGACGTCGCCGACGTGACCGTGACTGACAACGCCGACGAGGGCTTCGCGCGGCTTAACGGGGAAAGCTCCGTAATCCTTGCCATTTACAAAAGCTCCGCGGCGGGGACGAACGCGGTCTCGAAGAACGTGAACGCGGCCCTTTCGGAAATGCGCGGCAGCGACGCGGCCCTTAGCACGGTCGCGCTTATGGACCAGGGCGAGTACATAACGCTCATCGTCGAGAGCGTCCTCCGCAGCATGGTCCTTGGCGCGCTTCTCGCGGTCATCGTCCTCGCGCTCTTCTTAAGGGACGTCCGCCCGACGCTGCTTGTCGCGATCAGCATTCCGCTTTCAGTCCTCTTCGCGATAGTGCTGATGTACTTCTCCGGCATAACGCTCAACGTCATGACGCTCTCCGGCCTCGCGCTCGGAATAGGCATGCTGGTCGACAATTCGATAGTCGTCATTGAAAATATTTTCCGCCTGCGGGGAAGAGGCGAAAGCGCGCCGAGGGCCGCGGTGCAGGGCGCGCGGCAGGTCACGGGCGCGATAGTGTCCTCGACGCTGACGACGGTCTGCGTGTTCCTGCCGATGGTATTTACCACGGGTACGGTCAGGAAGCTGATGGTGCCGATGGCGCTCACGGTTTCCTACTGTCTCCTCGCCTCGCTGATCGTCGCGCTCACGGTCGTGCCGGCGGCGTCCTCGACGCTCCTTCGGAAGATGCAGCCCAAGGAGAGCCGCGCCTCCGCGAAGATGAAGGAGCTCTACGGAAAAGCCCTTGCCGCCTGCCTTGACCACCGTGCGCTCACGCTCATCGCGGCGAGCGCCCTTCTGGCGCTGTGCGTGTGGCGGCTAGTGTCGATGGGCGTCGTGCTCCTGCCCGACATGTCGGGCGACAGCATCGAGCTCAGCGTGACGACGCCCGAGACCGACACCTTGGAGGAGTCGCACGCAAAGGCCGCCGAAGTCATGGAAGCCGTGATGAAGGTGGAGGGCGTCAGCGACGTCAGCATAATGGACATGAGCGGGTCGACGATGTCGATGCTCTCGTCATCGTCATCCTCATCCTCGGGAAGTTCAGTCACCTACAGCGGCTACGTGATTTCGGAGGGTTCGGAGTGGTCGGACAAGCTGGCCAAGATGTGCGAGGAAATCGAAAGCGCCTGCGCGGGGATAGATGCCACGGTCACGGCCTCTTCCGATTCCATGAGCGACTTCGGCGCGCTCCTTTCCTCGGGGCTTACGGTCCGCGTGTCGGGCCCCGACAACGACTCGATAAATTCCGCCGCGAAAAAGGTCGCCGAGGCGGTCAGCGAAATCGAGGGCTTCTCAAACGTGACGGCGGGAACCGAGGCGTCCTCGGGAACGCTCCACCTCGTGATCGACAAGGACAAGGCGATGGCGGAGGGATTTACCGTCGCGCAGATCTACGCGCAGATCGCCAAACGCCTTTCGACCACCGTCACGGCCACGGCGATAACGACCGACGGCGACACGATTTCCGTCATAATCGAGGACGGCACGGACACTTTGACGCGCGAGAACCTGCTCGACATGGAGCTTACGGCGGCGGCGACGCAGCAGAGCGCTTCGGATTCCGCCGACCTAGAGGCGATAGCCGAGGCGCTTGGGATTTCATTTTCCGAAGAAGAGGGCGAAAGCGATGAAGGGGCTTCGGAGGATTCTGAAAATGAAAGCGGCGGCGCGTCCTATAAGCTCGGCGACTTCGCGTCCTTAGAGGAGGCCGAAGGGCAGGGGACGATCACGCGCCTGAACCTGACGCGCTATACGGCGGTCACGGCGGACACGGACGCGGGATACAACACGACCGTGCTGACGCGCGAACTGGAGGAGAGCTTCGGAGCTCGACCTCGGAAAGGGCGTAAAAGCGGAGGTCGCGGGCGAGACGAAGCAGGTCAGGGAAATGCTTGAGCAGATGGTCAAGCTCATGCTCCTCGCGGTGCTTTTCATTTACCTGGTCATGGTCGCGCAGTTCCAGAGCCTGCTTTCGCCGTTCATAGTCATGTTCACGATCCCGCTCGCCTTCACGGGCGGCATGATCGGCCTGATCGCGGCGGGCGAGCAGCTTTCGATGCTCTCGCTGATGGGCTTCCTGATCCTCATGGGGACGGTCGTCAACAACGGCATAGTCTTCGTCGACTACGCCAACCAGCTGCGCCTCGGCGGGATGGACCGGCGCGACGCGCTCATCGCGACCGGCAAGACCCGCATGCGCCCGATCCTGATGACGGCGCTCACGACCATACTCGCGATGGGCGACCTCATAGTCGGCGGCGGCATGGGCTCGCAGATGGGCAAGGGCATGGCGATAGTCATCGCGGCGGGGCTCCTCTACGCGACCTTCATGACGCTTTTCATCGTGCCCGTGCTCTACGACATCATGTTCAAAAAGCAGCCGAGCAGCGTCGACTTCGGCGACGACCTCGACGAAATGCCCGACGACGCGGCGGAATTCCTCGCCGAACTGCGCCGCGGCGGGGGCGGAGAAGGGCGGCTTTAACCACGTTGACATATGCCCCGCAGGTTGATAAACTTCGATTTAAGCGCTTAAAGCAGCAAGCTTTGTTATTCGGAAAATGAAAAGCGCCTACAGTCTTTAAGGCATTCGTCCGCGGACGAAAAGGAGGGTCTTATGGCTATATTCAAAGGAGCCGGCGTCGCTATCGCCACGCCGTTCAACAGCGACGGATCAGTCAATTATGACGCGTTCGCCGATCTTATCGAATTTCAGATCGCAAACGGCACCGACGCGATAATCGTGTGTGGCACGACCGGCGAGAGCGCGACGCTCACCGAGAAGGAACACTCGGAAGTGATCCGCTTCTGCATAGAGCAGGTCAAAGGGCGCATCCCCGTCGTAGCGGGAACGGGCTCGAACTGCACGGAAACCGCGGTCATGCTCTCGAAGGAAGCCGAGAAGGACGGCGCCGACGCGCTCCTCCTCGTTACGCCCTACTACAACAAGGCGACGCAGGACGGGCTCATCGCCCACTACTCGAAGGTCGCCTCCGAAGTAAAGCTTCCGATCATCCTCTACAACGTTCCCAGCAGGACCGGCTGCAACATCCTTCCCGAGACGGCGGCCTACCTCGCCAAGAACATTCCGAACATCGTCGGCGTGAAGGACGCGACGGGCAACCTCTCGCAGACCGCCCTCATGATGCACCTCGCCGACGGCGCGCTCGACCTCTATTCCGGCAACGACGACCAGATAGTCCCGATCCTTTCGCTCGGCGGCCTCGGCGTCATCTCCGTGCTCTCGAACGTGGCTCCGCAGAAGACGCACGACATCTGCGCGAAGTTCTTCGCAGGCGACGCCGCGGGGGCCTGCAGGCTTCAGCTCGACGCGATCCCGCTCTGCAAGGCGCTTTTCTGCGAGGTCAACCCGATCCCCGTCAAGAAGGCGATTTCCTACCTCGGCTTCGGCGACGGTACTCTCCGCCTGCCGCTCACCGAGATGAGCGCGGCGCACGCCGAAGAGCTGCGCGCGGCGATGAAGGGCTTTGGAATCGAGCTTAAGGATTAATCTGAAAATGATAAAGTTAATAGCACTTGATCTTGACGGGACGCTTTTGACGTCCCGTCAATTAATATCCGAGGACACGGCGGCCTGCCTCAAGGAGGCGGCGGAGCGCGGCGTTTACATAGTGCCCGCCACGGGCCGCTCGCCGGTCGAAGTAAAAGACTACGAATATCTATTTAAATATTTTCCGTACCGCGTGTACCTAAGCGGGGCGCTGGTGACGGATGAGCGGGAGGGGCGGGCGATAGCGTCCTTCCCGATCGCCGGGACGCATGCCGCCGCAATCTGCTCTGCGGCAGCGGCCGAGGATACCATGGTGCAGGTCATGACGGATACCGGCTCCTTAATAGGAAAGGGCGACTTCGACCGCCTTTCGCACTTCAGGATGGACATGTACGAAGAGCTTTACCGCAGGGAGGCGAAGGGGTACGCAGAGCTTTCCGAGTGCCTTGCCGCAAACGAAGGGAAGGTGCTGAAGGTCAACATTTACCACGCGGACCGCGAGGCGAGGGAGCGGACGCGCAGGAGGCTTATGGAATCGGGGCTTGAGCTGAAGGACAGCCTGTACGCTTCGCTTGAGTGCTCGGCGGCGGGCGTCGACAAGGCGGCGGGCCTTTCGGTACTTTGCGGTAGGCTCGGGATAAGCGCGGAGGAGACGGGAGCCGTCGGCGATTCGGGCAACGACATAGATATGCTGCGCTTCGCCGGAGTTTCGGCGGCCATGGGGAACGCCTCCGAGGAAGTGAAGGCCGCGGCCGGCTTCGTCACGGAAAGCAACGACCGCGAGGGAGCCGCGGACGCGGTGAAGCGGATGCTGGGCATGGCGGAAGCGGCGGCGGCGCGCTGAAGCTTGCGGGGCGCGGGCGGAGCCTGGAACGATTAAGAGCATTCCTTTTTGAAGGAGGACGCGGGGCAGCCTAAAACGCTTGGAACGCGGGCGGCGCGCAGCCGCAAGGCGGCGGAGCGGGCCTTGGGCGTAACATTTTTCGACGCGGCGAAACGGATACATTACGAAAAATAACGAAATAATGACGGCGGGGACCTTGCGGCGGCCGGCGCGGCAAGGTTCAGCGGGAAGGAACGGAGACGGGAGGAGGCAACTCAAAAAACGCTTTGACTGTGGGCTTTTTGTCGGATGTGCACACAAGATGATGGGCTATTGTGGGCAGGTTGCACAAGATTTCCGAGCTTTTGAAAAAGTGTTGCGCGGGCAGGGGCTTTGTGACATAATGTAACAGATTTGTAAAATATCGTTCGGGTAAAGGGAACCGAGAGGCGAACGAACCGAGAGAGGCGCCGCGGGGCGGCGCGTAATTAAGGAGACTGTTACGATATGAGATATAAAAGACTTATGTGCCTCGTTCTTTCAGGAGTGCTTGCGTTGACTCCGGCCGCTGCAGTACTGGCCGATGAGAAGGAGCAGGTACAGGCCGAGAAAGAGGCGGCCGAGTCTGGGCTTCAGGATACTCAGGAAGCGATCAGCGACAACGAAGCGGCCGCGGCGGCCGTTGACGCAGAGATAGAGCAGCTCGACAACCAGCTCGTCAGCCTCATGGCAAGCCAGGCGATGCTGCAGTCCGAAATCGAGGCCACCCAGGCGGACATCGCGGTTCAGAACCAGAACTACGACGCGGCTCTTGTGGTCAAGGAAGCGCAGAGAGAGGGAATGAAGGCCCGCATCAAGTACATGTACGAGAACGGGCAGAACATGTCGTTCCTTACCACCATACTCAGCGCGGACAACCTCGACGATTTCCTCAACAGGGTTTCTTACACGCAGGACCTGAGCGCCTACGACAGGGAGCAGCTCGTGGCCTACGAGAACACCCTTACCGAGATCGAGAACATCTGCAACGTCCTCTCAGCCCGCGAGTCGGAGCTGAGCGAGGAAAACATGAACCTCGAGTCTACTGAAGCGCAGCTGAACACCGCTCTTGAGCAGAAGAAAGCCCAGTCGAGCGACTATCAGGCCGAGATCGAGGAACTTAAGACCCGCGCGGATGAATACGTCGCGGAAGTCAGGGCGAAGGCCGACAGGCTCCAGCAGATAGAGACTGAAGAAATCCAGGCAGCGGCAGCTGCGGCAGCGGCGGCCAAGGCGGCTCAGGAAGCGGCCGAAGCGGCTCAGGCGGCGGCGACCTCCTCGGCGACCTCCGAGGCGGCGGCAGAGGCTCAGGCGCTTGCGCAGCAGGCTCAGGAAGCGGCTGCGGCGGCAGCGGAGACCTCCGACGTAGCGGCTGCTGAAGAAGCACAGGCACTGGCTGAACAGGCGGCAGCGGCTGCGGCGGAAGCTGCGGCACAGGCGGCGGCCGAGGCTCAGGCACAGGCTGAGGCGGGCGCGGGAGCAGGGGGGGGCGCGGGCGCG
>Ga0181612_133751_pt1 | contig 15592 bp, 8 predicted proteins | sample HoacroProtozoa21_FD_119630 | JGI IMG/M metagenome (GOLD analysis project Ga0181612, IMG submission 119630) | Hoatzin crop microbial communities from Cojedes, Venezuel. Combined Assembly of Gp0051906, Gp0051904, Gp0051908 | reverse complement strand
TCCCGCTGACACCCACCCTTCAGATAATAATAATAAATAATTATTTAATTAATTATTAATTAAATAATAATACATTTAATAATTATTTAATTAATATTAAAATGATACATCTGTTGTTACAGGTCCTACATTGCAGCATTGAAGGCACAGCTGTGCAGAAAGGGATGCCAGGGTGACTCTCCAGAATGAGGCATATCTCTGCACGTAGATAAACCTAAAATCACGAGTGCCATGATCAGCATGGTCCAATTGGTATTACAGCGTTTGGCTAACTCCAGAACCTGAAGATCAGGCTCTGCTTTACTGGTCTTTGATGGGGACTGCTGCTCAGCATACCTTGACTTCATCTAAGCATTGCAACATGACCTATTAGGTTCCTGTGAATTTAAGTGTTATGTCCTCTCCCTACACTTGGTATCTCCAGGGATCACCTCATCAAAGTCAAGTTAATCTACAGAGATGTCCTGTGTGAAGGAGCTTTCAGACTTGAGCTCGATTTGATCCATCCCTTCCAGCTTCGGGAACTGCTGATGCCTACCTTGAGAGGCAGAACTAGTGATGGGCAGATGGAGAGGAATTGCAAAGTCTTCACTTTGCATTTGTGCCACACTATTTAGCTCTCTCCCTACCCTTCTCTCCTCCTTGGCTTATTCCTTTTCCTAGTCTCCTACAGATGTGGTTTTTTAGGAGCCTAGGTCAGTTCCTCAAGCACTGACAATCTCGGACGTAATTTCTTTTCAACTTTTCTACATCTCCATTACTGCAGCTCTGCTACACTGGTCCCTTTAATACAGGCACAGTGTCTGTAGTAGCAGGAATCGAGATAAACTGACATTTGTTACATTGAAGAATAAGTCTTTTAGCTGTTTGGAGCAATCCCTACTCTCTTTTTAAACAGCTAAAAGACTTCCTTTAAAACCCTAACAAATAGTAGTTAATCTTCATTGGTGTCTCTCTAGCAGCATCTGTATTAAAGGTCCCGGCCCAGCACTGGCAATAGCACTGATCTATTACTGTTGGCATCTCCAGTGAGGACTGATTAAAGACTTTGGGAAGTGCACTGACTGCCCAAGTAGCACAGGTTGGGCAGGGCAGGAGGAATTAGGGAGATTTAAGGGAATATGAGAGGAAAGATGGCAATGTTGCTGCAGGTCCTGGGCTGAAAGCTGTAGTTACTACTTCTGTAACAACTGAGCCATTTGCAAGGAAGTATGAACTACAGCTTTCTGTCCAAGCTCCACAGCAAGCTTGCCAACAATTTGTTATCATGTTTTCACCTCATAAAAAAATAAAATTATAATCACTAGCATAATTTTAGGAAGGGGAAAACCCAAACCACTGAAAGGTGAAGGGACTTGCCCAAGTATAATCAGTAATGATAATGAAGGGGAAGAGATAGTATTGTGCCCACTCTCAACATTCAAAGCATCACATAAAAGATCCAGTCCTTGGTACAGGTCAAATTCAGAAGGAACACTATGGAGTTGACTAAGTCTGTAGAGTCCGTTCATTCTTTAGGGTCCATTTTGTGTAGAGTTTACACACAGCAACATTTACCTTGAAACTATTATCCTCTACTGAAAACAAAACTAAGCAAGAAGTACAGTGTTCTCTAAACATAGCATAGCAAGCTGCCAAATATTGTTATGCGAAACAAGAAGCTTTGTTAAGAGCTTTTTGAAGATACGCTTCAAGGCCAATGCAGACTCTCAGATTTAAACAGGCTGGTATGCAAGGAGCAATACGCAAAGCCAATATTATGTACTTGTGCCTCTTCATTACACTGCTAGGATGCCTCTGTTGCCAATTTTGCAAAAAATTTAGCATTGAAGAGCCTTTTTTTTTTTTAAACTTGTGAGAGAAAAAAAATAAGAGAGAAAAATGAAGAATTTATAAAGGGAGACATAATGTGGCAGTTTTAGAAATCATCTGCAAAGGGAGGAGGCAGATTGGCAGGTATAATGGCAGACCAGAGCCAAAAAGCAGAGACACAGCATTAAAAGAATTGACTAGGTCTTTTGAGGAATTACTTTGGCAGAGAGTCAATGCGACATTAGTATTATTTCGTAACAGACTCTATGTGTCACCAAACCTTTATATCATCTGAAGACCTAGAAGCAAACTAGTGTTTCTTAAAATAATGAAACACTTCTACCACTTAAGTTTTTGGGTGTTTTGAAACTTTTAATCCATGCAAATTTGAAGTTTATTCATCCACTGTTCACAGAATAGTGGAGATTCCCACAAAATTGTCCTGTCTCAAAGCTTTATCAAGAGCTCTATCCCTTACCCCACCCTCAAGTACAAAAGGAACAGGCAAGGACAGAAAGAATTTCAACTCAGGCTGACTCCTTTTGCAAGAGCTCAGGTACACCTCATTTACTGGAAATCCATTACACATCTCCTAGTTCTGAAGGGCTGTTCTTTCCCTTACCATGGCTCTCCATCTGCTCCTGGTAGATCATCACTTTATTTTTCTTCTCTAGGTTAGGCTGCTCCTGATTGCCCCTTTGCCCCTCAGAAAGGACACTGGCTTAGTCCATAAACATTTCCTTGAGAAAATACTTTGATGGGACTCTTCTTTTACACTGTTCTAGGGACACGTTACTCAGGAGCTTCTCTTCCTACACTGGAAATTCACTGTGGTCAACACCTTTCTGTATGAGGAGTAATGAATCCAAAATCCAACTTCATTTTTAAGCACTTCTTGCTTACAAGAATGAGCCACTTCAATTAAACAGCACCAGCTACTTCAGCTAAGACGTGTTTCCATTAACTGGTGGCTGATCATATGCAAATTATGGGAACAAGTGTCATGTGCAAAAGAGTGACAGATGGACATGTATGAGCTTTTACCTAACAGTGAAGAGGGGAGGTAGAAGTCAGTGTCAGCACTTCTCTCAAAACAGGTTTTAACAACAAAAGACATCTGTTAAATTACTAACACACTTCCATATATCTTGAAATATTTATACTATGAACTAATGATGTCCTCTCAGTTAGTGAAAAGAGTCTGTTGTACATTCCTCTGTAAGGAAATACATAAAAAGGCAAAGAGGACTTGCGGAAAGGTATGCCCAAGACCAAAATTCCATTCATTAGTGTTCCTTGCATCAAACTTCCTCTTCATCTCAGATCACCATATGCCCATGGTCAGAAACTTTTCTTGGGCTATTGCTTGCCTGCAACAACACAGCCACAAAAGCCATCTGCTTATAAATTGAATTTTTTTTTCCTTCCAACAGGATTAAAAAAATAAATCTTCTGGCAGATGAGCTTCTTTCTGAATGGGAACAGTGTTACAGACAGACAGAATGCTCCTCTGTGCTTATGAACCTTCCTTCGCATTGTGTAAATGCACACTTGCAGCATAATCGTGAGTTTTCCATCATCATTAGCAGCATGATCCTAGTAGTTAAATCCAAGAAACCTAGTAAATGACACAACACTGGAAGGTTCCCACAAAGAAGAGCCTATTTAGATAATTAAGGAATCTTTATGGTATGAACATCTTCATTTTGCAGCAAATTGTAACACAGTAGATAACACTACTGAAAAACGTCCTGAAAGCTTGCAAATCCACAAACTCAAACTGGGTTTTGTTTCACATAAGCTTGCAGTAGGGGTTGGAAGCAGAGAGGTAAAAATGAGGGAAAGAAAGGAAGAAGAGTTCACATTAAGGTAATAAACCATCTTCTCTTTGGAAACCTTAAGCTTTGTCAATTTTATTAAAATCAATATAAATGGGATATACTTGGGTTGCAGATGTAAACAAAACCCAAGAATGTCTCCCACACAGGTACCACTTATAGAAGAAGAAAAAAGTTTGAAAATAGGGTTTAAATCATCTTTCTCAGAAGCTTTAAACCTCACCTACTAGTAAATGACATTGAGCTTCTGGCTAGAGGCAGTTTCATGGGGGAAATCCATCTCCTAAAACTGAAGAGTATACAGAGTAGAATATGTCAACAAATGATGTCCTAGAGATTGAAAGCAATCTAGATAGCCTGCACTAGCTTGTCCCACCACATACAGAGAAGTGCCAGGTGTCAAGGTATCATAGAAAATAGTTTAGATCTTACTAGCCAAATGGAATAAAAATACATTGATTCATGTTTTAGGTAAGGAACCCCCGCCACCTCAAACCTGAGCAACAAACAAACAAAAACCCCACAAAGCAACTTCTCACCTCAGTCATTTACCCAGTAGCTCCCCTGCTCTCGGGGCTGGTGAACGATGGCAAACCATTGCCAGCTCCCAGCATTCCTCATGGGCCTCCACACATCTTTATCAAAGCTTCCACTGAAAAGCCCACCACATATGGTTCTGTGGCCACTTGCCCCGGCCATTCATGCAGCCAGTTGTCCACTCAACACAATTCATGAAATACTGATACTGCCTCAGAAAGTGATAAATTTTAGGTTCTGTTTTAAGCAGAGAACCTGTAAAAAATGGAAAGTTATCCTGCATTTTATGTATTTTTATGACTTACAATGGAGGGAACCCACGATGACTGGGATTCTAGCCACCAGTTAGGACACACATACAAAAAAAAAAAAAAAAAAAAAAAAAAGACCAGGCATGTTGTTGCCTTTGCACAATAAGTAAACAGATTTTTTTTTTAAGCCAACTTGCTTCACATTCTTGAGTTGCAGAATTCCTGTTCCTTGCAAGGGAACAGATGACATGAACTCCATGTTAATTAGTTAAATAACATTCCATCAAAACTGTAAGTACTGAAGTGCACTACAGCCTTGACAAAGAAATTTTGCTACATTAAATGTCTCTCAAAGTTCTTTGCCAAGTAAGAGAACAAAATACTTTCCACATCGCAAAAAAGGGGGCACATATGATACCTGTCATTTGGTGCCAAGAATAAATAGTTGCACAAGTGACAATTTCAGTGGATTTTTATAAACCCCTTTTAGAGTAGCAATATTTTTCAAAGCAGTTAAGCAAGCAGGTTTTTTTTACCAAAATTTATTAGTCTACAGTAAAAAAAAGTCACAGGCCTATTATTCTTCAATTTTAATACTTCTGGTTGGTCCTGCAACATTCACAAGACAGTGCAGTCCCTGTAAGAACACCTTCCATGAAATAACTGTTTTGATTGCATCGCCCTCACTCATTACAGATTTTCATTTCAGACATTAGGACACAGCAGTGGCAGGTAAACCCATGGCTTCCCAGGGGGATTTGTGAGAGTGAAGATGCCTGGGACAGGAATCCTCCTTGCATTACACTGCCTCAAATCCTTAGCTAAATGACGTTTATTTCACACACACATGTGCTTCTCCACACTGTGGTTTGTTTGGCATGATGTTTTTAATCCCCATGATTACAATTTTTGTAAGAAACTGTGGTCTAAAACTTAAGATTCATCTATTTGGTACCTGCATTGTCAGTAACATCATCTTGCATTTTTGCATACTTTAGATATGGCACAGCAAGTATCCCCTTGTTTTAGTTTAAAAATCTGCTTCTTGCTACAGCTGTGCAGCAACATTGATTATATCAGTAAACAGAATTCAGCTGTAGGTAATCCAGAAAACTCAGAAAAGCCTATGGCAGGAAAACACTTTTTTAAATTTTTCTATTAAGTGTTTAGGTAAATAAATGCCTACCATCCCCAAGAGATTTTTAATTATTAAACACACTGAAAGTTCAGCTGCACGAAGGAAGGTCAGCATCTAGTCCTGCTTAACTCCAAGAACGATAAACAGAGAAGTTCATTGTCTTCTTACGGTTTATATAATTCCTTCTACCGAGTTCAGGAATGCGATAGCTAGATGGATACTACAGTAGCTCCCCCTGCTGATGTCAGAGTCATCTTGTATCTTTTATAATTCATGCATTAGCAAATAAAAATCACTTGCAGCCATGAAAATGGAAAATTGGTATTTTACTTCTTAAATTAACAGACCACTCTGAGACCAAATTATAACTTTTTGACATCCTAGCTGACTTCAGATGAAGTGAGACATCCCGATGCTCACTTTTAGGGGTGAAAGAGGGGGATGAAGTGGGTCAGTCCAAGACTTTTTCACCACTACGCAATTCTCCCGAGGCAGCCCATTCATTTTTTCTTAACTGATGGTATAAAAATATATTAAGCATTAGCCCCAACCCCAAATACTAATTCCTGTTGAGAAAATAAGATTTATAATCTTTATTGTTTACTTATATATAATAAATATAATACAGAACAAAACATCACACCCATTGATTGTATTACACAGGCTGTTCATCAGAATACATTACATTTTCTTTTCATTAGCCCTTTTATAGGGTTTTGGTATTGGATATTAAGAATTTCAATTTATTAACCTATCAACACAAGAACAATCTTCCAATTTGCACCTTTAAGCATGTTTCAAATATTCATATACACTCATTTTGTTAAAAATATACAAGCACTGTTCAGTATTTGCAATATAGGCCTTTAATTTCCATTCATTAGATCTCTATTAATATAGAGAATTTAAAAATAATTAATAGCTTAAATCTCATTTTAATTAAAAATACTTCTTCTATATTTCTCATTTAACTGATACCCACCCCATACCCCCCAAATGAAGTGACAGGGCAAAGACACGCCAGGCAAAAACAAATGTTCACTTTTAAAAAACAAAGGGTAAAAGATCTGGTCCTTGCCTCACCTGTGTAATTCTGGAATAATGGAGACACCAATTTGATAAAAAGAGGGAGGGAAGAAACTAGAAGCCAGGGTTTCTGAAGAGACATGCATCTTCATTTCAGATTTACTACTGCCATCCTGCTGTTTTCTTGGCTTAAAAATCACTGCATCAAGCCACGATTATGTGTTTTTCTCCACATGAATATACTTATCATTAAATTGAAATTAGATAAAAATGCTACATCTCTTTTTTATCAAAAATAGATCAAGGTTTAACACACTCTGAAATCAGGTATTTAAGTGCAAATGCAATACGCATCAGCAATTCAGGTTCTGGTCTCACTAAGGAAAATGGTGAAAAGATTTATGCATAAAGATGTTTGATAGAGGATATCTACCTGGAACTAGCTGTTCTCAGAACATCTGAATTATCAGCAAACTGTACAGACTTCACACAAACAAAAGTTTTCTTCAGCTGAAAGTTCTTCAGTTAAAGCAGCTTCTGCTTTAAAAGTGTTATTCAGAATTCACTGAAACTTAATACGAAGTGTAATGCCAAAGAGACCATCAAAGCTGCTACCGGTTTTGTGCATCTTTTAATGCACCAAAGCTTTAGGAGTTTCACAAATCAATCTGTATAAGCAACTAAGAAACGATTTCATAAACAGTTTTGTTTTACTAATACCCACTCCAAAGAGAACTTATGCAAATTAGCTGTACAATGCTGAAGTTGTATCGCATACTTATTATACTTCTCTAATTCTGTTCAGATAATGTCAACTTGAACAACTGGCTAAGCTTTCAATATAGCTTTGTGTAAACAGCCTCTCCTGATTTTCAACTGATAGAGCACTCATTTGTAATGGGATTATATGTGGGACTTTGAAACACTTCACAAAAAAACCCAAAACAAAACCACAACCAAACCCTAAAACCCCCAAAATACAGAGAAGAAACTCTTCAGCGTGTACTCCTATTTTCCATGATTTTTTTAAACACAGGGCTTAATTTAAGCATTCAGCTTCAATATGAAATTATTATTTAAAATATCTACATTCTATATTAAATCAAGATCAGAGAGATCACTCCAGTCCACTACTGGCTAAGCACTTCCTGTATGTTGTGCTATGTAGGAAATTACCCTGATGATTTTACAGCTGATCCCATATGTTGCCCAGTAAGATTCTTTATTTTTAATTAATAGTTTTGGTTTAATTTTTTTTAAAGGGTTTTGTTGGGGTTTTTTTTCTTTTTCAGTAGGAAAGGGATACTGTTTGGGTGGAAACCCCTTGCTAGTTCCCTAGCTAGAGGAAAAAGGAGAAGAGTCTAAAAACATTTTAAAAATTACTCATTCTGGTAGAGGAACTAGTTTAATTGGCATGCAAAAGGTCAGATTCAGGTAGAAGAGAAGCACCACCCACAACACAGACAAGGAAGAAAAGACTTGTGAGCTGGCAACATCAGTAATATATTGAAGGGTATCTCTAATGAAAACACCGTAATTTGCATACTATAAAATTAGTTCTATGCTAAATGGCTACTTCCCCTCAGCTTGGTAAATGTGTTTTTTTGTTTGGTTACTTTTTAAACAAACAAAAAACTGTGGAAAAACTTCAGGAACATATGTGAAGAACTACAGAAGCATCCCTGAACTATTATTTCTGAGGCCATTCCAGTATCCACTCATATTTCTTCTGTGGAACACATACAAAATCTGTGCACCTTCCCTGACAAAACAGTCAAAAGTTCATAAAAAAATAAAATGAACATTGGAAGCAACTTTATAAACTGAGATGCAGCTAAAGAACTCTGCATTCGTATAACTAAACAGCTGCTTTCTACAAAAATCTTCAGAAAAGTCTTTTTTAAGCTTTTAGAGAAGCAGGAAGTGAAAACCAGCTGAAATTCTGGATGCATTCCACATCATGGAAGGCATTCCAGAAAAAGTCTGGTTACCTACCAATACCAGATGCAATGAGGAGGAGAGTTAACTTAGAGGAGAGTTAGAACACAGATAACTAAGTAGAGTCATTTCCGTGCTATATTTATGTTTTATGTTAGATTTCTAACAATATAGAGAACTAGGACAGTCAAAATACAGTTACAGTCACTTTACCTAGAGAGGAAATGCCCTCTTGCATTCTTCGCAAAGTGAATGGAAATGGAAATCTCAGATCAGAGATCAAGAGGAAGCTGATCCTCAGGGCTATGACGACTACGATCACACATTCACACTATCGACAACAAGTTCTCCTAGAAGTATATAACTAAGTGAAGTGGTTAACATTTCTTACACTGCTGATTTTAAACACAAGTCATGTACCAAGACAAATTCACCTTCTAAGTAATTAAGGTGCATGCTGGCTATAGGGAAATATTTTTTGCCATCAGTTACATTAGTATGTTTACCATTTTCACCGGCACTAAAATCCCTCAAATTTATAATACTGAAGCCTTCAAGCAAAACACTCCAAATGTATGCTGCAGACAGAAATGCTGCAAAGGCATGAAGGTCAGCCTGACTGCGGAGTTTCTTTTCAATGAAAGTTTTACCTTATTAATGCTGTCTATGACTCTGGTGGGCTTTGGATCAAGTCCCAGACTAGCCAAAGTAACTTCACTAGAAAAACAAACAGAAATCCTCAGAGTTAACAGACTTTGTAAAAATTTAATGATAGAAATTAATATATTTATGCTTGAAGATTTATACTGGTACTCTACCCCAGAATCAGATTATGCATTACTACAGCACTGCCTAACCCTGGAAGTTCATGTCACTGTCATGCCATAAGCGCAGCTTCAAAATCAGCAGTGCAACTATTCATTTATGTCGCATAGTACAACAAAGCAGAAAACCACACACAAATTGCAGCATCAGTTTTAAATGGATGTTTCTCCACATAGTAACAAAGTGTTGGGCAGAGTGTATTTTATTGACACCTTTAAACGTTGCTAACATCCTCATCATGATTTACCTGATAAGCCTAAGGAAGTTTAACATCAAACTTGGGTGACGTGAAATGTCTGAGCGAAATCTGAAAATGCTTATAACAATTTTAAAAGCAGGAATTAGTTATCAGCTCTCACAACGCATGGTATCATCCATATTTCCCTGAGAAATCATGCCATGCAATAACCATGTAAAATAAAATACAGCATTAATGCAATCCTGGATTAGACAGAAAAAAAAAATCATGCATAACAACTGTTTATGAAACAACACTTAAATGCTACTGCAGTTATAGCTATTAAATTGCAGACACTACATATGACAGTCATAACAGAAATACTAACTCAAAACTTACCCCAAATAAAGAAAACTGATTAAAAGTACCATCCTATAGTTAGCCATATACTCAACATTGTGATAGTAACATTAGTTTGTTTCTTGATTTTTGAGTATGCTGCTTATCTTCACTTACACACATACAAACACTCTGCCTTACTAAGGCCTATTTTCGTGTGAAATTTGAAAGTATGTCCATAAACACACCCTACGTCTAAAATTTCACTGGTTTTCCCCATCCTCCGATAGCTTCATTTAGCTCAGGAACTTAAATTTCCCTAAGATAGGAAGATTTTTTAGTAGGGAATAGGAATTATAACATTCAACACAAAGAGCGACAGAACCAAGAATTACAGAGAAATCATTTTACCACCTTATTCATAGCAATCATAGTTGTGAATAGCAGTACCTAGGCACAACGGGGATCATGAAAGAGAATGACAATTACAACAGCACACACCAAGAAAAGTAATTTGCAGGCTCTCCTATTTTTGCTAGTACATTACAAGGAGGTAAGCAAGGCACATACCAGCATACCGGGTCAAGTATCACATGCAGCATGCTTTGTCATTTGACAAATACCACTGCTTAACACCGTATTTCTGCAAAATACTTTAGCGTTTGCAACACCACAGCGAGACAACCAGGCAGTGCCTTAGCCTCCGGGCTTCCGAGTTCCTGTCTGCAGGCCACTCTCATTCAACGACGTGACAAGCCAAATTGGTCATATACCGCAGCCCCCACCCCTCTACATGGGTTTCCACAGGCAAAAAGCCAACAAGCAAGATCCAGTGCATACTGGGTGACAGAAACATCGGGCCCTCAGTGTCTTCCGTGGCCTGCAGGTGCCCCACACTATCTAAGTAACTGTTGAGTACTGATCTCGCATGTATTTCCATCCTTTGCTGAATTAGTGTTACATCTACAGCAGCCCCTTGTAGTGCACACATTTTTGGCACAACTGAAACCTAACAGAAAGTAGACAGAAAAACCAAAATCCTTCTTTCTCTTTGTTCTGGAGCGCAGCACCCAGTACATCAAACTATGCAAGATTCGTCAAAACCCTAAGAGCAAAGGCATGCTACATGGCATTTGGCAAATTACCATCATTTCTTCTATATGTAAAAACCAAAGAGCTCCAAAACCTCAATCACACACAGAAGAAATTGTTGGTTGTCACACAGGATTACAGGAATTACTTCAACTGTTTGACAGAGCAACGCATGTAGTATTCATTTTCCATTTTGTAGGCATGGGAAATCACTGTTCATTCACATTCACAGAAATGCTTGAGATAAAAATTCAGCATTTTTTTTAAAGTGTATGTGCTTCCTACAAGAACTAAGTCAGAATAAAGACATTCCCAAATTGAAACAGTAAGAGCAATGACAATTTATGCTAGCACACAGAGGTAAAGCATTTACAAGAGCTCCTTCACATTCCAGTTGTGTCACGAGGAAGAAAAACCCAGCATGTCTCCATTACGTCAGAGGTACCTGAGAATCTGAAATCAAAGCTAAATCTCTTGTGCATTTACCAAGCACCCATTTGAGAGCTACTCAATTTACATTTCAAATTAGACATTATATTTATAAAATATTACTGTACTAAAAATCACAAGATTTTATAGAAAAAACCTCATCACATTCTATTAAATGCAGGAACAATGTTACATGTCATAGCTTCCGTAATTAAAACTGTAACACGTTTCTTGTAACCACAGGGGCACCACTGTTTAAAAATCCTTTCAGGACTGACAGTTTGCTTTGTTTCTCATTCTTTAAAGAACTGTAATTTAATGCAAAAAGACTGCTCAAGCTACCTAGTGCCATGAGATTAAAATATTTAGTATCCTAAAAAAAAAATTTAAAAATCAAAAATTAATACATTTTTGTTAGACACAAAACCAAACATAGTGGGAAGGCCCTAAATTTGAGTTTACTGAACAAAAACATTCAACATTCCCGGGATCAGAAACAGAAGATATTCTCCTAGTACTGATTTTCTTAACCTCTCAAACTAATGAATAATGCAAGTTAGAAGTCATATACATGGCTGACTATGATGATCTTTCACTTTAAGTGATGAACATAAGGACAAATATGAATAGCAATTGCCCATTATACATTACAGCTCCAATTCACATAATCACAGAATGGTAGGGGTTGGAAGGGACAATTTCAAAAGACAGTATTAGAATATTTTGCTAAAAATACTGCAATTGCCCATCCACAGGTAAACTCGGTTTCCCCAGGCTCAGTTTGCTGATGCCACAAGTCCCAACTGATTTAAATTTTTAGTTAATGCCTGGTATTATATATTAGGTATGATCTCATTGGAACATATCATTAATTGAAAACAGACATTAGCTTTTTATTGCCAGTAGACCTTAACATTACTTCTTGGAACAAAGTTAAAGCTAACATTCTCCAATTTTTCATGATTTAGAAAAAAAAAAATCCTTAAAAAAAACACCCAAAAAACTAAGGAAACTCCACTTATCAAAAAATCCCTCAAAATTCTACTATAGTCAAATGTAAAATTAGTTCTACATACTGCATTTTCAAGCCCTCTACTTGTGGGGTTTGGGAACTGAAATGTGAAGTTTCTCAAAATGCCTATATGACTTTAATAAACTTTTTTGTTTGTTCTGGGTTTGCAGTTTTGTTATGGTGGTAGGTTTTTTGCTTTTTTTCATTCCTATTTCAGATGTCCAAAGAAGGACTTACTATCTCATCTTAGAGATGCCTCAGATCGCTGAAACCTCTAGTGTAATCCTATATTAAAACTGGAAGGAAAAATTTGATAAAAGTGCAATATTTGACGAGAACAACCCCCAGGTTCTTTTTTTTTTTTTTCCTTCTTCCTTCTCATCTTACAGCTTTTTATATCAAATTCTAGCTGCTGGCCAATCAAGTCTTCTAAATGTATAGCTAAGCATGTTGCTCTCCTGCATTCCCTCTCATCTAGTAGTTGTATCACCAGACCACCAAAATTTCTTTTGGAATGATCATTACTGAGTGTCAAAACATGACAAGGCATTTGTGTTACGTCATCCTTCTGTATTTGTGTGGAAGGCTTGCAGAAGTACCCTAATTATTAATAGTCTTGTTCTGTGGGAAAGAATACTGTTGGCTGAAAAGCCATTCTACATTCATTATAAAAAAATAAAATCCACCAAATGCCAAAACCAACTTAACAGAAGTTTCTTACAGGCCAGACGTTGGAAAATAGTACTGACTGATTTCAAATATTCCTGAACATAATTATTCATAACTTTTCAGAATCAAATAGGACAGAAGCACTACAGGGGAAGGAAGATACACGTTATACGGAAAATGATCATTTTGAGAATAAATTTATTAATGCCACTGGCGGGGGCAGGAAAATCAATGCAAACACCTTTATCTTTCAGATTGTTTACCAGATTACCGTAGTGCCAACCCACTGATTGAAAACTTTGACAATTAATTTGATTTCTTTCATAACTTGGCAGCTACACATGTGAAAATTTTCAAATTTAGTTTTCCATTTAAATAATTGGGAATAAGAATGGGTTACAGAATCAGTCTTTTTAAAAACAAACATTGATTTTAAGAACTTACACCCAAATATACTGCAATTAGAAATATTTTACCATTCACTAAAATTTTAGACATTCCAGATTGTTAGGTAACAAGAGATTTTTAAACATCGGCCCCATTGCCATTACAAGGCTTCTCAAAATGGCGTTAGACAATATATATGTAGTGTTCCAGGACCGTACAAAGATCCTGCCTCAATAATCACAAGAATGCACTTAATAAATTATTTTTCTATTTTCTTCTATTAATATGCAAATAGTTTATACAACATAAAAAAGTTAATTTGTACCTACTACAGGTAACATATCTATTTAGCTTTTCATCTGAAAGCCTTTAAGACTTGATGACCTGCAAACTTATTTACATAACTCATTTGAAAGTATTTTTTAAAAATAATATTGTCCAGCATTTAACAAAATTGTGAGTTAAAAAAAGAAAGAAATTACTCAACAGCATTTGTTTTCTTGATTTTGTCAAGTAATTTCACCAGCTCAGTGTTATAAGGCAGGTTGGTTGCTCAGATGGACTAAGACTCCCTATGGCGATAGGCATGTAGTAAATTTGTTCATTTATAAAATCAGGTGAACGCAAGAAAGAGGAAAAGTTTAGAGTTTCAAGAGAACTGAAACTTCTTATTTTTACTACAAATTCAGAATAGGCACTGAAACATGATTCTTTAGGGACTTTTCCAGAAGATTGTCTCTTCGCTGGGCATCATTCCATTTTTAAACTAAGAAGGAGAAAAAAAAAAAAAAAAATGTTATCAGGGCTATATAATTAAAGATTACAAAAAAAGGAATCACAATATGTATTTCTTGCTATCTTATTAATAAAAGAAATAACTTGTGTGTCTTCAGTGTAAGACATAACAATTACTGTTTAGGTTAGAATATTTCTAATTTCATTATTAAATTTAAGCAACAATGGAAAATAAAAATATACTTCTCATCATGTAATTCTGCATGCGTTATTTGAAAACTAAAGCCCTGAAACACAGGGCTAAGAGAGTCCTAAAACGTGTCGATTTTTATGCTACAAGACAGTATCACCAAACCATGTAATGTTCCTGTTAGCGGTCTGCATAATCTCCTCTCAGAGAGGGATATTTTGCAAACTCCCTAGCTATTCTACTCTAGCTTCCCTACACCCATAATGTGAAATATTTTCCCTAATATTTAACGTAATTTCGCAACTTAATTCATGTCACCCACAAACACAAGGACTCCTTCCCATTTTCTAGACCCATAATCACGAAGTCTGGTCACGTCCTCTAAACTTCTTTAAACTGCCAATGTTTTTCATGAACTGCAGTAGCCCAAACTGAGACCTCAACAGCATTAAAAAGAGTGAAATGATTACTTCAGATCTCTTCCACACACATCATTCATACCAAGAAGTTGTATCCCTCTTCTGGTTTATTGACGCATGTCCAATTTTTGATGAATGTTGTAATACTCTTAAGTAAAAAACTACTTTACACTTCAAAACCATTGTATCCAGGTGAGAATAATGCTTGGTTACAAATAATTAATAATTTTTAAAATAACAGTAATAATAATTTTGAAGATACCCTTCAAAGCTCTAGCCATAAATACAGAACAAGATTACCTGTATGCTCTGTAAAAACATGTGCTTATATAACACAAATGCCATAATGAAAACCAATCCTCACTTTTCTCTGTATTGTTTGAAGTTTTTAAGCATACCTGTTGTCTATGAACAGCAACTGTCTCCATCTTGGGAAACACTATGCATAGGAATGAGACTCTCACACTGCTCACTTTCTTCTGGCATTCTTAAAAGAAACAAAGTTATTTTTTAAAGTTATACAGTAATACTAAATTAGTTGTTACGAGGCCAAAAGTAGTACTAAGTATGCTAGCTCCTGTTGGAGCGGGGCCAGAGGAGGCCACAAAAATGATCCGAGGGCTGGAACCCCTCTGCTGTGAGGAAAGGCTAAGAAAGCTGGGGCTGTTCAGCCAGGTAGGACGGGGCTTTGAGCAACGTGGTCTGGTGGAAGGTGTCCCTGCCCATGGCAGGGGGGTTGGAACTGGGTGATCTTTACGGTCCCTTCCAACCCAAACC
>Ga0181612_101246_pt1 | contig 15592 bp, 4 predicted proteins | sample HoacroProtozoa21_FD_119630 | JGI IMG/M metagenome (GOLD analysis project Ga0181612, IMG submission 119630) | Hoatzin crop microbial communities from Cojedes, Venezuel. Combined Assembly of Gp0051906, Gp0051904, Gp0051908 | reverse complement strand
TTTTCTTCCACTTGCTTGATGATGGCCTCCAGGATAAGCTGCTCCATCACCTTTCCCGGGATGGAGGTGAGGCTGACCGGCCTGTAGTTCCCTGGGTCCTCCTTCTTGCCCTTTTTGAAGATTGGAGTGACATTGGCCTTTCTTCTGTCCTCGGGCTCCTCTCCTGTCCTCCAGGACCTCTCAAAGATGATAGAGAGTGGCTCAGCAATGACATCCGCCAGCTCCCTCAGCACTCGTGGGTGCATTCCATCAGGGCTCATGGATTTGTGGGCGTCCAGATTGCTTAAATGATCTCTCATACAATCCTCCTCGACCAAGGAAAAGTAATATTTGTTCCTTTTCACTTCACACAAGCCTAAGTGCTTAATCAAAGAAAAACAAAAAATGGAAGTGTTTTCCTACAGATGCCTAAGGAGGGGATCTTTAAGGTTCTTCATTAATTTATTTTTTCAATGCAATAAAATTTAAAAATGGTAAATAATGAATTAAATACTACAGCTGCTACTAAGTGCTGATCAAGACCTAAGCACTAGTGCTATCCAAGTTCAAGGTGAGGTAGACTTTCAGGGTATGTCTCAGTAATTATTTTATTTGTTTCAAAACTTTAATTGAGACAAAGAATAAAAATAAAGATGTATAAAGATGGTATGAAGTGTCAATGAATTTTAGAATTTTTCTTCCCATGGAAGTTTTATGTTTGGCAAAAAAACCCAGAAATTGCTGAAAACAACAAAATACGCACAAAATCTCCTGTAGTAGCACGCAGAGTGAAGCTTGCTGTTGGTTCCTACATCTCTGATGACATTAAGGGAACTGCCCCCCTTTGGTGAGAGGAGTCGGCACATGATGAGAAATTGTAACACGGAAAATGGAAATTCAGTGAGGGAACCTAGCAAATATCGAAGTAAGGGTAGGAGACAGCTCCTTGCATGACAGCATTACAGGATTCAAACACTGCAGATTTAAATAAACATGTTTCTTTGAGAAACCAGAGCCAGGAACATTTTCTGAGGAAAGCAAAGATTTTCTGCAAAATCCGTTTCAGTTTATGCTCATTCTAAATCAGAACTTTTTGTGAGGTCTAGCCTAGATGCACATAGCAAAGCAAAATACATACTTGCAGGATAAACTGCTAAATATGAGGATATGATGTAGTTGTTACATTATAATGTAGATGAATATAAAGAATAGTTTTCACTTTAAATCAACCCCCAGTAAGAATTTTAAGAAGCAGTAAAATTTCCTCTATTCAGAAATCTAAAATGAAGTCACATTTTCTAAATGTAAATATTTACCAATCAGTTCACAAGAGGTTGTGAAACATACAGGGCAAGAGAAGAAAAGAGGAAGAAGGGCCCAAAGGCAGAAAGTAAGCAGTAAAAGAAGTGATTCAACAACAAATAATCTTTGGTGGTTTTCCTTTACACAAAGCAGACTAAAGTCACAGTAGTGGGGATCTGATTAAGAGCCTGAAGTGTATTGGCAAGATCATCAACATATTTAGGTAGAGGCAAAGGCAAGGTCTGAGAAAGACCTGAATTAAGTGAAGTATAAAACATTAAGATTTTAAAAATGGCAAGGCTGCCAACCTGAACACAACCTGTGCTTTGTAGACAGCCCTAGGAAGAGATGGAGACATGCAGAATACGAGTGTGGTCCTTCACACCAGGGAGTCTATTTGCTACTACAGTCTAGGTCAGCTACAGCTATGGACAGACACAAATTAATGCCTTGTTAAGAATTAATATTTAAGTGCTAGTTTTGAGTGCACAGAATGGGCATTGATGTTCAACAGATGCCACAATTTCTATAAACTACAACAAGAAAAATGGTGTCATATCTGAAGCTTCCTCAAGTTTTCTACTGGGTAGGCAGAATGACACGTAACGTCCAGTTTCTGCATATTATTCAATATAGTTGACTGCATAGCCTCATATTTATGGGTTACCACTGCAGTTTGCTGAGGTGCATAATTCCATATAACCATTGATGTCATCTGTAAGTACAAACAAGAACTGTATTCTTCCAGAATTAGGAGGCTTGATTTCAGCATTATTGTAAAACAGAACTTCACAATGCAGACCATACTCCCCATAGAAGAATTAATCCTTTGCTCTCCCATTTGTGACTGAACTAAAACTAGCTGGTAAATAAATGATTATTTTCACATTACTGTCTTGAAGACACTGATTATTTTGTCACTTCCGAAATGAGTAAGTCATACTACTATTCCTTTTGCTCTTCCTTTTACATGATGAACAGCTCCAGAATCTACTGTAAGCCAGGCTCCCTGGGCTGCAAGATCTCTCACCGGTTGATGCTGCCATATCCATGTCCTGGCGCCATTAAAGCACAACTATGGTACGATTATCGGGTTCCTGCAGTAAAACCTCCCTCTTAGTGAGATAGGTTGGCAGCTCTTATATTCAGCTTTCTACATTACTTGAGATGCAATTATGCAACAGATAAAGCCCCCTTTAATGCAAATGTCACCTCTTTATGATGCTATATGTGTGTTCATTAGATCTCCTGGTGTCTGTAATGTTTTATGAGTGTTATGCCTGCAGGTTCTCAAGGAAAAGTGATAAAGTCATACAAATTCTGATATTTGCTTCTCTCTTTTCACCTTTCATCTTCTATTTACATGAGGTTACACTAACGCTGTCAATTATCCAAGCATCATTTGGCTTTTGGAAGATGTCCTTTTTCTACCTACTGCTCAGATAAGAGAAATGCTCTGAACTGTATAATTTCAATTCTTTACAGCATTCGTGGAAAGAGAGAGAGGTTATTTCTGAATTTTAGGACAGTCCCAATTTTATTTATGACTTCAGTACTGCTTTTCATTTTCATTTTTAGTGATACTGACTTGCTGTCTTTGATATGAATTTTCAAGGTCCTTTGTGAAGTCTTCCTTGCTATGGTCTCTTGTATAGATCAAAATACTTCTCAATGCTTTATGGATAAAGCTACCAATTAAAATGTCTTGCAACCTGGGATAAAAGGAAGATATTTCAAATATTTCACAAAAATATAAACACTAGACAAAAATATACTAAACTTGTACTTTCTCGGTTGTAGGAATTTCCATCCTGGTAACATCCTGCTGTGCTACACTCATCTAGTCCAGTGAGCAGCTTTTAGTATAGACCAGCACTGATTCAAGCACTGCTACCACAGTAAGAGGAATCAATGAATACTAACATGCCTGAATTATTTCACAGAGAAGACCCCTACTAATTCACTTGATGCAATTTTTAGATTTCCAAGAATATTGCTTCTCTTCAAAGCTGTTGTTGTCTGTATGTAAGTATATACATACTTTGGGTACTAGGCTGTAATATTCTAGTTTTCCAAATATCCAGTAACATATTCACAGCATCTCAAAACCTACACCAATTAATAAAGAATATTTCCATATAATTTTACTGTATTTTACTAACATTATAGCTATTTCAACTTTCATTAAATCTAAGATTCACTGAAATGCATGAATAGCAGACAACCTATCCTTTATGTGATTATTAAAGAAAATTAAAGACAGAAACAAATATCTTTTCCTGCTGCAGCTAAAATTATTAAAATTCCACAGATATTAAATCCACTACTTAATTAAATGAGGGGGGACCTGTAAAGACTGTCTTAACTGGTTCTTGTAAAAGGTGTTGTAAAAAGTTCATGTTCTATTGTCAATGGGATTTAAACGTTCTACAGAGGCACATTATATTGATGTTTAATCTTGGCTCCCTAGAGAAATGGTAATTTTTAAATTATTGTTTCTGGGTTTGTTTTTTTTTTAGAAATCTCAATACAGCTAGTGCTTTAAGACAACAAAGCCAGAACAAGTAGTAATCCTCCTTAGTAAGAAATTATATGAAATTATATTAAATCAAAGTAGAAACAATAGTTTCCAAAGCTTCCTTCTACTAAGACAATTATCAAAATGGCTGAAATCTGGTACTTATTTATGAAATAGCTAATCTAAATAAAATAGGGTAACTTGTTTCCAAGACAGTCAAGTTATGCAGGGCTCCAAAGACTACTTTTAAAAACAACTAGGGATAGAATACCAGTGAAGGATTTGGATTCCTTGAAGTCCGGTGCCAACTGACTTAATTTTGGGACTGTTGTCCCCAGTGGGAATCTCATGGGCCTGAATTCAGGGTCTAGACTCAATATACATGATGCAGGCAGAGGTATGCATCTCTGTGGGATTCAAAGCAATCAGCAAGCTGGGCAAGGAGCTGTGTAAGTCATGGCACTGACCTGCAATTGCTTAGAGGAATAAGGAAATAAAAAGCACTAATGAGAACACGGAAGTGCGCAAGCCAGAGAAGCTCTGAAATCCCATGCCTCTTTGAAGCCAAGCTACCCGACTCGGGCCTAACAGAAGTCCTCTCTGTTCACTGCAGGACTGCAGATGCAAATGCCTCCACAGGTAGGCACCTGTGACTTTTCCCCCCCAAAAAAAACCAAGAGAAGCAAGTTTAAATCACAGTCAGTGAAGGAGAAGGTACAAAGATACTGGGACTGAGCATGTGTCCACCACTTGAATGTTGGGATCAGTCAGTGCTCTGAGCAGTTTGCCTTCCTATCAACGGGCGACTGTGACTTTTGCTCTGAGCCGAGCCTGTGCTTTGTAAAGAGCCTGTTCTTGCCTCATGGCATTCAGTGATCTGGCTTGCAAATCCCACTAGGCTCCAGCTGGAGGAACACCTTCTTGCTCAGAGATGCCCAAGGGATGAACTGCTCAGACTTTCCAAGTCAGTAGCAACTCCAGACATTCACACAATTTAAAGGTATACTTCAGTGACAGCTAAGCTCCACACAAACAAAATATGAAAGAAACTCATGTGTCTAAAACACACCAGTAAACAGCTACAGACCTTTTCAGAAGTCACCAAAAATGTCAGTCAGATAATTCCAAAAGCATTAGGAAATAACAATGCAACTTGCTTAGCACTTTTCAAAATCTAGGCATTATTAGGTACCTACTTTACCGTCTTCGAAAATTTTACTCAGTTAGTGAATCCCTTTATGAAATAGTAATAACTATTGCTTTTACATTCCTACTCAGAATTAAGCAATTCTTAGTGTAAGATTTTAGTAGTTTACGTTATCACCACACTGATAAATAAATTCTGTACTTATCTTTTATTAAACCTGATATAGTGAGGAAGTTGCACAGAATTACTTCAAAAATTAACAACAAAACCCTTCCAAGTTACAGCTTGGTAGTTTGTCTTGTCATCTCTACATCTGTCACTTACATTGAAAAAACCCTTTGGGAAATGAACTATGCTCATTTCCTTTTCAGAGCAGTAAGTATCATGTACAAATTTAAATAATAAAATTAATAATGTATTTATGTGCCAAGTCACACAGAAACATCAAGGAACTTGTGTTATGCTGCTTTCCTCCCCCCCAGCCATCAGGTTTTTTGACACGGAATTTGAATCCTCAGAAAATAGAATAAATTTCTCAAGTTGTTATAATAATCCTGGCCTAAATGCAAGGGGAACAATTCTAGCTTCTTAATTTGTGTTCTTTTTTCACATAGCCACCATCAGATGCATCATCTTCAGGTTCTCCATGTAAGCAGGCAACCATGAATTAAAAAAGGGCTGAGAGGAACCAATGTATTTCGTCGTGAAGGGTTTGGGGCAACTTCCCTAGAATCTTATATACCTTTTTTAACAGATTCTGAAGTTTCTTTCTCCCCTTTGAGTATGAGAAGTTTTCAGGAAGGAACATAGTGCCAGCAACTGCTGCTGCCAAGGGAGCCGAGAGTAACACAGGACCACTTCATGGACAGAAGCTGCTCCAGAATACACCTTAAAAATCTGTGGGGAATCAGAAGGATAACAGAACCAGCTATGGTTGCCTTTGATTTGCATGATGGGGTGATCTTGAACAGAGAACTGAAACACAGAAACATCCCCTATGACTACAAGTACTTTCTGCAAAGGTGTTAAGGTTTTCTTATCTTCAATATTCTTGACTTCACAAATGCACAAAAGACACAACTACTGTACTCAAGCCTATCAGAATATATACCATCTATATTATATTCTAATTATAGTAGCTTGGGCTGAGTATTCATAGTTACTCCTTTTGCTTATTAAGCATCAGTATACCCGCAAGCCAAGTTTGGTAACAGAGACCAGTCAAAATACATTTTTAATGCTGTCTGTATTCCCCGTGGTACCTCAGTGGTTTTTTTTTTTCCCTCCTTCTGCAAAATGATACACCTTCTGGGCAAGAAGGTTTCAGATTTAAATATGACCAAATTGATACTGTAGCTATATCAGTGCATACGTGTGCTAGTTTGTTTTGGGGGGGGTTGTGGGGTTGATTTTTTTAGTCTTTTTTTTTTTTCCTGAGGTACTTTTTTTAATTAAATGTCAAATTCAGATTGGCACTAGAAACACACTGCATGACTCTTATTTGAGGAAAAGCTGTCAGCTTGTCTCTTCCCCTGTCAAACTCCCATCTGCTTCTACAGAGATTAGTTTGGGCTATGGGATCACCATTTGGCAGGGTATTCTTCTGTATACAGCATGATAATATTCAATATAGGACATGAAAACAAGATCACCTATGTTTTTTCTATGAGTCTGAGCTACATTTCCCAAAGCATTTAAGGATATTTTGTGAATTTTCTATGCCACTAAATCACAAGAAATGTAAAATATTGTTTAGCATTAGAGCAAAAGCACAAAGAGCATATCCGTTCACATCTGCCACTCTTCCAACCAATTTTTATTATTAGTTGAGCTATATTTAAACCAAATCCTGTTGTTCCTAGAAGTGACATTTCTATACTCTGGTGGCCTACTAGATAGACCAAGGTTTTAAAAACTAGTGTTCCTGGTTGTCTTGTAAACTACTAACTTTATTGCGCACCCTCAAGGAAAGCACTTAACTTCATTCTGTTTTCATTCTGCTAAATTGTTATTGTTTGCACTGATACTTTAACTGTCATAGCATTCAGCCAGCTCACTACTCAAACCCATTCCTAGCTGCGCATACGCACTGAATTTGATTAGTTTTGCTACAAGGTTTTGGTAAGGCCTTAATTATTAATGGTTGAAATAGGGTGCTAGTTACTAGTTTTTATGTTTCAGGTAGAAGATGCCAGATATACTGAAAAGCTGCATGTAATAAACACTATTACCAGAGACTGATGACAATGCCAAAGAATACAATCACATTTTACACAGTTGATAGGTACAGAGCTATTCCATACACAGGGACTAATATGAATTAAATGCTACCCATGACTTTTTCTTTCCTCTATCACCGTGCTATGAAGTGACGTAAAGAACTCTGAGATCAGAAGAAAACTTGATTACTCAGGTCCCAGCTACGTGTCACTTTGATGGGAGCTATCCGAATAGGTTATTGAAATATGTGCATGTCTTCTCAATATCAGTACAGCTCGTCTACACTTTGCTATAGATATTTCTGCCAGAACGTATTAAGGCTTAACACCACTTTTTGATCCGGTGGCTGTTTTTACTCCCCAAAGACCAAAAGCCAGAATCAAGTGAAGACCCTTAATAATCTCACATCACAGCTTGTGGCTCAGAGAAGGAATCTTTGAAGGGTTCAACATGAATAAGAGAAACACAACAGGGACACCTTATGCAAGAGGAGAATGGAGTTTAATTCACTGCTAGCCTCTTCCTATGTGCTAAGCTAATTAAGACCACTTTAATCACTGTAAATTCAGCATAATGAGAAGATTCATGCATTATGCACAGTAGTATGTCATAGCACATTTCATTTTTATATGCAACAGAAGAGCATAGATAACAGAAGATAAACTTGCTTTAAGATCCAGTTCTAACTAGGTCATACAAATTTGTCCTCCTTAAGCCCCAGCTTTTAACAGAGATATACACCAAAGATCAGAATAAACAGTAAGACAACCGATTCAAAAGTAGATATTATAGCAATTGTAAGTTGTTCCTGACACTTTCTGCATTAAGATGTGTGTACAGTACCTCAAAAGCAACATGCACAAATCTTCAAAATAATACAGTTTAATACTTGGGAAGTGGAAATAAAATAACTTGGTGATATTAATATTTCAGTAATGCATTATTTAAAAGAATGAATTAAAGTATTTTGAATTACATTTAGCAATTGAAAATAATGTTCAAGAAACAAATTTCAGACAAACTGGGAGACAGGAAAAGTGTTCAGCAAATATGAAAAGAACTTTTAAAGTGGGCTAAGTATATACAGATTTATATATTTTATCCCAATATCAAAATGTCAGGAAGAGGCAAGCATCTCTGCCTCTGACTATTTTTCATCAATGATTCTACCTGTCTTTCGTGTTGCACTATTCAATCAGCCACAAGAGATTTCTAGAGCTGGAGACTGTCAATTACCTTGGAAACAGGACAAGCAAAATAGCTTTGGCTATACCATGTATTTACTAATTCTTAATTTCTTATAGACATCTGTGGAAGCTCTAATAGGCTGCTGGAGGCAGGGCTAGAGCAGGTAGGAATGTAGTTTAAAAGCCTAATAATTAGAATTATATAATACGAGAAAACTCTATAAATTGAGGCCCCTACACAGTTTTTTAACAGACTCCAAACTTTTTCAAACTTCATCTTCATCACTGAAATTGCCCATGCCAGAACCTACTCCAAATGGGAACTCATTTAGACCTGGAGCCAAATTTCATGCATGGCATGGTAACACCTGTCTTAACATGAGAACTAGTGAACGTAGATGTAATTTACACAATACCACAACTAGCCAGCCCTGCCCAAGGAATTTTACTGGGCTCAGTAAGAATGCAAAGGTGAGGATATTTTCAGACCTGTATAGCACTTCACTTGCATGCACTCAGAAGGTAGATTTACAAGTGGTGTTGTACCTGCTGACAATGTCATCCGAGGCTACACAGAACTTGCGCACTGCTGGAAAAAGTTGACAGCTTCTGCTTAACTGCCTGGCAGAGCCTGACATCTCTCTCGCATCTCCTCCTGGTAGGCATGCAGATTCCCTCAATACAGTGAGTGTGAGGAGGGAGAGAGAGGTGGTGCAGAGCTACACAGTTTGGTATGCCTGGGTGACCTGCCAAGTTGATGAATGGGTTGTCAGTGTTCTTTGGCAAAAAAGCTCTGTTTGGGGTGCATATGCTACAAAAAGTGTAAGTCATGTAACTGAATGTTGCTATCTGTCCTCCATTGTGTTGGCATATAAGTCAACAACAGTGTCTAGTTTGACTGAATGATATATGAAAGGAAGAGAGACTCAGATTAAGAAAAACTACTTAATTAGTGTTCAAAGTTAAATTCAAACTTCACTAAAAGTTCCCCCAACTTCATTCAAACTTCTGACTTCTCTGGAATTGAGTAGACCTAACAACACAATATGTAAAATGTCTTACAACAGGCAGCATCCTACTTTGGGTCCAATACTGTAAATGTTGTTTTCAAATATTTACTTAAAATTTGATTTGTTCTGCAGACCACAAGCCATGTGTTGAAGGAACAGAAGATCTCACATGCTTTTCATTTACACTCACAGTAACTTGTTTTTCTTCCAAGTTTAGTCAGACAATGAAGAAATAAACATGAGACAGCTGCTTGTTCTTTGAGTTAGATGTGTACTTTTCTAACCTTCTACTTCTTTGTCCCTCCAACATACAAACACCAACTTTTGCACCATGCTAAAGTTGACAAAAAACTAAAATGTAGATGTTGCCAAATTGTATTTTCCCCTTAATTCATTTGCCTTCATACCTGCAGATGTTAGACATTTAACACATGTACATGAAAAAATGAGTGTCAATTTCTGCAAATGTCCACGTTAACAGATTAAAAATTTAATATTAAAAAAAAATCACAGCTAGCTAACTACACCTTTTCATTTACTGAAAAAGAATCAAACTTACAAAAAAAAATGCAGATGTCTATATCCTGACTTAGTATTTCTCAAAATATCTAGATATCTCTGAAGTAATGGAAAACTTCCATGTTGTTTGGCATTAAAATCATACCTGCAGGACATTTACATATACAGACAGCCTGTGTTCTGAGATGCTGAGAATGAGAGTTGTAGGTTTTAGAAGCTCAAAAAGCAATGTCACATTGGCCATTGCATTGATTTTGCTAGATACGTTTTAAAAAAGACAGAATAACATCAAAAGCCAAACAAGTGATCTGCCATGAACACCGTGCTTCACATCGCAGTTCACATGCAGGTCAAGTGTATTCTGTTGTTAGGGCACATCATATCTTAAGCATCCCCCAACAGTCACTCTTGGATTGCATAAATAAAAATACTCAGGCGGCACTAAATACTGGTCAAGGAGATGTTCCATCTAATCACAAAACTAGTGCAGCGTGGAGAGGAAACACTATTTTAGCAAGCACGCTTCCTCGGAGCTGTGGATTTAGCACTCGACTGAGAACCTGATGTTCTCAGGCAACCACTTTGTTTCTGTGCGCTGTGATATCTTCTCAGCAGACGTGTGAAGTCATACAGTGGGCTGGAGTACTGCACCATGCTGGAATGTATTACACAAACTACCAACTCACTTATAAAACATCTATTAGACAAATGAAGCTTTTGTGGTGTTACTTCATGTTGAATTCAGGGATCTGCCTGCCCCCGATCCTTCAACTTTTTTGTGTCCTCCAACTCTTACTATTGTTGTCATTGTCTTCCCCTTCTGCACAGGGAATTTCCCCCCCCAGCCCAAACAGAAGGGGATAATGGGAAGGATCTACAGTAAGATGTAATTACTTTGTTCAGTTTGGGTTTAGGGGTTTTTAGTTGGTTGATTTTCGCTACGGGCTTAACAAAAATTGGTGGACTTCTCCAGGTTAATTTCAGACCCTGGTCATATTAAGCCACAGCAGATTTTTGAAAATGCTATATAGATGAGTTTTCACATTTGCACATAAGTGCAGGAAGAACTGATTCAGCACACCATAAGGAAAATGGCTAGCTATCTTTTTGCACACGGTTCTTTGGAGTTCAATAAAAATAATTGTACTGAGATCAGAAAGCGTGAAGCTCCTTGAAGGACTGGGTATAAAGCTTTTATTTCCAGGATTTGAAGAAGCAATCTGAAACAAATGCTACACAACTTTTGTACTTAAATTGTGATTATCCACCCACCCTTTTCTCAGTCCCTGTAAGATACTACCTGTTTAATTTCTGTTGTATAAGTGACCTGCAAGTCCCTCTGAGACTTACGCTGTTAACTAGATGACTCTTGTATTTCACTTTTCAAATAATTTTTTTCAAGCAATTCCCATGATAAAGAGAGAATGAGGTTCTAGCGTAATACAACAATAATTTGCTCACAGTATATGAGCAGTGGCTGGCCTTATATGTTTTGAAGTATACTGCACATAAATGTGAAGAATACCATGTGTTCTCTGAAACAGAACGTAGTGACTTTCAGTGTCTGGGAGAACACGTCAAACATCAGACAAAAGATGAGAGAAGGAAAGCAAATGCCTCTGGAAGACTTCATGCTTCTCCTCCCCTCTGAAACCAACAGTACTTTGAAAAGCATTCCCATTCCAGCAAAGACTTTCAAGATGTGTTCTGACTTTTATTCTGAAAACGCCATGATTTTCAATAGTCTTTTGCATGGTACTGAAGGGCTTTTCCTAAGGGACATATTCTTTCAAATGAGAGAATTATTTTCTGGTGACCCCTGAATTTCTGGATCAGGACTTGTTACAAGTATGAGACTGATAGAACATTTCTAGGATTATCCCACGGGTGTTGCGCTTTGGTGGTAACAGCTCATGCAACAAACGTATCAAAATTTTTATATCTGTAAACAGATAAAGGAAGCAGAAGAAAGATGAGAGGAGGAGGCAGGTTTTAAAAATAAAAGAAGGGATACTGTACAAACTTCAGAAGTTCTAAAAATGGAGTAACAAATAATTCTTATTATTATTCTCTTTACTCTTGTCGCAGCATATGCCACCAGAGATGGGAAATTATCCATGACCTTTCCATTTATTAATAGAAAGCAATTCTATTGAAATCACATAAACTTTGGTAATTCTGGTGACAGTTAATGCCTGTTGAAAAATAAAATTTGAAGGAAGATTTTTTTTCACTATTGTTTCTTACATCAGAAAAAGTCAAAGCAAATTTTACAGTGGAATGTGTATCAGAAATGCTACTTGTCCCTTGGATAATGCTGCTATATCTTGGGGCTGAGATTTCTAGATGCAAACAGCATTGCTTAACAAGAGAAATTGTACTAGTTTTAAACATGTGTAAAAGTGTATTCGACAAATATAAAAGTTTTACCCTCCTCATTTTATTTTTTAGACATTAAAAATAAATTTCTGGAGCTCTCTCAAGCTAAAAAATGGCCATATAAATACAATTTTATAAATAATAATTTTAATTTGTTGGGCTCTAGTCAGCCTTCACATAACTAACTGGACTACAAGGAAGTTATACAAATGATAAATTCAAGTCTTTGTCTAAAACATCTTCCACTGTGAATTTCAGACCACACTGCAAACCACTTAGAGGAATCCCTTCATCTATGCCTGAAATGAGGGAGCTCCTGTGATGAAATACAGGCTAACAGAACATAGCAACTTTCTGTGCCTGATTAGAAAATGCTGCTGCAGCATCTTTAAGTAATTTGAAAGAGTCTGAACACAATTTTCCAAATAGGATTTTGACCAGAAACCAGGAGCATCATAGAAACAACGCAAAAATTACAAAAAGATACCCCAAACCAGATACACCTAATTCTTCCAAAGCACAAATGTTCTCAACTATTTTATATTTTTTTTAGGAGACAGATCATGAATCCACAATCCTTTAGTACTGTACCTTCTTATGCTGAATTTTTTATAGCGCTAAGGAACACAGTTCAAATGAAAAAATACATTTTAAAAATTGGTTGCCAATATTCCTTTGATTGCCAAAAAAGAAAAAAGAATGGACAGCTTACTCTTGTCTGTGCTTTTCTGAAAAAATATTTGGGTTTAGTTGTCTTAAAATGGAGAGAGAAACTTAATAATCCTGGAGTCAGACCATTTACCAAATCCTGACTCAAATTATTTGTACATTTTAACTGCCTGAAGCTCCTCCTCCTCCCTACCATCGAAACTGCCCTTCATCTTCTTACCTGAGTCTCTTCAGGAGGGACCTGCTCTGACTCTTCTTTCTCCTACATATGCCCAAAAGCTAAAACAGCATCTGTGCCTGGAGTTACCAACATCATCAACACCACAAGCCTCTTGTGCTACAGGCATTTCTTCTGTAAATTGCCATTGCTTCAGAATATTCCAGGAGCGAAAACCGAAGTGGAACCAGCGTCACTGCAAATTTCTCAACCGGGAGCAAAATAAACCCTGTTTTCTAATCCATGAAAAATCTCTGCAATAAGGAACACTGCTAAACTATTTTTTTAAAAAGTTATATATACTCATAGACGAATATTTCATTATATTACCAATGCCATTAATTTTTTTTTAACACATCCATTTTTACTGATGTCAACTCTCAGTAATGTTGCCTGTTGTCTGTCTTTATTAGTTCAATGTTATCAGCTCAACCATAATGCAATGAAGTAAGATCATTTTCTTCAGTCCAATCTACTGTTCATTACTGCTAGAAAATAATATTCATCCTTTTACCTGGGCTTCCAATCAAAACTCAATCATATTTTTGCACTGAAAAAGGAAAGATAGATAGGATTTCTTTTTCTGTTATAAGATCATGCTTACAATTGTAACCACAGTCAAAAACTATAGCAAGACAGTAAATATTAAAAAATGGAATAAAATTCAAAAGAAAGGTGTAATCATACTGTAGATTTGTACTATCAAGAAGTTAAAGATGGTTCTTCTTCACTTCTACTATTCAATATTACTGAAAAGAAAATAATAGTCATTACGAATCCAGATTTTTCCCATTAATTCACACAAAACTTGCCAACAAGATCATCTTTCAAGACACAGAAGTTAATGGATTTTTCTCTTATACTCAAAAAACAGTTGTCAATCAGAGCACAAGTTCAGATACCTTGAGAAGCTGTGTGCTTCTAATGCTCTGATGTTCAGAAAGAAGCAGCAAGCGCATACAGTTCTGAAGTTATGTAGAGGTACATATAAAAGGCAGTGTTGTCAACTGCGCACACAAGTGTACAAATAAAGTCTCACGTGCATGAGCCTAGCTCTGCTTTACCAAAGTATGGCCTCCCATTGGCTCCACGCCCTTCCATTATAAGTCAACTTTTACCACTCTTTTCTGTTCCCACTGGCTACGGGAATCACTCCTACTCCATGAGGACCTTGTACACATGACTGCTATGTAACCAGATTACAGAGGAAGGTGTCTATAGTGATGCAGTATTGTGCATGCTCTACACCAAAACATCCTGGTCCAACGAATGAGGGTAACTCACAGCTGAAAAGCTGATGCTGTAGGTGATGGCGATTCAGTCACCGACTAATTTCTGTGACAAAATGAAAGGGGATCCACATTGCACAAGTCCCTCACTGTTACCTTCCTACAAAGTATCTTTCAACATTTTAAGTATCTGAACAACACTTGTTGTCATCTTCCTCAGTCATAAATAATATTTTCCCTTAATATTTCAAATATACAATGGAAAAACTTCCATGTTTATTTTAGCCCAGCTTTTTGCACTATTTGACATCTCAGCGAGAAAAGATCAATATACAGACTGAACCTAGATGCACAACTGTTTAAAATAAAGGAACAGTTTTATTTTGACAGATGAAGCTTAAGGTTTGGGGGGGGCTGTTATTTATAGTTGTTGAATGTTGTTTAAAATTGAACTGCTAAACAGAAAAAAAACAGAATGGAAAATACAGCTTCTATTTTCTAACAGAAGTAGTTCTTTATTTTTAAAGTGAGGTTTGTCTACTATTGGTAACTGATTAGATGTGAGTTTGGACATCAGAGGAGGGAATGATTTAAATTTTAAATTTTAAACAAAGCTTTGAGTTCCTGACTTGTATTTGCAAGGTAGAACTTGAGAAATTGTTCTCATTCTCCATGTTGATGGGTTCTATTCAGCATTCTCTCAAATTATTTATGGATCCAAATCTTAGAGTGATGTTACTGCTATTAACTTTTTCACCTTTTTTAAAACAACTCTAGAATTTTCCCAGACAGTCTTTACCAGACTAATCACACAAGTCACTAAAGTCCCTTGAAACTCAGAAGCAGATCCTTAGGTGAAGCCAATGCATCAGAATAGTGTCCAACTTGACTTATTAGTGAGCCCATCATCCTAAGACTTGAAAGAAAATATGAAATAGTCATCTTTGATGCCTGGCCATGAGCTGCTAATGCATAGGAAGGTGAATTGTGCATTCACTGTCCTTTCACGCTAACCTCAGGCCTTCCCGGTGGCTTTAACACATGATCATATTTAACAGCAAAAGGGTTTACTTGTAAGACCTGTTTTAATCAACTAAATGAAATAAAAGACTAATTTTTTAAACATGAACATCTGTCCTGGGTTCGGCCAGGACAGGGTTAAATTTCACCAGGTGCCAGGAGGGAACAAAGCCAGGCGGGCTGACCCCACCTGGCC
>Ga0181612_104183_pt1 | contig 15593 bp, 11 predicted proteins | sample HoacroProtozoa21_FD_119630 | JGI IMG/M metagenome (GOLD analysis project Ga0181612, IMG submission 119630) | Hoatzin crop microbial communities from Cojedes, Venezuel. Combined Assembly of Gp0051906, Gp0051904, Gp0051908 | reverse complement strand
GGTTTTCATTTAGGAGGCACTGTGCGGTTGGGCCAAGATTTCGGCCATTTGGGGCATGAGATTGTCCACGTCGCCGGCGCCGAGCACCATCAGCACGTCGAACGTGTGGGCTTTCACGTAGTCGAGCAGTTCGCTCTTGCTAAGGAGCGTCTTCTCCATGTCGGGGCGCAGGTTGTCGTAGATGAGTTGGCTCGTGACGCCCTCGATGGGGGCCTCGCGAGCGGGGTAGATGTCGAGCAAAATCACCTCGTCCAAGAGCGAGAGGCTGGCGGCGAAGTCGCGATAGAAGTCGCGCGTTCGGGTGTAGAGGTGGGGCTGGAAAATGCCGGTGAGTTTGCGGCCGTCGAACACTTCGCGAACGCTCTCGATGCTGGCGCGCAACTCGGCGGGATGGTGGGCGTAGTCGGACAGGAGCACGATGTCGTCGCGCTTGAGCTTGAAGTCGAAGCGGCGGTCCACGCCGCCGAAGGTGCTCATGGCTGCGCGTATCTCGTCGGCCGTGGCGCCGGCAATCTGGGCAAGTGCCATGGCGGCGATGCCGTTTTCGATGTTGATGCTCACGGGAACGCCGAGCTCCACGTCCTTGATGTTCTCAAACGGCGAGACGAAGTCGAACACGATGCGGCCGCCGCCGATGCGAATGTTCTCGGCGTGGAAATCGCCCTCGGTACGGGCATAGTCGTAGCGGCGCACGCCGTCTTGCAGGGCCTCTTTCATCTTGAGTCCGCGGTGGATGATGAGCGCGCCGCCGGGTTGGATGAGACTGCTGTATTTCGAAAAACTTTCCAAGTAGGCTTCTTCGGTGCCGTAGATGTCGAGGTGGTCGGCATCGGTGGCCGTAATCACGCTGGCGTAGGGACGCAGGTGGTGGAAGGAGCGGTCGAACTCGTCGGCCTCAATCACGACGTAGGGGCTCTCGGCGTCGACGAGGTAGTTGGTGCCGTAGTTCTTGGCGATGCCGCCGAGGAAGGCGTTGCAGCCCACGTGGCTTTCGTGGAGCAGGTGGGCGGTCATCGCGGTGGTCGTGGTCTTGCCGTGGGTGCCGGCCACGCAGAGGCCTTTCAGCTGCCGCGTGAGCACGCCGAGCACTTGGGCGCGCTTCTGAATCTCAAAGCCTTCGGCGCGGAACCACACCAGTTCTTCGTGTTCGGCGGGAATGGCGGGCGTATAGACCACGAGCGTGTGGGCTTTGTCTTTGAAAGCCTCGGGGATGAGGCGCACGTTCTCTTCGTAGTGGATTTGGGCGCCCTCTTCGCGCAAGCGTTCGGTGAGTTCGCAGGGCGTGCGGTCGTAGCCGCCCACGGCAATGCCTTTGGAGAGGAAATAGCGCTCCAGCGCACTCATGCCGATGCCGCCGGCGCCAATGAAATAGACTGATTTGATGTCTGCTGCGTTCATGTTGTTCAACAACGTTTATGCTTCGTTCTGTTCTTTCTTTGCGAGTTTCAAGACTTCGTCGGCAATGTCGCTTGCGGCATTGGGACGCGCCAGTTGTTTGATGTTGGCGCTGAGTTTTTTGAGTTGGTCGGCGTCCTGCACCGTGTTGATTACGAGGGGCATGAGCACGCGGCGCGCTTCGTCGTCGCTCACGAAGAGGGCGGCGTTTTTTTCGACGAGCGCCATCGCGTTTTTGGTCTGATGGTCTTCGGCCACGTTGGGCGAGGGAATCAGCACGACGGGCTTGCCCAGCAGGCAGAACTCCGAAATGCTGCCGGCGCCGGCACGCGACACGACGAGGTCGGCAGCGGCGTAGGCTTGGTTCATATTCTTGATGAAATCGAGCACTTTCAGGTGGGCGGGGCACTTGCGCTGCTCGAGTTCTTTGGCAATTTCGGCGGAATAGTATTTGCCGGTCTGCCAAATGAATTGCACGTTCTTCTGCGCGTCGATGAGCGGCAGATTGCCAAGGATGGACTCATTCACGGTGCGTGCGCCGAGCGAGCCGCCCACGATGAGCACGGTGCGCTTCTGGGGGTCGAGGCCGAAGGCGCGGACGCTCTCGTCGTGCGACAGCGTGTCGTCGAGCAGGTTCTGGCGAATGGGATTGCCGGTGAAAATAATCTTCTCTTGGGGGAAGAAGCGCTCCATGCCGTCGTAGGCCACGCAGATTTTGTCGGCTTGCTTGGCGAGCAGTTTGTTCGTGACGCCGGCGTAGGAGTTTTGCTCCTGCAGCAGGGTCGGAATGCCCATCTTGGCGCACACTTTCAGGGTGGGGCCGCTGGCATAGCCGCCCACGCCCACGGCGACGTCGGGACGGAACTCGCGCACAATCCGCTTGGCCATGCTCAGGCTCTTGCGCAGTTTGATGAGCACGCCGATGTTGCGCCAAATCTTCTTGCGGTCGAAGCCGGCGACGGGCAGGCCTTTGATTTCGTAGCCGGCGTCGGGCACGCGCTGCATTTCCATGCGTCCCTCGGCGCCCACAAACAGGATTTTGGCCGTCGGACATTTCTCGCGCACGGCGTTGGCGATGGAGATGGCGGGGAAGATGTGGCCGCCGGTGCCGCCGCCGCTGATGATTACTCTGAGTTCGTTGTTTTCGTTGTTCGTGCTCATGGCTTTTGACTATTTGCGCAAAAATACTACTTTTTTCTGACCTGCAAGCAGTAATTCGTGATTTTATGATTTATTTCGATTATTTGGCAGGCGAAGTGAGCAATATGTACCCCTAAAATGGCCGTTTTGGGAAAATTAGAGCAAATTTTCTTTTTTCAACGCGTTGGCCAAGGCTTCCAATTCGGCGTACCATTCGGCCCCAAATCGGCGGACGAGGGGCTCGCGCAAAAACTCGTAGATGCGCAGCCCTTCGCGTTTGCCTTTCTCGCGGGCGGCGGCGCAGACGCTCCAGCGGTGGTAGTTCAGGCCCACGAGACCGCCGGCGAGGCGCTTTTCGCGAATGGGATAGAGCGCGCACGAAATCGGCTTGGGCCACGACGTGCGGCCTTCGCGGCAGCGGCGCTCCAAGGCGCAGAAGCAGCAGCCATTCTCGTGAAAGGCGAACGCGCAGTCTTTGCCGTCGATGATGGTGGAGACGAGGTCGCCTTCCATGTCGATGTAGGCCACGCCCTCGGCTTCGATTTTTGCAAGGGCGGCGGCGGGCAGGAGGTCGCTCACTGCGGGCAGCGCGTCTTCCATTTCGCCCACTTCCTCGGGCAATAGGGGCGCGCCGCTCTCGCCCTCCACGCAGCAGGCGCCTTTGCAGGCGGCGAGGTCGCAGCAGAAGCACTCGGTCAGGATGTCGGGCGAAACGAGCACGTCGCCCACTTGCAGGATGTGGAGTCGGTTGTTGGCCATGTTTTCACCAGAGGATGGGGGCTTTGCCGTGGGCCTGCAGATAGTCGTTGCACAGGCTGAAGTGGTGGTTGCCGAAGAAGCCGCGATAGGCGGAGAGCGGCGAGGGGTGCGCGCTTTGCAGCACGAGGTGTTTGCCGCGGTCCACAATTTTGCCCTTTTGCTGGGCGTAGGCGCCCCACAGGATGAACACCAAGCCGTCGCACTCGTCGCTCAAGAGGCGAATCACGGCGTCGGTGAACTCTTCCCAGCCGTGGCCTTGGTGGCTGCCGGCTTGGTGGCTGCGCACGGTGAGGGTGGCGTTGAGCAGCAAAACGCCTTGCTCGGCCCAGCGGCGCAGGCTGCCCGAGGCGGGGACGGGGCGGCCGGTGTCGGCCTCGATTTCTTTGAAGATGTTCTGCAGCGAGGGCGGGAAGGCGGTGCCGTCGCTCACGGAGAAGCAGAGGCCCTCGGCCTGGCCGGGCTCGTGGTAGGGGTCTTGCCCGAGCAGCACGACTTTCACCTTGTCGAAGGGGCAGAGATTGAACGCGTTGAAGATTTTTGGACCGGGCGGAAAGCACTGATACGTGCGATATTCTTGGTGCACGAAGTCGATGAGCTTCGCAAAATAGGGCGCGTCGAATTCGCTTTGCAGCCGCGAGCCCCACGAGGGGTCTATTTTCACTTGCATTTTTTCGAAGAAGGATTAGGTTTTTCAGCCGAAGCGCTCGGTTTGAAAAATTTGGAGAATTTTTCCGAAAAAATTTTCAGAATATGATTTTTAGCACTATATTGCGCCCCTGATTGAAAACGCCGCGGCGGCCGGTCACCGCGTTCCAGTCGGCGTACTTCAGTCGGCTCAGGTGGTTCTGATAGGCTTTATTGAACAAATTTTCGCAGGCGAGGAAGACGCTGCAGATTTTGCGGCCGCCGGCGTGCACGTCGCCGCCCACGGACAGGTCGAACAGGGCGTAGGCGGGCGTCGCGGTTTCGGTGTCGTTGGCGCCGTAGTAGTGGTTTTGCTTGAAATTGAGCTCCATGCCGGCGCCCACGAAGCCGCCTCGGATGGGCCACGCGGCGGGCAGCGGCAGGTCGTAGCGCACTTGCACGTTCCAGCGGGGAGCGGGCGTGAGCGGCAGGTATTTCTCGTCGGCCGAGCGGTGGAGTTGGACGGCGCAGACATACGACAGCGCGTTCTCCACGTGGAGCGTGCGGACGGGGTGCCAGTCAATGGCCACTTCCCCACCCCACAGCCGCGCGTCGCCGCTCACGAAGCGATAGACGGGCACGTCGTCGATGAGCACTTTGGAGCCGTCGGCCGCGGCAGTTTTTTCGGCGAAAATATAGTTTTCGATGAGGTTGGCGAAAACGGAAAAATCGACCGAAAAGACGCGCGAGGAATAGTAGAGGCCGGCGTCGAACTGCCAGCTGTATTCGGGCTTCAGGTCGGCATTGCCTTGCTCGTATCTGAAGGTGCCTTCGTGCTCGCCGTTGGCGCCGAGTTCGCTGATGTTGGGGGCTCGGAAGCCGCGCGAGATGTTGGCCTTCAGACTGAGTTCGCTCACGGGTTCATAGGCCACGCCCACGCTGCCGGTGAGGCCGGAGAAGTGGCGCGAGAAGGGGGCAAAGCGCAGGTCGCCGTCTTCATAGAGGGCGTAGGAGTGAACGCGCCGCCAATCGCCGCGCAGGCCGCCGCTCAGGTTCAGGCGTCCCCAGCGTTTCGAGGCCGACGCGTAGGTGCCGATGTCGAACAAATTATAGGAGGGCACGAGAAACTCCTCGCCCAAGTTTTTCGACTGCTGATACATGCCGCCCACGCCTGCCAAGAACTTCCAGCCGGCGCGCTCGGCGGAGAGGAAGTTGAGGGCGTAGGTCAGGGTGTGGAGTTTCAAAAAAAGGCCGAATTCATCGAGAGATTCCTCGTATTCTTTGCGCTGATTTTGCTGATAGGCGAGGAGCAGTTTCAGGTGGTCGTCGCCCAGCCGGAAGTCGCTCTCGCTCGCGGCCTTGAAGTGGCTCACGTGCTGGAAGGGCAGCCGCTTGCCGTAGGACAGGCCGTCGCTGCCGATGAGTTCGCCGGTCTGTTCGTCGCGTTCGCCTTCCACGATGTTGGGGCGCAGGTGGTAATAGGAGAGCGAGAGGCGCGTACTGCCCCACGCGCGGCGCAGGCCGCCCATGCCTTCGATGCCTTGTTCGGCAAAGGCGCTGCCAAATACGCGGCCGTCGCGCCGGTTCTTATAGTCGTGGGCACCGCGCACGCTGCCGCGCACATTCCAAAATATATTGTTCAAATTGCCTTCATAGACGCCGCTGGCGCCGTAGAGGCCGGCGTTGGTCTGATACTCCAGCGAGCCGCCTGCGCGCTGCTTGCCCTCGGGCAGGAGGGGGGCGCTGTTCAGGATGAGCACGCCGGCGAGGGCGTCGCTGCCGTACATCAGACTGCCCGGACCTTTCAGGATTTCGGCGGAATAGACGCTCTGCGGGTCGATTTCAACGCCGTGCTCGTCGCCCCATTGCTGGCCTTCTTGGCGCACGCCGTTCTGCACCACGAGCACGCGGTTGAAGCCCAAGCCGCGCACCACCGGTTTCGAAATGCCGCCGCCCGTCGTAATCTGGCTCACGCCGGGTTCTTTGGCAAGGGCGTCGATGATGTTCGAAGCCGTTTTTTCTTGCAATGCCCGATGCCCCACCACCGACATGGCGAGGGGCGTTTCTTTCAAAAGTGTTTTTCCGGTGGTGCCCACCACGACCACCTCGTTCAGGTGGATGGCGCCTTCCACAGCGTGGCCATGCACGCTGTCGGCGGGCTCTAAGTTCTGTGCGGCAGCCGCCGAAGCGGTCAGCCAAAGCGCGATGGCAAAAGTCCACTTTGGCATAGTTTTTGCTCTCTCTTTTTTATCGGCCGAAGCGGTCGCCAAGGATGCGCGTGAAGCGCGGCTGAACCGAGGCGGGTTTGTCGGTTTTGTTGAGTTCGGGATAGGATATGCGCGTGTGATAGACGGTCTTAAGGCTTTCGATGAGCACTTTCTTGGCATCGCTGATGTCTTTGAACGTGATGGGGCACTCGTCGAAAAAGCCTTCCTTCATTTGGCCGTCGATGATGCGGTTCACAAGGCCGGAAATGTTCTCTTCGGTGTACTCCTTGAGGCTGCGCGACGAGGCTTCCACGGCGTCGCACATCATCAGAATGGCTTGCTCCTTGGTCGAGGGGTTCGGGCCCGGATAGGTGAAGGCGTCTTCGGGCGGCGTCTGGCCCGGGTGATTGTTTTGCCACTTTATATAGAAGAAGCCGGTGTGGCTGCGTCCGTGGTGGGTGGCAATGAAGTCGCGTACGACGCGCGGCAGGTGGTATTTGTCGGCCAGCGCGAGGCCGTCGGTCACGTGGCTGATGATGATTTTGGCCGACAGTTCTTCGGCGCTTAGGCCGTCGCGCGCTTGGAGCTCGTCGTGGGGGTTCACGCCGGTTTGGTTTTCGGTGAAGAAGGCCGGATTTTCCATTTTGCCAATGTCGTGATAGAGGGCGCCGGTGCGCACGAGTTGGGCTTGGCCGCCAATTTTCTCGGCCACTTCGGCGGCGAGGGTGGCCACCTGCATGGAGTGGCTGAACGTGCCGCGCGCCACCTTGGCGAGCTTTTGCAGGAGCGGGCGGTTGGTGTTGGAAAGTTCGATGAGCGTCACGTTCGACGTGAGGCCAAACATCTTTTCAACGACGTACATCAGCGGGTAGGCGAAGAGCAGCAGCACGCAGGCGATGGCCAAGTAGGTGTAGCGCGCCGGATTGATTTCGAGGAACGCCGTGCCTTGCGCCGTGTCGTAGGCAAACTGCAAGAGGGCCACGGCTACGAAGGCGTGGAGCGCAACGCGGAAGAGTTGGGCGCGTTCGGAGAGGTCTTTGATTTCGTAAATCACCATCAGGCCCATAAATATCTCCAAAAGCAGGAATTCGTAGGGGCCCTGAATGCCCAGCGACGCGAGGAGCAGCGACACGAGCATCGTGATGACGGCCGTGAACGAGTCGTAGAAGATTTGAACGAAGAGCGGCACCATGGCAAACGGAATCACGAACACGGACACGACGCCGTGGCGCACGTTCAAGTAGGCCAAGATGGGGAAGATGAGCACGAGGACGAGCAGCAGCAGGCCGGTGTTCATTTTGCCGAGGTATTGCGGGCGATAGATGAGCAGGTAGATGAGCAAGAGGGTGAGCACCAAGAAGATGAAGAGGGCCTGCCCGCCTGCTTGGCGCCATTCTTCAGCGGCGGAGACGTGGTGGGCATTGCTTTCGCGCACAAACGAGTCGAGGATGGCTTCTTGCTCGGCGGTCACGATTTCGCCGCGGTCGATGATGCGCTGTCCGGTCTGCACGAGTCCCTTGCCGGCCGTGATATTTTTTTCCATATCCTGCCGCGCCACGTTTGTTTTTTCTTCGTCCAATGTGTAATTTTGCACGATGTAATCGCTCAAGTTGTAGGCGGCGAGGGCGCTGCGGTCGAAGTGGGCGGAGTCGGCATTCATGATGTCTTCGTAGGCGGTCTTCGTCGAGAAGAGGCCGGCCAGACTCACGCTCTTGGCTTCTTGGCCCTCAATTTGGCGGATGGACTGCGTGCCGTGGTTGAGCAGGTCCATCATGTCTTCGGGGCTCAGCACGCCGGCGGCATAGACGCGCTGCAAGCCTTTCACGATGTGGCTCAAGATGCGGGGCGAGGCGTCGTTGAACTTGCCGCTCATGAAGTCGCTGCGAAAGCGCGCAATCTGCGTGTCGCCAACGCTCGCATCGTAGTTGAAAAACGGCTGGAAAGCGCGGCTGGCGCTGTCCCACTCCACTTTGATTTCTTCGTCCGACTTGCTCACGGGGAAGTTGAACGGCGCAATGAGCGGCGCGTACTTCCACGGCGTGCCCACCTTGTATTCGTAGGCCACTTTGCTCTCGCGCGGCAGCGCAATCACCAGCAGGACGGTGGCCGCGATGAGGGCCAAAATTCGATAGAATGTAGTTCGCACGGCGGTTTGTTTTTTAGTTTTGCCGCAAATTTAGAAAAATCTTCACGAAAAACGCTCCTTGGCACAGTTTTTGTACCAAGGAGCGTTGTTTTTAGTGTTCTAAAGCGAACGTTTGCGAACTAATCGTTCAATTTAGCCTTGATAAATTCGCGATTCAGGCGGGCAATGTTGGCAATGCTCTCGTTCTTGGGGCACACGGCCTCGCAAGCGCGGGTGTTGGTGCAGTTGCCGAAGCCCAGTTCGTCCATCTTGGCCACCATGGCTTTGGCGCGCTTGGCGGCTTCGGGACGGCCTTGGGGCAGCAGGGCGAACTGGCTCACCTTGGAGCTCACGAAGAGCATGGCGCTGCCGTTCTTGCAGGCGGCCACGCAGGCGCCGCAGCCAATGCACGTGGCGCAGTCCATGGCCTCGTCGGCGTTCTGCTTCGGAATCAGAATGGCATTGGCGTCTTGGGGAGCGCCAGTGCGCACGCTGATGTAGCCGCCGGCGGCTTGAATCTTGTCGAAGGCGGAGCGGTCCACCATGCAGTCCTTAATCACGGGGAAGGCGGCGCTGCGCCACGGTTCCACGGTGATGGTGTCGCCGTCTTTGAAGCGACGCATGTAGAGTTGGCAGGTCGTGGCACCCTGTTCGGTCTTGCCGTGGGGCGTGCCGTTGATGTAGAGCGAGCACATGCCGCAAATGCCTTCGCGACAGTCGTGGTCGAACACGAAAGGCTCTTGGCCCTCGCTCACCAACTGCTCGTTCAAGATGTCGAGCATCTCGAGGAAGGAAGTGTCGTCGGGGATGTCGTTCATTTGACGCTCATCGAAGTGCCCAGCATCCTGAGGGCCGTTTTGCTTCCAGTACCTGAGTTTAAAACTGATATTTTTAGCCATTGTTTGGATTCTTTTTGGGGTTTTCGATTAAACTTTGTAATTTCGCGTCTTCACTTCGATGGCCTCGTATTTGAGCGGCTCTTTGTACTTCACGGGCTCTTTGTCTTCGCCCTGATATTCCCAGCAGCTCACGTAGAAGCAGTTCTCGTCGTCGCGCTTGGCCTCGCCGTCTTCGGTCTGGTGCTCTTCGCGGAAGTGGCCGCCGCAGCTTTCCTCGCGGTTCAGGGCGTCGATGGCAATCAGCGAGCCCATCGTCAGGAAGTCTTTCAGGCGGATGGCCTTGTCGAGCTCGATGTTCACGCCTTCGATGTGGGGCACGAACACGTTGGTCTCGAATTCCTTCTTCAAGCGCTTGATTTCTTCGAGGGCTTTCATCAGGCCTTCTTTGTTGCGCGCCATACCCACATATTCCCACATCACGTGGCCGAGTTCCTTGTGGATGCTGTCCACGGAGCGCTTGCCGTTGATGCTCAAAATGTGGTCGATGCGGGCCTGAACGTCGGCCTCGGCCTTCACGAACGGTTCGCTGTCGGCGTCGAAGCGCGGCACGGTGATTTGGTCGCTCAAGTAGTTCTGGATGGTGTACGGCAGAACGAAGTAGCCGTCGGCCAAACCTTGCATCAAGGCGCTGGCGCCCAAGCGGTTGGCACCGTGGTCGGAGAAGTTGCACTCGCCAATGGCGAACAGGCCGGGGATGTTGGTCTGCAACTCATAGTCCACCCAGAGGCCGCCCATCGTGTAGTGGATGGCGGGATAAATCATCATCGGGTTTTCGTAGGGCGAAACGTCGGTGATTTCTTCATACATGTCGAACAGGTTGCCATAGCGCTGCTCCACGGCGTCGCGGCCGAGGCGTTCGATGGCTTCGGAGAAGTCGAGGAACACGGCCAGACCGGTGTTGTTCACGCCGAAGCCGGCATCGCAGCGTTCTTTGGCGGCGCGGCTGGCAACGTCGCGGGGAACCAAGTTGCCGAAGGCCGGATAGCGGCGCTCCAAGTAGTAGTCGCGGTCTTCTTCGGGAATGTCGCGGCCCTGAATCTCACCGCGTTGCAGACGCTCGGCGTCTTCTTTCTTCTTGGGAACCCAGATGCGGCCGTCGTTGCGGAGCGACTCCGACATGAGGGTGAGTTTCGACTGTTTGTCGCCGTGAACGGGGATACACGTGGGGTGAATCTGCACGTAGGCGGGGTTGGCAAACCATGCGCCTTTCTTGTAGGCGGCGATGGCGGCCGAGCAGTTGCAACCCATGGCGTTGGTCGAGAGGAAGTAGGTGTTGCCGTAGCCGCCCGTGCCGAGCACGACGCAGTGGGCGGCAAAGCGCTCCAGCTGGCCGGTCACGAGGTTGCGGGCGATGATGCCGCGGGCACGTCCGTCGATAATCACAACGTCGAGCATCTCGTAGCGCGTGTAGAGCGTCACGGTGCCTTCGTGCACTTGGCGCATCAGGGCCGAGTAGGCGCCGAGCAGCAGCTGCTGACCCGTTTGGCCTTTGGCATAGAACGTGCGGCTCACCTGCACGCCGCCGAACGAGCGGTTGGCCAAGAGGCCGCCGTACTCGCGAGCAAAGGGAACGCCCTGAGCAACGCACTGGTCGATGATGTTGGCGCTCACCTCGGCCAAGCGGTAAACGTTGGCTTCGCGGGCACGATAGTCGCCGCCCTTCACGGTGTCGTAGAACAAGCGATAAACGCTGTCGCCGTCGTTCTGATAGTTTTTAGCTGCATTGATACCGCCCTGCGCTGCAATGGAGTGTGCGCGACGCGGACTGTCTTGAATGCAGAAGTTCAACACTCTGAAACCCATCTCGCCAAGGCTGGCTGCCGCACTTGCGCCGGCAAGGCCCGTGCCCACTACGATGATGTCCAACTTGCGCTTGTTGGCCGGATTCACCAACTTTTGATGCGCCTTGAAATTGGTCCATTTTTCACTAACCGGACCGGCGGGTATCTTGGAATTTATTTGTACCATAATAAATTTCAGTTTTCTAAAATTTTTTGTTTATTTTGCCAGTCCAATGGCGCAGAAGTAGATGGCCACGCAGGCAAACAGCAGCATCACGATGGTCACCCACGTCGTGCCGATGCAACGCCAGCGGTCGAACCACACCTTGCCGTTCCAACCCAGCGTTTGGAGCGCGCTCCAGAAGCCGTGAGTCAGGTGGAACCAGATGGCAAGGAACCAAACGAGATAGATGGCGCAAATGATGGGGTTGCCAAACTTGGCAGCAATCAGTCCGGCGCCGTCGGTCGGCTGGAAGATGGCACCGCACACCTCGTGGGCGCCCGTGCCGGCCAGTTCGGCATACATCATGTTGTACCAGAAGTCGTAGAGGTGGAGGCACAGGCCCAGCAGGATAATCACGCCCAGAACGAACATGTTCTGCGAAGCCCATTCCACCTTGTCAGGCTTGCTCGAAACGGCATAGCGATTCTGGCCGCGAGCCTTGCGATTCTGAAGCGTCAGAATGATTGCATACACAAAGTGAATCGCAATCAGCGCAACAAGCACCAGCGTGCCGGCCACGGCATACCAGTTCGAGCCCAAAAACTCGCAAATCGCGTTGTAGCCGTCTGCCGAAATCAGCGCCACAACGTTCATGCAAGCGTGGAACGTCAGGAACAGGACGAGCGCAATGCCGCTAATCGACATCACTACCTTGCGTCCGATTGAAGAGTTGTTTAACCACATAAAATCAAGAAATTTAAAATGTATATTTAATTATCAATTATCAATTATCAATTATCAATTAAAAGCTTCCCCACAAATGGGGAGACTCAACCGCGGCTCAAAAGTAGAAAGAATTCTTAAATCTGCCAAAAAAAATATAATAAAACCCATTTTCTCGCCATTGAACTGCTTTCCGAACGTGAGAAAACGCGCAAACTCCGCCGCCCATCGACGCCCCAAAGCGCGAAAACTCCGAAGGCGGAGTCAGAAAAAAAGAATGCTCCCTCCGCGTTTCCGCCCGCTGCGGAGCAAAAAACAAATTTGTGACTATAATTTAAAAATTTGTGGCTATAATTTTAAAATTATAGGCTATAATTTTTGAATTATAGTCACAAATTTATTTTTGCCTGCTTTCATTCGGGTTTTTGGACGGGGCAAACTGCATTTGCGAGCGGGGGCCATTAAATCTGCGGGCTTTTCATACGTTTTGCTGCAGCCTTAATGACTTTTTCAATACTTGAATTCTTATCAAAAATATACTTGTCCAAGGATTTGATATTATCTTGCGTTATGTGCAACTGTCCTTCATTGCCCTTGTTGCCACGGTGCTGCCCTATAGACATGTCAGGATGGTTTATCACCTCATCTCGGTTCATAATCCAAATGGTTGTGTCGTTGCGATAGACGGCAATCCAAACGAACACGTCGCAGCATTGTGGCTTCAATTGTTGGAAGTTCATCAAAAACCGTTTTTTCGTATTCGACGACAAAGCCTTTTTATAAAGGGGTTCATCGCTGTCTTTGTCGACCACACGGGAGGCCTTTACTTCAATTCTTATGCCATCCAACCACAAATCATATTGGCCGCTGTATTCAGGGTCAAGTTTCTTTGTGGGTGTTTTAAGGTTTTTGCTCAAACTTTGAAGCAGTGTTTGCCCATATTTTTCTCCAAAAGCCCTCGGAGCTGATATTTCAAACAGCCACAGCAACGGGTTCTGCGACAGGTATTCTTGTCGGATTTCCAAATAATCCTGATACGACAGCCCTTTCCTTTCTATCATAGAAGTAAGAAGCAGTTCGTACTCGTTAAATGGGAAAAAAGCCTTATCCTGCTCGAACAAATCAAGAAGATTCACCAAATCTTCCTGCGTTCCATTGAATTTGTCACAGATTCTGTCCTTTAATTCTGAAAGTTCCATTGCTGTATTCTATATTGTACGTGTTCAGAAATGATTGCTCGTTAAACGTGTCGCTCTGAAATTCCGAAAAATATATTGGGAGGGATTCCAAATCTCTTCTTAAAATCTTGTGAGTATTATAGATTTTAGAAAACAACCAATTCATAATGTCACTATTCAAGAGCGAAACAATTTGGTTGCAGTTCACCGGCAGCGTCTTTAGCGGCACAATCACATTTGCGCTGTTGAGCACAAATCGTTGCTTGTTGTCGCAATAACAAATTATCTTATCACTAATGAAGCGATATATGATTTTCTCTTTTGCTTCATATATGTGCCGCGGTGCGACTTGTTGAAATTGCGACAAGTCCGAATTTATATACAATGACGGGCTTAATAATCCTGATTTGGTGATATCTTTGCCTCGATAGATGGGTATGTCTCCCTCTTGGGGAGTTGTTCGGCATTTGTTTTTGTTATCGCCGGTGACAATTCCCAAACCCCATTCTGCATTGTTCTCCAAACTGCAATGGGGTATTCCCATCAGTCTGTTTATTACGTCTTGTTCAGACTGATTTGCCCACACATTCAGAATAAAGTTTGGGTTGTTTACGAACGAGGACTGCGTCCTAAAATATTTGTTTTTGTCACTACATCTAACATTATGGTCTTTTGAGGGCACGCAATTTTTTATTATTATTGAGTATGCTGAGGTTTGCACTTTCTCAAAAGGATGTCCATAGTTTCTTATTTCTTCTATTTCGAAAGAAAGGAGTAGTCTTCGGAGATGCGAGAATGTCGCAATGTTCAAAACAGATTCGGGGAAGAGGAAGCCTAAACTCCCATTTTCTGAAAGGAGGCTAATGGCAGCGAAAGCAAACAACGAACAGGTATCCGTGCTTTCTGCACATCCATAGAGGTGCCCAAATGATTGTTTGTCTCTCTTGGGAATTTTTTTACCCCACGGTGGATTGGTATATATGAGGTCAAATTTTTTTTTGATGGTTTTCGCAATGCTCAAGAAATCGGCGCATACTATGTTTTTTGCCTCTTTTCCCGTTTTTGCAAATATGCGTTTTTTGGTAATTTCCACTGCATTTTCGTCGGTGTCATACCCATATATATTATCCACACTTATCCCCTTGTCTATAGCCCCCATTATATAATTGCCACAACCGCAACAGGGATCCAAAAACGTGGTCTGCGCTGTGACCTCAACGTCTCGAAGCATATCATTCACGATGTACCGGCTCGTATAGTATATGCCTTCTTTGTTTCGGAACGACTCACTCAGTATGTTCTCGTACTCTTCTACGATATGCTCACTAAACGGCTCGTTTTGCAATTTTTCCTTGATGAGCAAGGATACTTGTTTGTGGTCGTGCTCTGACTTTTTGCTTTTGTTCGCGCGCGAATTCAATTTGGTTTGCCCTATCACGTTTTTCTTGAGCATCACCAACGACTCCTTTGAGACCGTATTGTGGGAATAAGTTGTAAGAAATCCGGTCTTGATCCAGTTGTGAACCGTAGACACACTGACATCAAGTTCCTCTGCAACTTCTTTTATGCTGAAATTTTCCCGAGGCAGATCTTCAAACAAGGATAATTGCTTCAGTATCATTTTTAACTAACGCGACAAACGCTCTTTCTTGGCATGCTCTCTTCCCGCGCTGCAATCTACAACGTTGCAAATTTACAATAAAAAATTTATTCTACAACAGAGGAACAGGAAAAATAGTTTCATAGTGCCTAAAATCCATTCCCATAAAACAAATAAAGCCAATCCCAAACAATGAGATCGGCTTTCACGGGGCAAAAGAAAAAAACAAGGCAACGCGTCCCATTTTCGGGGGACGCGTTGCAGCGATATAGAGAGAGGGGATTTTTGCGCCCACTTATTTCTTAGCTTGAGCGGGCTGTGCAGGCTGACCCTGCTGAGGTGCTGCTTGCGGAGCGCCTTGGGGAGCGGGTTGGCCTGCTTGGGGAGCACCCTTGGGGGCTTGCTGGCCAGCTTGGGGAGCGGGGGCACCGGGCTTCTGGCCTGCTTGAGGAGCGGGCTGGCCGGGTTGGCCGGGCTGGCCCATGGGGCACTTGTCCTTCATTTCTTGGAACTTAGCTTCGATTTTCTCGTCCACGATTTTGCCGATTTCTTCGGACGTGGGGGCTTGCGAGCAGCCGGCGAGGGCCAGCAGACCTGCGGCGATGATGAGTTTCTTCATAATTTTACGACTGTTTTAAATGATTAGACAAAACTGCGTGCAAAGATAGGCCAACTGCAGAAAATTGAAAACCATTTCCCCGCTTTTTAGACAAAACGCCAAAATATTCCGACGAACGCCCACTTTTTGTTCGACGAATGCCCACGCAAACGAAAGCGCGCCCGACCACGTTGATGGCCGAGCGCGCTTGCGCTATAGGTTTTCCGAAAGAAAAGGCTTATCTGACGAGCACTTTTTTGCCGCCGACGATATTAACGCCGCGCTGCACCTTCGACAGCTTGCGACCTTGCAGGTCAAAAATGTTTGTGACCTGTGACCCGTGACCTGTGACCTGCGAAACCCCCGTGGTTTCGCCCTCGCCGCTCTCCCCGTTGCCAAAG
>Ga0181612_182205_pt1 | contig 15594 bp, 8 predicted proteins | sample HoacroProtozoa21_FD_119630 | JGI IMG/M metagenome (GOLD analysis project Ga0181612, IMG submission 119630) | Hoatzin crop microbial communities from Cojedes, Venezuel. Combined Assembly of Gp0051906, Gp0051904, Gp0051908 | reverse complement strand
TTACCACCTCTGGAAACTGAGACACCATGGCTTTTGTGCAAAGCAGAAAATAATTCAGGCTGTCAGGTAATGTAAATTAGTGTGTAGGTCAGTTCTGCCCATCCACCCTGTGCAGAACCATTTTTCTGAGATTCCTGTTCCGAATCCTTTGTTTATGTATCTAATTGCGAGTTTGCTGTCCCGTCAGTTCAGTATGACAGTTGAGGAGATTGGTTTTATCATAAATCCTGTACTTCTGGGTGCTCCTCTAGTGTTAATGAGGGGTTGATGTTATGCTTGTTAACGGCTAAGGCTATTTTGAAATACATACAAACTCACTATGCACTTTTGTTATAGGCATAAAAAAAAACTGATTTAGAAGAGATTTTGAAACTGGTGACAAACTATTTTCTGACACATTTGAAGACTGATTTGAACATAGCGGTTGTTTTTTATCTTGTTGATACATAGTGCTTGATTGTTTTTCTCGCACCACTCAGAATAGAAGCATTCAAACATTTATGTATGTCAACTATATGTCTGTTTCAGTATGCATGTTTCTTATATGGGTAGACTTATCAGGACATAACAACTTGAATATTTATGTTGAAATAACTTTTGTTACTGTAAATTGACTCAGTAAACAAAATTTTGCCAATATTTGTGGTTTAGGTTTTGACGTTAAGCTGTCGAGTCACATGCTGTATTGGGATGCTAATAAACATACTAAGGAAACTTCTTTTTTGGATCTGCAATATAAAATGTTTTAATTTGCTTTCAAAACATCAGCTGTGATATCACAGCAATATTTTTTTGCACTAAAACAATGTATAAATATATACTTTATTACTAAGACTTTATACTGAGAAATATTATGATAAATATTTGCATTACATTTACTAAATTTATGAAGAACAGAGAATCCTTTAACTAGTCTAAATGTAATCACTGCGTTTTTTTGACAGATGGTTCCAAACATTAATATAATGGCAGCAGTGTGTGCGTGGAGTTGGTAGGAAGTGAGTCTGGTCTACAGTACGTTTTGTGCAAGAAATGAAGAACATAGCATAGAAGCAATGTTCTTCATTTCTTGCACAAAAACCTATATTTTAAACAACAGTGTGGAAAAGAGCTCTGGTTGTGGTTTTGTGTTGCTTAAGAGAATTAAAATAGCTTTTAGTGATGCTGCCTGCACTTTATTTTGGTCTTCTGATAGTCTGCAGTCTTTTTTTCTGACTTTTTTTAAACTGAAAAAAAAGAGATGTTTTTAGGGCTTTTTTTGGTTACTACTCATGCTTATAGCAATTGAGTGTCCATGGCTACTATGCTGAGAATATTTATCTCCTTGTTATCAAAGCATCCTTTACAATCTTGTTCCCGTAGCTTTTTAGGAGAGAAGCCTGACTGCTAATGAGGCATGTAAGCATTAAACTGGCCTTCCAGTCTTCACCAACTTTATACTTTTATGAAATACATCCTGTATTATATACTTTGACAAAGAGCACTATTCTGCACATTCAGAAATTTTTCCAGCATTTATAGCGTACTATAGTGTGTGTTTTACATTTGTTAAACTGGATTTTAAAATTTTTGCCTCATGCCACCTATAGAGCTATTCTGCAGTGTGTGGTGCCATGAGAGGTGATAATTTGCAGGCTTTGCTGTGTCCATCTCCAGTAATTGTTGTTTAGCATTTGTAGCATTATGCTGATATTCCTGTATTAGCTACACCTGGCCATGGATCCTGCTTACTTTTGTGCTCTGTTGCCGTTGTGTAGTTACAAACAGGAGAAATAGTTTGCTGTAGCACCCATTGATTGCCACCAGTTAGAGGCATAGAACTACCAGTATTCTATTCTACTCTGTAATATTTTCTGTGTTTGAGAGGATTAGAAGATTTATTCCTACCACTGTCCTCAGCTTAGCTGTTTTCTCTGTACAAGTTTATTCTGGCTGTACCAGGATAGTGTGGCACATACTGGAGCACTCGATAGATCCTTTTATGTGGTGACGTTCACCAGAGTTTGCATCTCCTGCCAACAAAGTTTTGGGTTTGTGTATTCTCGTAAAAGATACTGCACCAGTGTACACTGCAATTTGTAGTGTGGACTTTCTATTTTGAAACTGAATCCGCACTGCTCTGAGTTATAGATCCTGTTTGTTAGCCTACGTACATCAGTCTTGCACCAGCATTTTCTGTACCAGTAACTAAAAATACCTGTGTAGACAAGGCCATGAAGTAACCAGACCAGCATCATGTAACTATATAGTGAGAACCCATAAAACGTGGACAAAACTGCTGGAACCAGTTAACTTAAAATTAAGGGAAGTCCTTAGTGTTGATTGTGTAATGCCTTACATGTAGTTCTCTTGGACTTTGTGATGAGGTTTCAGCACATTGTGCTTTGTAACTCTTAAGCCTTGTCTCTTGACACAGCAAGGTTTTGGCCTACTTGTGAAGAGTATCTTTGCTGCTTTGTATAGAGAATTCTTGTATTCAACATTTCATTCTTTTGTGAATATGTAAAGTCATGAAGCAGTTTTTCAACATCTACTTGCTCTAGAGAATCATCAAAACTGTCCTGCGATGTTCGGCTCTGGACACTGGCAAGTCAGTCTGACTCACGGGGGACATTCTGACTATCTCTTTGCACCATTTCAGAAGGTGTAGGAAGGCTTGAAGCCTAAATCTTAAAGCTCTCCAGAAAATTTTACTTGGAATATGAAGCTTAAACAGCATATTTAATAGTACAAAGCTGAATAGTTCTTTGTTTTTATTACAGCTTGATCTGAGCTTCTGTATGTAAAGGCTCAAACCATTAACACTGTCAGACAAACTCCATTTACAAAGTTTGATCATGTTACCATTTGTATTTTTAAACCACATGAGCTTCAACACATTGTTTCTTGTGTTTGGAAAATATGGGTTGAATTTGTTCTATCAGGATTTTGAAGTTTGGTCTGGCTTTATGTTTCCTGGTTGCAAAAGGTCTCTGAATGTATCCATGAACATTGCTCTCATTTAGTGAAGTTGGTTGAAGAGAGCCTTTTCTTCATCATTATTAAGGAAATATTAATAACAAGAGTTGATAGTTCTGGGTCTCATCAAGGTATGATTAAAAACCTGTGTTTTTTATCATGGACAAATATCAGTGCCTTTAGCCTGAACAAACTGAAAATGTATACTTGTGGAGACTTCCCCCGTTCCTACCAATTCTGAAGTGCATGTGTACATACAAATGAAAACTAATTTGTGTGCCTTTGGGGTATATAAAGATCTTGAGGAAAACATCTAACGAAGAGTACTGTTACAGGCTTGCGACTCCAGAGTGAAGTGCTTGCCTGGCAGTTCCATATGCCTAAAGGAATGTTTGCATATATTTTAGAGGTTTTTCTGAAGAGTTAAGCTATGTATTTTTCCTGTCATTGCCTTTAATTTAGTAATCAGCCATGACTGCTATAAAACACATGATTTGGCTTTGAGTTTTCTGTTTTGGATAACAATTTCATGTAGCTGGCTCTTTTTTAGTGGGTGTACAGGACTTAATATCTTGTTGGGTTTTCTCTGAAATTGCAAATTAGAATAGACAGTGGCTGTAACTGCTCAGCTGCTGGTAATGTTTGTTAGAACTCTTGTGACTCCCGGAAATTTGAAACTTGTTGACTCCCTTCTTGTACTGGCAAGGACTTGGCTTTACATAGATCACTGGTACTCTGTTTCACTCCCTTAGTGAAATTTGAATCCTGCGATTAAAAAGGGAACTGCACTTTTAAACGGTTTTGCGATTGCCTTTACTCGTCAAAGTCTAGCCTGGAGTGTTGTTTCCGGACCAGCATACAATTTCACCAACAGAATAACGTTGAGAGCAGACAAGTAACATTAGTTGGCAACCTGAAATATTTCAGTATATATGTCAAAGAACTGTCTCTTTTATTTTAAACCACAAAGATTGGGAGGCATGACTTCAGAGCAAATAGTAATATTACCACACTATTACCTGGCTGGAGGTATGTTGCAATGCCTTTCTTTGAATTTCGGGCCAAGAGTGGACCTGTAAGAAGCGTGCCTGAATTTAGGTGCCGGCTCCGTGGTAAATTGCGTCCCTCAGAGAGAACTGTGTGAGTTGAAATATTGAAATATTGGATGATTAAATGGATAAATATATCATGGCAGTTGAGAAGTGCAGAGTTTTAACCCTTCAGATTGTACGTAAGGTCTGATCATGCTGCATACACAAATTCTACACTTGATTTAAACTTAATTTCAATTTAAACCTCGGTTCTGGAAGTAGTTGTCTTGACTAATGGTTTTCGGGTAGAAATGTTTCCACGGTTACTCCTTATACTAAAATCAAGGAGATATTTGCAGACCTGCTTATGTCTATTGTTGACTTAAATGTGTATGTTTTGAGTAATTAGTTGGCTCGCTTATGAGCAGTGGCTTAGTACACATCTTTTAGCTTATTTCAGTGGAAATATTTACACGTAATTGTTAAACTTACCGCAGCACAGTTCCTATCAGCTTGGAGACATCAGAAGTGATATATTAAACAAGGAAAATGAACCAACGTTAATGCCTGGCTTGTTTTGCATTTAATATAGTGATGATAAATCAGATGAAAAGCTGAGCTGTCTTTGTTTAATTCAGTAATAATTTTCACTTATTTGGGAGTGTGTGGATTTCTGTAAGAGAAATAGATCAGTGGACCTGCAAAAGCTTCTTTAAATGCTTCTTTTAAATTTCAGCTTATTTTTTTTTTAGTAGTCATTTTGGAAAAAACCAAATTCATGCAGGGAATTAAGGTATGTTAAATAAGGTGTAGAGCTAATATTTTTCCTTTGTTTTCTGGTTTACTGGGGAACCTTTGTTATCTTTATACATCATCTTTAGGCGGACTGCAAGCATTTTATGAGCTAGTTTAACTTAGCTAGTGTACATAGACTAGGAAAATGCAAGAAGTTTTTGTAAAATCAGAAGCTAAAGGGACAGTCAGATTAGCACATAAATTTCTAAATTAAGCAGTGGGTTAAAGAGAAATCAAAAAACCCTTCATTTTCCTCATTTTTTTTCTGTCTGTACTTCAGTATATCCAGTTTATTATGAACTCGGCTATAACTCTTAAACACTTTCAGGTACTAATTTATAGCACAATGTTGTCTTTAGCTGCAGACTTATTTGGCAAAAAACCCCCAAAACTTTCAATGTCAATAGACATTTCAAGTGTTGAGTTCTTTAAAAATGCTACAGGTCTGTTTAGTAAAATCTGTTTGTGGTGTTACTTTTGAAGTGATGCTGCCGAGTGGTGTGTATTTTCATGTGTTTGTCTTTAAAATATTCATGTGTTTCTTACAGGAACTAAGTGATCTGCAGCGAGACCCACCGGCCCACTGTTCTGCTGGACCTGTTGGAGATGACTGTAAGCTCCTCAGAGTACATTGTCACAGTTGACCTTTTTTCGGCTACGAAAAAGCTCAGGAAATCTTTAATTGTTGTATCTTTTTGACTTTCAGTGTTTCACTGGCAAGCAACAATTATGGGACCTGTAAGTATATAATTTGTGCCCCTTGGAAAGTAGGCCTTGTTTCCCTTTTTGTTGTGGAAGGATTCATTTGGGTTTCTGTCAACTTGACAGTCAAATTCAGCTGTTCTGTGTATAGATTAAATATTTAGGGTGGTATTGTTCTTAATAGTCTGGTACTAGTTTCTTTCTGCAGCTGTTCAAAACTCCATCCTCTTCACGAAGTTAGCAGTGCTTAATCAGTTAACTGCAGTGTTTGAATTGGTGGTGTGGGCTGTCAAGTGAAAAGCTTTCCAAGGATGATAATTTCAATTCTGGAAGATTCATCCGTCTGCAAGGAGGAAGAGTGGGTTGTAATACAATGTTAAAGTTGGTGACTGTAAACAGGAGTGGAGTTGCACAGGGTGATTTGGGGGGCTTTCGGAGCTTGTTTGATGGCTGGCTCTGGCAAAAACAGAAGGCTTGGCTTTTGCAAACTGTAGACCAGCAATTGTGGGTACTTTTGGATTTTGTGTGAGAAAGGCCTGCTTTCCTTGGCTTGAGGGAGATCTCTAAAGACCTCATTTATGACTCTTGTCAATGAAATGACATAAAAAAGGACAATGAAGCCTAAGAATAAAACTGAAAAGGGTTTTAGCAAAAAGAATAAAGAACATGACCTGAGGGAAGGGTGTGTATTAATATCATGGTAAGGAGTTTGTTTTCCTAGTGTTTTCCTTTTAGACTTATTAATTTGGAAAGAAGAGTCTCTGGTTCAGATGGTGAGCTGAATCACTGTGCGAGTTGAAATTTTGAGACAATACTTAATCTATTAAGATGCAGCATCACATGGTGGAGAAAAGTGGAATTGTGTCTGCTTTGAGACTTGCTGCATTTTCAGCACAGCTGCTCTGAAGCAGTGAAAGATCAGTTACTAATTTGCCAGTGGTATGCTGGAGTCTGTTGTCCAACTTGTCAGTGGCCCAGCAGCAACTAGAGTGATTGTGGCAAGTTTTTCTGTAGGATACTAACGCTTTTGCCCTTTAACAACTCTGTTTTCACATACAAAGTCTTTCTGACCCTTGCCCTTCTGCGCTGCTTAAAGGTGAATGGCAAAACAGCAGAGAAGTTAGCAGTTAACAAAAGCTTATGTGCTGATTGCCACCAGTAATGTCGCTGTCCTGAATGACTCTGATGACCTGAGTAAGGGAAATACTAGCACATAAATTCCAACTTAAATACCATTTTTAAATTAGTGCTTGCAATTCATGTTCCATATTCCGTAGTGGAAAATACTCTTTTCTTCATGTTCCTCAGATTTCTCTAGTTAAAGATAAGAAAGACCATCTCTTGCCAACCTTTATCAGCCATATCTGCTAAGAAGAAAACACAGTCAGCATGTTAATACTTTGTCTTTATAATATAAGGAATAGGGATGCATATCCCGTAGGTTTCCTGACGGCCTGAGGGAAGCATAGGACTAAAGCTTACCTTCAGAATTCACTTCCTATGTATGGAAGTAAGGTAGCCTCTTCTCCTGTCTATGGGCATCATCAGTTTGTTTTACATACCTTACAAAGCATACTGTGACTTCACTTTGCCTTCTGACACTGAACTTCTCATTTTCAGCTTATTTTAACTTTGACAAATCCATTTAGTATGCATGCAAGCGCTCATTTCAAACCTGATTGGAAGTACAATGGCAATCTCTCACGATGTTACCTGATGCTGACTTCTTAGCAATACTATATATAACCTGCGTTACATTGCAACACTGTCTGCATTTTGAGCATGTAAGGCAACATGTCTTAGTGGACCATTTGTGACTTTACCTCTTATATTCATCTCTAAAACTGTAATTTTTGCTCATTTCCAATGTAAACATTTTATTTAAAAACCAGTCTTCCTTTGCTTCCATAAGAAAACCCAAAAACTTCATCTTCTGTAGCTTTGAATTGAGTTCCTATATTGCTGTTTTAAACTTTCCAAGTAATGAGAAAGATTTGTTTTGTTTTCCCCTCCTTCTCTTAATCAGAAATGGAAGCACTGCTGTCTGTCATTTAGCATTGAGACTTTCCCCCTCACTTTTCTAGTGAATAAAAATGAAAGATTTCTTCAACAGATGACTGCAACAAAGTTATTTCTATTGACTGTGTGCAACCTGGACGTAAACCTGTGCACATGTTCTCTAACAAAATGCATGTTCACAGATTTGTACAGGTCACAAAGATGTTGTGTGTTTTAAAACTCCCTGATGTCATCATGATCAACTGAATTATGTTGGAAAATCCTACTCTTTGCATCTGCAAAGAGAAACCACTTCTTAAGGTAAGTATATTTGTAGCTTAAGGATGGAGGAGGATCAGAGTAGCTGCAGTGTTGCACAGAGGCAGGATTTGGAAGACCTGCTCTGGGTTTTGTGTTCCCCTTGGTGCAGTGGAGCTGATGTGATGGATCGGCAGTTTTGTAGCTCCACCAGTCAAACGCTTCTCCCTGCCTTTCACTCCCCAACAAGGGCAGCGCTCAGTAGCCATGTTGCGCTACTGCAGTAGTAGCCATGGTTGGCTCTACTGTAGGTCTGCAGGCCCAGTGGGACAGTTTAGTTCCCTCTGTGCCTTCCCAGTACACAGCTCATAGTGGGCTCTGGCCCATAGCATGGTCTATGTACTGGGGAAAAAATGGATTTTTCTGAGACACTCATAGCTTTGGGAGTTTATCTGTGTTCAGAAGGGAAGCTTCAAAATAACTGAAATATACTTGTATGTTTTGTTTGTTTTGTTTTTTTCTCCAGCCTGATAGTGCATATCAAGGAGGAGTATTTTTTCTCACAGTACACTTTCCAACAGACTATCCTTTCAAACCACCAAAGGTAAGTCATTTCTCTCAAAACTTAGGCAATTTTTTTGGTCAAAGCTTTGTTTCTGTGTCTTAGTTCTTTGAGGCTTAATTTTGGAAGTTAAAACCAGAGCAACCAGCAATAGGATACATTTTCACAGTGGGTGAACAGTTAAGATTGTACAATAGATTGTGTTGGCAGAGCTAGTATGACTGGAACTGAAGCGACAATGTGAAGGATTCCAAATGTAATAAACAGAATTTGATTTTACTTATTTATTCCAGATTGCTTTTACAACAAAAATATACCACCCAAACATAAACAGTAATGAGAGTATTTGTCTTGATATCCTGAGATCGCAATGGTCACCAGCTCTGACTGTATCGAAAGGTAAACTCACAGATTTGCTAATGGATTTATGAAATTGCATACAGTGCCATGGCGCTTTTTTTGTGTATTACTGCACTGTCGAAGGGTGGCAGTGGGAATTCATTTATCCCATGTGTTAGGGAAGTGGCAAATTCCACTGGAAATCTTGTTATGATCTAAGATTTTGCATAGTTTATTTGGACTGTCACATTACATAAAATGTTACGTGCATGGTGAAGAAATATTCTAAAACAGGTTGAGTAAGATAATAAATGTCCAATTAGCCTGAAATGCAACTTCGGTATTATAGTTGACTGTGCATGCAGAACTAGGGAGAAACAGCTGAAGAGGGCTTCCAAATCAAATGAATTTGGCTGTAACTGGAAAACCCTTATACTGATGTGTGTGGGCTTACCTGATTGCTTATTGATGGCTCTTTGGGTTGCCTGAGCATCCTTGTGTGAGCTAAGGTCCTAATTACACTTTATTTTAAAATGAGATAAATTGTTCTGGTTTGCATTTATCCGAGATGAGTATTTTTAAATGTAGCTGCTTTCAAAGTCATCAGTAAAAGATTAATTAAAATATTCTAGTCATGTAGTTAAACTTTCTTAAGTTGAACACTAGATTTTTGGAACATTGAGGTAACAGTTAAGCAATTCTTTTATCATAAGCATTTTGTGTCACTTCAAAAGCTGCTTAAAATGTGGGTGCTATCATTGTTTTTTCTTACCCATCTTCAAAATGCTTAGGTGCACTCTTAGTCATATTACAGAAAGTTCTCATGTGACTCAAAAGGTTAAACAGTGTCACATCTTGCTTATGTGCTTGAGAGCTCTCTAAACCGTGTGCCTTTTTTTAGAAGTGTTATTGCATTTGGTGTACACGCAAGGGAAAAAAATTGTTAGTCTTTGTCCAATGGAAATTGCTCTATGCAAGTGCAATTGCTGTACCTCCCTGGAAAAGCAACCTCTGCTCATGTCCAACAACCCTGTGCATTAATCTCACAAGCTAAATAAAATCTAAATTTAATACTGTTTTCTGAAGTAGTTGCTGAAGACATGAATTACTTTTGTGTGTTGTTGGTATCAACTTTCCACAGAAATTGGTGGGTTTATTGCTGAGCAAAAAAGTCTTATTTCTATTTATTTAGAAGGTATTTAACAAACGAAAGTTTGCACTTACATCGTGTTAAACAGTTGGCATTTACAACTGAAAACTTTAAGTTTTTATATCTTCAGCACTTTCCTGTGTCTTTACTTACCAAGTGTTCCTTCATTATGGAGCGGAGCAGTCTGGTCTTATGTGTTCTGATTTGATGTACTTGCACATCATATGTTTCATAAACTGGAAATTAGTTCAGTGGCTCATGGAAGTTTCTCCTTTATAGTTCTTGTTTTATGGAATCAAATGATTACAACATACTGATAGCAGCTCTGATTGATGTGACCAAGTATTCTAATCCAGTTTTCTAATATTACTGGTGTATATGATACTTAATAAAATGAAGTATGTCAGTACAAAGTGGTTGAACTTGCTGCAGCTGAAAACGGGTGTTAGTCTAGGCTCTTTGATAACAAGACAAAGCAAGGGGAAAAAAAAAAATCCTATTCTCCAGCAGATTCTTGCGGCAGCATCAAATTTCCTTTCACAACACATTTAAAACTGTTTAACTGTGTACTCTTATATTTATATTAATTCAGAGTATAAAAATAGGAATTTCCTGAAAAGTACAGACCAAAACTATTAGAAAAATCAAATGTCCTTGGTTCAACCAGGAAATGAATATAGAATTGTAAGTGAATACCTGCATATAAAACTGATGAAATATTTTACCAAAATGGAAGTCACACATATCAAATTAAGTGAAATGTTCATGTGAAGGAGAGAGTAACTGTCAGCACAGAAGGGGAGAAGGATATGCACAAATAGAGTATTGCATGGCAGTGAAATATTAATATCAATTTTCTTAAATAATTGTAGATGGAAGGGCTTAGTTTGATCAAATATTTATATTTAAGTATGTAGTCTGTAGTTTATTTAATGTTCATAGGTTAAAACATGGGAGAGAAATCATTACAAAAGGTACAGGTCCATGGGCTGCAAGTTCTCTAGGCTAGTATCAGGTGTTGTTTACTGAGGACCTAGAAAAATGATGCTGTATAAACATTTCTGAGCAGAACTGCTATGTGAAAGCTGAACACTAATATGCATTCTCTTTCTAATCTCCCACCACCCTCCTTCAGTGTACTGGAATATATTAAAGGATTACAGAAATAAAGCAAATTAACTTGTTTAATCTAGTGTCTCTTTTATTTAGTTTTACTGTCCATATGCTCCTTACTTTGTGATCCTAATCCAGATGATCCTTTAGTACCGGATATTGCACAGATCTACAAGTCAGACAAGGAAAAGTGAGTATAACATATACATAATTGTGTGTGTGATACTTGTGGATGGTTATTTGCTATGCATCTTACCTTCTATCTTATAAGGATAGTCTTGTAATAGATTCTTACGGGGTTAGATTTTTAAGTCTTGAAAATACCTATCAGTGGAATGGCAAGCAGAAAATTGTAGGCATACACAACTGCTGGATGCTTACTAATTTTTTGTACTTAGTTGCATAAAACCTTCACACTTTTGTGTTTTGTCTTTATATTCATTGCATGAAAAATCATTTCCCAAATATGAGTTGTTTGTTGTTACTGTTACACTCTGGTTGCAAAAACCCGTGCCTTTAGTAAGATGTTAGGTATGAACAACAAGCATGGTTTTGACACTGTTTTATAAATATAGGATAGACTAATATTGAGCTCTTTTTAGTGTGAAGAACCATTGTCCCGTTGCAGTTTGCAGCATCTTACAGAGAAAAAGAACCTCTTTTACTTCCTAGAATAGCTGTAGAACTTGCAGGCAGTTTCTGATCTTGGATACCTGGAAAGGTAACACGGACAGCACATAACTGAAGTATTACATGCTTCTGGACAAAACTTGATTGTGATTTGAGAAGTTTTAACTCTAAAAGTACTTTACTGACTGGAACATCTGTTCTGGGGTCTTTTACTTATAGTGCGGAACCACCTGAATTTCCCAAAGTTCAGTTTAAGGCTTGCTGACTTCTTGTTGTACATCACACCTAAGGAGGGTTTTGAAGTGCTGTCTTAGAACTACATACATGGCCGAACCCTCACAATATCAGGTAACAGGATTTAGAGATCACTGGCAAGCCTGGTGCTTTGGCATAGTGGTGTTTCTTTTCAGAGCACTACGTCTTTAGAGTGATTCTCTTGAGTACTCCGACTCTGAATTGCAGAATCTGCGGATATCTAAGCAAAGTGATGTGCTGATTTCTTAAGAGCTTGTTGCAGTTGTGGGTGGCAGGAAGCTCGGGCCCTTTATTCTACAGATTAGACTGTGTGATTTCCAAAGGGTTCCATGGAGGAAATACTGCCTGTGTGAGAATTTTCCATCTTTGCTGCTTTCTGTTGATATATCAGCCTACCTGCTTCTCTTGGGCTTACAAACTTTAAAAACTTTATGCGTGAGAAAGGTTACAGAACCTGTGATTCAGGAAGGAAATGCTGCTTTGCTTACCACTGGGAGATTTTGTTGAACTCTGCTGCTATAGGTATTTTGAGCACAATCCAGGGTGTAGTCTGCAGTCCAACAGCATGGCCTGTGCTGTCTTTGGCAACAGGGTTTTAGCACCTGTGGATTTTCTAGGTGTATGGGGGATTAAGGACTGAAACACAAGATCAATTTTGGATAGTAACAAGGAGTCTCTAAGGTTTTCCAAATACATCCAGTCCTAATTTGCCAAGAATGGAATAAACTTCTCCAAAATGAATCGGCCACAAGTTTTCTGGTGGCCTTGACAATAAATTAAATAGTCATAGCCATGCAGCACATTCATAGACAGCCTAACCACCACTGTTTATCTGACTGCTGCTTCAGGGTGTGGGAAAGGTTATGGATTTAGTTTGGGGCAGACTTTTTATCCTTGGTACTTCAGCTGCTTTTTGGTAACCTTGCTGTTAACAATTTTAATTGTTAGACTCTTTGCTTCAGATTCTGTGGAATGTTTCTGATATCCAGAAGAATTTTCTATTTTCTGGTTAACTGGCTGAGAAGTATTTTAGCACCTAGTTTTTGCGTACGGAGCCATTGAAGACTTCTTGCAATGCATGCTAATGGCCTGTGGTTCATCACGTATCACAGGTCCATGAATATTTGAGCATTGCTTTTACCTTGAGGACTTGATAGAGAAGGAGCAATGTAGAAGTTGCATGGAAGTCTATGGTCTAGTATTTCTCTCCTTAGAGTAAGGATTCTTAAAATGGCCTATTTCTGACAGTTTGATGTCTGATGCAATCAAATTGCATAATCCACTTAGAAAGTGCTCAAACTCTGTAGCTTGTACTGCAAAGCAGATAGTGTTCAAGTTGAGGGTGTTGTGCCTCAGCTTCTCTCCATTTGTGTCTCAGTTTTTGTCCACCCACTTACTCGATAGTGATTTCAGCTGTTGTGCCTCCTGTTTGTGAAGGAAGTGAAATAGAGATATTTCTCCAAAACTTGAAATTTAATCATTGCTAGAGAAAGTGAGAGAACATATAGTCTTGACTATAGCTTTAACATCTTGTATTGATCACCTGTTAAGTTCTTTTTAATCTCATCTTGGATTTAGGAAATGAAAGATATGGCTGGTTACCCCTGAGCATTTATCTGTGGGTAGTATAAGTAAAAATCCGAAGACTTGCATTGTAGCATATTCTTAAGAAGAAAACCAATTAGTACATGATTTGCTATACTGATCTTAAGAAACAGATGTAAAAACTTGTCAGCATTTTCTCTGGAGGACGCAGAAGAAAGTGAATCTACTGAAGAGTAGAGTATAACCAATGCAAGGACCAGGGGGGAAGTTACTGACTCTCTAAGGATATTTACCTTTAGGAGTGCTAATCAGCTTGACACCAGAAGGAAAGGGCCCAAGACTTAAAATCTAGTCAAAAACGCTTTTCAGGAGATTTTCCTTTCAAGTTCTGAATGCAGATGACAGTACAGAATGGAGAATGAAAAAAGACACTGGGCCTTCTCTTCCCACCCTTTCCAAACCAGTTAATTATACTGAATTTTATGCAACTAAAATGTGTGAACTTTGTTAGACTGTTAATAGCATACACATTTGGGAATAATTGACAACAAATTCCTGTTAAAGTACAAATAAGGGAACCAGTTGTGGTTTTAATGCAAATTAAGTATGCACAATAATAGGCATTTTAATACAAACTTGTGACATTAGTTTTTTGAGTTTGAGTCTAAATAGCTTTGATGGGTAGCCTTAGAAACTGAATGTACAGTGGGTATATGTTTCTTGGCTTTTAGATTTTTTTAACATTATTTGAATCAATGCTAAGAGGCAAAAAGCTCAATAACATCTGTATTAAGTAAATACATGGCCGTTGTCAATGTATCACTAACAGCTCTTCACTGTAATGCCTTCTTTCTGCACGTACAGATACAACAGACATGCAAGAGAATGGACTCAGAAATATGCAATGTAAACTTGTGAAGACTTTTTCATATACCACATAGTACTGTAAATGCTAGGGTTTTTTCAAAATTAGAAGGAAATGGAGCACAGTTTACTGTTTCGATGTATCTTGATGCCCCTTGAATTTTTTTCACCCATGTAAACGTGTTTCTGGAGCAAGGGAGAACAAACTTCCAAAAATAACCTTATGACTGTGATAAGAATATTTATCCTCTTTGTATGCTTTGCAGAAGACATTTATTACGGTTTTTAAGAGTTGGACATCTGCGTCTTCAGACTACAAGATCCATAATGCAGTTGTAAAGCAACCAAATTATTTTTGCTGGAAAATGTAGCTGTTTTTATGTGATGAATACTGTATGTGTGTCCTTAAAGTATGTTGTCTGTTTCATAAGTGTGTTAAAATTTCATTTTGTTAGTTCACTTATATAATTTGTATTTTTTTACTGTATAGATTAAATATTTTATTTCCCATGTAAGTCATTTCATTTTAGACTTACCTGCTTGTGCACAGTATTGACAAGATACAACTGCTAGTAATGAAAATAATTGGAGTATCCCACTCGTTAGGATATTCTAAAGACTGACTGCAGATTTCTTAAAACCTAAAATGATCTTTGCACTGTAATTCTTTGTATGCTGATCATGGAGAAACACTTGGTTTTGATTCTGTTGCATACTTGACTTAATTTTATTGCAATGTGAACTAATTGCACTGCTATGTAGAAAGATATGTAACCGTTTTGTTGCTATTCACAACTGATTTTTGACATGTGGGCAACATAACACTGTCACAGACCTTTTACAAATCTAAATGTAGCCTTTTCCATATAAATAAAATGCATTTTCTACTACTTGTCTTGGCTTTTTTTTTAAATCGTGCATATCCTGAAAGTGCTTGTTCTAACCTTAGAGAATCAAAATGTTAAGTCTGCATGTGTCTTGTAGACAAAAGGGAAAATAAAGCCATGCATCATGTACTACTTAGAACTGTTTGCAATTAATTTTTATGCTAGCTTTAGCCTAATTTAGCATGCTATGCCCATTGTTTTATATAGGATTTCAACTAGTTTAATGACATGTTACATCTATATGCTTTTGTGGAGGAGATACCACAAGTGTGTGAACATCAGACACTTCAGTTGAAGTGGTGTATTTGCAGTATCAGAATGTTACAGTCACTTTCTCACACTTGAAGCTAGCTCTTCCACTAACGGGCACTTCAGTTGCTTCAGATGATGCATGTGTAAAACTAGTAGTGCTGGAGAGGGGCAGTGTTTTCTTATAAAATAGATTAAAATCAGAAAAATTTTGATTTCCTACTGTACATTCTTCTTGGGTATCTGAAAATAAAAATG
>Ga0181612_126925_pt1 | contig 15597 bp, 7 predicted proteins | sample HoacroProtozoa21_FD_119630 | JGI IMG/M metagenome (GOLD analysis project Ga0181612, IMG submission 119630) | Hoatzin crop microbial communities from Cojedes, Venezuel. Combined Assembly of Gp0051906, Gp0051904, Gp0051908 | reverse complement strand
GCATTTTGTTATGACTTTGTTCCATAGTTCCAAGCCCTCTATAAACATGTCGTAGTTAGGTGCTTTCAGTGTCATGTCTTCTTTGTCACTTCTTACCTCAGTCAAAATTATGTTCTTTTCTCTGTTGATCCGAGAAGCACAACACTAATTAAAAAAAGGATGAATGCCATTGGGGCTGTCAGGTTTTATTTTCCACACAGAAATAATAGGAGAGTGTTTTCTAGGTTTAGAGAAAGATAAAGAGTGTAGAAGTCAGGAAATTTTGTTGTACGTGTATGTGGGGGTTTTATATACATGGCCTTTTTGTTTAGTGCTACCTAAATTATTTATGCTAATAAAATTATGGAGCTTGTGGAAGATGCTTTTATATTAATTATTTACGACCTGTAGATATGTTAAGAAGGTGTAAAACTCTTTTAGTCTCTTGTTAATTTTCTCTGAGCTAATACGGCACTGACTGATGGACTTGGAACATTATAGAGCTGTTGTTGTTCAGCTATACGTGTTCTTATTCCACACAGAGAAATGTTTCATACCTTTGCATCAGAAGAGTCTCTTTTATTTTGAGGTATGAGTCTCTGACCTCTCTCTCTTCCTCGTTGTAATTCCACTTATTGCCCTCAGTGGAGTTCACAGTACATGTAAATGATGATACCCTTGGACAGTACCCCTCAAATAGCTTCTAGATCTGGAAGAAAGTAAACAAGTCCGCCCTTTTGAAATTGCAGGTTACCCTATACAATACTGCTTGTGTTGTTTATCAGCATACAAAAGAAGAAAAGAAAAAATAGCTGGAGCAGAGGTTTGAGCATAGCTTCAACTGTCATTTTCAGTGATAGCAAGCCGCAGTGATCTGCTACAAGAACAGCTATATTTTTGCTGTTTTTCACACTTTAACGAATATTAAGGCAGCCAGGCTTTTGATGTTCAGATCATGAACAGGGACTTGATAGCTTTTTGAACACAGCAAACTTGACCTAGGCAGTTATCTAATTGGAGGGTAGTGCAGGTCAGAGTATTATTTCTGAAGAGGAGAAGGAATTTGCCTGTATGACACATGCCATGTCCATCTTTCTGTGGAGAGAAAAGCAGATAACACTCTGGGAAAATAGTGCAGCTAGCCCAGAAAAGAAGGAAAAATAGGGCTCCTGAGGTTAATAGTGGACACAAAAGGATAAGAGCATTTTGTAGCAGTTGTATATGCCAGTGTGGAGTTGTTAAAATATTTTGCAACTGTATGCATTCTCCAAGCAAATGAACATGTTCTACAAGAAAATGACTAGTAACTTCATAAAAAAGAAGACATGACTGCTAAATTCAGGATTTAAATTCAAGTATAGCTTGTTTTTCTGTGAATTCATGCAAAAAGTAGCCTTTTCCCCAGAGATTTTTATTCCTTGCTGTATACAGACTTGCACTTCTTTGATCGTACTAGTCTTCTGAGTGAAATAGATTATTCTCTAGGTAATCAGTAGCTGTTCCACATACAGGCTGCTTTGCCATTAAACTTCTGTATCTTCAAATCCTGACCTAGCTGAATAAACATAGTGCCATCAAATTATCTCAGCCATGTTGTAGCTGGCAGTACAAGGTATTCCTGTGTGTGTACTCTGTACACGTCCTTGAAAAAAACGTGAGCACTTACATGACAAAATCAAAAATTAATTCTAAGTACTATAGATAAATTTGCAATATTGAAAGCTGGCAGACAGGAAGACATTATTAGACAATCAGTATTTTTTAAGTGCTTCCAAATTTTAGTCCCACTGTAAGTCTACAGCTAAAAATGCTGATTAAAATCTCTGTTTGCAGATCAAATGTACTATAAAAGAATACATGTGCAGATGGGCTTAAAGAGATGGAAAGTTTCAAACTTCTAAGTGGGAAGGACTGAAGAAGTAAAAACTGTTTTTACAGAAGTAAAATTTATTTTGAAACTTAGGAAGAGTCTAGATAGGCTTGTGTTTGCTTAGTGTGTTTTGCCCGCTGTGATAGCTCTTTGTGTTTTTTCCCTGCCATAAAGTCTGTGGACATTTAAGTGGATTAAGGACCTATAGAATGAGATGCTACTTTGTATTACAGTGATAGTTTGCAAACATTTCATATGTGGATTCTGTTGTTAAGTGTACAGTCACAAAATTCACAACCATGTTAAGGGAACAGAGTAACTCCAGTGGCAACTGACTTATGTTATCCATTTGTATATATTTAGATGATTCATCATATATTCTGTAAGTTGCCAAGTCTTTGTCTAATAGCAAAGAATAACTTGATTTAAGTGATTAAAAACAGCAGTAATCTATTAAAAAAAAAAAAGAGCAGGACAAAATATCAGAAGGAAACTCTTCAGAACGAAATTAGTCCTGGAAGCTATATTTGACAGCCAGTTGAAACAGCATGACAAGGCTCCTCCTTGATTTTTGTGCTGCTATGACCAATAAAGTGTAGTCAGTAAAGAAGGTAGTGAAAGGTTTGTGCTTTTTTTGGCTTCTGAGTCATGTCCACAGTTGGTTTGTGCATGTTATCTCACCTCTTGTTTTCATAAGGAACTGTTGGCTGTTCTTCAAAAAACTGGGGGAAGTGGCCAGTGTTTTATGCCATGCACACAGTGAGATGGCAAGGCTTTTTGAGAAGCCAGACTGCATATGAGAAGCTTGAGGAGAGGTTACATATCTGCTATCACTTTCCAATTTCATGCTACAAGAGAGTTGTATAACAGGGAAAAATGGAGGTAAAGGAAAGGAGCTGCTTTCCCTGCCACTTTATCTGTCTTGCCCCTCCTTTCTTGCTTTTCTGGATGCGTTTGAAGGATCCAGAGAGCAGCAGATTGTGCGAGTCTAGGGATAGTCTAGTTCTGTGTTTGCAGTTCCCAAAACTTGCAGTATTACCAAGATGTTTTGATCAGGGCTTTCTAAATGGTGTTTACTGTAGCTGGTGATTCATTCACAGCTGTTTCAGTAACTGTTACTGTATCATTTATACATTTCATACAAAACAGACAAATTAAGTTTGGCAGTAGGAGCTCAAGATTTGTAACTGATGCAGGAGTCCTGTCTCTGGTGAAACCGTCAGATAAGGAAGGCCTTTTGACTTTAAGGAATGTTTTGGGGTTTATTTTCTGGTATTGTGGATCTGCCATGTCTCCTAGGAATGGAGCAATGGAGGGAGGAGTCTCCCTGTCCTTTTCCTCCTTGACTGTGAGAAGAGGAATGGTTTGCTGCTGTTCTGTGCACAGTTGTCCTACCCAGGTTCCCTTATGCATTAGGGCACACTCGGAACCTCCTTCTTGTGTTGGGATCATGGGAAAAAGCTGGCGTATAAACACTGAGAGAAATTTAAGGGTGCCAGTAGGCAGGCCAGTGGGATTTTTACCACCCTCTTTTGACACTGTTAAATTGCGCAACTCAAATTGTGATTTTTATGAAGCATCAGTTTGGAAAAACTCACGGGTTGATACACAGACATTTACTGAGGATTTCAGAGTAATAATATGGAATTTGTTAGTATCAGAATTGCTGGGGCTTGTACAGAAGGCTCTTTCTGGCTCCATTTTTGCATGCTAGTATGTGTATTTTTAATCCAGTTTAGAGACTAGTGCCTGTCTGAATTTGCTAATCTCCTGTCTGCTAATCTATATTTGGGGTTTGGGATTCCCTAGTCTGTTCTGACTTACCCATTCCGCAAGCAGAGTCAGAGTCGTCTTGTGAGTCTGTTAAGACTCTTTTGGAACTGGCAGTGGAATTAAATCACACAGGAGGCTCGGCAGAGTTATAAGATAAGGAGAGTGCATACTAGTTCTCTCTAATACAATTGCTTGGGGAAAAAGCTGCAGCACCTAATAGTTCAGAAATGGAGAGGCTGAAAGAAAAGGAAGCCTTGACAAATGTGATTTTTAAATGCGAATTATTATTTTTTAACCTAATGCTAAGAATTACTGGGTTTTAGTTCTTAACCCACAATACTTTTAACTAATGTAGCACCGTATTATGCCCTATCATTGGTAATATGCTCTAACATTAGTGATGGTAGTAATGTATTATCCTTCTGACTTTTTATTCACCAGATTAACCCCTTGGATATTTTTTTAAATTTCATTTGCATTACTCCTGGAGTTAGTCTGTCTTTAGCCCATTGTATGCAGGAAATCTGCACACCTTTTAGCAATTTTTACAGATTTCTTGGTAACAAAAAGTGTTTTTTTGTTTTTGCATTAAGACCTATGAAAAGAAGTAGAGAACATCCCCTTTAGAAGATAATTTTTAAGGGAGCTGAAGTGTAAGATGTACAACCCTGCTACAGATAGTTTTCTGAAAACATAAAAACCAAAAATCAGTATTCACAAAACATTTGGCTGTGGTTCTTTATGAAGTGTTTTGTGCTTTCTCTTTTTTTCTTTTTTTCTCTTCTGTGAGTGTTCTAGAAAATCAGATTTTTTTGATGCTTAAACATCAGAAACAGCGAGAACTTCATGCAAGCAGAGTAAGATTTCCACAGAGTGAAATATCCCATTGTGGAATTGTGAGCATTATTTGTTATGGCACCTTCATGAGAGATTTTGGTAGTGAGTCTCATTTATACCCGTATAAGAGATTACAACCAAGGCAAATATGGCTAGCCAGGAGCGTGTTCTTCGTAAAGCCCTCTTCTCCGCCTCTACTGTATAACAAAATTTAACAAAATAGCTTTCAGTGGTATAATAATTGCCTGTTGTGAAACATTGCTCCCAGGCCTTGCATATTTCATTGTTTATTTCAACTTTTGTATATTTATTTGTCTTAAGCTTTGAGCAAAACAGTGCAGGGCTTCAATAAAACAAATGCAAAAATGAAGGTGAACTTGTAAGGAATAGACAAGCTATCAGAGAACTTGAGGGTGTTCAAATTTTAAAGCTATTTGGCATTCTTTAATACTCTTAATGATTTGAGCATAGTTTCTTATTTACATTTCTGTGCACGCTTATACATGCCTAAAATGCTGTATTAGCTGTGATTTTGAAGATGGCCTCAGCTAAAAATATTTGATGCTGACTGTCAAATTACTGCTGAGGAACAACATCTGATTTCACAGGACTTGATGATGTTTTCTAAGCAGATGTTTCCAGTTTTTATAATACTGTTGATCTTAGTTCTAGCAACAGAGTCTGAACTGGTGCAAATATGTTCAGATGGCACATGTATGTGGGAAGTAGTTTTGTCAGAATGTCTCAGGCATGATTGTTCTAGAGATGTGTATGACAGCAGGTCACTATTTAGCCGTCAGTATTCAAGACTGAAGTATATTTTAGAGCATAGATTTAAGTTGACTTGACACGTGGCAGAAGACATCTGTCATCTGTTGTTTTTATCACTTCCCCCTTCTTTTATATTTTTAAAATAATAGAAAAATAGAGGAAAATATTATATTAAAATTTTTCTGACAAGAAAATGTTGTCATTTTACCTTTTAGCCTTAGTGCTGATTTCACACAACTTTAGTTTTAAGCCTTTTTTTTTCATTTTTATTTTATTTTTATAACTTATTGAAAACAATGGTCTCCTTTTTTCAGCTCAAGCGTTGATTAATTTTATTCTAATTTGTGGATCTAATGCCAGTAATGGAGTTCTTCTCATTCCATCAGACAGGCTAAAAGATTAGCATATCTGCACTCTTTTTTTTTTTTTTATAATTATTGCTCTTGTGGCGCAGTGCCATTATTACATTTCTCCTATTTTTAGAAGTAAAAGAATTGCATAGAAACTTTCAACATTAGCTGAAGATATTTTTCATTTGAAGATGAAGAAGTTCCTGACCTGGGTCAGAAGTTGTCTGAATAATAAGATAGTTTCCAGTAACCTCTGCAAAACTTGGAGTATGAAAAAAACCTTTCACAATTCTAATACATATATAACATAATATTGAATGCAGATAGAATTTTATCCTTTTTATTGATGTCTCATCTCATTAAACTGGGTCCTGTTCATATACGTATATGTATGGATTTGTCATAATATTCTGTATACATAGCTGAGGAGGTCGTCTTGTGTCATGTTTGCTCTGCATTTGTTACAGTACTTCTGTATATAGGAATGCATACAGTAGGAGAGCACCAAGTTATACACTACTTTACATCCTCTTTCTTACAAGAATGCCAAAAGATAAGACTAGAGAGTCTGTTTCCTGAAAAAAATGTTTGCTTTGGTGGCGTCAGACCCAGGAGCTTTTCAGAGGCTATAGGGAAGAGAGGTTCGATATCCTCCAGTGTCTGGAATTGGATACTATTTAGGTTCAGTGCCATAAGCCATACATCCAGCAGTCTGCAGCACGGTTCTCTTGAGCCCCCATGGAAACACTAAGGCCAGAGGTTTACATGTGCCTTCTGGCCATGGACTTGTGGGCTACTCATAGTTCATGCATTGACGTTCTTTCTTCAGGAGTGCTTAGATGATTATCTGTTACAGATGCTGATACTTTCTGGGTAACATTGACACAACCATCAGGGAACCATATGCAAGGAACTGTAGGAAAGGAGGCGATTTCTCCCTCCCCCCCTCCCTACCCCCCCTCCTTGGATATGAGTCCAAGACAACATCCAGTTAAGGCAGTAACTTCATAGTTGAAGTTCTAGAGGATTTTATTGGTATGACTGTACAGCCTACGTTCGCATTTGAAGGTCAGAAGAGATAGAGTTCATTATATAAGTAGCCTGCGTTGTTTGTACATCTTGAACTAGTGCTGCTGTGTTGACCTTTCAGCACTGGAACGGATATGGCCCCCAGGGTTTAAGGCAATATACTTTCTCCAAATTCCATTGTGTCTTACAAAAATATTTGCGCTAAGACAGTGCTTGCCATAGAGCTTGTGGGTAGAAGGGGAAGATCATTTTATGAAACTATGTATTTATTCCCCTTCTCCTCTCCCGAGTACCAGAGAGGTCTGAATAGGTCCCAGCTGTGGCAGAAAGGAAATCTTCTAAGATCAGATGACACAGAAGACAAAGGGTGGGGCAGAAAGAAACATCATATCTGCTTTGGATATTTTCAGATTTCATTCCTCTGAAGTCTGAAAATGGATGCTGGCAGGAAGTTTCTTTTTCTCCTTCACTTCAAGTTCGTAGGAGGAGAAGGAACAGATGATGGGCAGCAGCAGCTCAAATCTCTGTACTAGCTAAGCCATACAACATAGTGCTGGGCACTCATCATCAGCACTGACAGCAGCAGAGATGGGGGTGGACAAATGATTACTAGAATAGCATGTATATCACCAGGAGGATGTAGTCCACCAAATGTGGGAGCTATTCCTGCTTTTTGAGAAGCTAACTCCTTCCTTTTAATAGAAAGTGGCTGTGCATTACCCAAGGGATAACACCCAAGGCTGTTCTGCGTTCAAGCCATCCTTGTACACAATTGTAGGAGAGTAGTGTCTGCATTGCAAGGTATTTATTTTCCTTGCACAAATGAACTAGAAGGAAAATGAGTGCTGTTGTACAAACAGTAAATAAATACCTCGGTGATTTACTGCATGTTAAGTAGATTTGTATAGAAATTCTTTGTTACATGGAAACTGGGTGGTTCCTGTCTGCAGAGCCGTCTGTCTAGATTAGCCATTCAGATTAGCCCGTGTCAGCAGAGACAGAAATGTGGCAGCTAAAATTTAATTTAGCTCTTGGCCTTTGCCTTACTTTTACAAAATACTGTCACCAATGCAGTTACTTGGTGTCTGTGCTGAGCATCTCAGTGGAAAGGCCAAAGCACATTCTCTTGGATAATGGACTTCTGAGCCGGAGTTTGTAAGCAGAGCAGGGTGGGAAATCTGTATGGTTTCTATCTCCTAGCTGAACAAACAAACAAATCAGCCTTCAACTGGCAGTTTACTGTCTTTGTAAGAAATAGCCTGGATGTTTTTTAAATGTAAAAAGAATAAAGTCTGCCACTCTTTCATCTGGAAACAATAAGAATAATTCAATAGATTACAAGCAAAGCTACATCGGAATGTTGGAATTAATTCTTAGTAATACAAGAATGTATGGAGCAGATTTTCAAAATATAAATTGCTTAGTAACTTGACTGAAAGAGAAAATGTAATCATATTGCAGAATTGTAGGGAAAGACGAGAGGCAGCACCAGACTGAAGAAATAACCCTGTACAGACTCGTGGATTCAAGGGCAGAGAAATGGTTTTCGCCTGTGATACCAAGGAGAGCATTAGAGTTCTTGTCCATGATGACAGCTTTGCAGTAATATATGTTCACAGTTTGGTTAAATTTTTTAGTAATTTTATTGAGATTCTTGCTGTTCAGTCCCTGATATGTGGCAAAAAAAGCTTTCCTCCTTTTCATTTTCTTGACTGGAAATTTCTGTACTGGTTTGGGGCCTTTATTTTCATAAAGATGGTCCACAGTTGTACACTCACTTCCACTTATAAATGGTTTTGGGGTATATTAAAGACGTAGTAATAAATACAAATGCACAGCACCTAGCCTCAAATGGGTTTATGTTTACTAAACAAAAACAGAAAGCAAAAGTTTAATGCAGTTCATGGATGGGGAGAAGCCACAGGGAAAGCGTTTAAATACTTATTTTAAACAAGTGCCAGAAGAGGGAGACTGTGATGCATCCAAGCACAGCATTACTGCTAATTAGCCAGTGGTGTAAAAGAAATTGATGGTGTCAAAATGTGGACTGACTACCATGCCCAGAGGAGCGTGCTACTCCTTGAAGACCGTAATTAGATGACTTCAGTACAGAATATGATACTGTTTGGGCAGATGGTCCCCATGAATAATGCCAATAAAGACTCAGTACAAAACTTCATTAGGAGGTTTTGTTCAGAATTTCCTTGTTGTAAAGGAATCGAATGAAGACACTCGCATTGCCTCCATCTACTCGATTAAGAAAAAACAGCATTGAACCGCAGTTTGTCAAAGACTAGCAGACTTAGAATAATTCAAAGCATCAATTGGCAAAGGGAATGAGGGAACAAAATTTGAGACCACAGATTGTTTAAAAGTTGTTGCTTTTGGCCATGAGGGTGAATGCAGCTTGCCAGAGTTATCTTTTCTCTTCCAGAATCCCCCAAAACTACTGCTGCTTGACAAAATGACAATGATATGATTCCAGTATTGTATTTTGTCTGGCAAACTTTGTATTAGTTATACTAGTGTGCTTTAACATATTGAAAGTAATGTTCTTCAAATCAGAAGGACGTGAGTCAGATTTCAGGATGATACATTTCACTTAGATACCATTGGGATTTAAATGTCAGGCTTGTCTTTAATTTTCTCTTCCATGTATTTGGAAGGCTTTTGGGCATTAATTTTTATGCACAAGCACTGAACAATAAGCTGGCTGCTAGAAGCTGACTATTGCTATTGTTCTTGTTCAGTCAAACTCTCAGTATGTCATAGTTCTATGTACAGGTTAGTGTTTGATTACCTTGATTTAATTTCTTCAGTTTTCCATTCTGTCTTTAGTCTGTGTTGTTTGCATCAACTGAACTGGCAAGCTGCTAACAGTAAAAATATGAAATTGACTGTGTAAACAAAACTCTCCAGTAATCCCAATGGATCCAAATACTAGCATTTTATGGCTATCTCAAAGGTAACATAGGAAAAGAAGAAAAAGTAAAAAAAAAAGTAGAGGTTCTGATCATTGATTAACAAAAATTATACATTTATAGCAACAGAGTTTAGTGTGCAGAAGACTGTGGCTTTTGAGCTTGGACTTTTGCTCCCCTGCATCCTGTTTCTTTGTCTGGGATGATAATTACCCATATGCTAGCTCAGTACAAGGTATGTATTGTAAAAAGAAAGAAAAAATTGCATGAATATGCATACTATGAGTTCATCATTTGTCATTTTTCTGCTCATTTGGCTTTTCTTTTTTTTTAGATTTCTTCTGTGAGTTACGTTCTAAAACATAACATGAAGTGCTTCCAGTCATAATTAAACAAATTTCACCATAACTTTGGAATTTAACCATTCACAGAACACATACAATTTTTTTACATAATCTGTGTCATGGGCTCATTCAAGAACACCCTAGAGACCACGCATCAGTTTGGCTGGACTTCCTAATGTTTATAGATAATTCCTTTGGCCTGTTTACAGTAGGTAGCAGTAAGGGATCTGTGAGTGGAAGGAGAAAACCCTTCCTTCTAGATTTGTATTTTGAATACCACGTTGTGATTTTTATTGTTGTTTGTTCTTCTTTGAAAGCTATATTTGCTGAGTGTTGATGTGGCAGGTGAGCATATTTAACAAGCAATCTGATTCTCCTACACATCTCTAGCAGGACAAGAAATGATAGCTTTGAGATATTTGTCCATTGATAAACTCAATTCTTTAGGTTTTTAACTTTGCACATTATTGAGGACTGATAGATTTTCTAAGTTTGGAGTCTGTAGAATTTAGGTGAATGTGTGGAAATGTAGCTGTGTGGAAAACAACTTGATGTGAAACCCACGTATGTATCATCGACCCAATCCTCCTTTTGCTCTGCTTGGTGTGAACTAGTAGTATCCCTACTAGTGTTAGTTTAATTGCATTGTCATAATGCAATTATGAGCTACCTTGAGCTACCAAAACATTTTAGGTGAGATTCATAAGAAAGATGTGAGTGAGATTTAGGCATTCAGCATATTTCTTCCTCATAAGCACCAAGTATTTGCTTAGTTTTCAGTGGAGCTATTTTCCTGTGTCAGGTGCTTACAGATTGTAGCTGTGTGGCTTACTTGCAATCTGAAAGACAGAAGAATAAAGTCTTGGGAGGTTCAAACAATTGTTTTCAACAACATGTTCCAAAGAGCATGTATCGTACAATACATGTACGATAGATAGATTACATGTAATAGTAAGCTTGCAGATCACAAGGAAGATAGTATCTATGGATGGATTTTCTCAGAACTCTTTCTTTTGATTATTATGTAGAAAGACAAATGCTTCTCTGGTGTTACATAATCTAAAAAAACCCAGACTTTTAACAGAATTTCATCTTGCTTGTTTTACATTTATTTGGCAAGCAGTTCCATTGTATGCTGCTTAGGAGAAAAGGAAGTCCATCCTGGATTGATATCACAAGAACAAGTTAACAATGCTAGACCATCTTTAGGACTTGTGTATTGAAGCTATACATTAGAGAAACAATGCTGACTGATCAAAAAAGTTAGAATTGCACCTTCCTTTTTAATATACCTGAAGTGTCAGCCTTGTGAATTCGTTTCTTCTACAGTGTACAGACTGGTAGTTTTCCATGTCAAAGTAAATCCTAAAAGCCAAGCCTGAAGAAGGAGTCACTGTTTTGACGTGTCTCTTTGTGCCTAGCTGCTTGAAGGGGTGCTGCAGCACATCTAACCAGTTGCAACAGAGGAAAACTAATGTGGCATGCATTATTTGCCTTGATAGTGTGATAAGTGTTTTCTCCTTTTATAAAATGCAAAGCTGAAGAAACATGGAAAATGACCTGCCACTAAAACCACTTTACATGCAGAGAAGACTTGCATCTCACATTGTTATTGCCTAATACCACCACGTTTAAGACATCAGTTTGAAGAAGTAATTCAAACAACTGAGCTATACAATAGCTCAGGTAGTTGTGAAGGTAGCATAACAAGAACATAGCGTAAGATGTTGGTTTTAGTCACAATATTGTAATATAGTACCAGGGAATATGTGTTTCAGGAATCTTACTGTGTTCAGCTGGAAATATATAATGGATTGAAGCCACTTTTACTATTGTAATGTGTATTTTTCTTAAGGGTCTTCAGGAAGTTCAGTACAAAGTCTTTTTTCTGATCATTCACAATAGTTTACACAGAAGTTTTGGTAATCCCTAGTAAATGCATAAGCGTAATCTTCTCTACATGAATTTCACCATAACTGTAAAAGCAAACCTGGGCTTAGGTTTGTCAGTCCATTTCCAATTCACTATGATGAAAGGTTTGGTATTTGGTGGAAAGGAATTTAATTACTGTTAGCTTTTAAAGATGTTTGCTTTCCGAAGATTTTGTGAGAAGGGATGACAAGTGTGGAGAAGAGACCCTTGGGCTTGTGCTCCAGGGAGGGAAGCAGTCCATGTGAGCTCATGCCCTGTTACTCAGCACTCTCACAAATCGTTTACATGTGAATGATTAGAAAAGTTTGCTTGGAGTTTGACCATACCAGAAAGTTCCCTCCTTATTCTGGCTTGCTTTGTTTCTTGTGAGATGTGGCCAGTTCTGGGGGAGGTCATGTTGCAGGCTTAGTATTGGTGTGATAAACAATACCTTTAGGAGCAGAGACCACAACTAAATCCATTTCCATTAGCATGATACAGATAGTCATATAAAAATAAACTGATCACATGCCTTAGGTGAGACCATGGCACAAAAAAAAGAAAAATTAAGAAAGAAAAAAAAAGCAGTACTTCCTGCTCCTCTCACTCTTTATTAAATATAATCTCCAGTTAAGGTTAGCTAAAATCAAGTGTATTTACTGTAAGATGTAACAGAGAAAACAGAATATAAAATGTGTTAAAAAGGAATGATACTGAAATATGACATTTAGCTGACATCTTTTTTTTTCTCTCCTGTATGGCCTAGGGGGAAAGTACATTCGAGTTTATCCTCATTTGCTTCTGTCTTGCTACAGTCATTTCCTTAGAAATAGTATGTTTTCTTTATTTGTATGTGGTTCATCATCTAAGTTGATTTCAGAGTCCTTTGCTCTTTAGACATTTTATGAAATGTGAAATAAGTCTATACATTGTCTTCATAGGATAACTCCATCAGTATGTACCTTAAAAGTTTTCAGTGGAGCAAAATTTAGCTCTGAAAGTAAGAGAAAACAAGTGTTGAGCCTGTGGAGTGGTGATTTAAATAGTAGTTTGAGCTGTTAATTAGGTCTGAGTTGTTCAAAACCAAATGCAATAGAAGGGTGTTGTGACTAGAACTGATTTTGCATTTAATATGTGCATGCAAAATAAGTATCTTAGGTGGGGAATGAAACTCAAGCTCTGAACTGTGCAGTTTTCCCTGTGGACAGGTGATGCGAACAGGGAATTTGGTCACAAACAGAGCGCCCAAAAATGCACAGGTGTAGCTCATCTCTTCTACCTCTTTGCCCTCTGAGTGTGAAATCACCTCAAGACTACCCATCTCACACCTATTTTCCACTCGGTTGCTATCCTCATTTATAGCAATACTGAATTTAGCCCAGTTATTTTCACAAAAATTTATTTCACTGGACCCTATGCTTTCAGCAAGGTGGCTCCAATTAGGTGCAGCTTCAAATCTAAATAGTGAAATTTTCATGATTAAAAGCGAAGCTGATATCAGAACAAGTTTGAGATTCTAATGTTTCTGATCTCCCATGTGACCCAGGTGACTAAGATGAAAAATAGAGAAGAGTCAAATATTGACATTTCCAGGCCAAAGATTAATTCAGATGGCCAGATCTGTCAGGTGTTGTGATCACGGTGACTGCATATGTTGTCAGCCTGAGATGGTATTTCTACCCTTAGACTGTTAAGTCTATCAGAAAATTGTGAAACAACAGGAAATCCTTGAATAGTCCACTCCCAATTCTTACACAGTTACTTTATGGATTTGATATCCTGGGAAACAGTGCAATGGGAAAGGTTAGTAGACCATAATGTGTAATAATTTGGAATTAATATTCAGAATCATCACCACTTTCATGCCAATACAATTAAGAGATTTTTTTTCATTACACACTTTTCCTGAAAATACACTTCAGTCTAATTAGCAGAGAGCCATACACTCATTCTTTTAGTTGCAAGAACAAAGGTAATTGTCAAAGATTAAAACTAACAACACCATTTCTATTTTAAACGGGCACTGGCTCTGAAAGCCCATTTACTCTTCCCACTCCTCACTATACTTGTCCTCGCTTCCCTTCTTATGTGGATTTCTGAACTCATTGTGTATCACAGTGCTCAACTTCATTGAAGGATGGCAAGGATTTTCCATGGAAATCCATTTGCTGATTGTTCTGCCCTCCTGGATCAAAATGTAGTAAATGTATCCTCTCTGGGTGTGATTTAGCAACACAATACTGAATTAATGCAGTGCTCTGCTCTAGTGGAATGTTACTTAATATTGGTTTGTGTACTGCAGGAGAAAAATGAATTGGGAACGTGCTAGCACCAAAACACAGCTGCATTGCCCACAGTTTTTTAATAACAGAGCTCGCTGCCATTGCCCAAGAGTAACAGCAGGCCTCACTGTGGCAGATATTTGATGAGGCTGATACCAGAAAGTGTGGACAGTGCTATAAGAAAATGAAAACATGATTGCCAGCTTTCACTGAGCTCATTTGCAACCTTTTGACTGTCAGTTATGTTTTAATGTCTTGCTCTCAAAACCTTGGTTTGATGCAGGAAGCATTTTGGCACCTTAATGTTTCATAGCTTTCTATGAAATTTCGAACAAGATAAATAGTGTCCATCTAAATGAAGTTATGGTACCTTGCTTACTGGCAGCTCTATAAGTATTTGTTCTTGCAAAATAATGAGCCCGGTTTCAGCAAAGGGTCTCTGTCCTGAGTCCATCAGCACTGCAGCACTGACTGCTGAAATTGAATACAAAGCATGCAAAATTCATAAACTCATGTCTAGCTGAATGCAGTGGATTTGCAAAACCATCTATGACTCTAAATGGTTAGCTATTTTGATGGGACTTGGATGTCTAAGTTCATTGGAAGACAGTGTTTTTTAAAAGCTTTCCCCGATTTCATCACTATAGCTGATCTGTGGCCTTCCTTTTCTTTTTAACTGGTAGACTGCTGATAAGAGTGAAATCAGAATTAATTGGGTGTTTTGCCTTAAAAATAACTCCTGAGTTTTCAGACTGGAGTTTAGAGGAGGAGTCCATTGATTCTTGCACATGCTGATGGTGATTGTGGTAGTGATATTTGTGATTTATTTAATTCTAATTTATGGGGAAAATTAGGTCTAGAGAGTTTGCTACCTTTTCTGGACTTTCAAAGGCGAAGAAGCAGAAACTGATACAGCGTGACAGCTCAATGATGTGAATCGTTAGGCACTGATGTTGGTTTCATTACAACTCCTTGGTCTGCAATGGAATTGTTCCTGACTTACACTGTGTATAATTCAGCTGAGAATTAGGCTGAAAGAACATAGACAAGGTAGACACAAGTTTTGTTTGGTGATATAAGCAAGTGCAGTCTAACACAGTATTTGTAGAGAAACGTTGAAATGATGATTTAAGCCCTATGAGTAATGCCAGGAGCTTTACAAAGCTTTAACTTCTTCATCAACGACCTGGATGAAGAGTTAGAAGGTACCCTCAGCAAGTTTGCTGATGACACCAAGCTGGGAGGAGTGCTAGATACACCAGAAGGCTGTGCTGCCATTCAGCGTGACCTGGATAGGCTGGAAAGTTGGGCAGAGATGAACCTGATGAGGTTCAACAAAGGCAAATGCAGGGTCCTGCACCTGGGGAGGAACAACATCATGCAACAGTACAAGCTTGGAGGGGACCTGCTGGAGAGCAGCTCTGCGGAGAGGGACCTGGGTGTGCTGGTGGATGACAGGTTGACCATGAGCCAGCAGTGTGCCCTGGCTGCCAAGAAAGCCAATGGGATCCTGGGGTGCATCAAGAAGAG
>Ga0181612_102790_pt1 | contig 15598 bp, 15 predicted proteins | sample HoacroProtozoa21_FD_119630 | JGI IMG/M metagenome (GOLD analysis project Ga0181612, IMG submission 119630) | Hoatzin crop microbial communities from Cojedes, Venezuel. Combined Assembly of Gp0051906, Gp0051904, Gp0051908 | reverse complement strand
TTATAAAGCTTTTTGCTGAAAGCTTTCAGAAGACATCTGAAACATGCAGGAATTAAAGTTAGTGTTTTCCTGAGCTCTCTGGCAGTAAGCACTGTAAAGGAATTGTCAAATTTCTGTCTTTGCCTTCCAGTTCACTTGCAAGTTGGCGGTATTTGAGCCACGTGGTTTTTTAGTTTTCATAGCAAGGTAATAGTAACTAGTCTTTATAGTTGATTTTTTTCCTTTAGAGGGGGAAATAATTGGAATTGATAAGTGGGAATGCCAAGTCACCTACCGAAGTCCTGTTTTCTGTGTGAGGTGCTATGAATATTGTGATATTCAGTACACAATCACCTGCATTTTCTCCAAAACAGCCAAGGTGGATTTAGAAGTAGGAAAGCCATCAGCAGTGAGTCAGCCGCTTAGAGTGGCCACTGCAGTATTTGATGTGTTTTCTATGTAGCTGATAATTAGCGAGCCCAAGGGTTTGGGAGTGAGAATGCTGCTGTTCAGCTGTTGTTCTTTCAGTTGACTGCAGTCCAGAAGGCCACAAAGACTAATGCCTGATGGCTGCCTGGTGGTGTGCGAACAGTGAAGCCTTGCCTGTTGCTGAGCACCGCTTCCCTTGGGCCCCACGGGGAGCAGGGACTGCCCAGGTCCAGCTCCCTGTGCTGCAACGTGGGGCTGGACCTCCTGGCTGGAGCTGGGGCTGATGGTGGCCGCTTTGGGTCTTGCAGGCATCTTAGAGTAGTAGTAAGCTGTCAAAAAATTAACTGTGCTTTAACTTCTAAGGTTGTAGGTCTGTTACTTATTAATATAGCAACATTTAAGCCTAAGCTTGGTATCTTCTGCAGGCCAAAGCCAACTGTATTGCTGGGGAGATGTTTTATTGCAGCTTAGAAGCTGAATTTGTGTTGTGTGTTGCGTGAAACGTAAGATTTTAAAAGTAGATTGTTCGTAGTGTTTAAATTACTTTGGCTTAAATTAAGCTGCCAAACAGATGAAAAAAGGTGAATTGCAGCTCACAAAGATGAACTACAGCATTACCAGCAATTCCTTGATAAAACTGAAAAATCATCTGTGTTGTCCTTGACAAAAATGTTTTATTTTGTAGGAACAGAATCACAAACACCAATAGGCCTTTTTTTTTTCCACAGATACCATAGCTGTAGCTCTACATTTTCCTTCTGTTTTCTAGGGTTGGCACGGCTTCAGATCTTCAGACTAGCTTGAAAAGGAGTGAGCAGCCTTACTGGGCTGTGCTCAAGTTGTCTGTTCAGACTTGAGCCTCATTCCTGGGATTCCTGGCTTCTGAGGGTTTCTCTGGGCAAAATGATGAAATGCCAGATTGAATAGGCTCACACAGCGAGGGCCGTAGCCCCCCTTTATTTGCGCAGTAAGAAAGGTTCAGTTATTGCTGTTGAATGAGACCGGGAAATTTCATTTGTTGATGCTGCAGCTGGAGTAGTTTAAATGGTTCCCGTTTGTTCTGCCACACACTACCCCAAAGAAAAGGAGGTGTCAAATATTCCTCCTAGTGTGCATCCAAGTGGAAGGACTGCCTGTAAAAGTGCGCTTATTCTAGCTCAGCATCTGTAATACGAGGGGTTCAGAAGGAAAACCTAAAAAGAAAAACCCCCAAAACAAACACAGCTACAGCTGACACAGTAGAAATGAGTCTCTGGGCTGGAGGTGGTGGCTCTGTGTATACATAACCACATGCTGATGGACATATATGGTATCCCTGAAGATGGTGAGTGAGAAGATAGGTATGTGTCTAAGGAATTAGTTTCTGGGTGAGGCTTTTTTTGAGACTCCTTTCTAGCCAGCAACCATTAATGATCTTTGATCCTGCCCTTACTTGCCGGAGCCTGGCAGGGAGGTGTGCTAGCCCTGGCCATGGCTTTCACCAGCATGCAGGCTGCTGGCTGGGCAGCAGGCTCTGCTGTGGCCCCGGAATGTCCTGGAGCAGTGTGGGTGGCTGGTTATTGTCACCTCACTCTCTGGTTTGTCTGTTGGGGGGAAATAGCTTGGCCCTGGGGCTCCCGGGGAAATAACTTGGCTCCGGGGGAAATAGCTTGGCCCCGGGGCTCCAGGATGGAGGCACTGCAGTAGCAGTGCTAGAGGTAGCTAGGGAATAATTACTAGTACAAAATGCTTATTGATAGACACTGCAAGCAGAGCTCAAATGAATAGTTAACTGCCGGTCAGCTCAGCTCGCTTAGATTTCTTCCTAGCGTGTCACTTAACGCTGAAGACAGCTAACTGGTTTTTGAAGAGCAGTTTTTGACAGCTGCCTCTTTGTTAGATTGACATCGTTTATGAAGACGAGCGTTTGAATAAAATAGTCTTGTTCAACAAATTACCTTCTGCTACCTAGTTTGGTAATGCTTCATTCCCCATGTGTTACTCTTCTTTTCAAAAACAACATTCCTGGGATTCTTGACTCCTTCCTTCCAGTGTAAGCTGTCCAACTGAAGTCATCTGCGATACGTTCACACCATTCCCCGCTCTGCTTTGTGCAACAGCATGAGCTGTCTGTCAGTTAAAAACTTGTGGAATTCCTCTAATCTGGTTAATAGTCTGCTCAGCCTCTGAGACCTTGCAGCCAATTAGTTCTAGATAGTTGGAAAATTGGTGGTGTAATTAGCTGATAACCCCAAAACTCTTGAAAGCTGTATTCTTCTTGCGTATGTTCTGTGCTGTATTTTAGGTTCATCAGAAAAAAGAATGTATGACTAAAAAAATGAATTTTAAGTTGTCAGCATGCATTTTAAAGCCTAAGCCCTTATCCTGTTGGACCACTTAACTGTTTAAGTACCCTTTAAAATCAGAAATGCATTCTCCTCAGTAAGTGAAGCTTCAGCAGAGTTAAGGCCAAAACGAATGGTAGCTGGGCCACTGGAACTTCCTAGAGAAAAGATTCTCCCCCCACCCCCCCGAAACCTGTTTCCAGATTCACCAGATTATAAAAGTGAGATTTCTGACTCTAGAGATGTGTTTGTAACTCTGCAGATCATAACAATTCTGGAAAAAGCCCAGCGTCTCCCATCGCAGTCTGGAAGTAAAACATGCACAGAGTGCAGTATTGGACCTGTTTATGTTCCAGCAGATTATAAGATTACCTTTGATCTCATTGACAAAATTTGTTTTATGGACTAAGCATAAACATCTGTTGCAAGTGTATATTGGTTTACAGATTGATGGGGCTTTTTGTGACAGATAACTTGCCTGCCTGCCTACGGGACTGGGATTCTCTCCTGCTGGAGTACTGCAACACATGCTTTAATTTGAAGCAAGAGCTTCTAAAAATTGCCGATATCCATGACAACTAAAGATGCTTTTTGCACTTGGAACTATTTGTTTGACATTAAATGCTAGAAGAATCAAAACTGATTTATTTCAAAACTTTCTGAATCATTCCATGAAAGTGCAGCTGTGACAAATCTCCTTTGAAGAAGCCTTTTGGAGGCTAAGGTTTTGTTCTCAGTCACATCCCAGCGGGTTAATGCTGGGACCTAAACTTGGGCTGACCCGACTTCCTTTTCCTTGTCATTGGGGGCATCACAAGCTTTCGGTGGGAGATGGATCACTGGGGTGCCATCGCTCTTAATTACTTGGGAGAGACATTGCTTTTGTAGGTGAGAAACAAAAGGGAAGTGGGGAAATGAAGCCACTGCAATGAGTGTTCTAGGAATACAGTCCTGTGGAAGAAATGATGGTAGCTGAGTGCTATTAAAGAGCTTCGCTGAAAACCTTTCTAAATTTTCTGAATAAGCTTGAATGACTGCAGAAAGTGAAAATACAAACTAATAAAAATGTCGTTTGATTTTCCTGCAGGGTCTCCTTATTATGACAATGTTCGCCCGCTCTCCTATCCAGATTCTGATGCTGTCCTGATTTGCTTTGACATCAGTCGGCCAGAAACTCTTGACAGCGTGCTAAAAAAGGCAAGTATTCGAGAAACATTTGAGTAGAGAACTGTTTGAGTAGCTGGTCTTTAAATCTCTGAAGAGTAGTGCTGTTTCCTATGCTGGAAACTTGGTTTGTTTCTTTTAATGGAGGGATGACAGGACTGCGCTCTGTGCTGCTAGAGTTCGAGATCATTTCTTTGAAAGGGATGAATGTTAATTGAAAACAAAAGCTCTGTAATGGATGCTCAGGGGTGAAGTGAATTCTCATTCCTCAGCCATTAGACAGCAGTGAAATGTTCAGGGTGGTGTAAGGTGTGGGGTTGGGTGCAGCAAGAAATTGTCTCTCATTATATTCAAATAGCAGACAGGATTGAGAAACTTTGCTATGTTGCAAAGACGGTTAAAATGTGCCTGCCAAGTGTTTGGACTTCTGCCATGGCTTTACATAATGGCTCAGCCTGAAGTTAGGGGCCAGTGAAAAATGCCTCTGAAAATGCCTCTGGAAGACACCAGAACACCCAGCAGTGGCATAGAAATGCAGTCCTGCACCAAACTTCAGAATTTTGCATGAGCTCAGTGATCTGAGATTCAGTGTCAGGCTTTCCCTGAGTTAAAACATTGAATTTTGATAATGCAGCTCTGCGTTTGCAAGGTGGTCCTGGTCATCTGCTTGGTCACTGGGCATGACTCAGCTTTGCGGTGTTGTCTGTAAGGCTTAATGACCTGAAGTTCCTTTTTTGTGTAGTTGGGGCCAGTGATTCTCGTGTCACTGGGAATAAAGTGGCATACAATGTTCTGAACAGTCTAGAGAAAATACTAAAGGCTATTCTCTCAGCTGCTCACTAACTGTGCCAACCAGCATCCAGAACTGTACCTGATAATGCTGGTTACTGTACTGTTGCTTGATTCTGTGAGAGATTTTTCTTAGTATACTTTTAAATCCAAATTATATCCTTAAGTTTTAGGGATTGTGTGGTCTGTTCAGGTTAGGCTGTGAAATCTTTTCACGGAATCACAGAATAGTAGGGGTTGGAAGGGACCTCTGTGGGTCATCTAGTCCAACCCTTTTGGCTTTGTTGTGTTCTCAGAATAACCACATAGAGGGGAAGAAGCCCAGGGAATATATCACAAGTTCTGTTTGAAGGGTTTGTTACTGCTTCACAGTAGCTGAAGCCTTGACAGGTTTGCGTAGTTTTAGGTGTGAGGATGTAGCCAGCAACCAATATATAGCAATGCTTATTTTGTGGTCATACAAGACCTGCCTCTGTATCTCCCATCTTGAGCAACCATTGAATGTGGTGACCCCAGGTTTCACTGGTTCTTGTCTGCAAATGGCTGTGGCTGGGTGTTTACTGCTTGTGAGGAGCGACAGCTCTGCAAACCTTTACTCATGCAGGTAAACAATGTCAAGTCTTTCCCTCTTGATTAGTAAGTCAGTGGAATTAAGGAGTGTATGAGATTCTAAGACTTCATCCTTGACCAGATTCTGCTGGAACTAATGCCTTTAGAAATTAGCTTGAAGGCAGATACAACTATTACATAAGAATATTTCCACATAAAATGTCGTGACTTATAAACGTTCATCTTGTGTCCATTGCTGCTTTGGATTTAAACACTGAACTGCTCAAGTATAACAGCCTAAATTTTTTACAGTGGAAAGGTGAAATCCAGGAGTTTTGTCCAAACACCAAAATGCTTTTGGTTGGTTGCAAGTCGGATCTGCGCACAGATGTAAGCACACTAGTGGAACTTTCCAATCACAGGCAGACGCCCGTGTCCTACGATCAGGTACGTGCCACGTCCTTCTCTGTGCTTAGGGCTAGAAGATAAGACTCTTTTCTATTGCTGTAGTCAGCTTTATGAACAGCTTCTCCCCTCTGCTGACATGAGTGCATCCTAGAAGGCAGATGTGCATACTCTGGAGTAGATGGAGGTGAATTTGATAGCTATGATGAGTAAAGGCAAAGCCTAGCCATGGACTGGATACAGCAGAAAATCGTGCAGCCCCACAATGCATACTGAGAGCATCGTAAGAGTGTAGCCTTACTGGTTGCAAAGAGCTGTTTAAGTAAAGTGAGGATAAACTTACCGCTTTTCTGGGCCTGGAGAGGCCAAAACAGTAACTGAGAGGTGACAAGTCCTGTTTATTTACTGACAAATTGGTGAAATTGTTGTCGTCAGACTTTAGATTTGAATGCTGTTTGTTCGACTTCAGCACCATGACAAGTATTGTGTGTAATCTGTCTCCTTTTAAATCCTGTTGCCTTAAGACACCTGTGAGAACACCTTGTAGCTCCCTCTGAAGGTGGCAGCAAATCCAGAAAGTGTCTTAATTCTTGGCAGCTGCTGGGGGAAGTGAGAAGGTTGGAGCCAGGCATCAGAGGATAGAGAAACTGAGGTGAAAGGGAAAGGAATCAGGCTGTGGGAGAGCAGTAGGTAGAGAACAGGGGAAAACTGGGCTCTGGGGTGAGCTTCCACTGATTACTCACATGTATGTATCATGCATGCTGAATCACAGTGGTGGTTTGAGATACACCCTGCAGCGTGTCAGGGTGAGAATGGCACCACCAGAAGTAACTTCAGTCTATATATCCTGTGCTATCAAACAGTTTTTTAATGTTTTACCCACAATCTCAGGTTTTCCAAACCAACAGCTCCTAATATGCAATCACTAATAATGCAGCCTCTTACAGCATGTTTAAATTTGAAGATGCAAAGATACCATAAACTGAGTATTGTGTTTAAAATGTACATGGAGTATTGTACTATGGTGGCTTGTGCTGGGTATGGCATTTTGCTGCACTTCACTGAGTAAACATCCCTCCATCCCTCAATTTTATATGAAACTAAATGCCAGGTTTTTACTTCAGTGTAAAACAATTCGGAAGTGTCCTTAAATCCTGCTTGTTGCAGCAGATGTCATCTTGGTTACAAACTACCACTGTTGCATGTGTATACATTTGTGTTCAGCCTTGGAGCTGTAATTTTCCATGCTATTTTTCTTTGAATATTAAATTTAAAAGGAAATACTGTCTGCGACTTATTACATACACAAGTTCATATATTACATTTTTTACAGTGCTTTAGTAAAGTCACCAAGTCTCACATCTTCATAGATAGCGATGAAAAATATACTGACAAGTGGATTTGTCCCATGGAGTTGAAGATTCACGTATTTTCTGGTGTCACAGCTTAGCCTGTACCCCTTAGGAGCAGGCGTCAGCTGGAGACGAAGGGCTAAGCCAGAAGCTATGACTTGGCAGCCGAAGGGAAAATTCCACATGTTGCAGGGAAGCCCATACTTCAGCAAAGTCCCATAATTTCATCTGCACTCTTATTTAAGCAAAAGCTTAGACTGAGCAGCTTGCGGTTGCCAAAACCCTGCTGGCATGAAGCAACCCAGTGCTCTCCTGTGCTTGTTCTGGGGAAGGGCCCTCTGGGGTTGAGATACACAGCCTTATTTTTAAATTCCCTTACCTTGCAAAGTCAACATGGGATCAAAGAGCTTGGTGGGGCTTTCCCCATTCCCCTTAACTTCATAAGGAAGCTCTGGGAGGACAAAGCCAGTTAAAGGTGACCCTGCCTGCAGTGTGCTAGCCGGTTTCCAGTCAGTTACACTTGAGCAAACATTTCTGAGGCTGAGATACAGGCTGGGCTTGGTTAGTAGGAGTTGAGATGTTTAACTGTGGGGAGGGCTTGTCCTGCAAACTAATACTCCCTTATCAGCCACTCCCACTTACAATTGATAAGAAGATGGCTGCATCCCTGCAGTGTGAATAGTGCATGATGAGGACTGTCCTGGGTCCAGGATAGGTTAGTGCCATCAGCCTGGCACTGGAGCAAAGAGGAGAGGAGGTTGGACTGACCTGTGCCTGTATCTCAGGTCCATGAATACGTGATGAGTGGCATGTCAAGGATGTGGTTGGATTTCTTAACTTACTAAAAAGATTCATGCCTCAGAAGTAAAATTCCACTAAAACAGCTCCATTTTTTCACACAATGCTGTATTGTCTTCCAGTAGCAAAATCCACAACAGGATACAGGGGTATTGTCATCTGCCAGTCACGTGTTGTTTTCCTTGTGCTGCTGGAACAAATATCCCCACTTCGGCTTTTAATGGACTTAAAATCAAAAAAGAAGGGCTCGTATAACCACTAATGTCCTTTTTTCCTTTTTTTTTGCCTGTTCCCTAGCTACAAGTTGATACAGCTGTGAAACCCACAATACATTTCTGTATGAACCTTGCCCCCTTCGTGGAGATGTAACAGGGACTCCAGGTCAGGGGCACGCTGGCTGGCCCTTAAGGCAGTCAGGATACATTTTTGCTTTGGAGATAGCAGGCTTAAATCTGGAAGCTGCCAGGTCTGGACCTTTCCCAGTGAGCACGTGATTCACGGACGCAGGCTAAGGTGTAAGGGTGAAATTGCTAAACAGGTCCTGCTCATACTCCTCTGGCTTTCTGCAGTTGTTTGCAGGTCACTGGGCTGATCTTCCCCCTTCCCGTTTGTATTTATCAGCATAGGAGATAGTGCTTATATACTTGTTTAATGCGTCTTGGAACCAAAGCTCTGTTTATTTTGCAAAATTAGCTGCTGGCTGTCGTGCTGGAGCTTTAGCTTTGGTTTTCACAAAACATTGTGTGTGGAAAACAGTGCTGAAAAGTAATTGTATGGTTTGCTTTGGCTCGCTGAGGAAACTCGGTATTGATTGCATGTTCTTTTTTCCCTTAGGGTGCAAATATGGCCAAACAGATTGGAGCAGCTACGTATATTGAATGCTCAGCCTTACAGTCAGAAAACAGTGTCAGAGACATTTTTCATGTTGCCACCTTGGCGTGTGTGAATAAAACAAATAAAAATGTTAAACGAAACAAATCGCAGAGGGCAACAAAGCGAATTTCACACATGCCTGGCAGGCCAGAACTTTCCACAGTGGCGACGGACTTGCGAAAGGACAAAGCAAAGAGTTGCACGGTGATGTGAAGGACCTTGGTTTCCTGGAGAAGGTGGAAGAGAGAGTCCGGGAGGGGTGGAGGCTCGATGAAGTACACAGCCACATGGTATTTAATGAGGGCTTCTGCCAGTGCTTTAATGGAGACTTCACCTGTTGTGTGAGACTGTACTTAAGAACTGAGCAGCGAGAGGAAATGGCTCTAAACGAGGTGGCATCAGGAAATGATACATTGAGGAAAATGCCAAAAAATAAAGGGAAGATGTTTGAATGTGCTGAGCAAAGAGGGTGAATGGGAAAATAACACTGCAAAGAAGAGAGATGTCATTGACAGTGCTTGCTTCTTTTATTAACGCCCTATTCCTGGATGCTACCACTTTGATTTCATTAAAATAATACTTTAATGCTTTTTTTAAAGACGACGTTATTAATGTGCCCTCCTCATTAAGGAACTACCCCTCTGACCTTATAGTTGGTTTTCCAAAGGATATGATCTAATTTTTTAGTAGCTCATCGTTAAAATGGAGAGTATACTGAGGCCTGTGCGTCACGGAGAGGAAAACACTTGTGTGCGAGAAGTCTGGAGTTTTGCTTTCCCAGGACAGCAGCACAGTCTGCGTGTGAGCACGTTTGTAGTGAAGACAACTGTTTGAGATTTCCCAGTATTCTAGGTGCCCTCCCACTGTGGAAATTAAATGGATCAAACTGGGGCGTGGGGGCGAGCTACCTGCCCGCCGCAGGACTCTGACTTTTCTATTCCTCTTTGTGATTGTAATTTAGAGTGGAAGTGATCTCCAGTTCTGGTGTACTGTATGGGTATGTCGCCGTAGGTTCAAGTGAAAGGTGCTAAGAGCTATGATGACAAATGATCCTTAGTTTTACAACCGTGATAATTCGTTAAGCCTTACTGCCCGTCTGGGGAAGCCCCGAGACTCCTCTGCTTCTGCTCGGAGTGGGAGAGGCGGGTGGCTCCCGGGACCTAGCCCTCTGTAAACGCTACAGGGAAGTGCTATTCTGTGATGTGGTTCACTGCAATTGTCGTTGCAAGAAAACCTGAGAATCTGCGAATGAGCCAGCAGAGCCAGGTTATCTTCTGTGATGCTCTGATTTTTGGGGCAGCCGTCCCGCTGCGGACTGCGTTTGCTCGTGGTGAGGAAATGGGGTCTGGAGAACTGTGACGCCTTAAGGGGTCCCCAGTGGAAACTGGATACTGCCCGTAGTCTTTATGGTTAGTATGTGTGTATCCAGACAGCAGTCATGAAGCATCAGTGAACCAGTTAAGTCAAATTCCTTTTTGCTTACTGAATACTTATTGTTACATTAGATAAATCGGCCTTTAAAATCATTTGCAGCTGCTTACTGACCAACTTGACTTCATAGCTTCTCTCGAAAGAAGGATACTGTAAGCTCCAACCAGCGTGGCTGTCGCTTGTTGAGGACAAGCGTTTTGTTCCCAAGGGTGATGCTTCATTTTTGAAGTGTTGAAGCTGTGTTCGCGTTAACTTGTGCAAAGGTAAAGGGTTACCATGATTAAAACTCAGTTCTGTGTGTTCCTGGCACTTTGTTTCATCTGATAAAGGAAGAAAAAAAAACCAACCCCACGCATTCCGATGATTTCCCCCAAAAAGATGTTTTAACCACCATAATAAGCTTTTGACTGATGCAACATTGCGCTTAGGGCAGTATTACAAAATAGCTGGTAAGTGCTTTCTGTATTTAAGTATTGTGGAAAAAATAAGTTATAACTGTTATAAAACGGGACATTCATTACTTTTTTTTAATTGTTGAAGTCACTTTGTATGTTTGGTTAATGTTTCTGCAGTATTTATTAAAATACCATTTTTTTTCTTTGAATTAAAAAAAAAAAGCAGTTGACTTGTAGTGGAAATGGCTTTTGTGTGTTAGTTCGTGAATACTTGTGTGTGTTGGATGTCGTTGTACTGAGCTACAGGCCGGGCGTAGCTGGGAGTTGGGATATGATTCGAACAGAAATCGGTCTTACCCTTGGAGCAGCTTTTTGGGTTCTGTGGCGTTGCACTGAAGGATGCGGCGTGGGTTGCTCACCCGAGTTGTGTTTCCCGAAACTGGCAGTGGCAGAGGAGACCGCAGCAAGCCGTCGGGCGCGGTTTGGTTTGCTTTGCCTCTGAAACGTTGAATGCTGCTTTTTAAGAGGTGTCGTGTGCTCAGGTTGTTCCTGGGAACTGTGCTTTGCTGCCCACTGTGAGCTCAGCAAACCGAGGGATGTGCCTGTGTCCCGTCACCGCGGGGGCATCGTGGTTGCTCCAGCTCCTCTTGGAAGAGTCGTACTGAAACACCAGCTCTGCTTGGGGTCAGGCTCCCATTTGGACATGGAGGTCGTGATGCTAAGTGCAGCCAGGGTTGTCCTCCTTGCTGCCTTTACAAGGTTTTCTCCCTGAAACTTGTAGCATCAAGGCAAGGGAGCTTCCAAAGTTTCTTGTTCTGGGGTCTACTGAAGCATATGTGGTCACTCCACATCTTGAAAGTCATGCAGAAGTCCTGGCAGCTGTGTACCTCACTAATGCTTCTGACTGTCCTGTACTGACCTGATGGTCCTTCTCTATTTCTGACCACGACAGGCCAGGTTTTGTTCCCAGGCTCTGTAGATTCTGTAATTACGTGAGCAAATGACTTGCTGTGCTAGAACCGATCAACTCCTTGAAGGATTTTGAATCTCTTGCTGTAAAGGGTGTTTCCCAATTTGTATTGAACCGACTGATTCCTCTCAGCACCCTTTTAGGTTTTTGGCATCTTTATTGGAACTACAAGTGCTGGAGGAGCAGTTGGGCCACGCGGCCTTTCTGCTGGTGGTGCTTCGTGTTCATCCTAAGCCTCACCGTAACCCTCCTGGCCCCATGTTGCCTGTCCCCCACACCAAGTGCTCGATGGTCTGCCTGGCATCTGGCTATGGCACAGCTGGTGTTGGCTCATTCTTGGTAGAGCAATATGGCCATGCACGTTCTGTGTGATCTACAAACCACCTCCTGGGTTTTGTAGATCCTGCTGTTTCTTTTCAATCCCCTGATCTGCAGTTTTGTGGGTCTTTAAGATTGTGAAGTAGGTTCAATCAAATAACCTCTCTGGAGTCTCATGGCGATTCCAGTTCTACTTTTGAGATCCATCAAAAGTCTTCAAGGACTTTTTGATCCATTTTGTGTGCGCAGGCTTGGTTTTGTGTTTCTCCTGTGTTAGACGTGAGCGTGGTGTGGTCACAGGTCAGACTGTGGGTTAGGAAGGTACAGTTACGGGTACTCTTAAACCATCCTTAGACTCCTACAGAAAGGAGGTACAGATCCATGTTCAATTAAATAACGTTGATCACTACCATACTCTAATGCCACCAGCTCAGTCCTCCGTTGTTTTGCTCTGAGTGGATGGAAGATGGAGATTTCCTGATTTATCTACATTTTCTCTTTAAAAAAGAAAGTTGGTAGTTCTGTCTACAGCCACTAACCTTGCCAGTGTTTGGTTTTCTCTCGCTGCTGCTAGTTTTACCATTTCCTTTAGACCAGAATTGCCAATTCTGTTGTTCACGTGAAGCATTTCTTGCTAGCTGTGGCCAATGGTGGTTGAAACATCCGAGCAGGAGCAAGCACCAGAGGTTTGTTCTTCTAAAACTAGACCCTGGGCTGAGGTGATATCCGCAGCCGCACGGTTTGATGTTGGTGTTCGTAAGATGATCACCCCCATCAGCTCTCCAGTTGCTTGCTGAAGTGAGCAAGGGGTGAATCTGAAGCATTTTTGGCTGTTGCTCGGTCAGATGTTTCTCTTCAGCACTGTGTGATCCCTGGAAAACAGATTTGGCAGATGGCCGTGACTCGGTCCACTTCCAAAAAGCACTTGTGCAATTTTTATTTTTGTTCTTCCGTTGCACAACTGGGTTGTGCAATCGCTTACGCTAATTGAGGCGGTTCGCTAACGCTCCTGCCCTGCAGAAAGCCCCGGGGGATCCCCAGGAGAGCAGTGTCTCTGAAGGCGGTGGGCTGGTTGGTGGTGCAGACGTAGACCTGGGAGCCCACCTCAAACCCTCACCTTGCCGAGGATGTGTGACTCAGCACCTCATCAACCGTTGGTCACGAGCGCACCCTCAGCGCGTGGCCTTTCCGAGCGAGGGGACTGGGGCCAGCAGGATGCCAGCACAGCGGGGAGAAGGTGGGCAACAGGAGCAAACCCACCACATGTTCCTCGCTAAAACATCTACAATTCCAGAGTTACGCAATTTGGTGGATATTTATGGATATTTGCACCGATCTCAGTAGCTGCTTAAAGCTCTAGCGGGTACAGTCATGGCTTGCAGATGTGGGGCTTGGTGGACAGGTCACTCTGGTGGCCCTGGCTCCCCGGGGCCTACCTGCCTCTGGGGCTGATTGTGGCTCGTTCCTCGTTGCTCAGACTGTTTTTCATAGCCGATCTGCAGAGAAAAACGGGGAGAGCGTGGCTAATTAATAGTTTGATGTTGTCAGTATGGCATTTCGTTGGATAATCCTCACGTAGCGGCTCCGGCTCTCCTAAGGGAGGGTTTATTTGCTGAAAAGCAAGTAATTACTAATTCTCAGATCATTGAGCTTCTTCCTACCACGCTGCTTTCTTACAACAGAAGATTTGTTAACCTTGTCTTCCCAGGGGCTTTCCATCTCATTCGGATCTCCGCGAACGGCCGGCCTTTCTGCCAAAGCCACCGAGACGCTGGAGCTGCAGCAGAGCTGCGCTCCCCAGGGCTGCAGCAGCGGCCGGTGCCGGTTTGTGTGCTCAAACCGAAGCAACTTTTCTATTTTCCTGCAGCCTGTTCAGCTCCTTCAGCTCCCTGGGAGGGGCTCTGAAGTGTCCAAAACCACCCTGAGCTGGGGGGTGCTGGGGACCAGGCTCCCAGCACAAGAGCTCTGCGACGGTAGAAGTCGTTCGCTCTCAAGGAGGGACGTTCTGCCAAGCATCTTTTTTTATCTTTCCTAAATTAGTTTGGAGGTTTAGGGATGAGATGCAATCTGAGGAGGGGAAAAAAAAACACACACCAAAACGATCTTGTCCGATTTATAAAAGGATCTGTGAAAAAGGAAGCTTTCCTACGGCTGCCAAACAGGAAATGGTTTTTTAGCCCACTGGTTCACGCACTTTGCAGAAGCGCTAATCCTGGCAGCCCCGGCCCTCCGCTGGTTATAAATACACCAGGGCACAAATTCTGCAACGGCTGCTGAAAGCCGATCAATCTTCTTCCCTTGCAACTTGCTGCTGAAGTTGGTAAGAGGTTGCTTACATGTAAGCTGCCGAAAGGCTGTGGAAGGGGATGGATCTGCCTTGCATGGCGTGGGGATGTCCCTGCTCTGCCACGGCCACCAGTGCTGAGCAAGGGGGGGCTGAGCCAGGGCCCCCCCAGCCACCGCTGAACCTGCGTGGGAATCCCATGGATCCTCGCCCTGGGAATGCCGTGGGTCCTCGCCGGGCATCGCCTGGGTAAACCACACTGCCGGGGTCCCGCTTCCCACAGCCCCCGGCAGCGGGTGGAAACAGTCACCCCGTGGGACCAGTGCTGGGCCTCCAGCCCACCCCAGGTGCCACTTTGGGGTGAAAGTTGCTGTTTCGCTTACTTGAGCAGGAAAATGTAAAATATTGGGAGTGTGGGGGGGGTATCAGTAACTCACTGCGGCGCGCCCGGGTCATGCACTCCTGAAATGAAGTGGGTTTTTGGTGTGTGGGTGATGCATGTGCAATGAAATGAGGCTCATGTTGTGGAATGTTATTAAATATATATTGTTTTATATACATGGAGAGTCAAATCATGGTCCCCAGGAGCAGTGGAGGAAGCGGAAGGGCTCTGGCTGGTGGGGCTGTGTATGGGCCATGCTGCTGACCCAGCGGGGGTCACCTGGCTTTTCTGGGGGGGAAAACCCAAAGAAAGCCTTCATCCGCAGCACAAGGAGCCTTGACTTAAGGAAGCACCCAATCTGAAGGAGGAAAAGAACCAACAGACACTGTGGGTGGCTCTGAGGTGTCGACCCATGGCTGGAGTCTGGGTCAGCCAGACCAGAAAATGGCATCGGTGGTCACGGTGATGCCTTGGGATGTAGCGGGGCAGAGGATGCCGAACCACCCGCTGGCACCGAGTGCTCCCCGTGGTGGTTGTCACCACCTGAAGTAAGTGGTGAACATCGGCTGTGATGCCCTGGAGCACCTTTGGCTGCTGCTTGAGGAGTTACAGTGGGTTCTTGCGTGACCTCAGTGCTGAGGACAAGCTAGTGACGACCACGGAGGGGCTGGGCGAGGGGAAAGGAGGTTGCTTGGGTGAGCGCTTCTGGGGATGTGGCAGCAGAGGAGCTGCACGCTGAACCTCAGCCTTCTACCTGCGACCACCCTGGCTGCAGGGGAGGGACCACCCTGTGCCTGTAGGGCCTGATCCAGAGCGGTCAGAGCACGTTCCACTCCTTGGGGGTGTGCTGACTGCACCGAGCTGCTCAACCTTTCCAACGTAGGCAGAGGAGAACAAAAGCAATTTACGGGGCTCCATTTTAGTTTACAGAGGCCTGTAACTAGTGGTGTCCCCAGGGGTCACTACTGGGCCCAGTCTTGTTCAACTCCTTCATCAACGACCTGGATGAAGGGTTAGAATGTACCCTCAGCAAGTTTGCTGATGACACCAAACTGGGAGGAGTGGGGGATACCCCGGCAGGCTGTGCTGCCATCCAGCGAGACCTGGACAGGCTGGAGGGTTGGGTGCAGAGGAACCTGATGAGGTTCAACAAGGG
>Ga0181612_140628_pt1 | contig 15600 bp, 10 predicted proteins | sample HoacroProtozoa21_FD_119630 | JGI IMG/M metagenome (GOLD analysis project Ga0181612, IMG submission 119630) | Hoatzin crop microbial communities from Cojedes, Venezuel. Combined Assembly of Gp0051906, Gp0051904, Gp0051908 | reverse complement strand
TAAATCCTATTTCTTCTAGTACCTGTATCATGAGCAGAATTGTACCTAAATTGTAATTTAGAAGGCCACTCTGTTGTACACCAGAAACAAGACCGTAGCTTAGGACGTGCTGAGGCCAATCATGGAAGAAAATGGTGTTATATAACTGCAGGAAAAGGTGTAATTTGTCTTCAGATCTTTTATGATGGAGTTGTATCACAAGAAAGATGGAGACTGCAAAAGGGGGAAGGGAAGGGAGGGAAGGGAAGGGGAGAGAAGGAGAGAGGAGGGAAGGGGAGGGCAATTGTAATTTCTTCCTCTTTTCTTTCACACTTTGCCATTTTTCTATTCTGCAATATCAGATATCTTCCATTCAAATACGAAGAGAGATATTTTTATTTCTTTGGGTGTACATATGAATTGTGCATTTAAGACCAAGAGTAGAATGTGGTCCTAATTACCAATTTCAAATCTCTAATTTTATTCTTGACCTTTTATCTTAACTTAGAATTCATCACACCAAACCTAATAATTGAGTAAAATTTACACCAATATATTCGTTTTGCTCTCATAACTGCTGAGCCTTTTCTCTCAGTGTTTTATGTTCCATTAAGTCTGTTATTAAATGTGACCTTCTAGCTTTATTCAGAGGCTTTTTTCCTGTTTTTAATAACTTTATTTTTTTTTCCCCTAAGAAAGTAAATGCTCTTGTTACTATTCTTTTACTAGTAGACAGCTCAGAATATTTTAGCAACTTTTATAACTATTCTTGATCTTTATAAAAATGCATCAGATTCACCAAATGAAGGATTAAAACTGCCTCCACACGTGTTGTCCTATATAAAGAACAGAGGTCATACTCCAGCTTTCTAGTGTTATTCCTTTCCTAGAGTTCACCTTAAACTGTAGTTTGTGATTAACATTTGTCTTTTTGGTTCAAATAATTGGATTAAAGAAAAGATTATTTAGGACGTAGAAGTCATCTGTCTCTGAGCTGTTGTACTCTAATTAGAAATATAATTTAGGAGTTCATCCACCCATTACAAACAAATTTAAAGCAAAACTGAGAGTTACCATCACATTGAAAGACCAGTGATAGCTAGGAAGTTCTACTCTCTCTGCAGCAATGTTTGAATAATAAATATTTCAGAAGTAACAGTGCAGAAATCATTTCTATAAAACAAGTATAAGGAAAAGCTGGTTGCATAATTCACACATAACATAACAGTCATATAAAGGAACAGTGTAAGTAGGCAGAGTTAAAATCAAGACTGAAAACAATGTGTTTCAAGTAGTAAGATACATAAAAAATAGTAAGAAAACCTTTCAGAATGTGTTGGAACTAAGAAAGCAGCAAAAGGCAAGGAAAGACACATAACAAAAAATAATGAAAGATATAAAGAATAATTTCTTTTTTGGTTTACTCTTTCTAGGAAAAGTGAACTGTGACAAGTTTAACTAAGTTAATTCAAAAATTGAGTAGAAATTTAGGGCAAAGTCCAGAAAGAAGAGTTTAAAGAATATTAAGAAAACATAGAAACAAACAAGTTCAGAGAGCCTGATGAATGTGTCTGATAAACAAACAAAAGCACTCTTCGAACTAGCAAAGTTAATCACGAAAATTTCTCTAAGAGCAGAGGAAGTATACTTGGGCTGAAAAAGAAAAAATATATCTATAAAGGTAGAAAAGACACCTTGAGGAATTCTTGATAAATCAATATACTTCAAGTTCTTGGAAGTATTCTTAAACCAAGGAGCAAATGTTTATAGAAAACTAAATGTTAAAGAAGTTACAGAAAAAAAGACAATGTAGGCTTTTATGGATCATGAAAAACGAGTCTAAATTCATCCTTTGACATGAAGGGAAGAGGAATTAGACATTATATAGAGAGAAACAACATCCTTTGAAGGATTTTGGCGCTCTCTTATATGGCGTCACTGTAAAAAGGTGCCAACATCTTCACTGGAAAATTTGAAAACAAATTAAATTGTCATTTCCTAGGGATATTTCAGGCAAATTAATCCTCTCTCATTGAAGAAGGTGGACTGGGTGATTCCTGAGAGCTCAATGAGCCCTGCAGTTCTTGTTTTGTATACTACAGTCAGTTACTCTTCATACTGCAGTGTGTGTGACAAAGGAATAACAGTGGAATTCTGACAATAGGTATGATTGCTTTCATGCTCCCACCTGAAGACCACATTGAGTCAGCCCACTTTCCTCACCATATTTCTGGAATCCATAGGCTATTGGCTGCAGTCTGAATTGACTATAATTTACAGAGACATGCTTACAAATAAGCTTGAGTCGTGCTCGCCAGGTTGTCAAAGTGGAATTGAATTCAGTGCACGTTAAATATTGAATTCAGGATCTTGGGCAGTTTTGCAGGCAGATTGAATATTATGTTGGCGGTATTGAATAATATGTTGCCAGGACCATTTTTTTTCAGTATCTAATATGAAACAGCTAATACAAACCTGATTTATCCACTAAGTTGCGCATAACAGAAGCTGGGTTCATTAAAATGAGTTGCAGTCGTATCTTTACGTACACAGTAGAGATACCAAAAGAAAAAGCCCGACAAGCGCAATACTCACAAATATGCACAAACGACTCACAGTAATTGTTTCCTTACCTTTATTTTCATGGAAGTGAGGGTTTTTCCCTGGACATTTTGTCGAAGTTTGAAAACGTACAGAATTGCCTTAGTTCTAAAATCAGACCTATAGAAAAAATATTCTCCTTAAAAATACATTTTTAGCTAAAACTGTGGCGTAGGTAAACTGGCAGGTGAGTAGAAATAAGGGGGACAAAGCAGCACACATTATAAAACACCAAACATTCAAATGCAAGTGTACTGAACAAAAATTTTTAAATTTGGATTGTTTTGCCCTAGTCACAGCAATGATTTATATGCAGTGGCTGAGCAAGCTGTTGTTCATATTGCTCTGATAAAGATATCGGAAACTGATATCCTACAATGCAAAATTTCAAAGACATGTGGTTTATCTCAGATGCTTGGGGCCTTGGGTTCTGGATATCTGATGAAGGAGGCAATGATGTCTGGACATGAATTAATTGAAATACTGATTGAGGAATTGGCTAGTCTATATATATGCTAATAATATCTTTATTTTGCTTTCCTGTTTTTCCAGCCTTTCAAGATCCCCCCGAATGGTGGCACACCCATCTAGTGTATCAACCATTCCTCCTACTTTCGCGTCATCTACAAACCTGGTGAGTGAGCACTTTCTGCCATCACCCAGGTCATGAAGGAAGGTGTTAAACAATACTGCTCTCAGTAGCAACCCCCGGAATACTCCACTGGAGATTGACCTCCAGCTGGACTTCATGTTGCTGATCAAAACTCTTTAGGCCTGCCAGTTCAGCCAGTTGTCTGTCCACCTCATGGTTCACTTATCTAGCCCGTACTTCTTAGTTTGTCTATTTATTAAACGCATATCTTAGTTACGTTTTCATATAAAATGCTACCATTAGGGTTTTGTATTTCAAAGTAATTTATGGGGAACAAATGGTATCAGATTTGTAAAGAGATGAGTTTCCTCTAAGTTTTCCCATGTTTCCTCACTTGGTATATATGTCATATGTTACACATACAGCTTGTCATAAACTATCATGTATACAGAAGTGGCAACAAGGTAGATCTAGGCAGGATATGGCAGTCTGAGCCAGTCAGGCTGGGATGAAATTCTTTGACTTTCAGACCTTTATCTAAAAAAGAAAATGAAAAAAGAAAAGAGATGCGAAGTGACTATGTGACGAGCGACAGCGATAAGAAAGCCAATATATAGATTTGAAATCATGTTTTTCACAACACAAACAACAGACAGGAAGCCAAAATCAAACCTCCAAGAACATTTAAAGATATGTATTAAATTTTAAAATAATCTAAAGTAACCAATCAGCTAAACAGTGTCAATAGTTCTGGAGGCATATATGTTTCTCAATTTTCAGAGGGTTCACACATTCCAGAATGAATTGTTTGTCATTCTGTAGGAACAATCTAACTACCTTGGATCTATCCTGAAATACAAATGAATTTCCTCAGCGGATTTGTGTTTTTAATATCTGACCTCAGTTATTGCTAGGATTTGAATAAATCAAAAGTATGTGTGGCCCATGTGATTCTCTGACCAGCTACACAGAAGTATCACTCTTTAAAAAAATCCAGCATGCATTAACTCAAAATTGTTTGTTTTCTGCTTGTTTAGTTTCACAATTTATACCCAGTTTTAAGCAGAATAAGCTGTTACTCATTCACAAACAAATTCCAGTAAAAATTTAGATCTTCAGTAGTAAATGCTGTCAAATATTTTGAAAGCAAATCCTGAACCTGTCAGTTAAGCACACTGTAGAATCCTGTGTACTGCCAGAAATGTGCTTGAGTATTTGAATAATAGATGCAACTGAAGCATTCAATAAGCAGAAAAATTGTCACAAATTTAGGTAATTACAGCTGCAAGTTTCTATAGACATTTGCATTAGATAACTAATGGCAATATCTAAATTTGGCTCTTCATTGCAAGTACAGGAAAATTTAAAAAAATGCTATGGATCCCACAGTAAATGAAGGCACAAAGCGTTCATGTGTTAAAGGTCCACCCTTCTCTGTATAAAGAGACACAGGAATTATTCTGTTTTCTCATTGTGAATGTGGAGGCTTAGTCTGTGCCAGGGATTAAAGTTTCTGAGGAATTAAAACTGATCAAACGTATAATGGAGGTCTCATGTGAGCTAAATGAAAATAATATACTGGAAGAACTCAGTGGTGTGTTTGATTAAATTGGTTGAATTAAGAACACACTTCACATTTTTTAAACTCTGAAGTAACCCCGTTTATTACTCTAGCTGAGAAAATTCTGTTGGTAGTGATAGAGTGTGCTCTGCAGAAACAGTAACGCAAGCTGAATTTATAAGTTATTAAGTCAGTTATTGAACCACCTGGCTGGCTGCCATCAAAGGTGGCTGGTGTGGGTAGGAGAGAGGAAGAGGAGATTGTCTGAGAGTATGCCAAGAAATAAATGAAGTTTGGTAATGACTCAGTGAGAACACCTTCATATACCAACTGTGGAAGAAATAAGCAGAACACTGGCAGTAAAATCTCAGTCTTCTAAACGCATGCATTGTGGTGAATATGTATTCTCAGAAAAAAATTACTTGCACATAATATGTCCTTTAATAAATGCTATTCCCTGTGTTTACCTTAAAACCAGCAGGGGTGTTTTCATGAGCATCTGCAAAAAGATGAAAGGAAACAGGAGTCAGACACAAAGCCAAACTTTCTCCATGCTAGAAATCCCAGACTTCAACACCTTTAGTGCCAGAGCACTATTCACAGTTAGTGAATAAAGTGGTTTTTTAGGCATCAGTCTGAACTTCAGAAAATATTAAACTGCCTATAATTACCCAGTGTTCCCTAGGCAGTGTACTCCATCTTGATGACTAGCTGTAGGTGCAGATGCACAGAGCTTCATGATTTTCAGCAGCTTCTTGATCCATGGGTGACCCTTTGTGATCTAATTTAAGGCAACAATACTCCCCATGGTAGGGTACATTTTAGAATACGTGCATTTTAGTACATAGGAAAGGGGCAGTTGTCAATTAAAGTTTTGATGTGTACTTAGATTACCTGAGATACCTGAAGACAAGCATACACACTGTGAGGTCTGGTGCAGCACAGAGGGAGAACCGCGGCAGCTATTAGCAATGCTGTGCCTTGTAGAAATACTCAGCTGACACTGGCAACAATAAAGCTGCATTAGCATGACTCCCATGTTAATAAACTAATACGAGAATTAGATTAAGATGAACAGAACATAAACCAAGTAAAGCATGTTGTATCCACGACAGGACCTTAAGATATTCAGACATTACAAATGTCTTCTACTGGCCTTTTGCAGTTATTGCAAGAACCATCCACTTAATTCTGAAATCTTTGAGACATCTGAGAACTAAAGTTTATCCCAGATCCCTTAAACTCCAGCTGCAATAAATTTTCAGGAACTTAACTTGTTTTAGGAACAAATGTTAGCTACAAAAGGAGAAAGGACAGATGTTCGTAGGATTTCAGACAGAATTTCTTTAATAAATATGGGCACATGCTTCAAGGGAAGATAGACACGTAAACGCTTCGGTCACTGTTAACAGCTTAGCACCTCCAAATTCTCATTACTACCTTCTCCTCATTTGATTTTCAGAGGTTATTTCCACATGTGTTTTGCCAGTTTAAATAGATCCTCACTACCTTCCTAGTCAGTCAGCTGTAGTTACTTGTAAAACACACAGTTGATGATGGCTTTTACTATGCTAAAACTTGCTGTCACAGCTCCCAGTCCTGAAGTTCAAAAATCTGAATAAAAGAATATTTTTATTGTAAATGCCCACTTTCTCTAAAAGCCAGATTCAAAGTAACAAATTCAAAAGCTTTAGGAACCAGTTATTTTATAACTGATATGGTAGTACAAAGGCATAATTAACCTGAAAACCTTAGCTCGTAAAAATTCTGCTCAGGATTTAGCAAGCAGTCAAGAAACTAAGGTACAAAGTGAGAGGGTAAAATAGCCAAAAACTTTACAGGAATCTGAGCTCCTGACTGTAATAGAAGTTTCATAGCTAAAACAATACCTAAAAGGCAGTCGTTCAGGCTGCAGAAACCACATTTACCTGGCAAGACACAATGAAAGGCAGAGGTGATTACAACATAGCTTAGTTACGCTGTAACTTTACTAACACAGCTGAGTCCAATACTGAGCAGATGATGCAATCCAACTACTTGTTCAGTCTAGACCTCAGAAGAGCTGTTTTCATTCCTTTCTTGAGACTTTTTTATGTTTTAGGGAGAATACTTTCAGTCATTCATGATCTCCTAGAAACATCAGAACTGTATTTCTTATTTTGCTCATCTCCGGCTGTTCAGATGCTGGACAGCATCTGACTTGACAATGTATCAGTTAAACCCTTCTCCTCTTCATCCAGTAAATCCAAATAATGTATTTTGTGAATAACTCAACATACTTTTGTCCCAGCCAACTCTTGAACCCTTCCTTTTACTGAAATCCCTATAAATCCTTCTACTCATATACATAAAACTCCTGCACTTACCACATTATAATAAGTAGAAAATATGATAGATTTGGGGGGTGATGTAAGGGAATAGACAGAACATGATCAGGTTCTCATGGGAACAAAAATGGGGAAAAATACACACTGTGAACTTTAATATTATACAAGGAATTTGTGCACAATTATTTAACTCTGCACTTATATACAAACCACTCATCTACTTAAGTATCAGTCCACCTCAACTGAATGGCAAACGCATTTGTTTCAACAAAAACAAGAAAAAGTCAGTAGAGCACAGAAAAAAAGACAGAAAAGAAAAAAAACCCAGCACACTTTGTATTAATGACTCAGCCAATTCAAACCAATTATGTCTGGAAAAATTTTGTGCAAAGTTCTCCTAAATTACTTTTTCTGTGGCAAATTATACATTACAATTTTTGGTATTCTACTATGCAGGCTATAGCCTTTTCAAATGATTCCCCTTCTAAGATAATTAAGAAGCACCAAAGATTTACTCTACTTACAGTATGTTAGCAAATAAAATTCACCTCATGCAGAGACTAAGAATTTGGCTGGAATATTGAAAGCGTCAGATTGTTTGAATAATTAAAAATAGAGAAATCTACTATATTTTTTTTTCCCAGCTAGTGTTAGCTGCCTGAAAGAAAGAGAATAAAACAAACAAAGTAATAATTTGGGGTGTGGTGCACTCACAGAGAACCAAAAGAACTATACAAATTCTGTGTTCTTATTGGTTAGAAAATTTGGTCCTTGATTTAGATTAACTCACTAATGTGGGGTAAGTGTTTGATAATGTCAGAGATCATGAAGTTTTAAAAACAAAACAAACAGTGATAAGTGAGATTCTTGTAAAATGAGTTTTATACACAAGTGGGCGGGTAGCCTTTAAATCATAAGGAAATCAACTACACTTTTCTTCTGTTGACCAGAACAGCATTACAAAAGGTAATATTAAAGAAAGGCTTATTACCTGAAATGAGATTGTAGCAAGGTGGGTGTTGGTCTCTTTTCCCGAGTAACTAGTGATAGAACTAGAGGAAATGACCTCAAGTTCAGTTAGGAAAATTTTCTTTACTCAAAGAGTGGTCAGACATTAGAACAGGCTGTCCAAGGAGGTGGTTGAGTCACCATCCCTGCAGGTGTTCAAAACACGTGTAGATGTGGCACTTCAGGATATGTTTTAGTAGGGATAGTGGTGTTGGGTTGCTGGTTGGACTTAATGATCTTACAGGTCTTTTCCAACCTGTGATTCTATGTAGCCTAAACTAAACCCCAACAGGGTATTACTTTTGCAGATTGCTTTGCTGGTGGCGGTGTGGGGGCTGGTTTTGTGTGGGTTTTTTTTGTTTGTTTTATTTTTTGTTTTGGGTTTTTTTGTTTGTTTTGTTTTTTGTTTGTTTATTTTTGCTTTTTTGTGTGTTTTTTTGTTTTGTTTGGTTTTTTGTTGTTTTTTGTTTTCCTTTTTTTATTTTTTTTTTCCCTGTACAGTCTTGTAGAGCATAATCCTATCCTAGCAAATGTCAATACTAAGGACCTGGTATAATACTCCCCAAGTTGACTACAAAATTACTTTCAGGTTATTGCATCTAATCGCATTATTTGCTTGTTAGTTTTCTGCTGGATTAGCTAATTGAACAGGCCCATTTAGGGGTCAGAAGTGGTAGAGCCAGGACAAAAGGAAGGGAAACAAAGCGAAGTTGTGACAGGGGAGAAAGGGAGGAAGCTGCCTGCTCCCATACCTGCTTGTGGTAGCAATAAAACTAAACGGGCTTTGCAGTCTTGTCAAACTACACTCTAAAATATGCTGATTTACATGTTGGTTTTCTCAGTCCCTGGAAATAATGATCTTCCAGGGAGTGTTAAGCCACAGTGAACTTTAAGCCAATTTACTTCTGCATGCGAGCATTCCCACAGATACATAACGTGCTTTAGCTTCTGCACGCTAATTTCACGCCTTTAAACTCATAGCTTCTCAGTGGTTCCCCTGTGTAGATGTGTCCCAGCTATGTTATTGTTTTCATTATTTTGAATTTGAAAATAAAGGGGAATTTGAAAAATGCAAATGCAGCTCATGAAGCGCTTGAAAAGTTTGCAGCACTTACCATGTCTCATCTTCCTTACTGACTAGGTGCTATGTATGAGCCGAACTCTTAGACAGCAGTGGCAGATCACTGCCATCACGCTTTCTCTGGACAAATGTAGATTTCTGCTCAGCGCAGACATGCATTACAGTGTCTACACAGGTTATTTTGACTTGACGCCATGCATGCTCTTTTACAATAGCATTCCAAGGCAAGTTAATCTCCGGATAACAACAGCAGCACTGAAACATGGCACTCGCTGGAGGTGTGGATTGTGCTCTGGCTCTGCTCCTCTGCAGTGTACCCCGAGTGGAAGGAGGTGGGGGTAGTGGCAGCGGGTACTGAACCATGGTGACAGATTTGACAGGTGCAGAAGCAAGAAGCTTAAGCTTTGAGACAAAGCTCCATGTCCCGGCCATCTGGGAGGCAGTTCCTTTTCCTTGGCTTTGCTGGTGGGTGTTGCCACTCCAACTGCTAGGACATGGTCTGCTGCCTGCGAGGGTGTGCAGGCTCTTCATCTGCTATTAGGTTGCATGTATCTGCTTGCTACCATATGGCTGCATTAAAAAGAGACAGAGAGGAGAATAAGCTGTAAAGCAACTGTAAAGAATCTGATCAGTGCTATTCCGTGGTGAGAGGGCTGCTGGCTCACCCTCCTCTTCCCCCAAGTCATTACAGTTGTGGGTTTAAATAGATACACCTGCATCCATTCAGCCCCTATCACTTCCCCACTGAGCTGCTTGAAGCAGAGAAAATTCTCTGCTTGATGCTCTGAAATCCTGTAAATTCAGGGTGCTTGGATAGAGGCCCAGTTGTTGTGTTGTGTTTTGTTCTGGTTTTTTTCTCCTCTGCTATTGGGAGCAGAAGGCTAAGGGTGGAATTAAGTGAGATGGGATTTGCTTTGATGGAGATGTTTTGGAAACATTGCCAAGCTTGCTGGATTGATCTGGTGAGGAAACAGGGGCTCTGCTGTCCTCTGCAAGAGGCTAATTCCGTCACACCACATTAGGAGAGAATCATGTAGCAGCACCACCAACAACAGAAAGAGGATATTTTGCAATTTAATAATTGTCTGTATGGCTGAAGAAGAACAAATGCTTTCCTGGCTCCCTATGGAACTAATAAAGGCAGGCAGGTTGAGGAGCCTGGGATAATTATTTAGTCATTTTAAATATTTATGAACTACAGAATGTGCTACATGCAATTTAAGAAGGACTTGACAATTGCAGCATACATCATCTTGTTTCACAGGCGCTAAAAATACTTTATTTTACTCCTTTAAAGTAAAAGCATTAATCCTAAATATGTCTTAAGCTAAGAACGAAGCTGTAAACTGCAAGACGAAGGAAAAGAAGGTTTTTGTCCCATTGCAGAGTTGCCGGTTGGGAAAAGCACTGCAGGAATAAAAGTTTTTTTTGAGAGGATTTTTTGAACTTTCTGGGAGTGGTAATAGTGGTAGGGGGTGTTGTCCGTGATATTAAACAGTTTGCCATTGGCTTCACCAAGTTCTGGGGAATTTTGCTCTGTTTAGCAGGCTGGAAAAGAGATAGACTTTCCAACTTTGTTATGGTGACAATAAAATAATTACTGTAAATCCAAAGGACCAGTTATGGTGAGCTGAACTCTCCCCATGCCATCTCCTTACTGTACTACTGTACTCTGGAGCCGCAAATCCAAAACACAGTCCCTTCTCTCGTTTTCTCTGGCTTTCACATGGGATTCTGTTCTGTTCCATGTGTGACTTGCTGATGCCTACTCAGTATTGGATACTTCTGGAAAGTTGAAAGAAATTCATGTTGAGGGACAGTTTCCATTGGCCACTGAATTCAGGCAAGGTAGAACCCAGGTTTTCTAGAACAAATTAGTAGCGGTAGTAATAATAAAACCTCAGTTATGCGGTCAGTTCTTGGCAGTAGAATGCTCTGTTTGTTCAGTTTGGTTTTGGTGAGAGAGACACTGTTGTGGAAGAGACCTGTAACGTCTTTGTTTCTGGTTTCTTCACAAGCTGTATAGTAGACAAGTTTGCAAACATGAATGGATGTGGTCTTATGTATTTTCCCCTGTTTGCAACTCTCTGTGCAATCGGTATGCTTGACAATGTTTCAGTAATGCTTTTGGCAGCCTACTTAAATTTTGGCTTTTAATTTTGGCAGTTGTCTTCATCCATTGTGATAGCTCAAGAGTGGCCAGTATTAGAGCTACCAGGCATTTCTCTTTCCTCAGACATATTTTACTTTTCTGCCAGGAAATTTTGTCTAGGAGGAATTTGAATGCCTTGCCAATAGGATAGGATGCATCTCTGTATGTGCACCCAAAGGAAATCCACTCACTTTAGGATACATGGGATTCAGCGTGCACATGAGGATTAAATGTATTGAGGCGTGTCCAGGAAGTCGAGCACTCTCAGACCAGCTTTGTTGAACAGGTGTGCATTTGCTACTCAGTGCTACGGGACATGTGCAAGCCGTGCATGCAGCAGAAGCGCTGAGGAGCTGCCCAGTAATAGAATTCCCTGCCTGAGTGCACTAAGTCAGCACATGCATGGATTTCTGCTCCAAAATCCATGGTCGTGTTCTGAAGACAGTCTCTGTATTACATCAGCTATGACATAAGTATTGAACAATCTGCGTTGGAAGTGATCAAGGAGAAGGAATGTTCTCCTCCCTAGCATCTAACATACTTGATATCTTTCATGTATAATGTAAGGTGTCATATGCAATAGCAGAAATTTAAGCATTTTAATTTATTGGAATGAAAATTTAGACAGCATACTGCAAAGGGAAAGATTTTGATTTTGATCCAGTGTAAATTGTGTGAGTGAGCTGAATATACTGTAGATTGAACAGCTCAGTGCAGGGAGCCCGGAAGGTTGCTTATGTTGCAGCTCGGTTTTCATTGCTGCGAAGTGGAGGTTTCAAACAGGACACGTGCTTGGGCTTATGCCTGCTGCATGCCGTGGTACATGCTCTCATCTTTCTGGCTCAGGGCCAGCAGCAATAGTGGAATCTGGAGCATGCTGCAAAAAAGAGAGAGAAAAGAGATGAGGGAAAGGGAAACATGTTTTCCAATTAGATAGTGGCAAATATCATGCTTGTACTTGTGGGAGGTCAGAAAGGTAACAGCTGAAGGAGTCGAATAATAGACAAATTGATGATGGTAACTAAGAAAATATAAAAGGGACCCAATCTCTCTCTTACTGATAAAGCTGTCTGAGGTGCAGTAGATCAATTTAGCCATGGCTGTTGTTAAGAAATTGCTCTTGTTTGATGTTCCACAAGCAGATCATGCAGTTTCCTAGGAAACATCTTTTTCCACTTAAAATCTAATTTTCTTGCATTGCTAGAACTGATGAGTCACCCTGCCTGACTTTTTCTTGCTTCCCCTTACCTATTAAAATACACTCACCAGGTGGAAATCCAGGGATTTATTAGTCCTTATCACCTGGCTGATTAACTCTTCTAGTTCCTCTCTTATCAGACAGTGTTCTTGATATGAAAAGACAGAAGTCACAGGGTGGAAGATGATCAAAATTTGAAAGAAACCATGTGTCTCTTAATGGGACACGCCTCCTAAATTGGGAAGAACTCCCATACAGAATAATTTTTCCATTATGTCCCACTATGAAAAGGTCTGTCTTCCATTGCTAGCAACATGCAACCGTATTATTATTATTATTATAAATTTGTTCATTATTACCTTATTCAGATGATTTATACATGAGCTTAAATTTAGCAATGACGGTTATACCCAGTTACCACAGGAAAATAGATGGATTTTGTTACATAATACAAACCATGGTCAAAATCTAAAAGCCTTGGTTCTTGGTTGTGATGCTGAATTTTAGGTTCATGTAATGAATGGTACTTGTGCTGAATGGAAAGTTGCCAGAGAAAGAGGCAGGGCTTATTCATGGCTGTGGTCAAAGGCACAGAGGTCAAAGAACAGGTTGGCAGCTGGAATTTTCAATGAGTGGTGGAATTGACTCCAGCTCCCTGATAAAATGAAAACATTGTAATTTACAGTTACCTGTAGTCTGAACCATATATAAAATCCTTATAGTTTGCAGATGCCTAATGAAACCCTGTGGCTACATCATGAATAAAAGGTTGGACCAGCAGAATACAGCTTCCACAAAAACTCTGTGGGCTACATTTCTTATTCGCTTTCCATATGCAGTTGTGCCAGAATCAGTATTCCTGCTGCTTCCCAGTGCCTTTCATGCCTCAGTTGTCAGTATACCACTGATGTGCGAAACACTAGTTACTAACACTGTGAAGCTTCAGCTGCTAACAAACAGCTTTCCGTTTAAAGGGCAGTATTTCTACACGGGTAAGAGTATGGCTCGGTGCGTCCCTGCTGTCCCAATAAAAATATGAGTAAAATAATGCCCTATCCTAACTTCACTTTAAAACTTAAAGTTTTTTGTTTAAGATTTTGCTGTATTTACTTATCAATTGATAATGTTCTTGTATCTTATTGTATATCTATTTGTACTCTGCTAGCACACGGCTTGTTCATCTGCAGCTGGTGAGTGGGTGGCCTTATTATACAAAGCTACGCATAATGCTGGAAAAATTTGGTAGGCTTGTCACTTGCATTGGCTTGCACTGGGTTTTGTTTATATTTCCTAAATACTAAAGTTAGAAGGAATGACCATGTGTTTCAAACAGCAATGTTTAAAACTATGATTTGAAAGCGGTTTCTCTAAATATCATTAGATTATAAAGTCTGTTGGTACTTACATATCTGTGATCTTGTAGAACCTTTAGAGCTGTTTGCAAATAATGAGCCTTTTAATACAGAGCTTTGCAGCTTCATTTCAGATGATTAGCTCAATTAAAATAGGCCTTTCAAGCTATATTTCAAGTTATTGGTGATAGTTTTGGGGATTTAAGTGGCTAGAAGGCTGACTTTCAGCAGGACAGAGGCTACAGAATTTCACCTGGCATAAGCAGCAGCAGCAAGGTTTAAGCCATAAGCCTTCTGGTTCAACTGCTGTGCTTGTACCTGAAAGATGTGTGCAATATCAATAGAAAGATATTCTGTGACCTGGTCTTAACTGAGTGTAAGTTTCTCTGGTGTAAAAGAACTGTATAGATTACACATTCTCTTTGAAACTTGCGAATGTGAAAGATCACCTTCATTCAGAGCTTGGACTCCTGGAAAATTTTGTGTGGAAATGTGTTGGTGGGTTTGAGTGATTTTTTTTTTTTTTTTTAAAAAAAAATGAGATACTGGCAAGCAGACACCAGAGAGGCAGGAGAATAATAAAAGTGACATGCGTTAATATTGTCATTGCTAACTGAAGTATTTGCCAAACATAAATATTCATCCAGGCTCCGGGACTCACCCTTGATGAGGCAAATACATTTAACCATATTCAAGTCATTGATTGCAGGCAGTTGCTGAGGCCTTTTCCCATAGCTTAGCTTTCTGTGCTATGCCACAATAACTGTAGTATAACCTTCCTACTCTTTTGAACACGAAAGCAGGATGGATCAAAACTCTGGCAACAGAATCTACTGCTTCCTAGTCAAATGATGAAACGAATAGGAATGCAGAAGGAAGTGGCTGCTGCACTCCCTTTGCATTCTGCTGGTGACTTGTAAGTGCGCTTCTCTCTTTCATTCCTGTCTCTAGCCCTCTGTCCTCTCCTCGATTAGTAGTTGCGGTATACCACTGTCTGCTGTTTACGTGGTATCTAGTTCACGTGTGTGTTGCTTCAGAGGCTGGCTGCACCTGGGCACAAGATAAAATGCCAGTCTATTGTCTTTTATCCTGGTCAATGGCTCTTCATGGTCTAAAAGTGAAGTGAGTTGAATTATAGGATTTATTACTATCTTATTGCTAGAGATGCGCTGAATGGCTCAGTAGGACATACCTAGCAGAGAACAAAGGCTTATTACTGACCTGTGGGTCACCAAAGTCATTCACAGTCAAAACCACTGATCCACTATAGAAGCTGAGTCCCCAGATCACAATTGTTATCAAGGATCAGAGACGAGAAAGGAGAACAATTTATAAAACTTGTGCAAAACCCCGCATTTTTTTTTTCTCCCGTTTATGCAAACTTTTTTTTTTTTTTTTTTTTTCCTATTCCCATGGGTCATCCCTGTGTGTTAAAAGCAAAATGAAACAGTTGATTTTCTCCTGGGTCCTCAGAGAAAAATTGTTCTTCATTTTTTAACAAACCATTTCGTGAGCTTCAGATTTGATATTACAAGACGTGTAGAAGCCCCCAGCTTCTGCAAGTTTGGGAGTATTCATGCAATTGTTGACTAATAACATACACCATGAATATGTGGGTGTAATTTATATGTATGGAACATCTAAATCCTATTAAGCCCATGCAGTCTATTAACAAAAATTCTCACCATTCATTCCTGTCTTTTTGTCTGCTCTGTTGGCAGGAAATCATTTAACCTAACACTAAAGTAG
>Ga0181612_118251_pt1 | contig 15600 bp, 1 predicted proteins | sample HoacroProtozoa21_FD_119630 | JGI IMG/M metagenome (GOLD analysis project Ga0181612, IMG submission 119630) | Hoatzin crop microbial communities from Cojedes, Venezuel. Combined Assembly of Gp0051906, Gp0051904, Gp0051908 | reverse complement strand
TCTTTTTTTTTTTGCGAAGCTGTGCCCCTTCCCCCTACAAAATTTTTTTTTTTTAAGGTGTTTTCCCCCCCCCTTTCCCCCCCCCCCCCCAAGAAGGATACTTCTTACTTAATGTTTTTTTCTTCCTATTTTAAGCAGAACAGTCCAGCTAGGCAGCATCTGAACATCTTTTGTTTGTTTGTTTTCTCAAGCTTGCATACAGACCCACTATGCAAGGTATGTCTGATGTGGAAGTTTCTCTTAGGTTGGAGGAACAGGATTTTGACTTGAAACAGAAACCCATTACTGGCACAGTGGAGAAAGCACAGTGCTGAGACTGGTTTTGAAGGTTCTTGGTGTTTGCCTTTGTGGTGTAAGTTTGTCATCTTGCTGTTAATCTGGAACTCTGACATGATGTGTTGATTTTGCTGCAGGCTTGAGAAGTGTCTGTGACAGTACTTCTTGTGCTGCTTTTTCATATTAGTGTATTATGTTCATGTAGAAAGAGTGAATGATTCGGGCAGATGTAGCCTTCTGGAGAAAAAGGAGTGCATAGTGACTATTTGGGGAAGATGAAGTTTCAGGCCTCAGTGATTAGAAGGCAAAATAAAAAGGTAATGAGGGTTTAAGAGCTGACACACCAAGAAATAGACACAACTTCCCTGAGGAGGAGTAGGGAGGAGGTATACAGTTAGGCCTCTGGTGATGGAAAGAGCCAGAGGGCCTGTGCCACAGCATCTGCAGTACTGAGGTGATTGAAACCAAACCTGGGAACAAGTCCTGTACTATTTAGTAACTTCTGCATTTTCTTAAACTGTTTGTTGTTTTACTTCATGTTCTAACAAAGTTTGAGGCTAAAAGTCTTCAGGTCTTTTTGTGGTGCTTAAAATAAAGAAAAAAGTTTAAGTAGGTCCTTCTTCCCACATCTGAGAAACTTAGGATCACATCACACTCGTAGATTAATATGCACATGGTAACTCATGTTTGATGTATGACATTTAAAAAGACCTGTACAGAAGAAAAGAAAGGTGCTTGGTTTTGGTAAGTGTGGACAATTTATGTATTTATTTAGAAATATATATTACTGCTTTGATGTCTTGTGTTATGTAGTGAGGTCATGGCTCCTTGTCTCCTTGACTTCACAATGTAAGGGCAACAAATACTGTAATTAAGGTATTCTGGATGACATCAATCCTTTTCATCTTTCAAGTGGAAATCTTACGTACATTGTCTTCAAGCAGATGTGTCTTGTACTGATGATCATACAGAGACCGGTGACTATAAGAGAAAAGCCTTTCCAATAATAATCCAGTTCTTTCTTCCTGTATCTGGACAACACAGTGCAGTTGAAATTCATTGATCCAATGAAATAGTGAATTTCTTTTCTGTGCAGACCTCTTCTATTGTACATAAAGAGCTGCTTCAGAAAGCTGCAGTTGGGTGTTCTGTCCATTTCCTGTGGCATCTGCAAAAGGTGCTGAAATTTCCTGACACTGAATTCTCACTGGGTTCACTGTATTACAGGAATTTGGAGTTTCTCAAAGCTATATATATTTAGTTCAGGGTTGCATCATGTCATGACGAAGAACTTATCCCCTTCTCCAGCAAAGACTTGTCTTTAGTTGCTTAGCAGATTACTGTACATATCTTTGACTGTGTTTTAATAACAAAGCTGTACTGAATTTATTTCTAAAATATTGAATTCAATTTTGTATAAATAAACCTGTTGTTCTACAGAGACTATTGCAGAATATACAGATGGAATAGAATTTTAATTGCAGATACAGTTTAATATTTATTTGAAATTGTTGGTGCTTTAAAGGTGAAATAATTTTACATTACAAATTTGACATTTAGGAAGTCCTAGGAGTTCTTAAATGTCATTAGTATTAAGGCTTTGTAATATTCAGGAAATAAAAGCTTTGTTGTCTTGTAGCATGGGAAACACATAAAGTAATGTGTTTATATATTTTCAGCTAAAGATATTAAAACCCACAACTCCTCCAGAGGAAGCAGTCCTTTAGGAGGTGTTACTGAGGACTTTCTTGAAGATAGGAAACTGAGAGAACTAGATGAACTTTTAAAGAGTTTTGATATGGATGAAAAGGTACTGACAAATCATGCTTTCTGACACTAAATAGTTTAAGAAATGATAGTCCATGTAATTGGATAATTCTAATTACTAATGCTGTTTTATCAACAAGATTTTTAATTTCCTGTAAAAAAATAATATTATCATTTCATAGATTACTGTGCTATTGACACAAATGTAAGTTTTGCTGGACATAACTTGTTGTTTTTACCTTGTCACTAATAATTCATCTTCAAATTTGAAATGAAACAAGATACTGTTATATCAGTAATTCTGTATTACCAATTGTATGAAAATTACTGTTCCAGTGAACACCTGAGTGTACTACTGTCCATATGTGACATTTTTACATAACATACCTCGTTTTATAAGCTGGTGTTCAGCTTCTCACCATACAGTCTCAGAAGGATGGGATGGTGTTGGAAAGCTGGGAGCTGCACAGCCATCATGCATCCGAGGAGGATCATTCTCTGGCTCATTACTGGGGCAGAAGGGCCATTACATTAACATACTGGCTTCCTGGCAGTTCAGGGGGAACGTGAAGCCATTTGCATGCTCACTGACTGTCCTCCTTCCTCTAGATAATAAGTCTAGGTCTTTTAAGTCTTGCTGAAGTTTTATACTATTTACTTTTTTGATAATGGATTGGAATTTACGTCTCACTGCCACTCAGACATAGCCGCTGATGGCATTTACTGTTTTCCACTACTTCAAGAGTGGATAATGGTTTTAACTGGGTAAGTTAAACTGTAAAATTCATACGGCTAAAAACTGGCAAGTAATTGATAAGGTAATCGAACAGTAGGAATTTGGTTTCCCTGGCAAAATCATTATTTAAAAGCAGAATAGAAACATTTCCTTCAGTAAATGGAATTGGGGCTTCTAACATCTGATTTGCAAAGTGAACAGCACCATTTTGTTCCCGGGCCTCTTAGAGACCGTAAGAGGGTTTGTCAAATAGTATAGGTTACTGGAGGTGTAGTAATTGTTGCAATACTGCCAGGTCAGTCCCACTTGGGCTACTTTGTAGTGGTGTGGCTTTATAAAATCAATGTCCTAACGTTTGCTTGTGTGCGCTGTGTTGGACAACAGTAAATATGAACAATGAATCTCATCCAAACCTCAAACTTAACCAAACTTAAGCCACAAAATACACGCTACAGCCCTAAATCTGTTCCTGTATGTGGATGGAAAACTAGCTGTGCAGACCTGGAGAGGGAGTGGAATGGCAGAACACTTGTTGCAAGTATTCTGCCGTTAGGAGTGATTCTTGGGCTTTGTTTTTTTGGTGACTTTTCCAACTAATAATGTCGTGGGAAGGACAAAAACTGACCAGGGAGAAAACCCTAAAAATATTTGAGGAGCTACTAAAGTGAAGTTTGGAAATCTGATGAGAGCATATCAATCTCTAATTCTTTGGCTATCATAAATTTGTGATACAGTGTGAAGTTTTAGTTACTTCATGAATAATGGACAAAACAAATCCAGGATTCCATGACTTTGTTCTGTAGTCAGTCCTTTCAGATTCGCATGCCCAAATGTGTTAGGTGCTGTCTTTTTTTTCCATATCTTTGGGGATTTTTTACCTATACATCATGATGCACAGCTGAGCAAAACCCGAAGATTTCTCCTCAATACAGCTTTGAATTTTCATTAACCTTGATGGAGTGTCTTTTGTGGGTTTCTACACATCTGTCAGGCACAGTTAAAATTGGGCAGTGGCCTAAAAATTGCTGGGATTATCAGTTGGAGCAAAGAGAAGTGAAGACATATCATATAAACTTTTTTTCCAATTAAAAATCTCTGTTTTAAAGATCACAGAGTAGAATGGCAGTGTGTCCATTTAAAACGATGGTGTAAGAGTAGCCCTGCAGTCCAAATTACAGTTTTTACAGTCAAGACGATATTAGCACAGCTTCCAACGATCACTAACAGTTTTAAGTCTGTAGTGTAAAGTGTAACGGGCTTAGTAGTGCTTTGCTATATCTGAAAGTATATTTTAAATATCTTCACAGTTTAGGTTTGCAGATGGACTGCCTGATGTTAAACAAGAAAAAAAGGGTGAACCTGAAAAAAGGTATATATACTGTGTCCTTCGTGTAACCTGTGATGTTCTGTACGAATGAAATGTGATGTTTTTACTGAAACACCATCAGCATTTTAATTCAATTTTTCTATGCTATTGTGACTATGCAGTAAAGAAAATAAAGATGTGAAGTAATATGACTTCACTGTGCAATGTACAAGACAAGTATAGTCATAGCCTGACAGGACAATAGAGGTTATTTTGTCCTCTGGCTGGTGATGAAATATATCCACTTTATGCCAACATCTCACCTTGGCATCTCAGTGTAAGCATAGCATAAGATACATTTCCAGTCACCACAGCACTTACCAGAACTTGAGGAAGAAAAAAAAAAAAAGAAAAAAATCAATTAAACTTCCAGCTTTCTTTTCTGCCTCTTTGGATTTTCCAAAAAGATCTCTTCCAAATTCAGGCTGACAAATATTTGAACAGCAGTAGAAAAAGGCATTTAAAAACATGGCATGTGCATGTGCTTTACTGTTCTGCTAGCTTCAAACTGGGCTTACAGTGTTTACTGTAGGCAAGACTTAAAGTGTCAGATGAAGAAACTTCCATTCTACATTAGCCCAAAAATGAAGCAGAGTAACACTTTGTAGAAAAAGTATACTTAACTGATGGAATACTTGAGTAATTAGAGAGAAGTAACAGCTATTTCAGAGTTATTTTCACAATAATCAAGAAACCTTAGCTGACATAGAAGAGGGTATTGCTATTTTCCAACACCAGTCACATTTCTGTGACAGACTTGGAAGTGTATCAAAAGTCCGTTAAATGGAGAATTTTGCATCTTTTCGTTAATCCGCTAGAGAGCTCCAAGCTCCTCCTTCTGGTAAAGTACCCGTTTAAATTTACCTTAGTAGCATAAATAGTTCTTTATGCTATAGCATAAGTAGATTACACTGGATAAAATGTGTTTGTGCAAGTGATGCTGCATTACTTCACTTGCGTAGTTGAAACGCAGCACACTCTGTGGTTAGAGAAAAGAGGCATTTGGAGTCAAACTGTTTTCTCTAGTTTTACTCAGAAATGTTCCCATTGCAGATTTTCATGTAGACAAAGACATAGTTACTGTTCTTATTTAGCAAACTCCACTTCTAGTGATGCTGTTACTGAAAAAAGAAATTTATTGTAGAGCTATATAGTTTATAGTTCCTGGCAAAATTGTGTGTAGTTTCACGTCTAGATTAAAAATTAGAGCTGAGATTGTGATCCTGAAGGTAAGCTGCTAGGAAAATCCTGTTGTCTCAGATCTGAGGCTGGCATCACAGGGAGGCAGAAAAAAAATTTTACACGGTAACTTGAAAATTCTGAGTAACAAGATGTGCAGATTTTGTTCTTCTGGAGACCAACACAATACATTGACTAGAATAAAAATAAAGGCTGATACTGAAGAATTTGGGTTTATTAGATGCAATTCTTCTCTGCCATAGCCTTTTTATTTCAAACTGTGTTAAAAAACAACCTGCAATTTAGGAAAGATCTGAATTATCCTGGCTGTGAGATGTGTTAAATAGCTAGAATGTGCCCCCCATAGGGGACACCAAGTCTGTGTCTGTCTGCAAACAGCAAGCAGGCTGAGATGTCCTTTGTACTGAACCTTGATTCTTAATTGAAGGGGGGAGGGAGATCTGATAGAAGGGGATTATTTTTTCTCTGGCTTTATTTACAAATGAGAAAGAGATCACCAAGTGTTTTGCTAGCAATATTTGCAGCTTATTTTGGAAAACATCACATTTTTGTAGTTGAATTATCTAGAATAGACATATTTGGGAGTATTTAAATGCAGAACAGTCTTTATTTGGAATTCCCTTTGAAATCACCAAAGTCTTCTGCTGAGTAGAGTCAGTTATTAGGAGGGAAAACAGTTGGCTCTTCAGATGTAATTTCAGAAGCTTTGTGGATTACTTCTTTGGCAGATATTACATAACAGACTCCGTGAAAAGTATATGCTTCTTCAGAGGTGATAGAAATAATTTCAGTCCTCCTGTCAGCATAGTGAAAAAAAATAGAAGTGGTTCCCTGGTGCCTTTTCTACTTATTTATTGAATTTCATATAGTTACATTTTAGGACAGAACCAGGAAAAGAGAGTAATGAAAGTAAAGGTGTTGGGACTGCTAGCTATTTAAATTTGCAGCAAGTTTTTAAGTGTTCTGTAAATTGCTGACGAAGTTCTCATCTTTTGTACGCTTAATCCCCCTTTTTAGGTATTTAGTATATGGGAGAAGCACCTGTTTGATTTGGTTAAACACATTTTTTTGTGTTTTTTAATACTGAACAGTGTCTGTAAATACAAAGATCCTCTGAACTGTGAATTGCTGTCAGGATTGCCATTGCATGCCCCAAAAGTAAATGCCCTCAGTGAAGCTACAGTGATGAAACCCCGGACAAGTGGTATCGTATGCTCTATCAATGAACCCTCCAGAACGTATTTTTCCATGTGTTTTATTTACCTATAAAATCTTAAGGAACGTCTTCAGTTCCTGAAGGCTTTGGCTGGAATTTGTTTTGGTTTGCATACACAGAAGCAAAAATGAAGCTCTCATGTAGTAGGTTGGCAGGTGTTTTTGGTTTGGGTTCAGCTTTTTAGCAGACTCCTATTTGGTAGGGTCAAACAGCAATCATTCTGTCTTGGTATTTGTGGTTCTCAGATAATTTAATGGTATGGCAATGCCTGCATTCCAAGTATTTTGACACATTGTGTTTGAGCCATGTTATTGGCAATTTGTTTTTCTGGATTTGTGGTCAGAGAATGTGACTGCAGGTTTTCTTGGTTGGTTGCTACCTGTCACAAAACTTGACTAAGGGATTTGCCCACTTTGCCAAAGGTCAGAACTTTCTAGTTTATACCAGTTCAAACATTTGTGAAGCAGTCACTAGACTGGATCAAGGAAATGGTCTAGATTTAAAAAGCAGCACTTCATTTTGACCTGGTACATTTCACAACAGGGACAGGTACCTAAGTGTCTCTGCCACCAGATGTAATGTAATGGAACTGTAGCCAAAGTTTCCTTCTCTTTTTCTCTGCACAAAAGAACTCTGACATTTAGCCTTACATAAATGCATAGCTTTATTTGGCATACAAGATAGAGAAAAACAGGAATTGATTACTTATGGATAGATCCTGTATTCTGTTTCTTTGCAACAGCTGTTTTGGAAATTAAGGTTTTTAGAATTAGTGGTTAATATGGATGTTTATAAACATGGATTTCCTGAATTGAGATCAGTGGCAGAGGTTCTCGCTTAGTTGCAAACTATACTGTCAGTCTGAGTTTGCAGAACAATTTTATCATCGTTTCATTTAACAATATTTTCAGGAAGTGCAAGAAACATAGATGCTATAAAAAGCAACTGTGAATTATGTCTCTAGACTATGGTAGTTTGAAATTGCTCATGTCTTTGGCCTTAAAAGTGTATACACATTTTGAAGAGTTCTTCTAAATCTTTTTTCTTAAAATCATTTGAAACAGTTGCCAGAGCTCTTTCTGTGCTAGGAGAGGGCAAAATAGCCTTTTTTTTCCCCTGGAACTGTGCAGGCAGGATTGGCTATTTCACTTCAGTGCCTGCTCCCCTATAAATCTGACATACAGTCAGTAGGGAGAGTACAAACTGTTGAAAGGACCTGGTCAGAAACTCTGTGCTGTGGGAATGGCGGGAATCTGGAGGAAAGACTTTGAGCTCAAGTTCCCAGTGGCATTTTTCTGCAGCTAGTGGTTGACCATTTTCTCGGTCTTTTTCCTGTCACTAAATTTATCCAGTCCTGAATTTACCAAATTGCCTGCCATAACTGCACAAAATTACACAACTGTGACAGTACATAACATTCAGATATTTAATTGTTATATATTATATTTCTCCTTCTTATCCTGTGATAGTCCTGTCTGTTTAGAGAGACATGCAGATGAAGAACCAGCTACATTGTGCAAGTCTCTAGTAGAACATGCATCATTATTGGATGCTCTTCAGTAATTACAGTTTGTCAGAAAGGGCTACACACCCTGCCTTTTGAATACCCAGTTCTTTCAGGGGGCTAGATGGGAATCCTAGAAAGCAAGGCATTCAAAAGCTCTTATTTCTCTTTAGATGTGGAGTTGAAAAATTGAACTTCTATCTTCCGTTAACATTACTCATTTTTTCAGAGAAAGAAATCTGTTCTCAATAATAATTAAAGTTCTAAAACCAAGTTTCATGGTTAAGAAACCAGTAACTTAACATTGGGCTTAAGCTTCATATTGCACTGCTTAAAGCATAGGGTATGAAAGGTTTTATTTCAGTTCTCGAAAAATAGTTTAATTTTATGGCTAATGATGTGGGAATGCAAAGATTAGTGATAAAGTGGGGTGGTTTTTTCCCTTTTGAAATTAAAACTTCTGGATATTTTTATTCCATTTCTTATCTCCGTAAGTTAGATTAGAAACCTTGGATAAGTATTGAAGTTTTTAATTTAAATGTGCTTACTCTTGGAAGTTTTTGTAAGGTCTCAGTTTTAGGATAATTAAGAAAACTAACTTAAATTACGGGCTTTAGATTGTATTAATAAAATTTTCATTAATCATTCGTGTGACTTGAAGGATAAATATAAAGGAAAATAAAATAAATGAGAGTGGTTTCAGTATGGTTTCCTTTTACATGATCCATTTATTGCGCTCATCCTAATTTTTAGATTACAGATTTTCAGGAAAAAGTCCTTTACTGACATTGCAAAAGTATGGAGATTCTGAGCCATGGAAGATGGGAAAAAATGCAACTGTGAGTTGTTAAATCCTTAATGATTTCTGATTCTTTGGCACTAGTGTTATTATGGATATTCAGACAATTCTCCGTATATCTACTCAAATTATGAATCTGTGTATGCTTATGTTTCTGCTCCTCTAAAGATGTGGCTATTGAGTAAAGACAATTTCTGAGAACAGTACTGATGAGGGGGCAGCTATCCGCGGTGGAGCTTTGTTGATTTTTATTTCCAGCTTAAGCAAAATCAAATAATGCTTTTTGCTTTATTGTTTTTGTAGAACTGAATAGCAGACAAGATTTCACATGTTCAAGACAGACTGAATTGTCCATTATGTTGGGCACTGAAAAAGGGGAAAGGAAATTGATGCCCCAGTATTCTCAGACTGTTACCCAGAGCCATGCAGGACTTTGTCACCTTTCTTCCTTCTCTGTACTCATTGTCCATCTCATTTAGTAGTTCTTGCATTTTCTCTGTCTGTGGTGTTCAAGACAGATTTTTGTCATGCTAGACACTAACACAACATGACACAAGGGATTGATCTTGGTCTGCTTTGAAGTGCTGCAAATACAGTATAGAGATGAGGGTTGTTTCAAAGGTTTAATTGTAGATGGTGTATTTTTTGCTTTTGTGTAATTTGTAGCTATTTTGAAATTCTAAAAAAAATCAGCGTGTTTGCTTTAAAAAAAAAATTACCTGTTGAGTTTTTTCTGTGTGTTTTAATTTTTATTTTAGGCTTCTTATTCAGTCCAGTGGATTCTCGACAAGATTGAATTGCCCCGTAAATATTGCAGATTTTATTTCATGACTTTGTGTGGGTGTGAAAGAGCAAAATGTTGGTTTTGGCATGTTCCTGATCAAGGGGATGAAAAGGTAAAGAGATCTGTTGAAGAAAGGAACAGATTGTAAGTGTGAACACTGTTTGGATGCAAAACAACATCTCCTTTGTTCATTTATATATGTAAAGGGAGTAAATTTCAGAAATTGATGGATCAAAAAAATGGTGAGAAATTCTTCCTCTCAAGGTCTTTTAAAGTTCTTTTTTTTAAGAAATGATATAATTTTGAACTAGTAGACTTTTTAAGAGAACAGACATCAGCAAAAAACCAAGAATTAGGCTGTACGAACACAGAGTAGTAGAATGGGGAGATTCTGAGACCTTTCTATCCCAAGCACTGGAGACCTGTAAGCAAATCCAGACTTTGTACGTATTCTTAAAGTCAAAAGCCATCTATGGTATATTACTTTCTGCAAGTTTTGTGTAGCAGGAGCACGTGTGTTTAAAAGTGCTGTAATCTCCTTGAACGGAACAACAATTCTCATAATATTTGCAAGCCAAAATACTTTCCAGTGGTGGACAAAGTAGATGCGTTTTCAAACCATTTAACAAAGAAATCATGAGTCTCCAATACTTCAAAGAACTGTGCAAGGCAAGCTAATTGTGCTGTCGTGAATAAGATTTTGGAATTGGCTGTATGAAACCAAGACTTAGGTGGTTCTGTAAGCCACCTGGAGGCAAACAAAAACATTAAAACAACTGAACAAAGACAAATGCCTAAAGTTGTCCTCATCAGGTCTTTCAAGATTTATTTCTTACCTGCCATCTTACTGGTATGAGTACAATTTTATCATTGGTGTCAATAACTAAGAAATTACAGAATCAAAATATAAAATATAACTTGTGGTGAACCTGTTAGACATAAAGAGTTAAAAAGTATCATCTAAAGGACCTTATACATCTCCTTGATATCTTAAATATAATGTATCAGAATTGTTAAGATACATCAATGTAATTTGATTTTATTTTTCTTTTTTTTTTTTCTTTTTGTCTCAAAAAAGTACTGGCTGGAGAGGGGGGGTTAATGACTTGTAACCCCTTTGAAAACTTACATGACAGCTTAAAAATACTAAGATCATTTGAGGGTAATTTTGTATGGGAGGTTTTCCCTTTTCCTCAATTGTAGAATATCTTTGGCTGTAGTGAATATCAGTAATTTTAATCTAGTTTGTATGAATTACCATGGTTTGTAGTGCTTCATTATATAGACACACTGAAGAATTAAATTATTTGTCTAAAACTATTAAAAATCTATTCCATTTAATTTTACTTGTGGTGCAGCACTCCAGCATACTTGCTGTTCTGCCCACCAAACCTAGCCTAACCTTCTTGGTAGTCTGGGAGTATATTTTGGGGTTTCTTTGTGTATTTATTTTTTTTTTTTTTTAGAACTGTCCATTTAAAAATGATAATAGGCCAGGCACCTCATGGTGGCACCAAAGTACATAAATGGAAGACAGGTAAAACAGCAACAAAGTCATGTAGTCAAATACAGGGGAAATAAATCTCTTTAGGACCTGTTACGCAGACTGGTGGTCCACTTGCCTAGTACTGTGGTTTCAGTGACGACTGTTACAGGAATTTTTGAAGAGAAATACTTTTCCCCATAATGGATATTCCTTCCTTTTCATTAAGTAACTGGTTGATGCTTAAAGGCATAACATACTAGAATTTAACACTCCTCACAGTTGTGGTTGATCACACAACACAGCAGTGATTTAATTCATAAAAACATGATATGTTTTGAAAATCAGCATACTTTTGACCTCAGCAAGTCCTACAAGTTACAAGTTTTTATTTTTCTAAAAAAGGCTTTTAATTTAAAACAGTGAAATCTCTTTTATATTAGGCAAAGTAAACAAAACTATTAAGACTGTGTTTTAAATACTCCCCAAAGTGTTAAAAGGGGGAGGATCTTAACAATGTGTATCAGTGTATGATGCGGGCGAGGGGGTGAAGAAGATGAAGCCAAACTCTTCTCAGTGGTGTCCAGTGAAAGGACAAGAGAGAGTGGGCATAAATTGAAATTACAGGAAATGCAGTTGGACTTCAATGACACTTCAGACTGTAGCATAGATAATAATTGCACAGTTGAATAAGTGGTTTGAAAACATGTTTTCTGCAAATAGTAGTTCTTGGTCTGATTTTATTTTAGTTTTATGCACCTACTTATGAACTTTTTTGGACTCGTATCCACTAAAGAAATGTTTAGGTTTTGTGAGTTCTTACTATCTTTGTTTTCTTGATCCTGTGAACCTCTAACTGGAAACAAACAGGATATAAAATAGGAAGATTTCTGTCTTCATTAGTGTAGTCTTGCAACTTCTGGGCCTTGGGTGTATGCTTCCGTTGTGGCTTTTTTTTAATCTGACTTCCTAAAGAAATGAGACTTACGCTGTCTCTAACTGCCTTTAAATAACTTTTTAACCTGTTGGTCAGTTTCAGCCATGTTTAATATGGAGAGTGTGTCTCAAAGCTGCCACGGGGGTACATGAACAAAATCTCTTGTAAAAAGGATCCTGGTTTTAGTCTCACTGAGCAAAGGGCTGCAGCATGGGGTTTTCCTGCTTACTAAATATCCGAGTGCACACTGGCTGGGAGATGCTGAAGGATTTCATAAATTCTGGTGCTTGTTCTTCTGACATAAGTGCCTCTGTGTTGCTCTAGTAGAGTTGTGTTTTACTGGGCATTTGGTTGCTTGTATAAAATACATAGTGCTTTTTTACAGGTTTTATTAAATTGTCATGTTAAATGAGTTGTGGAATCAACTGACAGGTGACCGAATAGTGAGATCTGTACTACCGTCTGAAAATGGGAATCGTTTCTTTCATGTACATCTCTTTCATGTACCTTCATTCTAAATCTATCACAATTAACTCAGAATTTAGAGAATCTCACATTTTTACATGGTCTGTAGGTTCAGTTACACTTTTTGTAAATTGAAACAGTTGAATCAACTGAAGCCTCCTAGAAGCTTTAAATGAAGAACACAGTTTCTTTTATGAATGTAATGTAACATGTCCCATGATTAAATACTACTACAACTGGATTTTCCAAGCAATTTCACTAATGCTTGGAACAGTCAGAGCTCCAGGTGCAATCTTGGCTTTTTTTTTTCGGAGTCAGTCCAAAGGAGGAGGAAAACAGATTCCAGAAGAAAGCAAACTAATTTACATACTGTAAGCACATGCTAAAGTTTTATTTGGAAATGCCCTCAACCACCTGGGACTGTAGATTTGGATTAAATGAGTTAGCCCATTGCCAAGTGACACTGCATATATATTAATGGTCAAAGATTCTACATGATTTTCTGAAAGGTATATCTTCGACTGTAGTTCAACAACATTATGACACTGTTTCAAAATAAAAAGATAAGCTTTATATTCAACATACACGTACAATTTTTGTGTTGTTTGACTTGATGAACTGAACAGATCAACAGTTTTAAGAAAAGAAAGATGTCTTGGCCACAAGCCAGTATCTTCTGTTTTGGTGATAATTCATTTGCTGTGTAACACACTCCATGAGTGCATCCTGCCTAATTTTGAAGTTGCGTGTAAAAATAAACCCAACTCAATTCTGTAATACCACGACTACTAGTTGAGGGGTTTTGTGTCTCTTGATTTTTCAGTTTCACAAAACCATATTAAATATGACTCATTTACATTGTTGTGCAGAAAGACTGTGAATGTTCCAGAAGTGACAAAGGATATCAAAGGGTGGTTGGTTTTTTTCCTGACTTGGAATTCTAAGATTTAATCTCACTAGTCTTTATTTCTTCATCTGCAGAGATGAAGCAAGATATGTAAGTATCACAAAGCTAACAGTTTGAAGACATTAAGAATGTTCCAATACTGAATAACATATTAAAATACCTAGGTGTGGATTTTTTTTTTTTTTAATCAAGTGGATCTGGGATGAAATGGTTCATTAAACCATTCTGAGTTAGTTCTGAGTTTTTTCTTGTATGTTCTTAGGAGTGACACTTTGTGATGATTGGTGTTGCTAACCTCATTTCTAGATGATTTTTTGACTCCTTAGTTGGTACATTCTTGTAGTTTTTGTTTCCCTTTCTCTGTTTACAGTGTGACACATTTATACTAATTCCAAAGTAACTGTAGTTTCAAATTCATTTTTTTGTTTGCTGTGAGTATATACACATGAATGCAGTGGTGATCACCGGAGCTCCTTTCCCAGACATTTAATCTACGTTATTTTTCTATTAGATTTGCTGTCCTTTTGACAGCGCCTTTGCCTACAGACCCAGTTACCTTGTTAGACCATTTGTCAGTAGGTGTGGGTTAAATAGAAGCAATGTAAAGCTTGTTTCCTTATAGAACTCATGTTTGTGGATAGTTCTTTTGTTTGTCATAAACTGACGTAACATTTTACTATGGGGGTTTTTTTCTTCTTTTTCTAGATTTGCATGGCAATACTTAGGACATACATTGATATTAAAGATTCAGGCCTTCTAAAACGTGCAGGTATGACACAGTAGTAGCTTTTGATGTACCTTTGATACTTAGCTTATTTAAAGCAAATTAAATAGGCTGTCAGGAGAGAAACAGGTGCCACTACAGCAGTGAATAAGAAGTTCTGATTTTGAAGGAATACATCCAGTACCTGTGTTTTCATGTTCCAGTTTGCCCTTGAGTCTAGGTATTTAAATATGCAGTTATCTCAGGAGGTTGTTATAAATCTTGCTTCCACAGAAAATGAACTTAGCCTGAATGGAACTAGGCTTGAGAATAGAAATGAGTAACTGGGGCAGGGGGAAGGTTTGACAGAACCAAAATTTTGTTAAGGCGCTTTTGAACACCCTGGCCAAACATCACAAATCCAAAAACTTTAGGCTTAAACTCTTGAAATGAAGTGCTGTTACAGCACCCAAACAGCTTTAGTTTAGTCCTTTCACTTTACCATATATGCAGACTGTTACAATTAATGCATTTTAGGGGCTGTAGTTGATTCAGATCCATCTGAGCTTTGGAGTTGAGTCAGAAAGGGCTAAATTTTACTCTGGACAGTCATTCCTTTTGTACCTGTCCTGAGCAGTCTTAATTTTTTGAAAGCTTATTAGAGTATAGTACAGTGCGAATGTGGGATCCAGTTGCACTCTGTGTAGTAATGTTCCCATGCTGAAATTCTGAGCATTGTAATGCAGACAACAGTGGGTACAGTACAGTACGTATCTGTCAAAGCTAAAACTGGAACGTGTTGTAAGACCATCCACCATGGTAACACTGCACTTCACTTCCTAGAGCTTCACGTCTGGAAGGGCCCCATTACCTGATGCGCTTACCAAATGTAACCTGGTTTTGTGCATTTTTCTTGTGCTGCACCAAATCAGCTAAGCTTTCTTGAAACCCACAGGGCTTATGGTGTTCAGCTCAACAACATGAGCTATTTCAGAATAGTCAGTCTCAGTCTACTAAGGTTAACACTATATCCAAACTGTATCCTTTCACCCATTTGTCCTCATATTTCTGTCCCAGAATATCCTGGATAATTAAGGGTTCTTACATTTCATTTAAAATTTAAGGAAGTACCTTGTTTAAATAGATAGCATCAGTTACCCTAAAGTGAAATTAATTTAATTGCTTTTTCAGTCCAAATATTTGTGAAATACTACAGAGAAGTTCTTCCTGGTGTGGATTTTACTTCTCAAGTGCTGAATGATCTTCTCGTTTCTTTGCTCGACAACTGTTTGTTGTGGGAAGTATTTCAGATATTGAATGTAACTGTACAAATCAATACACTGGTAGGTGACCTGGTAATGTTTTTTAAACCTTTGATCTAGTTGCTTAGGCTTTTTTAGTACTATGCCATTTGTAGTAATAAATTTGGTTTTACTCTGGTACTTAAACTGGGGGGG
>Ga0181612_110213_pt1 | contig 15600 bp, 10 predicted proteins | sample HoacroProtozoa21_FD_119630 | JGI IMG/M metagenome (GOLD analysis project Ga0181612, IMG submission 119630) | Hoatzin crop microbial communities from Cojedes, Venezuel. Combined Assembly of Gp0051906, Gp0051904, Gp0051908 | reverse complement strand
CAAGCCTGTACTGATGCATTGGGTTGTTCCTCCCCAGGTGCAGGACCCTGCACTTGCCCTTGTTGAACCTCATCAGGTACTTGTCAGTGTTAGGTTAGCGATTGGACTCAATAACCTTAAAGGTCTTTTGCTGCCTAAATGATTCTATGACTCTATGAAAAACAAGAAAAGAGTGCCCTGTATGTGCGGGATAGTGTTGCTGTGGATCTGAGGTCAGATCAGATGAATTATTTCTCTGCATGTGTTGCACAGGCAACTTTATTGTTTTAGTTCAAGCAGTATAAAAAGGACTTAGCACCACTACAAAAGAATAAATCATATTTTAACTGAAGAATTCACTTAACTACTTGCGTTGATAGTTGTAAGATAGAAAGCGAAAATAGAAGAGGGACTTATAACATCCATTTGTTGCACAAATACCACGGATTTTAGATGTTGGTTTGTGTGAAAATACTATACTGTTCTACACAGCTAGAGAGAAACTGTCATTGTGCAGAGATGGAGACTTCGCAGAAATAAAAACAGAGAGACTATGACTTTAGCCAAAGAAATGATGCTGATGTGGCTGCAGGGTCTTGCTCTAAAAAGAGTACTTTCTTTTGTTTGCCAAAGGAGACCCTCCAGCAGCTTGTAAATTAGGAAAATCATTACGTTCTGCTAATAGGGCTATGTACATCATCCAGTTTTTGGCTTCAATATCCATATAAAGAGTAAAACATTGCTCTTGCACATGTTGGAACCTACTGCTATCTCAGAAAAATGAGGGAAAATTCGTTCCTGGAAAGCTGTATGTACTAAGCCACATGGATTTGTACCAAGTTTTAAAAAGGCCTTTCAATCTTTAAAGTCTGCCTTGGGGTGCGTAAGCGAAATGAAACATTACTGTAGTGGTGAGAAGAGCCATTTGTCTCCAAATGGCTAGAGTTCCGAATACCTCCAAATGTCGATCAATATTTCAAGTACCTTCACACAGAGTTTGCGTAACTTACCAGTTTGTTTCTGAACAAGAAGACCTCTGAGCAATTCGGTTTTTCTGGCTAGATACAGAGGGAGAGAGAAAGACTGAAATAGAATACCAGAGATAGAGAAAACTGAGTCTGGAAGAGGGAATGGCTGAAGCAAAGGTCCCCAGGAACTGTAAAATAGAGTTCTCCCAGGACAAATGCCTACTTATTCAGGACCCTATTCTGAAAAAGGAGCAGGGGATGGCAAGGTTTGAGAGTTTTTTGGCATTACACCATGAACACAGTACAAGGTGTGATAAAAAAAATCCGAGAATCTGGAAGAAAGAAAGCTGGACAATAGTTATTGTGCTGATTATCACCCTTTTGGCCTGATCACCCAAATGATGAACTGATGTCTTGCCACAGTGCAGGTTCTGTGAATAACTTCTCACTATTACCTCTGTCTTGGTACCTGTTACAGATCTCAGTGAAGCCTTTATTCTAGGTACTGGGTATCCTCAGACCATGACTTTCCTGGTTAGTTGATGGTAAGGAATATTTTAGATTCCAGCATGAGCACTCAGAGAACAGAAGGGACTGAGTCAGTGAGTTCCACTAGGTTCAGGAATAAGAATTACCACAGATGCTGAGAAAACAACAAGCTGACCATCAACCTAGAAAATGGCGAGGAAGGAAAAATGAGAAGACTGAAAAAACAGACCAAATCTGTATTGCAGTGTTGGTAAGAATTTCGGTGGCCAGCTAGCTGTTGACCACAGTCGTAGTCACTGCTTTGCCTTCAACTCAACAGTTCTTTGACTGAAGATCAGAAAAAGAGCTGACAGGAACGGTGTAAGGCTGATCCTTGGGGCAAGGGATAGACCGGACTGGTGTCTTGCATTCTCATTTATTTGGAAGATAATCTAACTATTTTGTGTGGGGAAAAGGCACAAAATAAAAAAAAACACAAATCCATACTTTCCTATACAGCTTTTCTCAAGAGTGCTGATTTATAAACAATGTCAACAGAAGCTTTGAGTGCTCCTTTTCTACTCCTTCATCATGCCGATCTGTGTTCTGCCACTACATAACTTTCACAGTACCCATAATCCAAGGCTTATCATGTGATATGTTCAGATGGACCTCAGATGGGAGGAAGATATTATTTTTCTGTGATATCTCAGAAAACTTAATGCTGAAATGGACAGGCATTTTACTGACCTGGAAATAAGCCTAAAACCATAGATTGGCCCGGGGAGCAGAAATACGTCTAAATATGCCCCTTCTCGGTTGTGTAAGCCACTTGTGCTGAGTGGATCGGGAAAAGTAAACAGAGTTCCATGTCTACTTTGAGGTATGAATTTCATTAAGGATTTCTTCATTTAATACAGTGTTAATGATCCTTGTCAGAGATCCCCACTGTACCAAAAAGACCAGAAACTGGCATTTTCAGAGATATTACAATTTCTCAAGTGAGCTTCTCAAGTGAACTTGGTATCAGTTCTTTGTTTACAAAAGAGGAAGCACTATGCGTTCCAGTAGGTGTATTAGTTATAGTTAATTAATAAATTGGAATGGTTCCTTTGGAGCTATTCAGTACTAATGTATCAACACAGTATTTCGTTCATGCAAGCACCACTTTGGAATATCATGTGATACCCTCCTGAAGGGCTTTTACATTTTTGTTGAAACTTGAACAGGAGGCAGTCAGGGTTTTTTTCAGCTGAAAGGATTGGTGTGGCATTTATTTTTTGATGGAAAATAGTAATCTGGTGGCTAATAAAGAAGGAAAATGCAGAAGGAAAAGACCCTTCACCTTTGTCTCTCAGTGGGAGGAGTAGGAGGCAGACAGTAGAGTCAAAGAAGAAATGTGTGAACATTTGCAGGAAAACAGCTTACTACAGGAAGCAAGGAGCTGCACTCTTGTTTCCAAAACAATCCTGAAAGCATTGCTGTGTTCTGCTCCAAAATGGATGAAGAGCAGAGGCAGGTCTATCTTTTGTACTCGCAAAAAGCAGCAGGTTAATGTGGACACAGGCGACAAAATCATTCCTTCCTATTGTCTTATTGTACTGATATGAGGGAGTTTTTTTGCTTCCAAAACTGGTGTGATGGCCTGGATCCTTGTGTCCTAGGCCCTTCTCTTCCCTTTGCCTTTTTGTCAATGGGACAGAAAGACCAGGCAGACAACCAGGCTGCCCCTGTGGTATGGGAAAGTCAAAGGCTTTATTCTGATTAGCTGACAGTATGTACTGGTTCTTTGTGGATGAGTTATTTTGATCTCATCCTTGACAAGAAAAAAATTTGTCCATGCAATTAAGGGTTCTTGAACTGTCCTAGTTTGAATACAGTGATTTTAGATTACGTAGTTTGTAACCTCTTATGCTCATGTGAACTCTGGTAGCTTTCCCATTGAGTCATACCAAACTCTGCATTGCAACAGGCGTTGCCTGGTGGAAGCTGTCTCAAAAAATGTAAAAAAATCAAGATCTGCCTAACATTGTGCACTTCTGAGGAACACAAAGTCTTGGAGCGAGATTGGCATCTAGATTTCTTGCTGCTTTACAGATGGGGAGTGTGAAGAAAGATGATGCAGCAGGGTATGTCTGAAAAGCTCACAATATACAGACCATAAGTCTCAGAAAAGAACCCAAACAGGAGCACAGGAGATCTTACCAGGTAGAAATCCTGAAGAGCTCAGTTCACGCATTATTTCCAAGTGTCATTTTCAAAGAAATGAGAGACAAAAAACTACGGGAACGTGCAAATCACCAACACTATCTTGTAACGTCAAGAACTCTCAGAGTGAAAGACAAAAATGAGGTTGTGCAGCTCATCGATCATCGACTGCTCGTTATTCCTTCCTGCTTGGACCATCTGGTTGCTAAAAGTCCCAAGGCCCATTGTTTTGTTTTCACCCAGTCCTAAGAAGGAGAATTTACATTCCTGCTGAGTTTAAACAAAGCTGCAGGAGTTATTTGTGTTATTTAAGGCTGTTTAATTTTTGGGAGTCACAAAAACTCATGGATGACTCGGCTGATTTTGCAAGGCATTGTGGAACAGAAGTGTGTTGCAGCAGCACCGAAAAAATCCAGTCAGCTTCTAGAATCAGTGGGTTAGGTCTGGCTGTAGAATACATGCTCCTTACTTTCCACTTTCCTGGAGACTGAACTAGCCTCTTCTTATAATGCTCTTTAGTGATCATTTGTCTATCAATTTTTCTTAGCTGCTGGGGAGGTTGGTGGCATGCTGGAATCACCTTTTTCTTCTTTAAGGGTGAAAGGATGTACATTAAAATGGGATTGCTGTCCAGCATAAAATCTTTGGGAGCCTGCTGTTTCCTGTGTGTATTTTATCCTGGGGAGAAGTTACACTCACCTCTCCCCAGCATTCTGCTCCTGTAGACAGTAGCTTTGGATTTTTACTCTGTCCCCGACTACGATACATATACAGATTTGGATCTCAGCATGATGCTTACCTGAGTATTTACTAGATCAGAACAGGTGGAGATGCATCCTGCTGTGTAAGACTCATAGGCCAAGGAATCTACATGAAGTATTGATACGGCAAATAAGTGTCTAAACTCACCAAAGGTGGAGTGTGCTTTACCTGAAGTTTAATGCAGCGTTGGGCTCCATTTACTGGACTGTGATGCAGGCTCTGTAGAAAGCCTCACTCTTAAGTGGTAGACAAAGGCAAACCGAAGGTCACAGTGGCCTTCCATTTACTGTAACAGAAAAGCAGATACTCAGCACACATGGACACTTGTCTGAGCAGAAACCTGAATCTCACAATCCCTGTTGGGAACTGGATTTCACCCTGATGGTGAGAACTGCTCTCTCAGCCAGTTTAGTTTGTTCAGGTGTAGTCAGTAGATGTAATGACTTTGCTGGAGGAAGGTAAATGGGTTGCAAATATAGCACCGTATTTTGAGGACAGGGGGAACAGAGAATCAGTTTGTATTTTGTCTAAAAGAATCTCACCTACTGGTATGTATTTTGGCTTTAACAGATGATGAAGTTTATGTCAGAGCAGCCAGGGGAATAATTTAAAAAGAATCTCTGTACCATCTAAGAGATTTGGACAAAAACACTTGGACAAGATTTGATTCCTTTAGATAGGATTCATATTGGAGGAAAAATTGCATACGAAAGCCCTTTATTTAATGAAGTCTTCATATAAATGCCAGTCTAGACTTTCCTGACAAATCAGTGATTGAGTATCTTGACTTCTCGACAGAGTAGGGAGTCTCATAATGATCACTATAAGGCTTTTTTCTTAATAGCAAATTCACCTTTTTCTTGAGCTTTAAAATGGGGAAAGGTCTTCTTGTATACCAGACAAAAGCTTTGCATTATGGCCTTGATGAGAAACGTCTTTCTCCAATGATATCAGTAAAACATTCTTAGTTCTGCTTCTGAAGTGATACTGCAAAAATGAGTGACCCATTCCTGCTCCAGGACAGTACTCTGTGATTAGCTCCAGATATTTGGGTGATGAAATAAAAATCATGCTGTGATTTAGAAACTCTGAGGCGTCAGTTGTCCTGTCTGTTCAATCTCAATATGGCTCAGCCACAAATAATACTACCGAAAAACCACCTGTGAAATTTCCTCAGGACATGCCTGTTTCAGGTAAAACCTCTCACTGCTTCCTCTGTTATCTGTAACTGAGAGGGGAACTTCGGCAACATCGTCTGAGACCTAAGCACACCCATATGCAGCACTCTTGAAAGACAGGTATAGGGTGCTATTTGCAATATGAAAGGAGATTTGTGCGAAAGATTCTTCTGCTTTCACTTAATTACCTTCCCTGAAGCAGTGGTGTGTGCAAATTTCCATCATTCTTTGCTCAGTTAGAAATGCCCAAGATGTTCCTATTAATCTCTTTCACTGTAAGTTATCCATAAATATCCTTATCCTATGTTCCATATAACTTTTGCAGTAAAGAACTTTGCATGGGATAATTTTTCTGTTCTTTTTTTATTAACAAGTAACAAATTGAGCACTGCTTCTGCAAGTTGATTCTGTGAGTTTATGTTTTTTTGTGTGAACGCCAGATTGCTGTCAGTCAGCAATTGAAGAGTTAGGTCATAGGAGGTGGTGCTCCTGTGACAAAGGTCAGGCAGTTTCAGAATTTCCTTTCCTTCCATTCAGATGCAGGATCTGTTTGGATATGTGCTCTTCACCCTTTTCCTTGCAAAATTCACTTCAATCACATTCAGGTATCATTTAAACCACTTACTTGTGAGGTCACAGAACATGTGAAGTTGGCAGGGATCTACAGAAGTTGTCTAGTCCAGTCGCGTTCTTAAACAGGGTGACCTGGAACAGGTTGTTTGGGGCTGCAGCCTGTGAAGTTTAGAATACCTCCACAGACAGAGACTCCACAGCCTCTTTCTGCAACTCACCAAATTTTTTTTCTTATGTTTAAGTGGGATTCTCCATATTTTATTTTGTACACGTTATCTCTTCTCCTGTTACTGGACACCAGTGAGAAAAGTCTGGCTCCCTCTTATTTGTTGCCTTCATCAGGTACTTACACACACTACTGAGAACCTCCTGAACCTTCTCCACGCTAAACAGTTCCACCTCTCTCAGCCTCTCCTCATACGAGAGACTGAGTCTCCTAATCGTCTTCATGAGCCTTTTCTGGCTCACTCGAGTAGCTCCGTGTCTCCCTTGTATCTGGGAGCCTAGACCTGGGCACATCACTCCAGGTCTCACCACAGCTGAGTAAAAGAGAAGGATCCCTCAGCCTGCTGACAGCACTCCTGCTAATGAAGCCCAGGAGGCTGTTCACCTTCTTCTCTGCAAGGTCACATTGCTGACTCATGGTCAGCTTGTCATCCACCAGGACCCCAAGGCCTTTACTGCAAAACTGCTTTCCAGACAACTGACCTGCTTTCCAACTGCTTCACTGGGTAATGTCTCCCACGTGGTCCTGAACAACTGAATTACTGTTTTTCAGATAGGTGATGACAACTTACACCAGCAAATCTCACATGAAAGTATATCTGAGTGTGCTCATAATATTTGGCTTAACACCTGATTGCCTAGATCTTTAGCCCATATTGATCAAGGGAATGACTATTAGTTTGGAAAGTCTGCCATGCCACTTGTCTTTTAAACAAACCACCTCTGAGATGTCTTCCCTCATGGAAGTTTTTTATCCTTCAGGGGGAAGGGCTATTTATTATAGCCAGAAAGGTGATGGTTTGCACATGTTGTCCTGGAGGTGTCTGTGTTCTTCCTGTGGCCTTGTCTCAAGAGGGTTGAAATAATATTGATTGAAGCTCGTTACTGGTTAGTGATTGCTTTAGGATTCTCTGACTTCTCTTTATATCAAGGTAGATAGTATGCTTGGGATGTGAAAGCAGACAAAAAGACCCAGGTTTATCATATGAATAGATTCAGTAAGTGTGTCCTTCCTCTCTGTATCTTTGGAAGCTTCAAAATTAGGCTTGAGGACAGAACTTCTGCTCTTTCCTTCTGCTTGTGCCTGTAACCAAAGCATCTCAGTTGCACACAGATGATTTATCTGGGGTCTCCACTGCTGAACTGCTAAAACTAGAAGCTGCAGTCTAGGAAATATTCACAACAAAGCCTAAAGTTTAGGATGAAGAACAAATGAGACAGAAAAAAAGCTTTTCTATACCAAAAGTAACACAAGAGATTGGGGTTAAAATGTAGTGTAAAATTTTGCTTCTCAGAATACGTTTCTTTCTAATTAGTTCAAAGTGGTACCACAGTGCAGCATTCCACACATTTAGAAGGTGACTTTGAAGTCAGGGGTGAATTAAGAGAGTCTGTGAGGATCCTGAAACTACATTCTTAGTCTTGTAGGTGTCCTGTGTGCTGAATAGCTGCAAAATCAAATACCTAAAGTATTCAAAATTTTGGCCTTGTCTAAGAGATAAAAGAATGTCTACGCAATTTCATTCCTTACATGATGAGCTGAGCTGACATTATAACTTAATGACAGCTTAGAAGTAGTGCCTAGAGGGAAAAAATATCTCTTTCTGTTGCTGAATTCTGCTTCATAATTAAATAGCATAGTACACTCTCTGGGTAGCTCTAAGTGAAGAGAAGCTAAAAAGAGATAAACTTGATAGATTATTGAACCCAAATCAGTTTGATCATCAGTGGAAATATTTGTTGAAGGGAATCAAGAAATTAATGGTGTTACTGGCATTGGTCACCAATGATTTATGCACAGGGAGGTCCCTGCAATAGGGATATGTGACCCAACTAGTCTGCATTGCCTTCCCACTTGCTTTGAAACTCCAGCTTGCTTGCAATTTCAGTTAGCCTTCCATGCATCACCAGGAAGAAATCACCAGATGGCTTGAGTAAATTTTCCCTCAAAATGCAAGAATTCCTGTATTACTCTGACCCTGCAGAGAAGGATGCAAAACAAAAGTCGAGGAAAGCTGACAGTAACTAGGGACCGTGAATATTCCAGCTGGGGTTCGTTTGGGGTCCCTGAGTGTCTTCCTCTTTTTATCCACAGGTTTCCCAACAGGATGGAAGTGTCAAGAGGCTTGTGGTTAGCTAGGTGAATGGAGACAGTCAAGTTTACTGTTATTATTTCCAACCTGGCAAAAAAAAACTATAACAAACAGATCACGTCAGGCTTAAAATGATCAGTTTCTTCATGCTTCTGTATGTGAGGTGTTAAGGATCCATTTCTCTGTCACATTTTGGCCAATTGGAGGGTTGCTTTTGGTTCAGGGCTGTTTTCAATTCAGGGCTCTGTGAAAACATGTGACCTGGAAAAGGTATGTGGAGGGGAAAAGCCACAGAATCTGCTCAGTTCCTTGGTGGTTGTTAGAAGCTATAGTTAATCTGATAACTGTCACCTCTGGGGCAATTCAGGAGATATCATCCTGACAGGTTGCAGATGCTTCTCCCTGTAAGAACCAATGTTCCACCACCGCCATCCCAAGAACTGATGTGGAAAGCAAGAGCAAATTCAGTTGTCTACTGTTCACACAATGAAAAGGTAATTTATAAGGGACTGATAAGAAGTTGTGAAAACCTCTTCCCTTCACTTCACCTCTAACAATGCCAACAAGCAATTATTTGGAAGGACTTTGACAGTATCTTCTTCCATCCTAAACCTTTGAAAAGGCCACATAACTTTGCCTTATGCAAGGCAAGAGAAGTTAAATATGTATATGTGTGTGTGCATGCGAGTGTGTGTTACAACAAGGCTGTCTCAGATTAACTCAGTTAAATCTCAGCCAGCAAGGAGCCAATCTGGAGCTGTCCTGACCTGGGAACTAAGGTCAGTAGCCAGCCTTCTACAGTTCCAGGGTGAAGGTACCTTTTTTAGTAAACAACGCAGGGTGTTTTCCTGTTCTGGGAAAAGTCCAACACAACTCCCAAAGGATGTGTGTCTTCACTTCATCCATGTAACCAGGCTTGATCCTGCTGCAGCCCTTCAGTGCCTTGATGATAAAGTGTCATAGTAAATACCTTCTGCTTTCCCCAGCTCATGCCTACTTTCCTAGCTGGATGATTGCCAGTCATTTGCCAATAAAGGTGCCTCTGAAATACTGAGTAAATGGCTTTATGCAGCCCTGTGGGGACAGAGGGGCATGCAAGAAGTCTCCTCGTTTCCATGGTAGTGAAAGGGTTTTGCGCAATAACAGAGAGCTGGCTCAGGAGCACACAGGGGATGAAAATTTGGGACCAATGTGCATGCAGGGGTAGGAAAAGGACTAGGCAGAGGCAGGATCCCACCTGCATACTAAGCATTAGAGGCAGTGGTGTTCAAGGGTAGGTAAGAGACATGCCAAAATGCTGCTTCTTTCTGATCCATGGTAGGAGCCTAGAAATCATCAGCAACTCCAAATGTTTGCTAATGCTCTGTGCTCCTATCTGTCATAGAATGTTTAATTTCTCTCAACAATAAAGACTGTGATTACTCATCCCTGCAATCGAGATTTGAAATTCCTTTGCTACCCCTGGTGTCATTTCTTTCTGGATGTATCAGCTGCCTGTTGCAGTAAAGACTATCCAAAATCAATCTTCAGTCACTTGACTGAGCTGATGGATTGAAAACAACGTGTGAATGGAAGCTTGCCCCCTTCAGAACTGCAAACCAATTGTTTTGCCATCATGCAAGTCTGACAGTGTAATCTCTTCCTCTTGCTGCTATGCTTCTCCCACTACTGCCAAGTAACCCTCCCAGTCAGGCTGGGTGCTTTGCCCACTTCCTGCATCTGTGGGGAAAGTACCTTCTCCTTGGTGGAAGAAGAAACTTTTCCAGATGCAGAGGGAGTGAAGGAGGTCCTGAGTGTGGGGAAGGAGAAAGTTGGCATCATGGTGGTTTTCCCACATTCTTACGGGGCTGACTTTCTCTTGTGCTTTCTCTAGGGGCTACCAAAGACATGGGGAAGATGCTGGGTGGGGATGAGGAGAAAGACCCAGATGCTGCCAAGAAAGAAGAGGAACGACAGGAAGCCCTCAGACAAGAAGAGGAAGAGAGGAAAGCCAAATATGCCAAGATGGAGGCTGAAAGAGAAGTTATGAGACAAGGGATTCGAGACAAGGTAGGGATCTGGCTTTCGTCACATACTGGGCATCTCAATGCTCAGTGATCTATTGTTTTCAGATGATTTGTCACCAGTTCCCTGAGCACCTGGATAGAGCCAGGTAATTACTTTGCCACACTGAATTTTCTAATCTTGTGAACTGTCCCTCGAGCTCTGTCCCTGTTTAAACACACCTCCCGCACTGAAAAGCCCTGCAAAATTGAAATATGAATGTCTATTTTTCTCATAATCTGTTACATGCTCACATTATTTTTAATGTTGGAGGTTTCTCTGCCGGTATGTGAGTGCTTTCCAAGCTCGCATTTGTGCTTCGTGAAAAGAGTCATAATCCAGTGTGTTTCTGAGAGAGACATCCCAAGTATGCTCTATATTGCTACCAAGGCTTTCTTTTTGTTGACAGGTGAAATGTGAAAAATCTACTCTGCTTTTCATATTTAGGCTTCCACTACTCACAGGGGATTCATCTGAAAGAAAGAGGGTTTCATTTATCTCAGGGCCTTGACCTTTGGGAAGCACTCTCTTCTACTTAAATTGGTTCTTGTAGTGATACAATTTGGCATGAGAAGGAAACAAATAATTGTGAGGATTCAGAGAAAGGTTGAAAAGAAATGTACAAAACAAAACTTTAGTAGAGAAATGAACTTGATTTGAGGTAGCTGAACCCATTGTTACTGTATATTATCTTTTAGAGATTGATGTGTGGAGGGAGAAGGCAGTTCTGCTGCCTCACGGTCAAGACTGTGTCAAAATTGTCTCTTCAGAATAACTAAAGATCCTGGAGCTCAGATAACTTGGAAAGAAATGTGGGTATTGGTTGGAGGAGGGGTTTCTGATAATGAAGTCCTGTGTGTTGACTTACACCACATGCCAAAGAACAATAGAAAATACCTGTAGACAGAATGAGGAAGTCCTGCTCAGAATAAGAGGTGTTCACTGTGCAGTGCCTTCCTCTGCGCAGGTTACAATGCCCTAAGAACATGTCTGGGGTAAAGCTTCAAAGTCTCATCACAACAGCTGTCCATAAAAAAAACCAACTATGTACTGGGACAAATTTCTGACTCAATCTTTATAATTCAGGAGGGAAGCATGGATGAGGATGAATTGTGGTAGCATAGTGCAGCTTGTAAAGAGGTATCGAGAATTGTTCTGTAAATAAAGAAATTTAGGATTATTCTTCTAAGAAAAGAAAGTATTTACAGGGAATTGTCTACCTGTCACACTGCCAGAGAAAGGTCATTATATGATCATTTAAAAGGGGTTATTAGTTACCAGACAGGCAGATTCAGAATGCCTACCTGGTCAAAATTCGTTATTTTATGATGTACTTAAGGCATATATATATCTAGATAGTGTAATATATTAATATAAACATATCAATGTGTGTAGTATATGTTTAATGTGTGTTTATAACTAGAACTGTTTGTAAGTAATGACATAGGTCTGCATTAGACATGAGGGAAAAGAAAGAGTAATGAATTTCTGAGTTGCAGGCAGATGAGCTAATGCCCTGTTTTCACTGGTTGCTGTCTCTTCTGCTAGACCATTGAAGTATTCCCAGAGGTAGATGGGGGAATTGCGTATTTCTGCTGTTGGGAAAACTGCTGTAAAAGCATTTAAGAAATCTGAGATGCCCTCTGTTACAAACCCAAGGCAATCTGGACTAGAATTCATGTGTTCGTGAGTTGGATGCATACTAATCTTGGATGAAGCATCCAGCCACTGGGGATTTCCCTAAGGTACTGTCAGCTATCTAGACTTTGCTGAGTGAGGCTAAGTACTGGGTGGTGAAGTCTCTTGGAAATGCATTGACTCCTGAGTGACATGACAAAGGGCTATCTCTGCAGAGAGAGTAAGGGATACTTGGAGGAATGTTACTTCACCTTAGCCAAAGAATTGCAGTAATGTGGTAGGTTACCTTTGGGTTTAGCAACAGGAAGTCCTGCACTGGGGAGTGCACCCGGCCTGTGAAAACACAAGAGTTCAATTTCAAGGGGTTTTCTTTCTCCTGGGGATAATCCCAGGTGGCATGCATTTGAAAGAAAAAGCTGTTTTCTGAAGAATCAGAAGAGATGGATAAAGCTGTAGAAAGGAGTTGTATGTTTTTTATTTTTTTTTAAGCTTGAGAGTTCTGTGTAAGAGAGAGATTACTTTTTCCTGACAAAGAGGTGGATTTGATGATATACAAGACACTGTCTCCAAGTATTGTGAATTGGTGGCTGGAAATGTGAAACAAATGTTGAAGGAAAAGAAAAAAGGGCTGGATTATTTCTTCTATTAGTTGTTTGTTTGTAAATTAACTTAATTTCTTTGCCAACTCCGGTAAAAGCAGAAATACAAAGAAGACGAAACAGAGATTCTGTCTGGTATGTATATATACAGAAGTTGTTGTTAGCAGGTATGAATTAAATTCAAGAAGCTTTATGTATTAGAGATCTCCCTGATGCTGTTTGCTCATTTCTCACATAAAAGAGTGAGCACGGAGTGGAGTGAGTGAGTAGGAACAGATTATTTACGAAGAATACAAGTTTGAAAGTCTGTGTCCTATGTCTCAAACCCACTGTTGTGAGCTGCAGGATGTTGGGGAAACAAGCAAGGGGATCACAGCTTCACTGGTTAGCTAATGTGACTCTAGTTAAGGCCTACAGAAAGGACAGACTCATCTTGTTTATTGTTTTGGACTCTTTGTCCTGGGTCTTCAACTAGTGTGATGAACACAGTGTCTTGTTTAGGGCTTCAGAAAATGTGGAAGATATGGCAGAGCTTGAAGGGAATGATGATAGATACCACAAATATGTTCCAGTATGTGCTAACTTCAGGTTTTAAATCCAATCTGTTAAACTGAGATACATACGCCCTCAGCCCAGCAAGGCAGCTGGGCACAGAAATGACTTACAGAAAGGGTAGAATGAATTGTGCAGCAATCAAATATTTTTTCATAAAAATCATGCAGCATTTTCATTTGGACATGAATTTTTATGGATGACATTCGGACATGACATTTTGAAATAACTGGACCACCAATTGTCTACCAGCTCCTGCCCAATATTAAAGTCCAGCATCTGATACTGAAAATTGTTTGAAGGAATGTAAAGAACATAACTGGGGTATACTCCAGCTTCCTTCTACCCCAGGAAGCATGAATGCAGCTTACTTGCTGACCTGATCTGGGCTTGATCTCAACACTACTGCCTCACAGATCTTCTGCACCTTATCACAGCTATCTCTGGGGAGAGGTGCCACACCTGACCAACACAGGCAAGACTTCCAAGAGACCTTCAGTGCCCTGTGTTTGGTGGGTCAGAGGCTGTTGCCAACATCCCAGTCATGAGGCTGTGGAAAGCTAATATCCCTGTTACCTTGCTAATACCAAGTACTATCCGCTTGCTGTGCCAGAGCAGCCATCTTGTCTCCAATGCTCTTGTGTGGAATATTGCCTTCTATTACAAGTTGACTTTGTTTGTGTTATATACCTGCACACCTCAACAGTGAAAGCTAATTACTTTCTTGATGTAATGATCCATAATTAATTATTTACATAATTAATTATTTCCGCCACTGTTGTAGAACCCAGGCCTGAGAGAGCCCTAGTATGTGCTCTGTAATTAACATGCTACCTGTCATGGCTGCTGATGAGACAATGTCTGTAGCCTGGCTTCCTGCGAATCTCACACGTGCTTTAGAGAGTTGTCATTGCTGAGCCCATTCTGAAAAGCAGCAAGAGCTCAAGGCTATCCTCACAATGGTGGACTTCAACCAAAAAAGATGTAAGCATGTTCCTCTGTCCAAATCACTTGGCTTCAAGATAGAATTTAGGTTTGAATTTAGGCCATGCTTGAGACAGAGCATGAACTGCTTTGCTAGCTGTTGTATACTCATTTCTCCTAGTGAAAGGGGGAAGTGCCTCTGACTCAGTTTGTCTTTGATGAGCCTTATGTGCTGTGAGAAGCAAAGCAGAAGTTTAGTTATGTTGATAACGATTCCTACCCTCCAAATCGAGCGTGAAATCTGCATGAGAAAAATGGAAAGGTGGCAAATGGAAAATTCAAGGGGAAGAATTAAGGTTGTCTCTACAATTGTAGTTGACCCTGCTGGGCGCTGTGTAAAGATTGTGGCACGGTGCTTGGCTGCGTGGTCATAGGTTTATTCTTCTAGTAACCTCAGCTCTCCCATTGCACAAAATGTCATCAACTGTTTTCTTAATAAGCAGATGTTCAGTATTTCATCTCTGCCACACCTTACAACATGTCTTATCAAGATCATTTACTATGCAGTATCCAAATTCTAATGGCAATATAATGTATGTCCTCATTTGAGGGTTTAATTCTTTGTTGTTATTATTGTTATGCTTTCACTAATGTAATTGATAAGTTCATTCCAACCATGGTTTCTTCTGGGATTTATGTGGGTGGCAGACAAAGAGTTTTGTTGAGTTTTTTCTATTTGCAAAGTACAAAAGCAGAAGGGTCATTATGTGATTAAAGTCTTGGTTGCAGAAGAATGTTAACATCTTGTTGCATCAGTGAGCCTCTGCCACAGTAAGAAATACTCAGGGCTTTCTTGTCCCTTTACTGGCAATAGTGAAATGGTGAAGTCTGGGGCTTGATGTTTGTTCCTACAAGCAGCAGGTCACACAGCAGGAGAATGTGCAATCTTTATTCTGTTTAAGGGCGAGTCCTTCTGTTTCTGGATGTGTGCAATTAATTCTTCCCATTTTTTTTACTGTGCCATTAAGTGGTCTCCGTGGTTTAGGCAGCAAGATTCTCTGCAATATTTAGAATTGTCCATGTTCCAGGAAAACCATGAAAACTATTCAGTTCTCTGTAGATACTGAAGACGTAATTTCAAGATCTTCTATGTTTTAAGGTAGGTGATATTAGAATTTACTTCCAGAAAAGTAAGAACATTTAGGTTGCTGGCAATGGGAGATGTGCTAAGTTTGGGCCTTTGTTCTTGCCAGTGGGAAAGTGTTCTCATAATGCTGCTTTTTTTTTCTTTTGCCTTTTTTTTTTTTAAATCTGTTTGTTAACCCCCTTTTTGCCACTATTCACTCGGACAAAAGGCAAACAAAGTTTTATAGCTGCGGCCCTAGATTCT
>Ga0181612_130111_pt1 | contig 15601 bp, 8 predicted proteins | sample HoacroProtozoa21_FD_119630 | JGI IMG/M metagenome (GOLD analysis project Ga0181612, IMG submission 119630) | Hoatzin crop microbial communities from Cojedes, Venezuel. Combined Assembly of Gp0051906, Gp0051904, Gp0051908 | reverse complement strand
CTCAGGAGCTTTAGAAGAGTGTAATATGCCACTGTGCTTCAGTGAAATTGTGAAGTCTTCCTTTCATTTCCATGGCAGATACTGCTGGTGTCTCACCAAAGGTTGTCTCAGCAGCAGGCAGACAGTGGGAGCGTATTGACCTCTGGAATGGTGGCCAGCTCTGGGTGATGTTAAAATGGTGACAGGTTTCACTGGAAATCCTTTCTGGCTCATTGATAATTTGAGACGAGTGACATTTGCTCACCCTCCGAATGCCCAAGTCAGCTGAGACAGCAGTTTGTGGAGGACTTTGCAGTTTTCTTGGTCAGGCTTGCATGCTGCAAACAGCTACAGAGGACCTCAGTCATCTATTGGTAACCAGGGATAGAAGGGTTTTAAAGAAGTTTTTGTTCCTCTGCAAGCAGTTGTCAACCATGGAAGTACTTTTTTCTTCCCAGGGCTCATTTGGAGATTCATTCCCAGTGGATGCATCTGACCTCTCAGAGATGTGGCCTGCTGCCAGGGGCATGCACTTGGCTTCTGCCATCTGGGCAGCAGCCGCCACTCTGCGCCGCGTTGGTAACAGCTCTCCGGTGGAGACAGCAAGTCTGGGAGCATTCTTGCTTAGAATGGCATAGCTGGGCCATGATTCCTCATATAGACGCAGCTCCTCACTGAGGCCCCATTCTTGCAAATATTTATGCCCATAAGTAATTTCAAGAGCATTAGTAATAAGATGAGTGGGATGGCTCCCGGATTCACAGCAATCACTGAGGAAAGCCTTTTGCAAGAGGGGTTTACATACATGCTCAAATGTCTTTTGCAGTAAGGATGGACTTAAGAATGTGCTTAAGTGCTTTTTCGAAGTGAAGGATGAGGATTTCTCCACTGTCTGGGTTCCATTTTATTTGCTGTCTATTGACACATTTTTTGTGAGGGTTGCCCAAAATTTTGTGTAAAATTAATGGTTAAATGATTTGATTTCTGATTATATTTTCAGTTCTTCCTCCCTCTAAATATAATAAAAGCCATTACAGACGTTATTCTCTTTTGCGTTTGTTGCGTATAAAAATAAGTTCCAGTGCTGAGACTTGAAAGATCAGCTTTTCCCTAAACCACATTTTGTCTGACTTATAAAAATTTTACGAGTTATAAAACCCCCAAAACAATAAGTTTCTGATGGAAATGATGACTAGCGAAAAAACTAACAGGTGTTGATATAATACTCCTAAAAGCAGCGGACGTAGAAATGTAGCTCAGCTAAAAATACGCATGTTTTTATTTCTTCATATTACTTGTTTAATACCTTCTCTCTTCAGGCTGAAGAGCAGCAAGAGATCATAGGAATCCCGGGTGAGTTTTTGTCTCAGCTTGTGAAGTCTTAGCAGGCAATGTGTTTGCACTGAGGAGCGAGCAGCTTCCTAGAGAGCTAGCACCACCTCCTCGGCTGGTGTAAACTGGCATAGCCCTAAAGTCGAGGGAGCTGATTTAATAATAGTTAAACACAATAAGACACATCTCTGTTTTGAATTGTGTAATTCAGTGCAGCCTAATGTGAGTTTATTGATGTGGTGGTCTTTACAAGTATTGTCAGGCTATAGGAAAAAAAGGGTAAAACCCCTCAGTTAACCTGTTTAGGCTGAGTTTGCCCATCCAGTCTTTGATCCCCATATGTTAATGAAGCCTGTGTTTAAAGCATAGGCACATGGTCAACTAACAATCCTAGCCCCAGGCCTAGGCAACACCTCTGTATGCTGATGGCCGCCCCTTTACTGAACTCGGTACCCACGAGCCCTGCGCATGTGATGGATTTGAAACCCATCCTGAGCAACACCCGTGAAGCTGAAGCGTGTGAGTGAGGTGCCTGAAGTTGGCTGGCATGAGCAACCCTGCTGTGCTCTTTGCCCAGGCTGCCCCTTCCCTGGTGGGGAACACTGAGTGTCATTATCTCTTCTTTCACATGTTTCTCTCCTTGTCTTCACCCTCCTTGCTCGTAAACTGCAGGAAACTGCCCCAGATGAGTTATTTTAAGACATGTGCTTGTGATATATACGAATATATATATACTTATGTATATAAAAACTTCCTTTTCTTGGCCTGAGCAGTAATAGGAGTTCTGATTCTGCTGCCATCATGCTACAACTGCCGAGGGAAGCGATGCTGTATTAGCCGTGCAGCTTGCCTTTCATAAGGGCTTCTCACCAGCCCTTGTTTTCCAGCCTGCTAACGAGGACCCTGTACATTTGTGTTCCATTCGAGGTGCCGATAAGCACTTCCCCAAAAGGCCAGCCTTGCTGATTGTTGTATGGTCTTCACAGGGAAGAATATAAATACAATAACAAACTACAAATAAATATCATGAGCTGGGAATTGATCATGTCTTTGATTTCTTTCCTGCCTGAATGCATCCAGCTGTGAGGTCCACTTTTTCCCTCCAAGTCCAGACTGTGACTCAGCAGTGCCCCAAGAGATTACTGCTGAACCCAAATCCTCCCTTTGCTGCTTTAACCATTTGTTCCCAAATGTTTGCCGTGGAAATTATTTTACAGAATTGGTGATTGATGATTCAGTGCTATGTAGGGAATCCCCTTGAGCCCCCCATGGATTGACTCATCTCGCTGCTCATCAGCTCCACCTGCTCAGGGCATAACTGTGGTATATACCCACACTCCCTGACATGGCTGAGGATTGCAGCTGGGGTGGCACATGCTGCCTGCTGGCAATATGGAAGTGGGTTTTTTGTTGACCTTGGTTTTGTGTCTCATGACACTGCCTGGTTCCGAGCAGTTGTAAATCAGTGCTAATCTAAGAAGTACCTGAACTGCTTCAACTCTCAGTAAGGTGGCACAGATGGATGATGACCGTAACAAGTGGGTTTTACGTGTGTGCAGGTAACTGAAGTATCCTCACCAATGAAACAGAACAGAAAAGCTCTGTTGTGATTTATTTCTACAATATCCCTGTATTCCTCCTGAGGAAGACAGGGAGAATCAGTTGGTGAACTTGAAGTCAAACTAAAAGGGACGTGGTAGATGGGTGAGAAACCAAAAAGTCAGATGTCACTGCTGCCAGTGGGCACTCTTACAGAGTCTAGTCCTCTCAATGGCTGTGCTGTGAGAAACACTTTTTACCCTGTATCCTTCTCAATGAGACTGATTTATTTGTATTCACATGGTCCTGGGGTGACAGTCCACGGAGTTCCTGTACTGGTCAAGGATGATCTCAAAGTAGTTAGAGGATAACTGTGCTTGGGACTTGTAATGAACACAGTTAATCAGGTCCCTGCAAGAAAATAAAATGATTCAAAGCACAGGAACAGACTCTTTACAACAAGAGCGCCTCTCTCTTTTCTCGGAGCCCCAGAAAAGGGCCATAAGAGTGTCAGAGAGTAATGCATCTGAATTGCAAAGTGACACAGCAAGTGAAGACCGAAAAGAAGCAAACAGTGGAGTGGAAAGACAGTTGTTGAGATGGGATAATGAGAGAGCTTTCTACAAGACTATCTCCCTAATGTGTGCATAGAATTTGCCTTAAATTAAGCTGTGATTGCCTCTTAGTCACAGCACTGGTAGGTGATATTTGGGGACAATTTGGTCAAGTGGAAGGTGGTGATCCCAAAAGAGCAAGATTAGAGGTACTGGAATAATAAGGAAATTTTTTTTTTCTGTCAGTCAGTCTGTGTCCTGCCTATGATTTCTTAGAAAAGGTATCTTCCCTGGACCTTTCGGGGCTCTGAGGAAAATGAGAGGAAAATAGATCAATTGAAATCAGTACATTTTTACTTTTAAAACTAGGGCAGGATACCAGCAGTTGAAATCCAATTTGTCCTTACCAAGATCTCAAGCTGATTGAATAACTAAAGAAGCTAATAGTTTAGAGTGTGAGTGAAGTCTTTTGACATCTTGGTCTTGGTCTAGTACTGAAAGGTAGTTAGGGAAAAACTCCAATCAACTAGGCCAATACTGGGCAGCTTTGAAAATCTCACATGAAGGTCCGTGGGGCAGAGACTCTGTTATGCTCTGACTCGATGCCTTCCCAGCATTGCTGTGACATTGCTTGAATGCATTCAGAGTTGTGCAACGTGTTTTCACATATCTTTGTCAACCTGTCTTTTCAGAAAGCCTCAACGTTAAAGGGTAGAGGAAGAAAGCATTCGGATGTTCAAAGCAGGGACTATATATCCTTCTGTCCTGGTCTTTAACCTCAGTTGAGGCCAGTTAAGTACTGTCATAACCTGGCTAGTGAAATCTAAGAATTTAGTTTCTTTCTTGTAGCACATTTTAATTAGAAAATAAACCAAACCTGGTAACCCAGGGCAATCTCCACATAAGATAAGGCAAGGACTGAAGTAGTAGGTACTGCTGCAGCGTTGGCAGGACTTCGACATCCCCTCCAGCCCATACAGCTCTAGGGAGCTCTGGGGTAATCATGAGGGCTGTGTAAATTTTGAAGATGACTGCAGGACTTTAAAGTAAAAATTTCCCACTCCTACTAAGCTGCAGAAGCTAAATATATCCTTCCTGTTTACTCTCCTTGTGATTTTAGACTAAGCTGCAGTCTATAAAACAAAATGCATCCCTGGCGTCTCAGCTCAACAAGGAGCAGCACAACCCTGGCTTGTAACGCAGCAGCGCCCAACCGTCTGCCTCTGCCAAAGCTGGCAACAAAACAGGCTTCTGGCCAGTTCAGGGGGCAGCTGGCAATATCTGGATCAAATCAGTTCTGTGGTTTAGTTCAAACTTAAGGGATAAGGCATATGCTAAGGTTCTTTCTCTTCCCTTTTTAGGTAAACATTTCCATTTGTAATGAACCACTGATTTTGCAGGCTGTAGACTGCATTCAGAGAGAGAACCTATGGATTGTCTCGGACATGTTTGGTTTTGACACAGGTTTGGTTTTTGACTTCCCAGCTTCTCTGTTCATGACAGAATGACAGCTGGTTTCAAATATCTCATATTTTACATTTCTGGTTTTCTTAATCTGCGATTTTTTTCCTGAATCTTTCTGCTTATAGCTAAAACCTATTGTAGTCCAGTGAGATCCTCTGCATCCCACTCACAATGCAGAATTACACTTAGTAATCATGGATGCTCTCGTTTATTCTCTACCCCAAACAAGCATCTTCTGGGAGGAAAAGGTCACAGGATGATGATTACTTTCTGTAAGTAGATGTGAGGAACGTGAAAAAAACCTCTTAATAGCCAGTCCAAAAATGACCAGAGGCACTATTGTGCAATACAGCATGCACAACCTAGTAAATTCAAGCCTCTCTAACGCAACATAGCTATTCCTTCCCTACCTCTCTTTTTGTCTCAAAGAAAAAGGTCAATTTTTTATTTAAAAAGTACTATCAAAGATTTAATAATTGTACCATTGGCCATAGTTCAAACACTACAGGCAGGAAAGAATGTACAGCTGTCAAGTGTAAACAGAAGTGGGTACAGCTCAGAAGTGCTTCAGACAAATCATTGTATGTCATCGGCTGGTTTTAATTAAGAACAGACCAAATATTGTCTCCCTTCCCCCTCCCTCTTTCTTCTCCCCCCTTTCCTTCCCCCCCTTCAGTAACTTGAACAAAATGATTTGTAGTGTATTGTCTTATTGGTGTCTGTCCTCATGGAAGTAAGAAAATGAATATGGAAATAGCTTGACTCAAAGTTCAAAGCATATTATGACATCCCAAGGAGACCACAAGATTGTAATCTTAAAACTGCAAAAGCAATAGGTTACACTTGCATCCTCTCACTTTGTGCATGGCAAGTCTTGCTTCAGGAGCAGAACCCCATCACGTTGTTTCATGTTCTTATTTAAATCACTGTCTTAGAATCAGATTTCAGGTTGATCACCTCAGTCAAGTGAGTTTTCTTTGTTATGTGCCTTGTGCTAGCACCAGGTCTGGCAAGAGGGAAACCTATTTGCAATATATCCTATTTTCAGAAATGAGACATTAACCAATACTTAGGCTCTTCTGGGTGGACCTGAGCCAGAGGCAATACAAGGGAACTGAGGAAAGGAGATATGATGCACACATTATTTGTTTGTATTTATTTATTTTACATTAGCCTCTCTAGATTGCCTCACTTCTGTGTTTTGCTGTTGCTACTTGTATGGATGTTTTCTCTCTTAGACTTCAAAAAGTAATATTCACCAGTAAATACACTGTAGCTAAGGACCTGACACTGAAGAAATACCCGTAGAGTTATATCCCTCCTAGTCCTGTGGGACAGAACTGCTGCTCTGAAAGTCCCAAACAGCAGTTTATCATGTTGTGTTGTATTTCAGGAAAGCTTCATCCAGTTTGTTTTCAGATGGTGTGGTGGTTGTATTTCTAAAGCAGCAACGGTACGGACTGCACACACATTGCAACTGTTTTGAAGGGTAGCCAGGAGAAGAAAAGATGCTGTCATCGTCCAAAGTGGATCAGGCCTGATCAGCAATGTCCACTTTGACTCAAGGGTGGAAAAATGAAATCTCTACAAAGAAAGTCACTATAATAGATGTTTGGGTTTACTTGCCAGCTCATCCCATTTCTCTTTGCTGTGAAGAATAGCAATAACAGCAATAGTAATAATGTTATTGATGGTACATCGTGAAAGGATTGTAAGAAAGAGGAATGAAAAAAACATTGCATGAACCTCTACTGCAATGAAAATAGTGCGGGCATCTTGTAAGAAGGCACTTCTGCATTTGCAAGATAAATAGATGGTGAGTACTTCTTTAGCCTGCTCTCTATTGCTGGCATTGAAAGTCCACTTTTTCTGGGCACCAGATATTTTCTTTGCTGCTACCCTCAACCAAGACAGAAAGGGTGCTTTTTCATTGGAGAGCGGTTTACAGCTTCCCACATAAAAAGAATTCTTGGTAGACATCATCCTGTGTGCTAATGACCACAGAAAAGAGTAGACGTCATTAGCAAATGCAGTATCGGTTTTTTCCATATTTGCCCATAAAGAAGAAGCAGAAGCAATGAGAAAAACTCAGTTAATTTGTGACCACCAATAGCTCCATACCAGTGCTGATGTGTGAAAACTGCAGACAGGCTTACCCTGCGTAAGACTTCTGAAACCTCTTCTGATTTGCTAGTTAAAGAAAGCCTTTTCATCTCTAATAATAAGGAAATATTCTTAGACGTTAAATCACCTGGAAGGCAATACGTCTGCCACAGGACAGTTGAAGTTGTTTAGGTTGTTTTAAATGCTGAATTGTAACTAAAAACCTGTGACCTAAAGCATAGAGAATTGTTCTTGGTTTCTTAAGAGCACTGGGGCGCAAACTTACCTTGCGACCAATGGTGACGTGTTTTCTAGATATTAGAAGAAGGTCAAGGTATAGGTACTTTTACTATGTTGGACACGTGCTACAGCTGTGTAGCTACCAGAAGGCTACATGTCTCCTGATCTAGGCCTTTCAGCAGTTAGGCTAGAGGGCAGTTTGTTTGGGTATTTTTGCTCTGGTCCCTCACTTAAGTACTCTCAATTAATGCTAAATATAGTGCATGAATCTCTGCACAGGGGCTAAAACAGTCTCATATTTCATTTTCCTTTGCGGCACGTCTTCCCCTCCAAAAGAGGATAAAAATCACAAACTACTAGCTGGGAAGAAAAAACCTTGAAAATCTTACTAAGGATAGGTGGAGAGACAGCAGATCGGTCTTGACTCTGACTCTACAAACAGTCTAACTTGTACCAGTTCCGAGAAAGAAAGAAGTAAGAAGAAATGCAAATAATCATAGAAACGTGAGATTAATTAAGAAGACATATGGAGATCTTCATGAAATATGGCCTCTAAATTTACTGGGAAACATGTTTCCTATTTGCTTCACACATTCAAATGTCTGTTTTGTATGCAGCAGAAGCAGATTTTCTTGATATTCTGTGTGGCGTTAGTGTAATATGTATATGAATTTATCAAGCATAACTCCACAGTGCATGTGTGTATATATTTTGTACATTAATTATTATAGTTATATATAATATGCATGTATTATATTGTGTTTATTGCACAGTGCTTGTATCAGGTTTGGTAAGCAAGCCAATATTTCTACCAAGTAACAGAGAGAGAGGCCCCCCAGATGGATCAGAAGGATTGTCTGAAAAAAAGCCATACTTTTTTACAAGGCTCAGAAGCCCAGTAAAACTTCTCTACATCCTCATGCAGCCTCCCAACAGAAAATAAAAATCCTTTATTAAATAATGTGACCCTTTAGGGAGACATATATGACATCATCTGAACAAATGTATTTGATGAATAATGCATCATGATGCACCATTCTGCAAGTATGATTGTGGAGCTCAGTGTGTGGGAGGCCCCCAGAACAGACAAGTTTTCTACCTTAATTTTATTCTTGAAGTTCAAACAGATCTCAGTCTTTCTGAGAAAAAAAGAGGGATGTTTCCTTCTGAAATCCACAAAGCCCTCTATGCAAGAAGAGTTACTCTTAAAGATCTGCAGAAGTATTATGTTACTTTCAAAGCTCCTTTTCACTTATTTTTTTAAGAATCTATTCCATCCCAAACCAATTGAGACAAAACAATGCCTGTATCGGGGGAAAATCAAGTAAAAGAACGAGTTAGTTTCATGATTCATCAAATTCCTTAACTTTTTTTTTAAACTCTGCTGCTTATTCTGTGAAAGTAGCATGCAGTAGTTATCACGTTCTGTAATCATACCAACTTCAGCACAGTTTAAGCAAAAATACACCTTCTGTTACTGCACAGGAAAAAGCAATGGGAAAAAGTCTGTATCTACACATTGTCTCTTGTGCACACGCAGGAAGCTCTGGGATGATCCTAGCACAGAATAGAAAATTTTTGAGAGGTGGCTCCCAATGGTGTTAGTTGATCGATTTTTCTCTTTCTGCTGTTGCTAGGCCATCTTTGTGAAAATCACGGGATGACGAGTTGCAAAGAATAAGATCAGACTTTAACACAGAGTTCAAAAAAGAGAAGTCCAACAAATGGAATATGCCAGAAAATCTCTTCCTTTTCGTTTGTCTAAAGAAAAGAAAGATCAGGGAAATTCCCGAAGGCAATCAACATTTCATGTTTTGTTTGCATTGGCTCGGGTTCATATTTGAAGCTCTATATTTAACAAGCCATCCTGAGAAGGCTAGATAGCCATGGCTAATGGCAATGGAAACAGTTTCCCTTTGTGGTGTCTGCTGTCACAGTAAGCCCAGAGCTTTGATGTCTGCCTGACACCATTCAGAAGCATTACGTTAATTAGGAATATAAAACTGAGAACTCTTATCATCGTAATTGAAAGCTCCTACTGATGCCTGGTCGATGTTCCCACCCCCTCCAGTTTCGTCAGGCACCACAGCCTGTTTCAGCAGGATGAGCCACAATATTTGTAGGAGCCTTGCTTTTATTGCCATGGGATTGCTGCGTGGAAACAGATGTGAGGAGGAGGCTCTTCCCTCTGAGCTGCCCTAAAATCTGCAGCTCGTGGCCCCTGGGTGCCAAGATAAGCCTTGTGTGTCATTAGTGCTCCAATTAGGTTAACTCTCTCGTTTGTCGTTGCCCCCTGTATCCCTGATCCACACTGAACCATGGCCTTGCCCCAGGGGTGCTCCTGCCCCAGTGCCTGCCTGAGGGCGGGCATCCCCACTTGTCTTTGCTCTGCCTTGCTCGGCCACCCTGGGACTTCAAGAGCTATCGAAGGCTTCCCAGGAACGTTCAGAAGTGAGTGCTGTCCATCCCCTGGACCTCTCTAAGACAGTTTTACAAGACTTTTGGAGTCCCCCTCAGCTTCACTCCGAATGAAAAAGGAAAAACTCCAGCTAGTTTTGCACTAGGCAAGTTCCCAGGTCAGCTAAAACTACAAGCAACGGAGAAAGACTGAATGGTTCTGGGGTTTAATTACAACGCACTAACTATGTCGTACAGAGTACACTACTTGAAACCCAACTACAGTCGGCAGTAACCAACTGACAGCTTTCTCGCAGTGTGTGCAAAATGAGTTGTAATCACCAATCTGATTTTAATAGACAAAGTATCAGTGTTGAAAGGAAATGAAAAAAGACACCCACTGTTTCTTTGGGGAAAACGTCAACAAATAAAACAGGCAGGAACACTTTATACTGAGGGGGGGTTTAATATCTTACAGGCTCTACAAGTGTAATTTAGAAAATCTTTAGTCTTTAGAATAAGTACTTCATAAGCTGATTAAGGACTTCTAGAAATAGAGAAAGTGGGGTAACTTGTGGAAACTTGTGTTGCCACTCCTGTGGCTACTGCAGGTAAGGCGTGTAGAGTATCTTCTGAGTTCTTAGTTTTGGTGGCACAGTTTGGTTTTCAACAATGGGGAAAATATATAAAGTTAAAACTAAAGAAATGCATCATCCTTCCACAAAAAATCAACAAAAAGCACTTTCCAGCCAGAAAAAAAATCTGCTCTGCAGTCATTCTGGTTGGTCTTGCTTCTTAATGTACGTGAGAGTTTCTTGAGTAAGCTACATGAACCATGACGCATTACAGGGAAATTCCCACTGTACACCCTGCCCCCTCACCTTCTTCCCTTTAATGGTGTGAGCCAGGAGATGTGGTCTGGCAAGGGTGTCGAGAAATTGAGGTACCTGTACCACAGCTCCCTGTGAAACATTGCACCAGCATATCCAGCCTGAAATATTTTGCTTTTTGCAAAAAAAAAAAAAGATATTTGAATAGTTACTAAAAATTTTCATTTTTATTCTCTCTAGTTTGAATGATGTGGCTACTGTGAAAGCCTGTTAAGTTTCTGTGAGACTCAAACATCATTATTACAGATATGATAAAAAAATTCATAGGCACTGAAAATTAACAAACCTATCCTACCAGTCACGAGTAAACAGCAGTTATCTGACTTCTCTAAATGAGAGAATAAGCTAATGAAGAAAGGCCGGAATTAGTTACATAGCTATACTTTCAAGGGCTTGGGTCTATTGGAAAGAATTTGGTTAGAAGCTACAGAGTCCTATTCATAAAGAGCTTTGACCTAGTTCCAATGGAATTTCTGCCCAATTTACTATTTCCATGCAATTTGTCCAGTATGTTCTCTCCTCTTGTAAGCAGTTATTTTTACTTGATGCATTGTCCTATTCTTAGTTTCTGTGACTTCAGTTACATTTCTAAACACAGCCAACATCATCGGCCGTCTTACTCAGAAGCCGAGCAAAATCCATGAAAATGGTTGTTTCTGCTTGCAGTAAACACAGTGGGTCAGAGGTGATGCTACTGTAATGCTGGTGAAACCAAAGCAGACACACATGGGTCGAGCTTAGCTCTGAGAAACTCCACAGTGTTGTCAGGCTCACGGCAATATTATGATAGCAAATTATTTTCTTAGTTTTCTGAAATTTTTATTTTCAGTGGGGAAGAACAGATTCAGCAAAGTGAAAAGTGTGCAAAAGGTAGCCATGTATAATGGAGCATGTATGACCAGAATTCATCTTGTGTCATTGTAGCAGCAATGGAAAGATTTCAAACTGGAGTTTGAAAGTCATGTCAAATGCCAGCTCCACCGAAAAATCAGCCTCCGTTGAGGGTAGGTACTGTACGGCCAGGCTGAGGATGTGGGGCTGAATCCAGGGAGGGAATGTGGCACCGCGATGGGCTGCCTGGTGCTTGCCAAGAGCTATGTCCCTAGGACAGGATCCTCAGAGACCAGACCTGGTGAGCATGGGCCGCCTAAGATGGACTGCAAGAAATGCTGTGGTGCTGGCCACAGCTACAGCCATGCTTCCTTTCCCTCAGGACCTGAGATTAGGCTGAAGATCTGAAAACTGTATCAATCCTTTTTCAGAAAGGTAAACAAAGAGAAAACAGTGAAGTTGCCCTTCCCTACTATTATCCACATGAGATGAGTAAATGCAGGTTCACATCCCACCTTTTTGTGACCTGGAGTAGGAACACAAACCTAATTCTCTGTTCTTTTGTGGAAGGATCCTAATCATTTGAGTAAATTGCAGAGCATTTGGGGTTGGGACGGTCACTCCTTCACTCCTGTGGAGACTGTTGAACTCTGCGTACTCCCTGCCCTCGCCAAGATTAAACTTTTTCCAATCCAATACATCCAGTCTAGACTTAAAATTTGAGTCTTGTATCTTGCTGCTTCTCAGTGTCCCAAAGTGTAAAACACCATACTGGGATTGCGAATTGATTCTGTCCGGATTTCAGCCTGGACAATTCAGCTGTCAAGTTAACATGACTAAATGATTCTTCTAGACCACCAGGAAGTAGTAGAGGGTTGTAGGTTAAGGAGCTTTTACAGTTATCTAGTATTTAAATGAACAAGCTACAATGTGTATCACTTAGGTAGTTAGTGTCAGAGAAAGTATTAGCATATGCTTTTACATAGAGGGTATGCAGAGTGCCATGTGCAAGTCATATTTAATGTGCTAATAAATGTACAACATTTCTCATATTCAGAAAGGCAGTTAGATAGAAAGTGTGTGCTTTGTTTCATACCCTTTACCAAATGCTTCTTAAACAACCAGTATTTAATATGCTGTAATTGCATTGTATATTTAAATTTAATGGTTCTTTGGAGCAAATTGGAGTGGCAGTAAGACTCTGGCTCTGGGCTGAAGTGATGCATTAGTCACAGCGAAGCTGGGGAAGACCACTGGTGAGAAAAGCTATGGGAATTGCAAAGCAGCTATGCAATCCTCCCAGCTCTCACCTGTGGGCTCTTCCAACGAAGCAGACAGTCACCTTCCAGAGGTGATGGGTTAACCCCAACCCTGCTGAAGCCAGTGGGTGTTATTTCACTTAATTCACCTGCCTTTGCGTGGGCCTGAGCACTAGGGTCAGCTCTAGGTAAAGGTGAGTGACTTTGACTCTGTTATTTCTTCTTTCAATTTCACATCACTGTTTTGCTTGCTGACATTCTAGTTCAGTCCCAGAAGAAGTGCAGGGGACCCTTCTCACTGCTTGCATTGCTTTAGGGTGAGACCAGATTATTTGCAACAAAGTGCCTATTCACTTTTCAAAAACATATTCAGATTTTTCAACAACCAACACTGATGGTCATTCAAAATAGGGAATCAGAGAGGAACATACAAGCCACAGTGCACAACATCACGTCTAGAATACTATTTAAACTACTTAGATGACTACACGAATGGCCTGGATCTCTCTGACTGCAATACTTGCTGTTTTTTTGATTTGTCACAGAGTTAATCCAGCCAGGAAACAGAAAGGATGCCACATGATGTGGGTAACTAACTGACCACGGCACAGCTGAAAAGATCAGTTCTGCAGCTGAATGCATTAACTGAAATTTCAAAGTGTTACCAAAAAAAGAGAGGAAAAAAAAGGGCAGAACTCAGTCAAACTGAAATTAGCTGTTGAATTTAGAAGAAAATCTGTAAAATTTTTTTCAGTTATTCATTCATCGCTAGTCACAAGTTTTGTCACAACTTCAGTGATAAAAGTGGCACCCTAATCATGATATTAAAACTAGTCACAGGACACAGATGACTCAGCTGCAGTTCAAAGAGCCTCTCATTTCTGTCAGACCAAGGCCAATAGCATTCACACAGTTTTTCTCATGTGAGAAATTATAAGATACATCAAATTGAGTCATTGTAGGAAGTTCTCTGAATATCAACTCAGTGCTCAGCAGCAATCAAACGAAAAATACTGCTGTTAATACACTAGTTGGGAACAAAATAGAAAACATTATTAGGACACATTTTAACTTGAACACTCCTCTTGGCCCCATCTCAGAGCTACGTCAAAGTATGAGTGCAGGAAGGACGTGTGGAGCACACTAAGGAAGAGCATCCACAGAGAGACTAAATAAACTATAATTTGGGAAGATGGAAGTATAAAAGCTATAATCAAAAGGGGATGTGCAGTTACAGCTATAGCAGGAAGAAGTGACTGGAGGAGGAACCTGCCATCACATGAGAGCTGGGGAAGCCTCCAAGTCAGGCACAGGTATGGGATATGCCAGAAGAAGGACTTTTTCCACATGGCAGTTTTCCCACGTGTTTTTTTAAGCTGTAGAAGTTTCTGCCATAAGATATTGTGGAAGCTAAAGTCTACATGGAAAAAAAGGCCATTAGGGACTATGAAACACAACAGAGCGAATACAACCTCCAGCTCAGAACCCTCCTAAATCTCTGATGGCCAGAGCTGGGGAAGAGGGAGGAGATACAAGAAGACGTATCCTTGCATGCCCACTATGTTTCTTGCTTGTTTTCCCTAGGTGTGTACTATTTACCATTGCTAAAAGCAAGGTAGTGAGCTAAAAGGACCTCTGCTCCGACCCACTATTGACTACCTTTCAGTTCTTAGGTAAGGCTTAAGGAGAAAAAGCTTGTGCTTGGAGATGACCTACCACACAAGACGGAGCAGCTTAGTGCTAGGCTCTAGTCATCCAGACAGTTGCACGCAAGTGACTTCACACCTATAAGCAGGCCCATTAAATTCTCTGGGACTACTCAAGTGCATAAAATTAGGCATGTGCAAAAGCACTTCTAGGTGCGCGGACTTTAAAATGCACTCACCATGGCCCCAGCTCAGCAAAGCACTTAAGCAAGTGCTTAAGCACATCCCCCCTCCCCCCGACGAAGACCTTTGGTGTGTTTGGCTGAGCAGGCACAGACTTGCGGCAGAGCTAAACCAGTGATTTACAAACATGTAGAGCACAAACAATAAAATTACGGGATACTTGTTCAAACTTTGATTAAATAAATCAGCAACTGAGAGTACACTGCACAGCTTGTACACTGCAGTTGCAGGTTATGAACTCCACAGACATGAGAAGAGAAGAATCAAAATTCTTCTAATATAGACAATTATTTCTGATCTTTCACCAGGCTTACTAATTGGACAGAAATTACCTTATGTGTGGGCATCAATTTATCATAGTCATGACTGTATGCAGCTATAGTTTTGCTTCTTAAAATCTCTTCCAGAGCAATAGGATTAGGTGAGACTGTCATTAGAGTATTCTGATAAATAACAAGAAAAACCTTAGAAACTCGATGACTGTGGAACGGAGACACTTAAAACAGAATGTAGTGTTTAGCCCCAGGCCTTGGCAACAATTGAAACAAAATGTTTTGAAACAAAGCAAATTGGCATTTTGCTGACTTTTAATGTACTGTCTTTCCAAGCAAGACACCTGGTTCAACTACACAAAACATCTATTCAGAATTACAGTCTGAGCTTTTGTTATGCAAAAGGTAAATGAGGGCAACATGAACTCTGTGAGAGAGTCAGGTTTGGTTTTTTTTTCTTTTTCCCTACGGTAATCTGTCAAGCAGATACTGGTTACTGACAGGAAACCAGGAGTCTTTGGAGGATGTGTTGGTCTCTTTTTTGGGGGGCGGGGGAATACAGTCCAGTGGAAAAAAAGATACCAAGTACAGTAAAATGCTCTAGCTGCATTAACCAGAAGAAATATTCCCATATTCGAATATCAGATTTTATTAAAATACCACATGCGTGTGTGCAGACATGCATGCATGCAGGAGCATACCAGTATGTAAGAAGGGGGATTCACACGCGTAAGAGGCTAGAAAGGTACCCATCACAGCATTGCGCACGTGTTTGCTTAACTCTGACACTCTCAAAGGCATTTCATGAGATCCTCCCCAGATGGTGGCCAAGTCATTTGTGTGTTTCCCTTG
>Ga0181612_160452_pt1 | contig 15602 bp, 8 predicted proteins | sample HoacroProtozoa21_FD_119630 | JGI IMG/M metagenome (GOLD analysis project Ga0181612, IMG submission 119630) | Hoatzin crop microbial communities from Cojedes, Venezuel. Combined Assembly of Gp0051906, Gp0051904, Gp0051908 | reverse complement strand
AGTCCATTATTATCTTTCACATCTCACACAAGCCACAGCATATATGTGTATCTATACATACGACAGAGAATATGTTCTGAAATTATTATATAAAGAGTTTTTTCAGCTGGTCCTCTCCTAGGCGGTCTCCCATCCTGTAGGAACAGTCTTTCTATACAGCTAGGTTAACCTGCATTTGATTAGATTCACGAGTATTTTGTTTTATGGTAACTGTGACACCAGGTGATTCTGTTCTTTCTGTAGCAGTAACACATGCTCTGTGTTAACTACTCAACGGCTTCGAACTTTATATCAAGAAAATGGTTACTTACAACTATAGCTGAGAAGCTGGTACAAATAATTAAAACATACCAGATCAAGCATGTATCTCTTGCCTCCTCTTCCTTTCAATAGTTGGAGTATCATTCTTGGTGTTGTATTTAGTCTGTAATAAAGAAACGTAACCAGGCCTTGACCAGAAATACTTACGAAGTTCTGCTTTTCAGGTCAGTTCATCTTAAATGAGATCCAAGAATGAGGTGCATGATTTTGGCTATTAAATATCTAATATAAAGTATCTAATAATATTTTTAAATTACTCTTTAAGAATTTTGAGATGTCGAGAAATTGTCCTCCAAATTAAACTGCCACGAAAACACAACGGTTCTTTCCTTAGTCTATAGACAGATATTAAGAGATAATTTTATCAGGACTATATCTAAAGTCTTTCATTTTCAGTGTAGGTCTTAGATACACATCATAGATCATAGAGGATGCTTGAGAAAGTCTTTTATTATTAACCATTACAAGCTCTTGAAAGATTATGGGTTTAAAATCCATATAATCATATGCATGAAAGGGTTGCTCAGGAGTAAGAAGTTAACTTGATTCACTGTAATTGCATGAATGTGACGTTTTATTTTATGACAAATGTAAATTAAGATAATTCATTCCCTGCTGAACACACTGAGTCCTCAGTGAAGTAGCTAAACTACCTGGATTAACCTCGTAGTTCCCCCAGGAATGAAGACCACACAAACAAATAATGCAGTCTATAAAAAAATCCTGAAAATTTCCTTTGATGGCTCTTTCATTGGCAGTTGAATTGTTTGGACACTTCTCTTTCTTCGAAAATGCTAAGGAATATGGAAGATAAGAATAAACATCTGTTTCCAATACAATGTTATCTTGCTGTTAAAACGATAAAGATCAGGTCCAGGTTCAGATATATTCAGTGGAGAAGAAAGGAAGAGGAAAAATAAGTGGCCTGTAGTTTGCCAAATGCTACTGTCTGGAGTTCTGCACGCGCCCCTGCTCACGTGAAGCATTGCTAAATCGTTTCATCACTCACCTACTCACATACATTAGCATTGCATCAGCATTCATACTGATGTCTATCACTTAAAAAGAAAAAAAGAAGACCTTGAGAGACCTTGACATTTGAGTAGTACAGTAGGTGGCATCTCCTCCTGCTAACACATCTTTGCTTCTTCTAAGGAAGACAAACAGTTTGAGGCATTCAGATGGATAGCTGAGAAAGGTGAATTGCCCCAGATCACTCTACAGAAGATCACCATCCAGTTGATGAAGCCACAGAAACTAGAAAAACTCACTACAGCATTCAAATTGACAAATTCATTGCAAATATAGACTCATATAGGTATTCTGTTCCAAGAAGTACAAACCGGTCATGTGAAAGACTAAGCACAGCCTAAATTCTGAGTTATCAAACTAAAAACAACCATTTATCCAATGGATATCCATTAAATTCCCATTTCATAATATCCTGCATCTTCAGTAAAACGCGACAACTCAGGAAAGCCAGTGAAAAGTACCCAGCTGGAACTTGGTGGGCTCAAAGCATAAAATACTATGTGAGGATCTATGTTGTGTGCTACACAGGAGACGAAACCTAGGACCTCACAGTCTCCTTCTTGCTTTAAAACCTCTGAACTATAGCAAATGGTTGAAGATTTGCGGATAATTTTTATTTCAGGTGTAAAGAATGAAGGTGAAGATCTGCACTTTGAATTGAGCATGTCCGGAAACAAAGTTCAGAGATGGTGTATCCTTCAGATAATCAGCCACAACCCTTCCTCTTCCCCTTGAAAATGGGTAAATTTGTTTTCAGACTTACCATGTGGCCTGGTTTCAGCTGGGATAGAGTTAATTTTCCTTCTGGTAGCTGGTGTAGGGTTGTGTTTTGGATTTGGGACGAAAATAATGTTGGTAACATACCAATGCTTTTAGTTGTTGCTAGGTAGTCAAGGACTTTTTAGCTTCTCATGCTGCCAGGTGCACGGGAAGTTGGGAGGGGGAACAGCTGGGACAGCTGACCCCAAGTGACCCAAGGGATGTCCCATGCCAGTTGACATCATGCTCAGCCTATAAAGCAGGGGGAAGAAGCAGGAAGGGGGGAACGTTCGGAGTGATGGCGTTTGCCTTCCCAAGCAATCATCACACATGATGGAGCCCTGCTTTCCTGGAGATGGCTGAACACCTGCCTGTGATGGGAAGCAGTGAACTGATTCCTTATGTTGCGTTGCTTGCACGCTTGGCTTTTGCTTTACCTATTAAACTGCCTTTGTCTCAACCCATGAGTTTTTTCACTTTTACCTTTCTGATTCTCTCCCCTATCCCAGTAGGAGGGAGGGAGCAAGTGGCTGGGTGAGGCTGAGCTGCCGACAGGAGTTAGACCACGACACTGTGTCAGATGGGGATCACTGGAGGTTAAAAGTGAGCAAGGCATAGATTTTACCATCCTACAAGAATGAAGAATTAATCGCTTTGGCTGAATGATGGTCTTGGAGACAATTAAGGGAGTTCTGTCACCATCAGACAGTACAAAAACACAGCTTTTACACTCAGTGAAAGAAGGGAACCAATGAGAGGAGACTTCACAAGACAACTGAGGCCAGCAGCCTTTCACTACAAGACTGCCAAATCCTACCCAGTGCAAGATTACACTGAATAAAATATTGATTGAGACTACTGTGGCCTTCTGCCAAGTCTAATAGCCTTTGCTGGGCCCCTGGTGGAAAACACACAAGAACCAGAATCCTCAGAGACATGCCAGAAAGCTACATTCAAGAAGTCTGCCCTGGACTATGTTCTTACCAACCTAGCTGAGACTTACGGGAAGATGTCTGTGAGAAAACAGGTCCGTGTAAAGATTTAGAGTTTGGACTTCCCGAAGTAGTCCTACTACTAGCACTGCTTTCATATATAAAATTACTTTGCATTGAGCTGTTACGTCCCTCTTCATCACTTTTTTTAACTCAAGCTTTAGTTCGACATTGTCTGAGGGCAGAAAACTTTACATTGAGGTGCAACAGCATGTTCTTACAGGCTCTGAAATCTGTGTGGCCCAGTGTTTTAATGGATTCTTGTTTCACCTCTGAGCCTTTGGTCCCTGTCCAGTTTTGGATAAAAGACATAAACGAATGCAAAGACCTTACTTCTAGTCCTTGGCTTTATCTCTGCCACAGAAGCACTACTCAGTTTGCAGCAAAATTATAGCTGCAATTCAACAGTGGCATAGTAGGGGAACTGCCTTGCCAGCACTACAGTGCATGAGCAGTACTGGTTGAGAGATTGCACACTCCCACCTGCACTATACTTAGTTCTAGCCAACACTAATCATTTCCAAGAGACAACTACTAAAGTGCATTTCCTTTCAAAATACTGACTAATGGTGAATATCAATACATCTAACTGAAAGGATATATGACTTGGATACACCTGTCTCACATAATGGAAGGATTTAACTTTAAGGAATTTGTGACCTATCAAATGTTGACTGTAATCAATGATTAATTAATTACAAAAGTGTAGACATTTTTTCCAATTACATTTGTTATCCTTATTGTTGTGCTAAAGCAAAGCACTGGGCTGCCTGGTGTGGGCTTTTTTTTTTTCAATGGGAGCCAAACAAACCATTTATTGTTTTAAGCTGGTTTCTCTTCTAGAGCTGTTTCTCACACATTTTCAGTGCCCCATGACCTCAGGCATCTGTCACAGCAACACCTCTGCTCATAGCAGGGGAGAAGGTGAAGGGCTTCATCAGAAGACGATGCCGAAACTCCCGTTGCATGGGCTGGGGCAGAGTGATCATCCACTCTCAGCTGCAGTGCGATCAAACTGCTGTCCTGGAACCTCCTCCAGCCCCAGAAGGTTCAAGTACAACGTGCTTCTCAGAAGGTGAAGACCTGATGCTGCTGATGGGTCTGTCTCCCACACTGCAGAAAGTGCTGATGAGAAGGCAATCACACAAGCTCAAGAGGCCAGATTTTGCCCTCAGTCATCCCTATGTCAGCTCAGTAACAGCTATTGCATTATACAGGGCAGAAGACCTATTTTTTATTTCTTCATGTGGTATTTTATTCTGTTATTTTCAGTTTTTAAACAAGCATCATTGCTTAACAGAAACACAACTGATATTTGCAAATGGTAATTCTGAGGAAGTAGATACACGGAAAATAATAACGTCTTTCCAAGACATCTGTGTGAAAGACCTGATCTATAGGTCTTGGAGGTCTTCCCAATAGCCAGTGACCACTGGATCAGGCCCAAAGTACCAAAAATAGGATTACAGGCATCCTCAAGCCACTCTGCAAAATGGAAAAATGCAATGCCATCAGAAAAAGAAAGGAACGGGAGAAAATGGGGAAGGGAGGATGTGGGTGCATGTGTTCGTGAAAGGAAAACAGCATATGCAAGAAAAAATGCCTAACAACTTCTACAAGCTTGTTTAGTATATCGAACAAACTTCTGTGTACTCTATGTGTTATTGACTCCTCTGTGATTCATATTGCAAAATTTTATAAAAGATCTCAAAGCATTAATTAAAGTGTTACAAAATTATTTTCATCCAAGCATCTTGGTCCATTAAGTATCATTCTAACTCCTAAGAATTTATTTGGGCCTCTATATTTATTTACCAAAATTTACAGGTGGCAATGGGTGTCCGTCCATCGCCGTCAACATTCTTTGGATCTGATACCGATGCTGCAGAAGCTGAACAACTTGCCCAGTGATCCTAACATGAACTAGTGGGCGTTTTCTTTTCAGAGTAATTATCATGAATTGGTCAGTAAAAGCTTTACAAGATACTGGACTCTGGTCGTGAAATCCTCGTAGAATTAAAGTCAATAGCAAAACTGCCTGTGAATTCCAAAGTATCACCTAGAGCTCACCTGCCCAGGTCATGCCTGCCACACTGCTAAAGCCAGAAGCAGTTGACAAGAGCTGATGTGAGCTTTCTGGGTGGGACAGCTTTGGATGTCTGAGTAAAGGAACCAGTCATTGGAGAGGGTTTTTAATAGTTGATATGAAACGCAGATTTCTCTATTTCTAATGCAATTACCTGAAATAGTTAAATATGAATATGCAAATACCTGTACTCTGAAGGCAATAAAAATGCAAGGATCTCCTTTTCCTGCATTGTTACCCAGCAACAGCTGCAGTCTTAACATGACAATCAGCCTCCTGAAACCAATCAAAACGCAAAAAATTGCACAACTGGGGAAAAGAGTTCTGCAGTATTTACATAGGCAGTGTGACAGCAGTTTGATTGTCTGAAGCAACTTCGTTTGGGCACAATTTTGATGTAGTATTGCTTACAGTGAGCACAACAACCCTATGCAGGAAAGTTCTTGTCACTAACAGACTACTATGCTCAATCACCAATGTAAACAGGCACCTTTATATGCTATCAGCGTTTGGCCACAGGATCTGCTATCTCATATAACAATTGCTTCATTTGTCCTGAAGCTGCTCCTGCCTGCTGCAGAAATCCTTCTTTCTTTCACATATTCAACAGGGTCAACTACCATCTTGTGTTTCGTCTCTCCACACCAGCTCAAACTATTTGCCTTCTCTATTTGTCTAAATAATAAAGGAGCAATCTTTAAATACTATCACGCGCAGAGTTTGCCAGTCTCTTTGGATGTGCACAGCGGAGGCCCAACCAGTAATCAAAACAGGCCAGCAGGCAACAATCTATGCCACTACTGAGAACATGTATAGGTGCTGACATATGTTTCATTTTTGGATCTCTAACTTCCCGTCACAAATATTGAATGTAAGCAAATTGTCATCATTGCTGCAATTCAAAGAAGTGGCCTGGTTAAAGATCAAACCCCACCGACTCACAGTTCCAGCCCACATCCCTTGAGCGCAAACTAGGAGAGGACTTTTACTTACCATATTTAAGGAACCTCTCCTTAAGTCCTAAATTGGTCGATACCCTGGGCACTACCAAAATACAAACATTAAACAGCCAACAGACCCCAATGACTGTAAGCAGCTCCAGTATTTATGTGGAGATTGACTCGGGGGGACCACTGCACCATGCTTACAGTTCTCCTGCTTTCAGACCACAGCTGCTTCCTCGTGAGACAGAAGAGAACCTTCCAATTCTGAATCAAAGAAGTGCTTCGGTTTTCAAAGATTCACCTAATTTCTCAATATATTAGCTAAACAAATAATGAAAGATAGTTATCCTTCTCTCTAAAATTGTCAATTGTGATAGTCCTAGACTTTCACAGCTACCCTGATGCAACTAATTCTGCCAGATGTGTACAGATTTGCACACATTTTTACCAGAATTTGAGTTGTAGTCTCACAGCATTATTTTCCCCTACAAAACTTCCTTAGTTCTCAAAACTGTTCCCTTTCCTAAGAGACTGGCCCAATCTAAAGCTTAAATTAATCATTTAGACCTTTTTCACTTGGCACCTTGATAAACTAGTTGGCAAACAGTTCTACACTGCTCTGACTAGATCATCACCAAAACCTGCAGCAGCTAGCTAGTCTCCACCTGCTCCATGCTTACTGAAAGGCAGGATCCGCCTCATTCAATAGCCAAATCCTCTAGTTTCATTCCCTTGCATTGCTGCTTCTTTTTGTATTTCTCCGGTTTTCTTTTGCAGCTATGCAGTCACAGGAAATAGGACCTCAAAAGGTCACCTGGCCCTTCCCTCTGTCCCAAAGCAAAATCAAATATATTAGATTGTATTACCTCATTACTAGAAGTATTTGTTCTGCTTTTTAAGACAAAATCTTCCTTCTTCCTACCACTTACCTATAAAACTGAGTAATCACATAGCTTTTCCTAGGGTACAAGAATCAAGCAGTGTCACTCATTCCAAGAATGAGTAACAACTGTAGCTTGTAACTACAGAGACTGGCATATTCCTACACTTTCATTTCAAGAATATTTTTAGCAAAATCGTGTATTCAGGAATTTTATAATTAACTAACAGTTCTGCTGAATTCTCAGCTTGCCACAGAGATCCACACCCATACATTATAAAAATCAAAGATGATTACCACATCAATTGTCTGGAATGATGGAAGTACACTGAGTATTCAGTATGCGGTACATTGTACATCAAAAAGATGTCCTGGTTTGCAACAGCTTATCTTCAGCAATCCCCTGCACAGCGCATCACCTACATATCTGCATTTGAGGCAAATGCGAATTGTACCTCACCTACAATCATCATAGTGTATCTCACCTTACCAACAGTGGGCCTGATTCTTGAACACACTGATGTAAAACACGACTGATGAAGGAGAGCTCAGCAGTATGGCATCGATACACAAGATGACTATCAATATCTGTAACTATATACAAACCAATCTCTGCCAGTTTCGGCTTTGTAGTTACTGATATGGAGAACACAAAGAATCATTACGTTGTTTGCTTTTTTAAAACACTGCCCCTAATTGTTTCACTCTGAAATCCACAATGAGAGACAAGGTTTAACCTGTACTTCCCACAAGCTAGCCAAGTAAGCGGCATCACGTTCTCCATCCACAGCTGACCTTGGCTCACGGTAAAATAGCAGTCTTGTCTCTACAGGATGTCTAACATGCACATGTTATTCCTGCTAGTAGCCCAAGTCATGAAAATGAACATCTTGCACAAAGTGCTGTGAAAACACACAAAAAAAGATAGTTCCTGTAGTAAAAGCACACCTGCTTTGTCAGCCATAGCGCCTTAAAATACAGCGTCAAGTGATTCCACATCTCATCATCCCCTATGGCTCCATCTTTATCTCTTCTTGTCATTGCTGAGAACAATCCCATTTTGGCTATGAATGCAAAACAGATGTCACTGCACGTGTGATGCCATAGAAAAAACAGCAAAATCTTAAAGGTGAGTGAAGATTCTATAAACCAGTAAATCATGTCAAACCTAAGAGTATTTTGAAGTTAGAAATGTGCCTGAAGGCCTGCTGTAAGTAGAGCGCTCTGTGAAAGAAGCTCTGTCTCTTTGAAAGGATTGAAAGGACCTCCCAAATATTGCTTTTGAATTTAAATTATATTTTTTTATTTGTAATTAAAACTTGTAGCTCTAGTCTGTGCTCACACCTGACAAAATGTCAGGCCTGCAGTCCTTTCCAAGTTATTCAGGTTCTTGCAGCAATTACCTGGATACTTTCAAAAGAGCCAGTAAGATCACTGGACACACTGAATTTACACTAGTGCTACAAAGAGAAGAGTTTGATCTTTAATGCCCTAGCTGTGTCCCAGGTGGGGATTTTTGTCTCTCTGAAGTGAAATGAACATATCTGTGTCCTATGTACAGCAAAGGAAACAGAATCTTTTTTTTTCCATTTTACTTTTTAATCAGGCAGCTCAGTGTCATCTCTGATTTGTGAAGCCCAGAACACTTAGGGCCTACACCAACTAGCATACAGGTAAGCAGGAGACAGAGAAGCATGATGTTTTGTTATAGAAACACACAAATTACCTGCTTTCATTATTCCACAGTGTCATTAGTCATATTAAAACCAACATATTCCTTAATACAAAACAAAGATTTATTAAAGAATCAAACAATCTGACCTGTCCTACCCCAGGATTGTTTCTAAGTGGTGTTTACTGACGTGCACAGCTCTCTATTTTGTCCCACTCCTCTGGACGTCTTTTTTCACACTTTTCACTTTAATTTCTGTGATTCTATAAAATAACTTAAAATTGGAAGCACCTGCTTGGCCAGCCACGGTATCTGCCTATTGCTGTTGAACTGATTCCTACTGTATCTTTTCTAACTTGCAATCGAAATGTGTTTCTGTGATTAAAAAAAATCCCAAGTGATTTTTCAGAACAGAGAAAAAGGTAGAGGGTTTTTAAAACATATTTTTCAGTGACACTGGCCTTCAGCTTGCATTCTCCTCCCACCCTTCTGACCTGTGCAGATGTTGTGGATTCCCTTTCATCACCTGATCCAACAGAAGAGTCAGCTCTTGGCTCTAGGGATGCTTCTATTCCCACTGACACGTGGAGATGCCAGAAATAAAATTACCTGTACATGGCAATATAGGGTGAAGTCACTATAGCCACAGCAGCATACTCTATCATCACACTCAGAGTTAGAGAACCTGATTTAAACATACTTTTTTTTTTTCCCCCCTCACAGTCTCTCACGTGCTTCCACAATACTTGCACACTATTTTGACTTTATTATGACTTTGTCCTGATTTGAATCCTCTTCAGAAGAGGACTGGACTGGGCCTCCATATATCCTTTCCAAACCAATTTTTTTATAATCCTGTAAATTATATACAGTATGAACTCTGTATCAAAATAAACTTTTTGGATGAGCTGTTAACTACAAGGACTAGCTGTCACAAATATTGTTTTATTTTTGTCATCTAATCAAATAGTTACTTCTACACTTCTTTAATTCTTAGATCAGCATACACAATTTTAACATTTCATTAAGGCATATTAGGTACAAATGTCTTATGTCACTTCATCATAACATGCCATCTGAGGCGCTTAATAATCAGCTTGCTCTCAAAAACGCCTACTTGCAAAACACAGAACAAGAGGGAAACATGAATTATGCTTTATCCAGCCAACTGGATTGCTTATCTTGCTAAGTCTATTAACCTCGTAAAATGTCATGCTCCACACTCTTACCAGGTTTTCAAGAAAAAAACAAAAACTCAGGATCCTCAACTACCTTGCACCTTCCACAGCTATTCCAGCACAAAGTGAGTGATTAAAGCCAGCTCAGGTATATTTGCACACTCTGCACCCACTTGACCATTTTGACAGAGACACATTCTTACTGGCTAATTAACAAATAAGTAGATGACAGAAAAGAGAGAAAAACTCATTGATTGGAACCAGAATGGACTCACACACCTCCACCAGGCAAAGGCTAGTAAAGACTCACCTAATACCTTTACCCCTCTTATTCTTTTTCAGATTACTTCTCAGGTGGTACCATCGAACCGAAATCCCTTCAAGCAGCAGCATCTGTCACATCTAAAACACAGCACCATACTATTTATCACCATCATGGGGAGCCTGTTCTTGTTTTCCCTCCTCACTTTCTTTTCTTTGCTGGCCCATAGTAACGGTTTTGAAAACAAAGCCTCTAAAATTAGTGAGTGGCCTGGGTTAGAAATGCTAGTGGTAACGCTTGCAGATCTGCTATCATGCCACACACTCTGTCAATTTGCAAAATGTCTTTTGTATTAAAAAAGATGTAATGACTGTTACTAAGATCTGAAACAGGGCAAAAAGGGCAAAAGGATCAGGATAACAGTGTATCGCAAAGCAGTGTAAAGCTAATTTATATGCAAAGCTATCTATAATTTGCAAAAGCATTTCACAAGAAAAAAGAAGTTGCACAATGTTACACGAGCAATGAGGTGTATCCAAATCTATTTCCTATATCTCTGCTACGCAGTGACAAGCCAGGAATCTCTACAACTGTAAATGAACCTCAAGTGACTACAGTTCTTTCGCTGAAAGGAATTTTTTGACCATGCAGGCCCAAATGCAGATGCCTAACATTGAGAGAATTCCCTTCCTCTCAAATCTCCTAACCAGAGACACGATGCTTGCAAGCAGTGCCTGCTGAGCGCTTGCAAAAACAAGCCGCTTAGGCAGAATTTTGGGAAGTCCCACCAAACTAAATAAACTTGCAGGAGACGGTACCACATAAGTCTCTCCAATTTCAGCTCCAGAAAAAAACTGACATATGAGGTTAGCTTACTCATTCTTCTTAATTTAAAATGAGATGTGTGGCAAATCAAACAGCAGTGAAGTCATACGAGCTCAACTGGATCATCTGATTTAACCAAAAATATTTTGGATTTAATTGTAGTTTATTTTGTAACATAAGGAAGCACTAAAAAAAAAAAAAAAAACCAACAAAAACCACATTTGTAATAGGAACTTACTCTATTTCATTCTGGAAGGAGAAATATTATGATTTTTTTTTTCATAGTTGTCCTTCTTACAGTTTTTTCTCTAACAAGAACTCAAAAAGTTCTCCAGTTTTAGCAAATATGCAGTTTATTTTGTCTCAAAACTTCATTAGTGAACTTGATCTCTGACTCACACACTTAGGCCCTAATTCTGTAAACAGTTAAGTTTAACCTATCAGCAGCAGATGAACAGACCTACACGAGCTGACAATATTGAATATAGTTCAGTATGAGCACCCAGATGAGTATGTCATATAACAGTCAGGATTTTACATGCTCTGTCTGCAAACAGACACCTTGTTTTCTAAAGCGTAAGATTCCTCCCAGTGTTCCTGACAGATATCTCCAATTATTAATACATAATGTAGCTGGCTCTCAAGATTTGCAGCAACGCATTCACACTTATCTATTGTCTTGTATGATGCATATAAGAGTTTATGTACTTAAAGCAATTGCATGCTCTTCATTTGCATGCAGATTTTTTCAATTATGTGAGTAAAATCTCTGTGCACAGTTCAAGGCAGCAAAAAAGCTTCAAGGAAGATGAAGGAGAAGAGGCAACAGCTGAATACATTTAAAAGCTTATTTTCTGGAAGCAGTTAGGATCTTACCACAAACAATTACGATGGTACCAGCTATATACTGCTTAGTAAAGAGAAATGTTGAATAACACAGATATCCTGTGCCTTTCAATTCGACACTGTTTTGACCATTAGTGTATCAGGTTACCTGTAAACAGGTGCAGTAACCTGCCTCTGGAGAGGACAGTAACATACTGCTCTGCTTATGTCATGGGTGTGAAACCTCTTGGGGAAGATTGTTTTTAAGCTCACCACAACCAAGGTAATGGTTGATCAAGAAACCACTTACAGCAATGACATTCCAAACTCAAATTTAGTATTCAAACCTTTGGGCAAAATGATAAAGCAATCAAGAATTCAATTGATAAAGCATGGGTTAATAATTATATTTTAAATTGAATTGCTTTGAAAGCCATACTGGAAAAGTAAGTTAACAGCTGAAAAAAACTAGAAACTAATACTAAATGCATTCTTACCCTGAAGAAATTCTCAGTGACTTCAGTGGAACAGGATTAGGCCACTAGCTCTATGAATGTAGCCATGCAAATGTATTGTCTTCTTGTACTAATATAGCTGTCTGGCAAATTCTTTTTGCTGTTACCATGGCTCTAACATTTTGATGTTTCAGCAGAAAAACAACAGTTAAGTATATGTGCGAACACTAACTGAGACATTTTAGTCATTTTAGGGTTACAGTTAGCAGTGAGATCAAAATTTCTTCTTTAAAAATGTTAAGCTATGTGAAATCTGCAGTTCTCGTATATGGAAAGTCATTATATGTATCAATGATAAATTTATCAGGAAAGCTACTGATTTTGCTTTCTCAGTTTCCAGTCCTCATTTTTTTTTTTCTCTTTATCCCTCGGCTAGCCAAAATGAGGGACAGGTGGAATCTCCTGGCTTACCTGCATCCTTACATCAAAATATTATAGATGAGTAAAAGGCCTCTGTTTCTCCTACAGCAAAATATTTTAAAGTCCAGCCTACAGCACAACCTTTCCCAGTAACAGCTGTGCCACTCAACAGCTCTTAGGAATGCAGTTTGTCTAGGACTTGTGCTATACTGAATCACAGAATCACAGAGTATCTCAAGTTGGAAGGGACACATAGGGATCAAGTCCAACTCCCTGCTCCTCGCAGGACTACCTAAAACTAAAGAATATGACCACGAGTGTCGTCCAGATGATCCTTCAACTCTATAGACACAATTATGAAGACCTATACAAATACAGTGTTCTCCATAAATGACCCTACTACACAGAAACATTTTGGAACTGTCAGGACAGTTAATGCAATTTGCAGACATTTTGGGGGGAAATACTTGGCAATGCACTGCAGGACTGCAGAACTCTGCCTAAGGAATTTTAAGAGTTTAGGCTCAGCTTTCCCCAATTCCTGTTTTCTTTGTGCCTTCTTCTGAGACCCCCTGGTTCTGCCTTCATTTCCCCATTTTCATGCTTCCAGTTTTCCATACTCCATCCATAACAACATTAGAAACACGTATGGAACAAGTCAGTTAAGTTCTTACGTTTCTTTCATAGGGTGGTACCTGTCTTCCCTGCACATGCAGAGCTTCAACTTTATCAGCAGATTTTTCAAGAAATCAAGAAAATTGAGAAGTAGATGACAGAAGTAGAAAATAAAACTTGCTATGAAGCACAAGTATTCCCCAACTGGTTAAACACATGATATTAAATACTTGACTCACGATATTGAGAGCTTGGAACAATCATGGTGCAAATCTAGCATTGTCAATAGCAGAAGCAAAGCTTTTAAACACAGGAGATTGTCACACCAGTTCCTATAATTGTGTGTTGAGTTTTTATCAGCCTTTCAATGGAAATGCCTCAAAATAAAAAGTATTTCTACTCTCAGAAACCAGTCGTGTACTGGCTCTGGGAACCTGCAAACCCTGATGCTACCAGCGGTCAGCAACTCGGTGTTGACAAATCTCTAGACAACATCGTAAACGTGTAAGAATTGTGACTCTTGCAAAGCATAGGAAAGCAATAAAATGAGTAAGCAAGGTATCCCATTTCCACTTCTCTTAACTTCCAAGTACACAAACACAAGTGAGACTTTTGAGTAGTTGCATGAAGTAATGACGGCTCACAAATTTCTATGCAATTATGAAATCTATGTAAAGCCCACATTTTTAGGAATCCTTTTGCAATGAAGTAATGCAAAGATGGTTTTGGAGACCACAATATTTATAAAGATACAGTTACATTATTAACTGTAATTCTCAAAAAGCTGGTCTATCTTTTCTTTCCTAGTTCCTAAAGTGATTTACCTCGCATCTGGAAACAAAGATACAGGTATTGTTCAGTGGCTTCACATGTATATTCAGTAAATTAAAAACGCCCCTAAAAACAAAAATTAAGATGCTTTCAGGGAGAGTAGTAAGACTGGTGATTCTCAACACAAAAGAGCAATTATAGGAGTCAATCTGAATACAATTTCTGGAAGCCTCAGAACCATAGTCTGATACCTGTTACTGGCAGCACTGCCTTGAATCTGCTTGTTCTGGTCTCTGAGTAAGCTATACATACGACTGCTGAAAAACTCAATTTCAAGTTAACCACATTTTACCAAATTTGGTAAGAAGTGCAGGTATAGGAAAATGGTGTTGCATATCGGGTTTTTTTAAACAGAACAAATACATCACAGTTTTCACAAAATAAAAATTTATTAACCGTAACAAACAACACATAAAATGACAAATAAGAAGTGCAGGGTGCATGAGTCATTAACATATGTGCACTCTTGTCATATGCCCTTATTTTCCACGGGAGTTGGCTGAAATTAACACTGTGGTAATCTGTCCTGACTCTCGGGCAGGTAGGAGGTAAAGAAGGAAGGTATATGGGATGAGACCTGCTCCGCAGAGCTGTCTACGAAGTACAGTGGCTGCTGCAGTGAAATGACTGGTTGTTTTGTTCCACACTGCTCTGCAGTGTCCACATTCACTAAATCAGGATGCTCAGTCTTCAAGGTACACTATTCAAGTGTGCCTTTTCTCCAGTCTGCTGTGTAACAAAGGCCAAACAGAGCTATGGAAGAGATCTACCCTTTTCTTTCTTTTCTTTCTTCTAATCATCATCTGCTCCTTCTCAGCCAAGGTCACTGATAAGCAATAACAAAACAAAAAAAAAAAAGGCACTGTTAGATTGGAAAGGTCATAGACAAAAATCTCCATCCCTTTCCCACATATATTTTTTCTCATAAAATATGAAATGGGTCAGCCTCATGGCGGGCAGTTCAGAAAGTCCGTCAATGATAGCTACTTTAAATCTATCACCTTTCAAAGAGCTGGCATACAGGGTACGGACCACCACATATACCAGCTGTAAAAACACAGCAGTAACTTATATTGAAAAGGCAATGATCTGTTTATAAAGTGAAGAGACCCCAAGAAGGTTCTTCAGAGCAGCTGGAGTTCACCCACATTACCAGCCTTTCTGCAACAAGCACTTCTCCAGAACTGATAAAGCTGAGGCAGTAACATGCTGAAAAAGAAGAAGTAAAACAGGCCTCCCCAATGACTAACTCTTAAAATTTAATGAATACATGCTCAAAAATGCTGACAGTGTCCCAAAGGTAAAAAGGGATGTTCATGCAAAGATCAACCTGGAAATCCACAAATGGAAACAGATAGCTGCTATTGTTTAATTCAGCGAGCACATTCTCTGAACCACCAAAATGTCTCTACTTTCTTCCCCTGAATAAAAAAAAAAAAAAAAAAAAAAAAAAAAAAAAAACGGGTTTTTTATTTTTGTTTCATTCACAAAAAAAAGGGCCGGCT
>Ga0181612_177918_pt1 | contig 15603 bp, 6 predicted proteins | sample HoacroProtozoa21_FD_119630 | JGI IMG/M metagenome (GOLD analysis project Ga0181612, IMG submission 119630) | Hoatzin crop microbial communities from Cojedes, Venezuel. Combined Assembly of Gp0051906, Gp0051904, Gp0051908 | reverse complement strand
TGTGATTCTATGATATTTTAAAAAAAGATCTTCATAATTTTTAATTGCACAATTGGTGAAGTTATTTGACTGTAAGAATAAGTACTTGGCAGAGAAATATTCATTAATAAATCAAAATACTTCAATTGTTGGATAGCATTTCTGCTTCAAACAAATATTCAGGCAACTCAGGCAGGTAAGGTGTAACTTTTTCACTGTTGTCGTTACTCATTGTCTTTAACAATAGAAGTAGCTCTTTTTGTATAAGCTAAAGATTTGGTGAAGTTTTTCCACTTATCCATTTAGCTACATCACCAAGCGACAAAAATGATCAATCTCCCTTGAGGCAGGGAGAATAAGATTATCTACAGACACTGAGGGCTGTAAAAATGCGTGCTGAAGATACATAGAAGAGTGAAACAATATACTAGCACCTTTCAATAATATATGGACAGTTTTTCTCACTAATGGCACAAATTCCTAATTACCACTTCTCTGATTAATATTTAAAGGTCACTATTGTACATTAAAAATAATATATAACATAACCTTTCAACAACATTGAAGTGCTCGGTTTTCTTATTTGGACCTGCAGGGGGTAGTTTTCTTTTGGGCAGAGTCACGTAAGAAAACAGACACTTGAGTAAATTTGTTGAGCTCAAAGTTACTTTACATTCCTATTCTGCATGTACACTCCTGTTCATACTTGTCATACTTGAGCTTCAAAATACAGTGACTTTTTACTCAAGATTATGCCATCAATGAATAAAATTCCTTAATTTATGGAATTTATAAAAACTGTGCTTTGGAATATATCAGTAGAGTATACAGGCATGTCCTCTTGCATGTATCTTGACAGTTCTGATGCACTCTGTCTTCAGAATTGTGTATCATCCAACTATTTGTTCACCGTTCAATTGCATATTAGTCTCACTTTATTTATGCCTATACCATAAAGATAAGTAAACAATCTCCTTTACATACAGCTTTCTGTCCTTGGTTTTAGTATAGCCAGAGCATATCTAGAGCCATACTATGCCATACTTTTGCCGAGATTATACAAATACACCGAATGAAGCAACAGAATCCTACCTCAGGTTTTCACAAGTTCAGTGGAAGACAGCTGGATGGCAGAGTGCGCCCATTGCATAGACTAGCTGACCTGTAGGAGGAAACACTTCAGGGTCTAAGTTTCCAGCTTGTGTCTGTAAATTCCAAGAGAAGATAGTGTCTCTTCACTTGCTTGAATATTTTGTTAGGAGAACATAGATACTTCTGCTAATGTAGAACTGTCTTAGGCATATTTATCATGAATAAACATCATGGAAGAGTTTTGAACATCTCGTATTTAATTTAGTTTTGGGAATACACTGAAGTGAGCTAGCAAGAGGAGACTTGCATAAATCTAAAGAAGAAATTGAAGTAATATTTGAAGCTCACTTAAAACACTGATCTCTGTCCTGTAGACTTTGTTGGGTTCCAGAGCTGATGTGTTAGCTGTTAAGAAAGGAATTGATCTCAGAAAAGCCTCCCATTCTTTTCTTGTGTATTCCCTTCATTCTGTCACCGTTGTTGCTTTTCTCCTATAGTGCATGCTGTTCGTATCACCGATAAATGCGTGGTGCCATGCCAAGACTCCAGTAAGATACATCTATTCCACTCCTAACCATCTCAAAGGAAGGACTTTTTATTATCATAAAAACTCAAAATAAATTAATGAAAATCTCCTGGAGTTCAAATGGCCTGTTCTGCTTTAAATACATTAGGGCCTATGGGAATGTCTTTATATACTTTGCACACACAGCTTAGGAATGTAGTCTCAATGGACAGAAAAATTTTCCTTCTAAAGGAGTTTCTAGTGTCAGCTGAAGAAACTTTTTAATGGAGTTTGAAATCTGACTGTTCTGTGGAACATTCTCAGGGCTGTGACAAGCAGAATTTGTCCTATGCAAAAGAGAAAATGTCAAATTTTCTTCCACGTAGTGTCACATTGATGCCAGTCTTCACAGAACACTCTGGTCCTTTTGGTTGATGTTTCTGTATCTGGAAAGCTGTAGGTTATGGGTTTCAGGACAGGACTTGAGCAGACATGTTTAGAGTTGACCATCCAAGAAGAAAAGGGAAATAAGGATGAACAACAGTGAAAAAGAACACACAAGTGTTTTGTGAAACTAAGTGGTCAAATAGCTGAAGTAATAAAACTGATCGTCTATTGAGCTGGAAGATACACCCTTTCCTCACTCAGTACCAGAAGTTATTAAAAATATAATTCGGATCACCCCTTTCAAAGAGACTTGTTAATGCTGTTTAGCTTCCTTTCAACAGCAAATGCTAAATCCCCAGATGATGCATTCTGTGTTAATTGTGCAATGCCACAGTGGCTCTGGGTTTGATCTGCAGCTCACCAAAGCAGTTATAACTACCAGTAGCCGTTGGAACACAGAATTAGCAATTACCCCCAGCTGTACACTATACAACTGGCAGTGTTGCCTGAGAACTCTGATGGTGGAGAGCTAACAGCGCGGCTGTCTCTTCTTCTTTCCTATCAGTCTTCCAGAGGTATTCCTAATGGAAAATGAGCAGGGTAGCCCTTCTTGCTTTGTTTCTCATGTAAAAGCAGTTTGACATCTAAGGGAGAAAAAAAGTGGGAACAGAAAAAAATACAAAATCACCCCTGTGTAAATCCACCAAGTTCATTGGCTAGGGATCTGCGCTGCATATACCAATCACATGATATTAATACATGCGTTCCTTTGAGCTGTTGAGGTGTCTCCTGGGAAATGCATCCCAGGTGTTTCACGTTCCCTTTTTGTCTAAGATTTAGGTTGGTAAGGTGTCCAATCTGGTCAGAGTCTCCCCACTTACAGAAGTATTACTGTGTTTCGTGTAAGTCAGATCATCATGGAGCATGAAAGAAGATACAGACTAGTTAGGATTGAGAAATCCCACTGAGAGTGATGGAGCAAAATTCTTAAAGGATGCAGGTTAACTGTGAAGAAAACCCACACACATTTCAACTGGAAATTTTGGTGTTTGTTCAACAATAGACTTGTATAATCAAATTTTCAAGGTTAAAACTTAAAAGCAATATTTACAATTCCCCAAGAAAGGAAAATCTCAAATTTTGACCCACTCTAAAATCACATTTGTAAATTTGATGTTTAATAGATCAAGTTCCTTTCAAGCAAACTGAAAACAGAACTTTTACTTCTTAAGCAATGTTCTACCACCACACCCCAAGAACCTCCACTGTCAAAACTAAAAAGACTCCTATCAGCTGTTTCATCCTGATTTGTAATTTCCCTCTCCACAATTTTATATTACAGTTTGTATGGAGTATTATAGAAGAGTGAGGCTCTCTAGTGCAATATACTAAACAAAGAAATGATAGCTGATGTAGTTGTTCCACCGTATAAATGTTTCCAGTAATTTATCTATCAAAAGTAGGAAGCATGTTTAATTATATTGCTGTGCAGCTGCTGGAGAAATATTTTATCCATCAGAAATGACACACACAATGACGGCCTAGTGAAGTTAAATACTATAAAAAAGAAAATAATTCATAGCAGAAAGTTCACTGGTTTTCACTCTCTCTTTTAAAAAGATTGCAGCAAAAAACCCTAAAATCTATGCTATGAAATGATTAATTTTTCAGCGCTATTAATTCAGTTTACTCTGGCATGAATACTGATGCTTTGCAGAGCACATCATACCTAAGACTAGTCATTTCAAGGGTGAAGATGGGAGCTGTTTCATTTATTAGATTTCTCCTGTTTCTTTCAATATATCTTTTGGTAGGAAGGATCATGTAGGCTTTGTTTCAGATCAGGGCTTTTTACTCTCAGTCTTCATTACTGATTAAAATCTAGAGATCAACAGCATACTCATTAAATATACTGTAGAATAATTTGTGCCTGAAAGAGTAAAGTAAAAGGAGAAAAAGAAAAAGCAAGCTTTCCTACTGAAAAGGGACATTAGTCATTTCTCTCTGTCATTTTTTTGGCAGCTGATGTTCTATGTCTTGTAATTCATTACATCTAAACCAGCTGAAGCTGTAAGACTAATGTAGCGGGCCAGGGAAAACAAGCAAAATAGGGTCAGAGAATCTGAACCCATGTTACCAGTTCAGTCAGCTTTGTGTCACATCACTTACTCTTCATTTTAGCATGCTAACTTATTAGTATCACTGCTAGTAAGAAATGCTATCTTCTACGTGCTTTCAGAGACCTTTGCTGAGGAAATATAAGAATTGGAAATTTTGGAAACAAAAGGAGTAAGGTGTTTTCTCGAAGCAAGTATTTCTAGAAAGACTTTGTAATAAGAGGATACAATCGAACGACTATTCACATCCCAGGAAGTGAGAAGAGTAGCAATGAAAAACAAACCAGTAATGTGAAGCAAGAGAAGATAAAGGACAAGAGGCAGTTGCTAGTTTAGACATGTGAGGCAAGATCCTTTATTAAGAAACATGTCAAAGGGCCTGAATTTGGTTCTGCAATAGAAATGCAGGCAAAAATCCCAGACCTGAACAGAAAGAGATGTGTGGGAGAAGAAGACATATCAAGGATTCAAATTTTAAATACAAAGGAAGAAAGGACACATTGCCCACAAGGATACAAGCAGAAAAGAGGAGAGGATGGAATTTGATAATAAAATGGAAAGAAGGTATACTGAGCTGCAAAAGAGAATAGAGGGGAGTCAAAATTTACACTGAGTAGATTAGCCAGAGCAAAGAAAACAATGAAGCTCATGAATAAAAAATACTAGTCGTTGATCTGGTCCTACTGTACACCTTTTGTCATCTTTCAAGCAAAACATCAAAACTGCAGCTGTGTTGCTTTCAAATGCAAAAATGTTACCATTGATTTATTGAATTTGCGCTGGCATGTATTGAAAAAGGTACTGCTCAGCCTGTCTTTAAAGCAGTTTACAGAATAGAAACTGAACATTTTCTATAATAGCAACTAAGGACGGATGTATGCAATAAAATTTTTTATGGAATGATCTCCATTTCACTGGCAGAAAAATAGTACTTAATAAAGATACAGTCATTTCTCCAAAATTACGGAATATTTATCTACAAATCTCAGAATCAAATACAAATATTTCTAGAGCAGTCTTATCATGTATCTCTTTCTGCAATTCATTGATTTTGTTTGGAATGTATTGCCCAGTCTCAAACCTAATACAGAATGAAGGGAAAATTCCCACCTAAAGGTCAAATATCCAAACTAAACAGAAGATTTTTAGAGATAGGAATTAACACCAGACATATTAAAAAAAAAAAAATACTTCTTTTTAGCTGACAAGTACATACTATAAAGAAAACTTGGTCAAATTTAGAGAAAGCTTCAGCAAAGATTTTAAAAAATTGATTAAAATTACCCACAAATTTCTTTTGTACCTGAAGCTATAAACTCACTTATTTGTAAAACCATTAACATGGTTTGGAGGTTTAGGAGTGTTTCTGACTAAATGATTGTGTTTTCTGGGTAATTGTCACTGTATGTTTTTCCAGATTTTTTAAGATATAAAATCCACATACTCCTTTTCATTACTAACCATTAAGATATGAAAATACAGAGCTTCTAACATCCATCTAGTGGCATTAAATTGGAGCAATATGTCAGAAAAACTCTTCTCTTTTAAACAAGATGAAAGAACTAACACAGTATTTTCCAAACAGCTTCCACTTACATTTCTGTTGAAACACCCAGTTCTCTCATGAGATGCATGACTACTCACAGTGACATTAAGTTCAGTACTAGATTCACAGAAATCTGTTCCTAAACTTGAACATTCAAATAAAACTGATCTACATATGTCTAGAGTACAATCTACATAATAATCTATTTCAACCAAAGTTTCCCCTTTTGAAGTAATACGTTAAGACTACTTCTACATAAGGGGTCTGAAACAAGATTCTCTTATTTCACAGGTGTGGAAACTGAATTTGAACCTCTGGAAAATACAGTCTCTATACAGCATGCAATGGGGAATGGCCTAAGCCCATCTAGCCCAATTTACTTTCTTTACCGTTTACTCACATTCTGTCAGACATTCAAACATGCAAACGAAAAAAGAGAATGAGTATGCTTGCTCAGGAGACCAGAATATCCTGTGCATCAATAGAATACAGGGCATTTATGATTTCATCAGTCTCCAAAGATGAGAAGATAACTATTTCTCATTTTAAATGAACACAAAGTAGGGAAAGGGAAGTCTACAGACGTTTCCTTTGTTTCTGTACCCATATTTCAGCTCCTTGATGTTCAACAGAATGTCACATTGTCTAGTTTTTGGTTGTCCAGGGAAAGTCCTGAGGACCCTTCATTGTAATTTATAGGTTTACCTTAAATAACCGTAGCAAGGTAGCTCTAGAAAGGTCCAAGTTTCTGAGCTTTTCAAAAAAGTTGGTTCTCATACACAGAAAAGGAGATATCTTGTAAATTCGTACTATTTAAATTTAGGCAAGTAAGAAAGGAAGCCTTTGAGTTTGGGGAAACACCTTGGCATTTTCTTACAAATACCAAAAGATGACAGGGTTACTAACAATGCAGATACTTCAAGCTTCAGGAGTCCTGCTAGTCTCCATGGTTATTTACAGTGCAAAAGAAAACCATCTGAAGTAGATAATGAAACGTGGTAAAATTTAATAATGAGTAATAAATTTTTGTGGAGGTTTACAGGCATTTAATAAAAGATATAAATCCTTACTAAATTTTAGAGCATGGTTAAAAAGTAAAAATAAAGAAACTGCACTTCTCTGGAAAGCTGTAAGGGATTTATTTATCAAATGATGAAAAAAATACATTTGATTAGGAAAGAATCTTCCAACAGTATAACAGCATCAGAATATGATTTCTTAAAAGCTGGACTAATACAATCATCAAGGTATTACATTCCTAGCTGCATCTTCTCCCTGGAAGTTAAATCTATAAACATACCTGCTAGACATTTCCTTGAACACTTTGTGTCCTACCAGTCTGTCATCTAACTGACATACTTCTTTACCTTTTATTTGGTGCTACAAAAGCCTCCCAGCTTTCTGTCAATATATCTTTGCACACAAGAATAGTGAAGTTAAGAGTTTTCTTATCTGGCGCATTATGAGCAGATACAGCATAGAGACAGCTCTTTTCTTGAACAGAGAAATCAAAACCATTTTGGTTCATCATGGTTCATTTTGGTGTATATCTATATAACGCTGTGTGTGTATACACTAAAACATGTGTTCTTACATAGGTGTATGCACGTATACACATCTTCACGCAAAGGAACAGTGGAGAACTTAATTGAATGATCAAAGTTTCAAACTAATAAATAAAAGATATGAGCATTTGTGAGATGGGGCCTCCAATAACCCATCTGCTGAGACAGGTATAAAGAAACTTGACTGGCCAATTGTCTTAACAATATTATAAGAACTACATCAAAGAACTGAACTGATGGATAAGGTGCTTTGGAATAAAAAGAAACAATTACAAATGTCATATCAGCAAAGCTCTTTCTAACTGTACCCTACAGAGAATGACAAATGTCAGTTCAGATGAAATTTTTGTAAAAATTATTTTGTGGCTTCATTATGGGCTTTGTTCAAAGCCCATTTATAAACAGTGACAGGTTTTCAGCTCAATTAAGGGGTTTCAGAGCACAGAGTATTTTGCTGAAAGAGAAGAGAAACAAAAAACTCCTCCTTTAACTTCTGTCATTGAATATTAGAACTGTGGAACTGTGAGTATCACCTTTGATGTCTCCTAGTATTTTTTTTCAAGGCAGTGGTTTTAATTATCTATAATTTTGACAAAATAATATCATTCAAGCTGACATTTTCCATGCAAGATTACTTTAAATAGTTTTGTCTTGATTTTAGCAAAACAAGTTTAGAGAAAGTGTATTGTACCCTAATATTAAAAGAAATTCTTATCAATGATTATTCTCATCAACTATTAATTGGAAAGGCATAGGAATTGTGTGTTTTCAAAGCAGGCCACTAAAATACAGCAGGGAATGTTCTTATAGGAAGCATGAGCTATCCCTGCCTATAGAAGTCTGCCCAAATTATCATCTTTTAAAAACACAGTCTTCATGTTCTTAGAAAAGCCAGCTTCGGTGTAACTGATAAATTATATATATACTAAGAATGCTTCAAACTGAGGCCACCAGGTATTTTCCTGGCAACATCTATAGACCACGCAAGATCCAGGCCTGCTTATTGACAGTCTAAATAGGAGTCTGCCCTCAGTCTCACTTCTTTCCTCTTCCTTCCTTCCCTAGAATAAACATGGGATTATCACACCACCACAAAAATAGTCTCTGAATTAAGCAGCTGAATGAAAGCCCATAGAACTAAACTGTATTCTTTCCTTAGCTACTGAGTTCGTATGTGCTAATGAACAAGCTATTTAAAATGGACTTTTCATGAATAGCTACTAAATATGGACATGTAATGAATGATCACCTGATTTCTGACCTATGATCCTTACATGCAGACGTACTGAACAGTAACATCTGCAAAAGAAGTCAGCAGGAGCTTTGCTTTAAACTACTGTACAATTAAGCTATTTGTAATGCTAAGTAGTCTGGAAAGCAGGCCATGGGTAGCTCAGTTTGTCAACCAAACCAAATGGTAATTTGACCTTAATGTCCATGTATGACAGCATATGACAGTATGTCACCTCATCTTCCAATGTGATCTCCAAACAAACTTTTTAGAAACAAATGAAGCAGGGATGTTTGCCATAGAAAATCAAGGAAAGACATTGTTGGAAATTCCGGAGCTGGAATAGGTTGATATGACACAAATGGCAGTAGAGAAAAGCAGAAATAATTTCAAAAGTTCACCTACTGAATCCAATCCCATTTTAAGCCTTGGAATCTCTTCAGGAAAAGCAAATTAAAAAAAAAAATGCCCTGGGCATTTTTATAATGTGAAGATGTATTGAATGGTTAAGAATCTAGACTTTAGTTCCTTCCTGAAGTTCACAACTGATATATGACACATAAATGAGCAAGCAAAAAGACAGAAAAAAATGTCCTAACCCAACTGTCTCCTCTCGGATGGGATTTTGTGGTATATCGAAAGAGAACTGACTTTTATTCTTCTACCTGCTCTCCAGAGCGTAACTGCTGGAAGATCTTTGATCTTTATTTAACTGCTGCATATTCACCCATATTTTAACACAGTATAAACGACTGAAGTAAATATTGGAATTTTGTTAACTTTTTTACTTTGTTAACTAATCTTGTTTACTGTTAGAAATTAAACATACAGCAATTCAATATGTCCCTTAAAATGACATTTGCATTCCTTCAGTAATGAAAGTGAAATAAATATGTCTTTTTCCTCTGCAGCAATTCTGTTCTGCTTTTAAATCTAGGCTCAGAGAAAGTTTTGTGCATATCTGTCACTACAAATAGCTTTCCTTCTCTTCAAAAGAAAGACGAGTTTATTTAATTTCGTTTCTCCTGTTGCTTTTACCTTCTCTTGCTGCTATACTCATAATTGCTGTCGTGATACCCAAGATCCTTTTCTTCAGGGAGCTGGGAAATACAGACTACCATTAAATGTTCTTTGCTGACTCAATATTACTAAGTTAACTGTAAAGTTACCCACTACTTTTTGCCTGGCAGCTTTTGGAACTGCAAGACTCTGAGCAGGGTCTTGCTCACCGCTTTGAGCTTCAAGGTTCAAAAATCTCCAGACTCAGCATGAAGTTTGGTTAAAACAAACAATTGCTGCCCTTTCTTGTCAACAAATCTAAGCTATTAATTCTGTTCCAAGGCTTTTGACAGAGCAGAGTAATCTAGACTTAAATCAGCAAGAAAATCCCAGATTACTTGAAGTAGATAAAATGCTGCATTTCACAGGAATGGCTAAGGAACACTCTGGTCAAGAAGGATGACAGCATTTCTGTGATGTGTGCAAACCACTACTTTGTGTCCATACTGTGAATTTGCTTTAAAAATGGACTTATAAAAGGAAAATACATAATTGACAAAGCTGCAAGTCAAAATTAACCAGGTCTTTAGCTCAGAACCCAAAGGAGACCTTAATTAGATATTAATTATCAAATAAATGTGAGTATCTCTGATGTATGTTTGTTTGGACACCTACTATTAGGGGTCCCTATCAGTGTTCTAACCTTACAGCTAAATTCAAGAGCATCCCTTTAGAGTCCTTTATTGGCTTCCAGCTATCTACATATTATATTTGAATTCTTAGCTCTAAATGTGAATATCAACAGAGCCGAGTTCTTTGTAAAAATTTTTTGGCCAGTTTTTGTGGTTGTATTTCTTGTTTTCAAGTATGTTTAAGTTGAATAAGTTTGACCCTACATCTTTAGATGTCTTGCAATCTCAGGTACCCACTGCTGCTCCTAATTATTTTGGCTAATATCAATACCTTTTCATTCTGACACCAGACAAAAAAGCTTGGTTCTTTCTATGTCTATGCTAGATAGTCCTAGGCACAGCAAAGTTTCACCTTGCTTTTAGCTTTTCAACAACACTTCTCTGTCTGACATAAAATCTAGCTTCAGACCTAGAACATTGTCAAATTTCAACACAGTAGATATGAACATAAAAATATAAAATTTCACAATCGCTTTTGTGTAGTCAGCTAAAGCATTTCTGCCTGTTACACTCTGAATTTTGCTTATCCAGGATCCAAAGATGTCAGTAGAATGAAGAACTCAGAAGTTATCCTTCTAGGAAGAGTAAGCAATACATGTAAACTATGCATTTAAATAAAAAACTACTTAGATAACTAAAGGTAGAAATGTACCTCTGTATTTATGGTACATATCTAAATAAATGCCTGATTTTCAGCACTCAAAATTGCTATGTGGGAAAAATATGCTTGTACTACTTACGACCCAATACATGTTTGTGAAGTAAATTGAAAGTTTACAAACATTTAATGCAGTATTTTTTTCCTAAAGGTATCAAGAAATATCCTTCAATTTTCTCAAAAGACATATTTAGGAACAGATTAGACAAGAACTTGCTAGTATTGTGGGTGGGGGTAAAAGACCTTTCAGAGTCTCTAACACACAATTTTTTTGTTTCTGATTTTAAGTAAATATTAGACTGAAACTTTAGCCTTTTTTTCATCTTCAGGACAGTTACGGTATTGTAATGAAGCAATTACCTCAGACAGTGCTTGAACAGAAACCTTCTTATGGTATGTGTAACATCGTGGACAGGCATACCAGATGCCCATGTTAGGCTGGTAACTTGTATTCTATTGCACCGAAAATTAAAAGAAGAAAAAGCGCAGCTGAATAGAGAAAAAAATAGGATAGTTTCTCTTAGACTTAGGTGAGATGTTATGAAGAAACAATCAAGCTAGAACTTATTTGAACTTCTCTGTCTAAATCAATACTGGAATAGTCTGTCTTTGCACTGATAAGACAGGAAGATTCAGCCTTTCTATTGGGCTCAAGGCAGAAGTCACAGGTTGAAGTGTAATCAAAAATTATCTCCTGGCTCTTTTTTTTTTTTTTTTGCCTCCTAGAGATGAAGTTTCAATCGATGGTCTCAGAGCTTCAGATTATCTGTCAGACAGAGAAAAGCTGTCTCAAGCAGTGAGGACTTCTAATCAAATATCGACAGATGAGATGTTCTGGGTGATAAAAATAGATTTAAAATCCGAAGTGACATCTTTTGATTAGAATCGTAACCTAACTGTTAAAGTCATGATGTAAGATAAATGATATAGCCTAAACCTTCCAATCAATTTATTACTTTTCCTAAATATAATGAATACAACTTTCCTACGTAAGCCAAGGTCAAACCCCCACAAATTAACCTAAAGAGCTTCATATTTTCCTCTAGATTGATAAAAAGACATCTGTTCACGATAAAAACAACTTCTACTTGATTTGAAAAAGTTACAAGATTGAAAGAAATAGATAGAGAAAAAGGAAATACTGGTAGAAAAGCTCATACTCTACAACATTTAACTAGTATAACATTCTAACTGAACCCATGGTAATAGCATAGTAATTAACAACTCACTTAAAGAGATTCTTTATGACTAGAAAATATTGATCAGCTTCAAAACTCAGTTAAAACTTTACTTAATGCAGCTGTCCACAGAATTATGTTAGGTAGCAGAGAAGCAATCGCAACTTAAACCAGAAAAAATCTGCCACCAGCTAACCACTGAAAAATTCGACAGAAATGAAAAGAATTCTATCTACTCAGAATTAAATAGCTTTATTATAAATCCAGCTTGAACTGATGGGCACACAGTTCGTGGGTCCTAGCATAAGCCTACTAACAGATGCTATTGGTGGAGCAAAAAAGGGAGCAACATGTCTTCAGATAGACCCCCCCCCTTTATAACTTTGGTATTGAACCAAAAGGGTTTAAAATAGTGTAAAAAAATTACCCTTAACATAGAAATTATTGTCTTGAAGCTGCTTGCTGTAACAGCATTTAAGCCTGTGCATTGTTCTATTTCCTAAAAGCATACACAGGACACTTTAAATGTTAAAAAAAGAGGAAAAGATAAGGCAAAAAAAATCATATACATAATTGTTCTCATATTTGGCTTTGGGTTCCTGAAGACCACTGCTACTATCAAAGAGGAGTTCAGAAAATCTGCTGTAGTGTGGGAATCAAGGAGAGTCCGAGAGGAAAGAAGTCAGGCTATCATTATTGTACAGATGCATCCCATATCTGCACACAGTGTTTCAGCCCAGGAAACATCCTTCCCAGCAGGACGATGACAAGCAGTCATTGTCTAAATGACGTAACATCATCCAAAGTTAACATGAAGTGGCATACCAGAAAAAGAGTGAATGTTGAAGAAAGGAGGTAGTTTATGCCTGGAGTGGAGACACGGTTGACTGTGTGGTGTGGAGAGCCCAAACAGTGTAACAAGTAGAGGATTTATGATAGACAAGCAGTAACGACAACCACTTAGGAGGTGTATGACACAACCTACATCCCACAATATCTTGCTTGCTGTTTGATGTACATCTCAAATACTGGTATTCTGGGAAACTGAGAAACGCATAGACTTTTGTGACTGAGTTTATTAGTATTGCCAGAAGAAAGGAGAGTAACAAAAAGGAATTTCAGGGTCAGGCAAATGGAGGAGGAAACTGTGCTCTGGAATCATGGGACTAAAGTCAATGTAGATCAGTGTCTTCAGGCCATACTTACCTGGCCAATACTAACAATAAAACCCAGCTATGATGCAGTAGAGCTGTTACAAAACATTTTGGTTTTATAGGCTGCATGTATTACAGAACACATGGAAAATAAAGTTGAACTTTCTTTTGGCTTGACGAAGTATTTGCAAAATACTGCAGTCATGTAATCTAATTCACCAGAGAAAATTCAACAGTAGACTAACTTTTCTTTAAGCTGTTAAAATGGTAAGCAAAATACACATCTAGATTTTCATGCAACAATGTGTTAACTCAAACACAGTATCTGTTAATCTAGCATCTGATAGAATAAATTTGACCTTTCAATTCAATAAAAAAAATGTTTTTGGTATAAATATTGTGCAAGCAATCAACAAATTTAACTTTCCAAGCAATTATTAGATAGTTTAAATTGAATGTATATGCTCAATGCATGTGTATAAAAATATATTAAAAATTGAGGTCACAACTATATAAGCAATAATTTAAATGAAAGATTCTTTCATTTATTAAAGTAGAATCAAAAGAATATAATGAAAATCATCAAAGTTAAAATAACAATAATAATAACAACTACAATAAGTCTATTATGGGACACTAGGGCAGTACCAGCATTTAACAATCCCCAGGAGAAATACATTCTCCTCGCCAGCCTCCTTACAACACCCAGATAAAACCTTATCGAGATAAAGAAAGCTTTCTAACACCAGCACAGAAGAAAATTCCCTATATTTTCAGTATCATTCTTCAAGAAGAAATTTTTTTAGGAGTATCAAAATAGTTCTGGAAAGGCAAGACTTGCAATTTAGTGCATATCCAAAATTTAACTAAACAATTTGGCCTGCGATTTCTCCCTTGCAATACTCATGTCGATTTGCCTGTTCACAGTTTTTGTTGTTACAAGACCCTCATGCTCATTATAAGCAAAAAATACCCATGAATTAAATCTCACAGCACCCATATTAAGCAGAAAACAGACATCCAGTTTACAGATAGGGAATTACCTGAGCTCACCAAAGTCAAATCAAGGTCATACGTAGTCAGCTGTAGAACTGACACTGAATTCAAGATTAATCTCAAACTACAATAAAGATCAAGTTAAATTGAGAGGAGACAAATTTTTGTTCGGTCTCCGGATTCATAGTTCTGGGCACTAACTTCTAGCTACAATGTTTTTGAATTAACAATGGCTTGATCTCTTTTTTTTCTTTTTCCCCTTGGATTTTTGATTGCCAACACTGCTCAGTTTGAGAAATAAACAAGTGACTAGAAAGGAATTAAGAGAAAGAGTTAGTAATACAGGGGTTAAACTGCTCTGATTCTTATCAGAGAAATTCTACAGTGTGGTTGCTCTGACAACTACATCCATTGCACAGAGATTTATTTCACTAGATTTCATCTGTGTCACACCCAGATTTATTCTGTGATTATTCCAAAGTGTAAACTATTTTAGATTAAGAGCAAGTGATGCAGAGGCCTGTCACTTGGATCACTTTTTTTCTATCCAGGGTTCAAAGGACCAGCATTACAGAAACAAATATTTTAAACATTTAAACATTTAATATTATATGTTTTCTAAATCTTTTTTCATCCAGTGAAGAAACACACTAATTTTTACACTTCTGTTATGCATGTATGACATCATGTGGGTATGCAAAGGTATTTCTGCAAATCTCTCTTCTGTTTTTTTTCTATGTAGTCTACAGCCAGTAAAGAAATAAAGATCAAGTTATGGCAGAAAAAAGGGGGTAGATTTTTTTTTAAAAATGTACTTAAAACATGCACTGTAAACATCCATTTGCTTTTTCTTGCATGAAACATTTAGCCAGACATACAGTGAAAATTTGCTTTCTAATTTATTTGTTCTGATAAAGATTCTCACTAAGCATCCATAGGTTATATCTCCCCTACAATACCTTTTCAGGAAGTGTAGCACCATGCAAAATCTTGATGAAAGTCATGTGGATAATTTCTACGTTCTTTCAAGCTGTCTTTCTTTTTCAGACCAATTATCCCCAAAGAATTTCATTGATCAGTAGATACCTGCTCTGGCTCTCTGTACAAAGCAATGAACTGTCAAAGAAACTGCATAATTACTACTTCCTGATCTTAGTGCTAATATTTGGTAGATCCAGTTTTGGTGGTTTTCCTTTAATGCATTACATTTACAGCCTAAGGTACACCATTCCTAAAATAAGATATCATATAAGCAGAAATGTGTTTATTTTCACCTGAAAGGTTTTTTTTTTTTGATATACATTCAAATTCCAAAGATGTTTCTACCACTGACATCAATTCACTCAACAGTTTGGATATTATACTTAGAATTTGTTTCTATTAATAGATATTAGCAATCACATTTCTCCAGCATTATTTTGTATTTCTTCCCAAAATATGTATGCTATCTCTTTATTTAGCAGAGCATATTTACTAAGGCTTGTATCCCCAGGTAAGTACTAAC
>Ga0181612_176164_pt1 | contig 15603 bp, 7 predicted proteins | sample HoacroProtozoa21_FD_119630 | JGI IMG/M metagenome (GOLD analysis project Ga0181612, IMG submission 119630) | Hoatzin crop microbial communities from Cojedes, Venezuel. Combined Assembly of Gp0051906, Gp0051904, Gp0051908 | reverse complement strand
GAGGCCCCATCCCTGGAAACATTCAAAGTCAGGCTGGATGGGGCTCTGAGCAACCTGGTCTAGTGGTAGATGTCCGTGCTTATTGCAGGGGGGTTGGGCTAGATGGGCTCTAATGGTCCCTTCCAACCCAAAGCATTCTAGGATTCTATGGTTCTATGAAAGAGGCAGGAAAATGAACTTTTGACAGTCATTCAAAAGAAATGAATTTTTTTTACCATATAGAAAGACTTAAGAGATTCCTAATAAAATATTGTTGGTTTTGCTTGTTTCTGGTTGCAAATTTTTGAAGCCTTTGAAAAGAATTTAAATCCTAAACTCTGTTTAACTCATTTCTGCTATGCACTATAAGACTGCATCACATCTTAGTGCCTACGAAAGCAACTGTCGGGCCTTAGAGGATCTACTGCTGCGAGACTGCTAAATTCAGAGCGACTGGAGTAGCGTTGATGAGGGTTGTCATTGTTTAGAAGGTCTACTTTTTATTCTTTTCCTTGCTGATATATTTGATCTTACACAGTTTACTTGGAGCAGCTTTTAAATTGTCTCTAAAGTGGCTTATGTGAATGGCCAACAAATGACTAAACCCTCATCGCGTGTGAATCCCATATCTTGTGAACTGAGATAAGAGAGAAGAATGGGAATAAGATGGAAAGGAGCTTATCAGAGGAAAATCCCTATTAATGCTAATTGCCACGTGCAAGTCATGGTTCTTACTTCCCCCTCCTGATTCTCAAGACATCTTGGAGCAGTCAGCTACTTTGTGCGGCGCTGTTACAGGTCTCTGCTTACCTGAAAACAGCCGGTTCTACACAACCATCTGGTTGTCAACCTATGTCTCCAGCACAGCCGTCTTAGTGCCAGAAGCACCAGCCGAGTTATTCAAGATTCTGATGCTATGTTCTGAATGCAACAGAGCTGCCAATGTCTTTCTTTGAAGCATATAATATGAGCTTCCTTATATACTTTTAATAAGCCTAAAATGCTTTGTGCTCAAGGACTTGCTATCTGTAAAAGAAAGTCTCATGCCGAATTTGCAGGTATGTTCATTATTTTGACAAACGTATGATTTTGGGCATAGCAGTTTTCTGTTTCTTTACCTTTATGAATATATTCAGGATTTGGGGTACTTATTACATGTAAAGATCTTTTTTTATCTCCAGACAGCATCTTACTGGGTACATAACAGGTTGAAACAATCTCCTCCTCTTTCAAATGCAGATCAGCACTCTTATTATAATCTCAGATAGAAGGTTTTGATGGTTTTAAGGGATTAGTAATGGGATATGGAGATTTTTCGTTGCAGCACGTTGGTTCTTTCCTCTAGCAAATAAGCATGGTCTTTAGTGCACTCTGACAAGTTCATGTTCTGTGGGTGGCCCTGGTATGAAAAACAACCTAAGTTTACACTTTCTTTGGCAGACCCTCTGGGGAGACTAAGGATCGAGTTAGTGAGGGGATGTGAATGCCCTGGTATTTTTGAGTTGTTTCACAGAGTAGTTGAGAGAGACACCAAAACTTACTATTACACGGCATAAAGATGATGTTAGGGCCAGCCTTGAAATCCAGCATTCTCTTTCCCAGGCTGCTGTTCTGACACTTTCTGACAGAATAAAATGCATTTAAACCAACGTTTTGATATGAAATATATTAAGAACAACCACCATCTTCTAGGCAGTAACTTATTTGTATCTAAGAAAGGAGAAGCTTTGTCCAAGAGCTTGGATAATAATATGAGTTCGAGACCCAGTAAGACGTACTTTGAGTGATGTTACTGCTGCCGTGTTTGAATTTAGAGTTGTGCGCTTTTCCAGGTGATGGAGTTTTACTGCCAGTCCTGCGAGACAGCCATGTGCCGGGAGTGTACAGAGGGAGAACATGCAGAGCATCCCACGGTACCACTCAAGGATGTGGTGGAGCAACACAAGGCTTCCCTCCAAGTCCAGTTGGATGCTGTCAACAAAAGGTATGGTGACTCTACTGATTATTTTCCGTTCTACCACTGGCTTGCTGTGTTACCTTGGGTGGATGTTTTAATGTTCTGGTGCCATGGACCTTTACCTAGAAAACAGGGATAGTGAGGCTAGCATAAGGAAAAAAATCCATTGAGTGTGATGCACTGAGGGATTAGAGAAAGCAGCAAAAGACTCCTACCTTTCTTTCACAAAACAAAGGCCATTAGAAATGCAAGTGTCCTCCAAAGAAGGGGCGTAAAATGTTAAGGAGAAAAATACTAGCCAGTCATGAATTTCATGATAAATAGATAATACTGGATGCTTAAAAGACTACGACAAACACTATGGTGGCAGAAAGGCTAAAAAAAAAAAGAAAAAGTGGGGTAGATCTAGTTATATCTTCTCAAGTAGATGCATTTGCATAAAGGACAGAGGATCTAAGGCTGCCTTGTTGGAAATTCCTAAAGTCTAATGGATTTCCACAAGGGAGGGCCCTGGTTTAGGCTTCTTTTATCAGACCAAAACCACTATATTGTTATAAAAGGAATGAACTTACTTTTGGGAAATGACCGAGTTTAAAGACAACCTGCTGATGAGATTGTTTCATCAAAAGATATCAGGGCAAGGGCCAATGTTTAATGACTTTTGAAACAGCAATCTTTGTAATTTAATCCCTCTCTCAGGCTTCCAGAGATCGACTCAGCACTTCATTTTATATCTGAAATCATACACCAGTTAACCAACCAAAAGGCTAGCATTGTAGATGACATTCATTCCACTTTTGATGAACTCCAGAAGACTTTAAATGTGCGAAAGAGCGTGCTGCTTATGGAACTGGAAGTGAATTATGGCCTTAAACACAAAGTAAGATGCATGTTTTGTTTCAATGAAAAGCTATTAATTCAATCAGCCAGTTTTTACAAATGATGCAGGACACCACTTCGGCAAATTGTGTCTGAGATCCACAGCTGAACTTTGTTTTCCTGAAATCAAGTGCTGCAGAGCCTCGCTTGTGGGTGCTCAGCCTTATAAATGGAATCCAGACCCTGCATGGGCAGGTAGCCCTTTGTGCATGGTGTGTGAGGTTCTGAAATGGCCAACACGCTAAGCAGGCATCTGCTTAAAGCCTGCATGCTGATGTGCAGATGGCAATAAGGGAACACCAAGGGAAAGTCTGAAATCCTTGAGCTGCAATTCTGTGACACTCCCCCCCTGCAAATATACAGGCCAAACAATATCTCCTGAAGAACTGAGCAAGGCTTACTGTTTCGCTTTAAAGCACTGTTTTCCTTCCAAATGCCTGGTAGCATATTTCATGTTAGATGTCACTGTTTGGAATGCATAAAGATTGGAGGGGCATCTCATTTTCTCAAGGGAATGCAGAGAGCAGTAGATTCCAGAGCAGTATTCACTCTTTTACTTCCTATCTGGGTGATTGAATCTTGTGATTTTCCCCCTGTATTGCAGACTAAGCTTCAGAGGAAGAAAACAGAAATCTGCTCTTTTACCAAGAGAAGCCGGTAGCCTGGTGGGTAGGGTTTTTGTTGAGGATTAGTAAGTCTAAATGAGGCAAATGAAAGAATTTAGTCCCTGTCTTCCTAGGCATCAGTTGTCCGTTTTATATAAAAGAGGGATCTCTTTCCTTGAAGTAGCCTTTAAAATAAAGTAGCATCAACAACTGGAGTTTCAAAAGTGCCTGATCAAATTGGCATCTTTGGGCATTCTCCGCGATTACCGAGCAGCTTGAGCATCTCGAGATGTCTGAAGCAGAGGAATGCTGCTTTCCTGGATCTGGAGCAGGCATTAGGAAGGTATTGAACTGCTGGGGCTGTGACAATGGAGGAATTCTAACGTGTTTACAAGATATGTACTTTCAGGAACACAGGGATCCCCAAACCCTCAGGGCATAGCATTTAGTGAGCTCCAGAGCCAAGTAGCAGCTGAGGAGCTTAGATCCTAGATTCATCTAAATGTATCCATGATGTCACAAAAACTGACTTTTCTGAGCAAGCAAATAGACTCAGGATGTATACAAATTTCAGGCAAGATGGAATATGATGTTAAATGACCTTGTTGTTGTTTAAAGGGATTTAAAATTGTTTAAAAGCTATTTTGGGCATTAGAAAACCAGATTTTTACAAAGCTGCACATCAGCAGTAAAAGAGGCATCTCCTCTGTTTGTATAAAAAAGAGCAATTGGAACTGGATTTTACTTTTGCATGAAGAGTAGTCCTGCAAAATAATTTAAACCCAAATATTCTATCACGCTGATCATGTACTTTGCAAAAATGAAAGGCTACACTTTACTAAAAGAAAGTTGGCAATTCGGTTTCAGTTGTCCGGTGGACTGAAAGAGGTCTTGTGTAAAATGCTCTAAACACATTTTAAATATTAGTTATGGTAGAATTGAATATTTTCCATCTTTGTAATGAAAGAAAACTACATTTCAGAAAATAACTGTTTTAAAATGTAGCTGCAAGTTGTCTTCCTCCTCAGTTTGTGGTTTCTTATCCCAAGCATATGGGTTTTTGTCATCCTGGGACTTTATTGGCTATGCTATCTGTTTCACTACTTACGTGCTGGAATAAAGACAAGGCAGATTAGAAATGCCTTGTATTGAATCCTGGGAGGTTTAGAGATGCCTAGAAAACCAGATAAATTGAAATTTCAATATAGTCTTGACATTTGTTCATTTTCCTTCACTTGCAAAAGATAATACGTCATTATCACTTTCCCATATCAGTTCCTCATCAGCCTGGATTTTCTCCAGTGGATGAAAAGCAGATAGTTTTGTAAAAATTAATAGAAAAATGCCCTTAGAATGCAGTGTCATTACATGGTTTGTCTCAGCAGGGGAAGAGTGTCTCATAGCAATAAATACACCCAGTCTCTAAGTTTATTTTAAAATCAATTGAAATGTTTCAAAAATATTTACCTTACAGTAATCGTCAACAAAATAACTTCTCTGACCCATAGCAATGCCTGTGTCCTAGTTCTGCTCCATTGGAAAAACATACCACATGTGTGACTGGGCACTTTGGTTTAGTGATTTCATCAGTGACAGTGGGGATAGCTGGAATGTTTGGGCTTTCCTGACTGTCATGAATTTCTCTGCTAGGTTGTTATAATTCAGGGATCCTTTTTCAATTCATTGCAAAACTGTCTTAAGGAAAAAAAAAAAAAGTTAGCCCTGTTCCCAGCCCACACCTAACAATTTTGAGGACAATACGGTTTTAAAGATTTTAGACTGAGGACCAGAACTGAGCCTATAATAAAACCTCTTTCTCAATCTTAAATATAGAGTAGCTACTTGCTGCCCACCAAAATTTTAGGCTACTCAACCCAACTCTTCCCAATATCCACAACCCATTCTTTACATTTTGCTTTCCTGCCTGCTGAAATTGGGCAATCAACTTACCCGCTTCTGCTGGGGTGGCTCTTCCTTTCTTCACTTACTTAGATAATGAATCACACTTTTCCTCAGGATGGATGTATGGATCTTGGGAGTGCCTGCTTATGCGTCTCCATAGAGGAGTAACCCAAGGTTTCCCTTGGGTCTGAAGAAATAGTTTCAAGAAGTTTCTTGCAGCCTCCCTTATTAATGGGCCTGATGACTCCAAAATATCTCTACCACTGTGCACATAGCTCAGTTCCCAGTAACTATCTCATTAACGGTGACTGCTGAGAGTTCAAGGGGGCAGAGTTCAAACTTCCACATTTGTTTTTTGTTACATTTTAAAAAAAAAACAACAAACAAGACAGGTGGGGCAATAATTCAATAATTCTAGTGTGACAGCGGATCTGTGAAGACTTGAAGACCCAAAACAGGGTACATTTTTTTGTGTTGCAGCATGATATTCCAAGAACATGTAGGGAATCAGTGTGGTACTTTTTCTAAAATGAAACTTTAGAATAAACTCTAAAATAAAGGACAATAAATTTGGTTTCTACAAAGGCCTTCAGATATAAAGCATGCTACGTATTTCTAGGATAGTTCTTGTAACATGGTGCTAATCTGGTGTTTGGTAATGCACACAGGTCCTCCAGACACAGCTGGATACCTTACTTGAAGGACAAGAAAGCATTAAAAGTTGCAGCAACTTTACAGCCCAAGCCCTCAACCATGGCACTGAAACCGAAGTTCTGCTGGTGAAGAAGCAGATGAGCGACAAGCTGAATGAACTGGCCGAGCGAGACTTCCCCTTGCAGCCCCGTGAAAATGATCAGTTGGACTTCATAGTGGAAACAGAAGGCCTGAAGAAGTCCATTCACAACCTGGGTACTATTTTAACCACCAATGCTGTTGCCTCTGAAACAGTTGCTACAGGCGAGGGACTGAGGCAGACAGTGATCGGGCAGCCCATGTCTGTTACCATCACAACTAAGGACAAAGATGGGGAGCTCTGTAAATCTGGGAACGCTTACCTCACTGCTGAACTGAGCACGCCCGATGGGAGTGTAGCGGATGGAGAAATACTTGACAACAAAAATGGCACTTACGAATTTTTGTATACTGTTCAGAAAGAAGGGGACTTCACTTTGTCGCTGAGACTTTATGATCAACATATCAAGGGCAGCCCGTTCAAACTTAAAGTGGTCAGATCAGCAGATGTGTCCCCTACCACTGAAGGTGTTAAGCGGCGTGTTAAATCTCCTGGCAGTGGTCACGTGAAGCAGAAAGCTGTGAAAAGACCTGCGAGCATGTACAGCACCGGCAAAAGAAAAGAGAATCCCATTGAAGATGATCTGATCTTCAGAGTAGGTAGGTGACTTGTCTGATACCCATTGACATACTCAGAAATAGTTCATGGAACTGGATGAGAAAATCTAGAAGTTAAATGATTTTAAGGTTAAAGCTGTAAGTAGAGCAACCCGATAATACCTTTATGTTCATATGTAAATTTTAAAAGCACATACTTCAGAAATTCTGTTTGCAGCAAATATTTAATTGGAATTTGGGTTGAGAAATGCATCCATTTGATTTGGGATAAAACATTTTACCACCTCTCCTGTACTTTATTGGGCATCATAAAACAAAAATGTAATAAGATTTATGCTTCAGATTAGAAAAGATTATTTCTTTAAAAAGTTGCATGGCAAGAAGGGAAGTAGGAGGACTCCTTCTCTAAAACTATTGCCCAAAAGATTAATTAATTAACCTGGAACTATACATGCTAAATCCTGTGGTCGTGTACAGTTATTTCATTATGTCAGCGTAGGACAAAATTACAATTTCCTTTATTTGCCTTTTCCCCCCCGATAGCTAAATATGTTTGGTTCTTTATGTAGTGTAATGTTATCTCTAAATCTGTGGCCTTCTAATGCTTGGCAAAAATATAACATCTTGGTGTCATTTACTGTGACTTTCTTTCAGGTCTCTTGATGTACTCTGTTTCTAAGCTATATAATAATAATAAAAATAATAATTCATCATTTTAAAAGTCTGTACCATGGGGTATTGAATTTATATAATGTCTGCTTATATAGTTACAACATACTTTTCACTTTGCATGACTGAAGAAAAAAGCAGGTTAATTCTTAATATGTACAAGTCAGGATTTCAGCAGTATGTGTTACTAAGTTTGACAACCAGCCAGCAAGGTGGCTTTCCCCTTTGTAGGAGAGAACGGATGGTGGTTAATCTTGGAGGGTTTTTCAGTAATTCTATTGAAAATTCATCTGGACACCATTAGTCAGTTGATTAACCCTGTCCATTTGATTTCTCATCTGTCAGTATTTCTGATAGATTCCTTGCTTTGATAGAGAGTACATGCAATAACGTAATGGTTTTATATCAGAAAATGTATTCAGCAAGCGTGTACAATGTAAGCTTTGGATGAAGTTACTCATAAAATGACCAGCCTTTCCCAGATGGCCAGTGCCTTCGCTTGTAAGATAAATGACCCCTTAAATATAACAACTCAAAGCATTTTTTACAGAGGCAATGATATCCACCTTTACTGTTTCTAAGGCTAAATTTTATGGTGACTGCTGAGTCAAAAGTTAAAATGCAATTACATATATACATATAATTACATAATACAATTAGTTAGAGCAATTCATACTGAAGTCAAGCCAGCCCTACTTGGCAGTAACCATGCTTTATTGTCCAAAGCTGGTAGGTGACCTCTGTTAAACCAGTAGCCAGACATAGCCTTGTTGCAAAACCTCTTGCTGTAGTCACCACTGGCAGAGCCCCTGTTAGCAACCCCATGGGCAGAGAAGCCCTCGTACAGGGCAGAGCGATCAGCCTCAGGCTTCCTCTGGAATGGAAGGGGACTCGACTCGTGGCTCTTCCCAAATGCAGTTCCACTGCTAGTACAGTAAGTGTGGCAGAGGGTATGTATAAATGTATCCTAGATCTTTTTTGGGTTCTATTTTGAGACAGGGTTAAACAGAACAGTTAAGTATAATGTCTGAACCCTGTCTAGAAAGAAAAACATCTCCCTTATCTCTCTGGAAGAGTTCTCACGTCATATGCTAGACGGAGCAGGGGCTGGATAGACAGATTCAGGCAGAAAGAGTCTCTTGTAGCTGGTAGGAGCGGGACAGGACAGCCTGCACAGGTACGCTGTGCCTGCGAGTAACAGGAGTTCTGTATACCTTGTGGCTGACACCTTCGCTGAATGCTAAGCCCTTTTGTTCACATATATCAAATGTTAATTTGTCCTGGTGTGGAAGTTGTAGATCTAAATACTTCTTAAAAAAAAAAAGAAAGATGTGCTGGAATTACTTTAAAACTGTTAATACCCTTATTACAAAGATTTTGGTATGGATTAAAGTGATTTCAGCTTGTAATTTGTGCTTCTGTATCCCTTGCTTCTAGTGAGCCGTTTCTATCCTAACTATGAAATAGTGGTATGGGTCTGGTTTGAGTTTTGGTTTTTTGGGTTTTTTTGTTGTTGTTTTTGTTTTATTTTGTTTTGGTTTTTTAACTATTCTCTCCAATGCACCATAAACTCTAGAAGTCTTAAATGTTTTCCAAAAAGTGCAGTGCGCTTTCTTTCTGTTGTGATGCAGTCATGACCATGTGCTTTATTTTGGGGTTCTGCCTCCTCCCCTTCTTCACCACTCTACACCTACCTCCCACTCCCCCCAAAAAAGAACATAAAATCATTAGAACAAGAGCTATGCATGTCTCAGAGCTTTTGCTTGATGAAACCTCTCAGCAGTGTCCACATTTGGGGTATACGGATCACTATCCTATTGAAAAAATGAGCTGAGAGTAATACTTCGTCCTATTACATGTTCAGTTCTCAGCCACTCATTTCACAGAATGACCCTACTTGGAGATGTCCCTCTGGGCTTCTGTGGGCTTATGTGTGCATCATCTGAAAGGTCTCTTGAGCTCTTGCAGCTGTAATGCTCTAGCTTTTTACAGTCTTCCAAAATATGCAAAATTAATGAAGACAGGTAAACTTCTGACATTTTCACAGGGATTGCCTTCACGGATTTAAGAGTTTGTTTAGTTCCAGTGTCAGCTCACTTCAAAAAGCTAAGGTTTGGCTCATTTGTTGGTGAGGTAATGTAGAATAAAGTTTTTCACTGTTTTCCAACACAACTGCGTATCTCTATTTTGAAGCCAGTGTTGAATTCCTCTGATAACCCTGGCCAAATCTGGATTTGTATTTTGAATGAGGCAAGATAAATCTTACATTTGGGCTGCCAGAAGCTCATACAGCTGTGTTGGAGATCCATACTGTAATATTCCTATGGGCATCCAAGTATATGGAGTATGCTGTTGTATATGTGCTGATATATGGGCTTTTATGCACAAGTAAATTGATCAGCTCCTAGCAGGAATTTGTTCTTGTGCTAGTATTAACAGAGATAGCATTAATACAACATGAGTACAGTTAAGTGCTTTCGTTCATGGGGAATTGTGCATTGTTTCTTTTGCCAATTCTGTGTTATACATGGCTTTTAAAATGGCATGTAGTTCAGACATTTTAGGGTCAAGCTATTGACTGCACATTCATACATTTGTATAATTCATTATTTACAAGAACAGAATATTTCTTGATTCCTCTTCTTCTCTCTGAATAATTTAGATCCTCAACCTTTTTTTTAATTCTTTTGAAACAGGTGTGATCTCTGAGTGTATCCGTGCAGTATCTCTGTAGCACGCTCTTCATTTAGACAAATGAAAACAAGAATGTGCTTATGATACCCAGAAATTAATTGTTGCACAGTGGTCTTTGCTACCTCTCCAAGTAGTATGAAGCACTAAAGGGAGAGGGAAGGCTCTTTTCCATTACCCTGCTTTTGTGCCTTAGACCCATGCTGAGCAGAGGTAAATGGGGGTGGGGGATGTTCACAGCGTCAGCTACTTTCACCCTCCCTGGCAAACCTCTCCCATGTCCTGCACAGGACTGTGGAGAGCCATGGGTGGCATCAGCTAGCTACTCTGCCAAGGACCCCATCTTGTGCTCTAGATCTGCCGTGCTGTGCGATATGCCTTGGTATTTTTTCTCTTCTGGAACTTGTTATGACTGGGTTCTTTGACATCATTTAGCAGTAGTGGTACTATTTCCCACTTCAGCTGCTTTTCTCATCATTTATTTGTACTTCGGATTGGCATCCAATACAACCAGATGGAGAGTTGGCTCTCTGCTAGAAAGTTCAATTTTCCTTTTCCTCAGACTGTGTTTAGTTGTCTGTTCGGTCATGTAACTGAGCATCTGAGTTTAGCTGGTACATTTAATGTGTGTAATTCACTCTTTTTTTTTTTTAAATGAAGAGCCTTTAACAGTCCCTTCTGTCAGCCTCCTTACTGGGTGAGGATATCATCTCCTGGTCTGTTATCAATGCTGAAAGCAAATAGGAGCCTTATGGTGAATTTACTCCACATAAAAACTCATTAACAAGGCCAGTGTAATAATAGCTTTAGTGCAGTTTAAAAGCAGGCTTAGGGGGAGCAAAGGGATTCTTGATCGGGTGTTTCTCTGAAGGCCTCTGCCTAAAACTCTGTATTGGATTGTTCTGTCTGAAAAGAACAGGGCTGCCTATAGAGATAGATTTTTGAGCTTTTACAAAAATACAAGTGGATTTTATGGGTACACATCTCCTTGAAAAAATGTGTGTTTTTCCAACTGCAGTTAGCCCCCTTGTATGGATGGTCCAGAGGAACCTTTCCGTGGGGCAAGCAGCATCTGCTTCCCTCCCATTCCCCCATCCCTTCTCTGCCTTTCCAGCAAGGTCCTGTCCTGGCCAAATTACAGCCTGGCTAAGGGCATCGGAGAAGGAAGGGATGTGCCTGTGTAGCTGTTCCATGCAGTGCTGAAGCATGACACACAACATGCAGAGCCCCCACCGACACACTCGAATCAGTTGTTCTTCGTTCTCTATTTCAGAACTCTGGAACAAACCCGTTAATAAGAATTATGAAATAGCGAGATGTTTTCTATACAGAATTTATGTTTCTGTACAAATAGGAATGCCTAGTAATGGAGAAATAGAATTTAATTTTCGATTTTATTAGCTCAAATCCCTCTGAGGCTTATTGTGAACGCTTTATGGGCTTGCGATATCCAGTGTGGAATTTGGCCAGGCCTACATCGCCCAGTTTTGCAGTCATACCTGTACTGGACAGGGGCTGAAGAACTCTGACATCACATTGCTGGCAAAATCCCCAGCATGGGGCTGATGTCCCAACTAGAGACCTGGTGTTGGTTGGACTCGTGTCATTCGGGGGTTTGCTGCTGTGCCGGCGCAGAACTGCTTCCGAGGTGCACCTACCCCTGGGGTTTGCGCATACCTAGCTGTGGTGGCAGGGCTCTGCTGCACAAGCAAGGCTCGAAGGTGGCCTTGGCCAAGCTTTTAGGGACAGATGCTGTGTAAAGCACATTAATACAAATCAGCCCAAACTTCACTACCAACAGTGTGTGGGAGTATCTGCCAAAGTTCCTACTGAATTATTCATTCCTCTTTAAAGGTTACAAACATTGTGTGCCTTCACCCAACAGACTAATTGATGTTAGAACTCAGATTTGCATGGGAACTTGGATTAGAAACACTGACATTTGGTTTACAATAAGCACATAGCTTGTTAACACTCTGATTCGGTGCAGTTTTACTACAGAGCCTTTTGTGTTTCAGCTGTGTCTATTATGAGAGCGGGCATCACATCCTCATAACGTGTAAGGTTTGACTAAGTATCTTTTGGCGCTCTGAGGAAAAAAGAAATGAGGCTAGGCAACGAGAAAACAACTCTGTGATACCTGCCTATGCAGTATGTATGCAGACTTTTCCATGCTGTTTAGTTTTATTCATTTTTTCAGTACTGTGCAGTGAACAGTCCAAGAAGAAGTATTTGAAGTGTTGTAGGCAGGAAAGAAATGCTACTTCCACAGCATGTTATGGCTATTGGCAACCTCTAAAATCTCCCCATTAATCTGTAATCTTTCTGCAGGGTTTTGGCTCTCTGAATCCATTCCCTTCCTGATGGGGGCAGTAACATAGTTTTTCTTTGTTTTTCAGGAAGCCAGTCAATCTAGGTTAGCAAGCAGGGAGATTATTATTTGTATTATTAAAACTTAGAAAGCAAAAAACACTCCTTCTATTACTATGAGCATCAAAAATGTATGTTGTACAACAGGTTTGTCCAGGTGTGCAGCACTTACAGAGCAGATTGTTATTACAGTTACATGATGTAATTTTTAACATCTCCCGTGATGTTCATGGGCTTTTAGATTTTTTTCCCCTTCTTTCTGGCCTCTATTATGCACGAATGAAAGATTAATATTATGAAGCATTTTATGTGTGCTAGATTGTCTTCAGCTGAAAATGGATACTCTTTTGTTGAAAGCATATCTTCAAAGCCAAATTAATTGGTTTGTGCAAGCTACTCTCAGTAACACCAGAAGGAATTAGATAGGGCTAAGGCAAATCTAATTGTTTACTATCTGTATACAAAGATGTTGTAAAAGGAGCTATTCCACAGACCACAGATCTGCTTCATAATAACTCTCTTCAGCCTTCCCCTTTTGAAAACTCTGCTGTCCTCTCCCAATCCCCAGCATCTCGCCTCAGAAGTTGCAGTAAAATGTCTGTCTTTTCCTCCTGTGTGCCCCGCAGTAGCTCAGAACAGGAGGGAGGTGAGGCTGGGCAGAGACGGGCATGAAAGATGCAAGCTTTCGTCTGGAAACCAGGCTGCTTGGGAAACACTGGAATGAAGATCCCACAACCATCCCCTGGTTTCAGCCCTGTGCATTTGAAACGTTGGTGCCTCCCTAGGCTAAAGAGCGACCCATGACTGAGAGAAGGCAAAGCAGGGGGTGCCTTGAAACAGAGGGGTGGTGTCTTGCAGTAAAAGCTTTGCCGAAGGCAAATCTCTCAGGCAGGTACGTTTATAAGGCAGGACTGTCCAGAGGCTGACATACTTTACTATGAGTTTTCCTCTCATCATCTGAACTGCTGCCACTGCCTGTGCTTGGATTCAGATCTTTGCTGCCATAGGGAATTATTCAAATCAGAAAGTTCAAAGTTATCTGTTTTCCTCTTGAACATAAATTAGGAAATAAGCTGTGTTTCACTAACATCAGCTTTCTTCTTCAGAGAAATTTGTGCCACTGCAGAGGGGACTGTATAAAGGCCTGTGTGCAAATTACAACCTATGTGATGGGTTTAATAGCTGCAAAGCACTATGTACAAGGATGTTGCGTGGAGCTGAGTTCATCTGCACACTGTGCTAATAAATTACTGTTTCTTAAACTTGCTGTGAAATGTGACTATGGCTTCCCTGGGTAATTTCTTCTATTTTTCCTTTGATGTATGTTTACAAGGTCCCACTGAAGAACACTCTGAGTAACTCTCTGTATAGGTCTCTCTTATCTTTAAAAATGAAATTCCTTGAGTTTCAAGAACATTTTTCTAAGGGTAAAGAGCATACATTCCGTAAAGTTTGTGCTAGTTGGTTCCAGATGCTCTAGCTTATGCCTCATCCTTTCTAACAAATGTTTTCCCTTTACTCTCAGTAGTAAAAGGAGTGTTTCTCCCTTTTCATCCATTCTCTTTGGCTGAAAGGCAAAAAGGAAACTTATCATTAGCATATGGTGGAAAAAAGTTGCTGCATGCATCCCTCAGGCACTGCTCATTATAAGAATACACAGAAATGGCTCAAGTGTGGGTAGTGTAATTGGTGTGTAACTCCCTATTCCCTGAATATGTACTTTTCTCTTGCAGTACAAAAATTGAGAAGTATTTGCCTTGTTTAGACGATGGAGCATATGGAGTTCAAGAAAACAAGCCTTGAAACATGCTTGCAGCACCAAGTGCAGAGGAATTACATGTTGCTTGTTAGCCAGTGACAGGAAATATGCATCCCACAACCATCACCACAGCAGAAAGAGGGGTTGTTAAGAGCATACACATCCCTAATGAAAGCTAAATACATATGAGAGCTAGTATGTATGTCTTACATTGGGCGTCACAGTCAGAACAGTTTTAATCACTGAGCTCCAGGATATTTCGGACTAAAATAAAATACACATTTTTCAGTTAAAACCATATATTGAAACCAATTAATGTCTGATATGCAGCCAGTGGATGCTTGTAAAAATACTTCACCAGGAGAAATAGTGCTGCATCCAAGTCTTGGAAAGAACAGCTTACAGAGTCTTTTTGTTTCAAAATTCATTCATTCATTATGAATAACCTTGGGGTCCAAGATCATAACTGCAGTCTTGTCTAAAGACCCCTGAGCCTCCTTTACAAAGAAAGCAGGAATTTGGATACTGTTCCTGTGCTCCAGGTGTAATTTGGACCAGACGCTTTAGGAATGACCTTTTAAAGACATCAGTTTGCTGCATGACTCTCCTCAGAATGTCTCAGAACAAACATCTAAGTAATGAGGCATCTAAACTTAATGAACTTGTGTGAAAATTTGACATTTTACAGCTCCTTATTGCCCTAAGCTACTGGGGAAAAGATTTACAGTTCTATGCAAATCATTATTGAATTTGTCCTGGGTAAAAAATGGGACCTCTGTGTGTGTGTACTGTTTTATTAGAACAATCTAAGGTCTTTGCAGAAGCATGCAGTCTCCAGGGGTTGGTCTTCATTGGCCCACGTCCCAGTCGTTCAAAACCAGTCATCTGAGTTTCCCTTCCAGGGGAGTTCTTAAAGCCTGTGACTGAAAACTGTGTATGAGTGAAAAGGAAACTTCCCTCTCTTGAAATGGCCTCATCCGAAGTGATCACTGATATGTTTTAGCTCAACTTTGTGGCTTCCCTGAGGAGATTTAGCTAATTGTACTACATCATCTGTCCAGGTTCTTACCTTAGCCTCTGTCTGTACGTTTCCACAGTACCATCCTTTTCATTGCCTTCTCAGTTGAATAAAAATCCGCAATTTTTAAAAAGTTCCATCACTTATGAAAAAATATTTTCCTTGTTACCTCACGCAAGAGGCAAATTGTGAACACCTCAATTTGTGAAGGCCAAAGAGGTAATTACATTGATGGGGACTTAGACGGCATGCGTGCCAAAGGGTAACAACAATCCCTTCTTGTACTTAGAATTGGGGATCTGTTACTGAGATGATTCTTTGAAGTTGTAGCAGTGATAAGAACTCTTCCAAATGGAAATCTATAGATCAAGGATGTAGTAAATGCATGCGTTGGCATTTAGGTCCTAACTGATTAGTCCTGTCT
>Ga0181612_164236_pt1 | contig 15604 bp, 7 predicted proteins | sample HoacroProtozoa21_FD_119630 | JGI IMG/M metagenome (GOLD analysis project Ga0181612, IMG submission 119630) | Hoatzin crop microbial communities from Cojedes, Venezuel. Combined Assembly of Gp0051906, Gp0051904, Gp0051908 | reverse complement strand
ACAGTGTATACTCATTTGGAAAACATAGGAAAATATTTTGGATTATATATGAAGAGAAGGTATACATTTTGATACCTCGTTTCACTAAATATTTCAGATCTTTTTCTCAAAACCACAGGTGTTTGTATGTATTTGGTTTAATTTAGAAAAATGTGTTTTGTTTATGCCATACCTGTCTTTGTTTCAAGTAATATCAGAAGCTGAAGAGACTGACCAGTTTCTTTGTCCTTTAAAATGTTACATTGCTACTGAAACTTTCCAACAGTGAGCATTTCACTGATCCCCTTTTCTCTGCCATCTGTCTGATCTGGCCTTTTTCCAAATGATACTGCTTTCCCTATGGATATGGTTGTCCTGGTACAAGAGTTTTCAGTCAGGGTAAGGAAAATTCACATTATGTTCAGTTGTTTCTTTGATAGTGCATATAAATATTGGATGGGCATGTACACTTACAGTTTGTATATTCTAAGATGCACATCAAAAAAACTCTGCCAGAAGATCTGACTTGTACTCTGATTTGTTGAAAATCTGACACTCACTGTTAAAAATATTTGTGTTTTCTGTCATTATGTTCTGTGTTTGTTTATTTTGACAATTACTTTATTACAGTATCTGTATAATCTTCAGGAATGGATATATTGAAATCTGGTTGGATGCTTAAAAAAAATGTCAAGTTCCAGACTATATACAGCATTGCAGAAGTGTTAATTCAACATTTTGGAAATAGTTGTCTTATCTTAGAAGTTCAACATGAAATGTCTTAGGAAAGATAGCGTATTTTAGAAGCTGAGCACTTAGCCATGTGCCATTTAATGGACTGTCAAGTTGGGCACAAAATCACTAATCTCTTCTTGACCAATATCTGAAGAAGTTTAGATTTATTTAAATGATATAGTGTGGTCATATATTGCTTTAGGCATTGCATCATATCTAAGGACATCAACAGAGAAATTACATCCCATAGATCTAAGAAAATGCAATGCATCATTAAAAATACATATGAAAAAGAAGTGTATTTTTACGCGCACAAGTGTAATAACTGTTGCAAAGGTGGAGAGGTCTCATTTCCCCTTTTTCCTTTATGCTAGAATCACTTTCATGCTAGTAATTAAATAGTGCATTTTATAGTGAGCAATTGTAATAAAACCCCATCAGATACTGGCAACTTCCTTTAAGAGGAGCATATTACATTATACTCTGAACTATCAGATGATCTCTCAACAGTGATAGAATTTCTTGTCGAACAATTAACACTGTGTATCCCGGAACATCTCTTACACAACCGTGTTTTTGGTTTTTTTTTTTGCTATTTTATGTACTCTCAAATTTAAGGGAGAATGCTTTTTTCTTTAAAAGAGATGAATGTTTTAGGTGATCTGTAGTCCTGGTTTCAAGAAGCAATTTTTATTCATTCCACTGAAAGAGTGAACCTTTGGCTCTCAGGATCTGTCACTGTGTCAGAGTCGCTTCCAGATTCTAGAGGAGGAGCTTGAAACAAGTGTCTTCTCAGGCAGCCAGCTCCAGGGTTAACTGTGAATCCTGTATGTGCTGGGGCAAGACACTGGGAGTTCAGGCAATGGTTTGAGGATACACATGGAGGGTAACTCAGAGGTGTCAGCACTATTCAAGTCTTCCCCAAGCCATAACTTGAAGACTTGCATTTCATTTACACAAAGGCCCTTTTCCAGGCAGTACAAATGTTCTGAACTGGAATGGTGGGAGTGGTGCATGTAAGCCTCTGTTCATCTTTTGACCTGTGATGATACACTGAGAGAATGGTTGGTAAGTGCCAAAAGGAGAGCCAGGAGCTGCTGAAATCAAGACACCTGAGGACAACAATTTCACACCAAAGACAGAAATGATCGATAAAACTCATATGTTAAATAGCTCTCTACTGAGTGTCTACCTTGATAATTTAAAGACGTCTCCTGGGAGAAATAGGAAATATCATTAATTTTCTGTTTTTCAGCCGAAATTCCAGAAGGGATATTTTCCTGCACCAGTGTAAGATCCTATAACAAGAAAGTGCTTCCTCCTCTGTTGGTGGTGAATCTGTTCAAACAAAAAGCAATTACAGTTTATTATCTTTTTCCAATGTTGTTGTGAGTTATTAATACACTACCTGAAAGATTCCCCACTCCCAGGGGCTGGTATTTAATGTAACCTTCTGGAACTGTATGTGGATTCCATTTTATGCAATTACAATATTGGTTTACTATGTTTTCTTTACTAAACAGACACTCAGCACCTAACTTATAGTGCAGGGTGTAGCTTTACAACCAGATGATACTTATTACTCAGGAAAGCTATTCTGAAGAAAACCCCAGACTCTAACTTGCATGAAAATGAACATATTCTCATGTAAATTCCTCAAGAGAAGCTGGCAGAATTAACAACTATGAAAACAGGGATTCTGCTCGCTTCAACAAAGTTTGCCCAAAGGCTGGGAAGCAGCTGAATGACTGGGTAATATTAATATCTTGTTTTACTGTGAGACAGATGTACGCTACCAGATCTTTTTCCTTTGGCAGAAAAACCCACACCAAAAACATAGCATGTTACATATGTTAGATATAAATAGAGTGTGATCAGTTCCAAACTTCAGCTAGCAACTTTGCCATCAGTTCCTGTGAGATGAGAATTAAGCTTTGTATGTAACAAGAGATTCACTGTTATTTAATTACATGAATGTGGTCAGAAAACAGTCTTACTGACCAGAATGTGGAAATAAAATAGGATTGTGATGTTAAGTATATTGTTTTGTTGCAAGCAATGTTTTTTAGATTAGAACTATTGACCCTGCGCCCTGTTCTTGTAGACACGTAGCTTGGTTGCTAAAAATAGGCTTATGCACAGAGTTTATTTTGAAATGTTTTAGGTTTTTCTGGGGAGATTTCGATGGAGATATTTGGAGAGGGGGAAATCTGGTTCACAGTACTTGTAACAAATGCAAAATGTTTACCAATGCTAGTTGCTTTTGCAGACTTTTAGTTTCCAAATAAATCTGAGAAGTGATTAATCTGTAGCATTGGACTTATCTCATTGTTCTTTTGTTTCTGGCAGTGCTTAGACCATCATCATGCCAAATCCCAAGGGGAAGTGGTGGCTGGGGGATAATTACTGCCAGTGATTCCTGTCTTACTGCCTCTGCAAACCTGGGTGAATGCTCGCTCCATGAAGACTCTGTGTGAGGAAGGACCCTTTGCATGTTGGGTGTTCTTGTAGTAGAAGGTATGCTGCATGCGGCTATAATAATAGCCTCAAAACTGTAGTCTGAATGGTCTTGTTTCCCTGTTCTTTTCCTTCCCATGCCAGCATCACTGCTGTTGAAGCTCTGTAGAGCACAGCTGCAGCGTGACCCACAGTGTCTCTGCCTCCTGTGCTCGCTGTTGCCCCTCCGTGGCAGAGCTCAGCACCAGTTAATGAGTCGGAGGTGCCTCCTAAAATCCGACCACACAACTGAGCCCATGCCAAATGCTGTACCTTTCGCATATGAATGGCCCCTGCAAAACCAGCAGGACCACTCAGAGAGGCTAAAGCTCAGCGTATGGGTCAGCATTTTTAGTGTATGTCTTCCCCTTTTGAAAATGGCTATGCTGATTTGTGTTTTGAAATGCGGTGAAAGAGAAGCCCCTCCCACACCCAGAGCCACCCACAAAAATATTCTGAATAGCAAGGGCAGCAGAACGTGTCAGTCATGCTGCCCTTGCACTGCCCAGACATCTGTGAAAATTTCATGCTTCTGTGAACAGATTCTCCAAAGGGCTGAATTTGACTCTAAGTCTTTCAGGGAATACTTCCGTTTCCCTTCCTGTGCCTTTTTGTTGTACGTTTTTAATTGTCCTTGGTGTATATATATGTATAAAAAAAGAAGCACAAATTTAATAAAATGTGTAAACAACAGGAGGGGGCAGGCTTAACTGACAAAAAGCAAGAAAATCAGAGTGGCTGTGAACATGGAAACTCCTAGCGTGTGCAGGAAATGCAGCACATATGGCACATCGCATCACCTGGAGCTAGGCCTCTTTGGTGCACCTTGCCACAGGAGAGCAGGAACAAAGCAGAGATGCAGATTTTAACCCTCAGCTGTCTGGTGTCTGGTAAGGATCAGCTTAAGCCTAGTCTTATGCTTGGCTTCCAGATCACAAATATAAGACGTTAAAAATAGAATCATTACTGAATGATCTGTTCTGTACTTAAATGTGGATAGCAGTGCACTTTTGTTGATTAAAAACTTTGAATATAATTCTTTCTAGTGTTTAAGAAACACATATGAATGTAATTGTTCCTTTTCATATAGAAAAGCTGAATTTTATTGTAACAATGCTTCATTTATGATGCTCTTTGCAAAAGCTGTTTCTGATATTATGCTTTTAAGCGAGTCTCTCAGTGTGCCTTACAATCATTAGTGAATCAGGCTTTAGATAAAGACAGTGTAGCTATGGCAGCATATCATTATACAGGGGAGTAGAGTGAAGCACAAAGATGTAAATATTTACTACATCTTGCACGATGTTGAGGAAAAGATAGCTTAAAGGGGAGGATGATGCTTTTTACTGTTCATAAAGTACTCGTCATAAAAAGGATCTTTGAAAAACTCAAACCATTTCTAACTTCTGCTCAACATTGGCAGGCATTTTTGTCAGGAAAAAATGAAAGCAAATTTTAAGAAAAGTCAGAACATCTGATACGGAGTATTTGGCCACAGTTCTTCTTCAAAGCTGAATTGCTCTGTTCTGAGAGATTAAAATGAAAAGGATTTGTGCCTTTTTTTTTATTTTGGCATGGCATTTTTCATTTATTTGGAAAAAGAAGGAGGATAATAATCTTCAGAATGAGAGAAAATACTTTCAGGTTGTTGCCAATCCACTTTCTTTTTTATACAAGAGATCTTTCTGAAAGCCCCAAATGTGGCTGCTTTTGCCTCCCTTGCAGCTCTAGAGATTTGTTTCACTTGTTCAGCCTGCTCTACCACAGATCTCCTTGATGCATGTGCATCTCTGGTCAGTTTTTCTGTCAATATTTACATGTTTTTCTGTATTTCATGCACTTCTAGAACAAAATGGGTGTTAATTATTATACATCAAGGTCTGAAGAGCGAAACAATTTTTACTTGTTTATTTTACAAGGATATCATCACTATACCAAGTTGATATCACACAGCTATATGATTAACTGGAATCTTATATTTTGAAATACAGAAGTGTAAGATTTTAAACTTATGGGAATAATTATATGTATTTTTAGAAAGTAAATAAGCTATGGGGCGATTTTCAAAACAGACCTAGAAGAGGGAATCAAAAATGTCCAACAAAGTGTATGCATTCAGAAGTTTTAAGAATACTTTTCATACTTAAAATATGACAATTCCTTAGAGCCCTAGAAAAGGAGGAAGCTGTTAAACAGCTTGACTTTGCTTCTGCACTGTATTTTTTCTCAGTTTAATGAAATTTTTCAGATGTTCCTCTACATTGGGGTAGTGTAATCAATTTAATATTTAATCTGTATGCAAAATTAAATACTATTTTATGTCTCATTTAAAAAAAAGCGGTGGGTTAAAAACATAGTGCAGCCTCTACAGTATGAATTGTCAGAAAAACAATATGTATGTTCAGTTGAGACAAGGAAAGCCAGGAAGTTTTGGCTGTAATTAGCAGTTACTGGGGAGTAGGACTCTACTTTTGAAAATTATTTGTTTGCAGCAGCTGAAATTTGATTAATCAAAATTGTCCCATAATCATATCATTGCTACAGTCTGTTTTAAAAAAATAGCTTTACTAGAGTGAAATTGACTTCAAAGTTATCAGGAAAGAAGAGTATTTAACTATAAGCGAGTCAAGCTGTGTCTGCCTGTGTAGACTGATTTTAACAGACAGAAGTGCTTCTGAGCTCTGGACAGAAGGCAGCTTCAGTCCAAAAGCTCCACAGCTGTTTTAGTGCTTCTTTTTTCCTGAGCTAATATGTGCTGTGACAATATGGGGTTTTTGGAGCAAAGCTGACTTGCATTTGACTGCCCTGAAGCAGCGAGCAGAAGAACTTGTATCTGGAAATCAAACACAGTTGGATTTTTAGTGAAGGTGTTTCAGTGAAGACTGGAATTCTTGAGTCTGACCCTGACTGCTGTGGTCTCACTTTCGTGTCTGCACTAAGCTTGTGACCTTGTGCCAAGTAATCCTCTCTGCAGCAGGATAAAGTCACTACATTATCAGGTTTGCATTCTATAGCACTCTTTTTTTTTGCCTTTTTTTTGGATTGCTATTAAATTTTGGAAATGTTTTGCTGACTGCCTTAATTATGAAAATGAATTTTGAGTTTTGATAGCTTAATGGAAGAAAAGTTATCGAAGGACAACTGATTTCTTGAAATTTCCTACCTGAAATCCCAGGGAGAGGGTCAGGGAAAGATTCTCAGAGAGGGCACTCTCGGAGGGGGTAAGTATGGGACAAATATGTGACTTCAAATGCCTGCAAATTCCTGACTGAGTGCCCTAGTTTTTATAGGATAGAAGGTACAAGGAGTAGGTTGCCAACACTAATGCTATTTTACAAATGGCACCAAAGTCAAAATTTTGTAGCTAGCCCAAACTGTTTACTAAGTGGGCGGTTATTTTGGGGTTGTCTCAACCTGCATTTTTCAGCAAACACACCTATTTCTTGGATGAAAAAGGAGAAGACGTCTTGCAGTGTTAGTAGCACAAGAATGAAGCCACTGACAGTGAATGAAGCCACTTTTGCTGAAGTCACCAAAATTAACCATTTTATTGCTGAAAGAGGATAGAAGAAGCTTTGATGTCTCAAACCATTCTGCTGCTCCCTAAAGCTTTTCACACCACCTTTTCAGTTCGAGAAAGTAGTGGTTGGAAGTCAGAGAGGAAAGGTGTTCAGTGAAGAAGTTCAGTGCACGAGGGAAAGGTTTCATAGTTGTTGGAAGGCAAACACAGGAAAGTAAACAGAGCCCACTGGATTGCAATGGGTTAGCAAATACAAATGCTGTAATGTTTCCATAGAGCTCTTGCTGTGAAGGCAACTGTTACACACAGTGTATTGTGTTGTTTTATTATTCTCATATTTCACGAAGTTATATGCCTTTCTTCTTTCTTAGTTTGCTTTACTTACAAAGGTTGTTTGCAGTTGGTGAATAAATAACACTGAGGGACATTAAAGTTTAAAAAAATGTGGAAAAGAGGTGTTACAATTTAGGTAAATCAGTCATTATCAAGGTGTGTTAGGATCTGTTGGTTTTGGCTTCTAGAGTGCATTCAGAACACCATCTTGTGGCCTAGGTCTCCTGTAATGCATTAAAGTTGTAAACCACACTTGTACCTCACAACAGTGCTGGGAATTGAAACCCCTCTAACTCCCATTAACTTTGTGGCAAAGCTTCCACTGAACTTAGTAGAAGGGAGAGGAAGGCTCAGTTACTAGCTTTTGTCAAGTGCGATGAGGTGCTGATGAAATGGTCTGTGTCAGTCTGGATTGCGTTTGTTCGTTACACATGGAGTGATCCCTGAGCAGAGGATAGGGAACACAAATGAAGTATTTATTTAACATCAAGATGCTGAAATTCAGGCAGCACATTGTAAGTACAAACCTGGCCTTTTGCTAGGGCATTCAGATGCTAACTTCTCTTCCTTTCAGCTCATCCTTTCTGTTGTTTTTTGATTACCCATGCAAAATTGTCAAAATGTTAACACCTTTCTATTAACAAGATATGCTAGTGTCAGTAGTAAAAGAAGTGTTGACATGAAAGGCTAAATTACCGTGGACAAACATTTCAGAACTATTCTAAATTATTTCTTTTCCGACTATTCACAGGTATGGGCTGGCAGATAAATTCCACTCATTCACTTTCACAGGCAGCAACTTCTTACTTCTTTTGCAGAGAAGTTGAGAGGAGAGTGCCACATTTTGCTCTCTGCTCTCACTAACTTTGAAGTATTTCATTGTAAGTGCCTTGTTTGAGTGTTCTGTAAAATGGAGAAATGTTTTCTTAAAACCAGAACTGTTCCTCAAGGGGAAGGCTGGTGCAGCTTTCCAACATTGTCCTACTTGGCAAATTTCTTGTGACTATCTCTGTGTGACATGGCACACAAGGACAAAATGAAGGAGATGAGCGTGAAAGATTTATAACTCGAATAATGCCAGCACAACTACTTCCACCTATACCAGACTACGCCATGCTTTAATAACTTGGGGTTATCTTCCTGTTAAAAAAAAAAAAAAACAAAAAAAACCCCAAAAAACAGACTTACAGTTAACTCACAGGTTTGGTAGGTTGACTGGGAGGCCAGTCAAGCTAATATACATATGTGCATATTGTTTTTACATATGATGAGGAATACAGTGCTTAGGTTTGTTTTTCCTGAAAGATGAAAATAAATCTTTTTGCTTTATTTATATTTTCATTTAACAACAAAATCTTCATTTGGTTTTCTCAGTATGGTTAGCTCATATGTGATGCTTTAGTAACTCCTATACCACCACTGTGTCTTCTTGTGCTAGTGAACCATTTCACCAATTTTAGCAAGGCTACTTGCAATGCTTGTTCATATGCGAATCGGCACAACAGCCTACAGCCTATTTTGATTCCTTTTATTCTGCAGATTTTTGCCCATGCAACTTGTAATAATTCCTATGAAGCTGTCACAATCTGTTCTATCAAAATTACCTACAGTTCCTGTTGTTCAGGGATCATTGAAGTGATAGATTGCTATGGTCTCTCTTGCTAATGTGTGCTTAGGGAGTCCTTCATTTACAAAATAGATTTCTTCAATTTTTGGTGAAATGTGATTATTACCCTTCCACAGAAGACACATGCTCAATCTAGATATGGCTTGCTTATTTTTTAAACAAATTGTATAAAAATACTAATCCTTCTGAGAGTGATGACACAGATTAAAGAGTCAATCCACAAAGCTTTACTTTTAACCTTACAGACTAATTGCCTTTACCTTGCTGTTTGAAGGACTGACAACTTCACATAGCACTGGACTGTTAGTAAGGGCTGGCAAGAATTCCAGCTGCCACAGAGGCAGATTGAGGCATGACTGGTGGCTCAGGGTGACTGGAAATCATGGGAAGCTGACTGGGAAGTAAGCTCTGGGTCTACACAAGCGAGAATTCTTCTCTTCACCAGCTGAGCTGTGCTTGTTACATTCCCTGCTATGCAGCAGCAGAAGTGTGGTTAGACTGGTCTAGTACTGGTTGTGGAGCTGTGTACAAGAAGATTTTAAGTATGTAAATGTTTGAAACTAGCAAACACCGTGGAAAACTGTAGTCTAAACCTAACTGTTTTTTATCCACAGCATTTTTATTTAGTCCTTTTCAAGGAGAACAGTGATATGAGTTTTAAAACTTTTTCTTACTCAGGTGCTTCTTTGATGTTATTATCTTGATTATAATGTTGTTTCTTGGTAAGTCATCTGTGCTATAACTGAGTAGTGGTGGGGTGAGGATCTAAAGCTGAGACAGAAAAATAGAGAAAAAATTCTAGATGTAATCCTGCCAACATCTGTTTCTGTCTAATTCCCTCTAATGGGCCTGGTCATGGCAGTACTCTATACCTGCTTAAGTAATAGTTCATAAGGTTGAGCCCTATGCTTGAGTCAGGAGCCTCCTAGACTCTATGAGCATGTGGGAGAACATGAACTGAGGGATGCAGGGAGGTCTCGGGAGCTGCTTTTTTCATAAACTCAACAACTGCTATCAGGGCTGCTGACTGCACCTTGCGTGGTATCTGTTATTTGGGGTCTTGTATTCTCTGTTGTACTTTCAGCTTCAACCAGGTACGTGAAACCACATACCTTAGAGAAAGAAACTAAATAAATGGATTGTATCATTCAATTTCAGGGGATTTATCCAGCCTATCTTGTAATTTTTACTTACATGAATAATCTTTATTTATACATTCTTAATTTGAATGGGATTACTTGCATTAGTGCTAAAGTGAGTAGTAGGTGCGGGATTAGTTCCTGTATTTGTCAGCAGTGCCAAAAGCGACAGGATAGACAATAATTTGGTTACACTTTCAATTATAATCTGAATGTAAAGAGCTTTATTTTGGAGCTGTTGCTCTGAATAGCAAATACTGATACTTGTAATTGAATTCTGAGATAGAACTTTCCATACATTTGTAATGCAGGAAGCTCGCTCATTATGTGAGATTCACTTGGCTGATGAATGGTCACTGTTTAGGAACAATATTAAATCCTGCATTTCAAGAGTCTAAAGGGCTGAAATCTGCTTCTAAGGTAGAACATTTAATCTATTTCATATCTCAAAATTCTATAGTCTGAAATTACTAGGTTGAGAAACATTTTGATAAATGTTTGAGTACGTGCTGTGATTAATTTGTATTAGAATTGTACTTTGAACTAGTGTAATTCATGTTGGTAGGACCACCTGATGAGGCAGGCCCCGATCCTGAAAAATGCTCCAGGCAGACCTCCAATGACAGCTTAGCTGCCTTGAGCAATTTTCAGGACTTGGAGCTAAAATTTGAGGTAGTGTGAATAAGGGTGGCAGAAGGAAAACAAATCATGCCTGTTTTCCACATCTACAGGTTTGTTTTTTTCTTTTTTTAAAACTTTTGTTATATTTGGTTCATGTGCATGCTTTATCCTCCATGTAATTAAATAGAAAATATTGGGAAATAAATAATTTTGGCAAATATTCTTTTTTCAATGCCCAAGACTTTTATTGCTGGATAAATGTTCTCAGCTTTTATATAAAGCTTTCTTTTACATGGAGTAAATGGCTATTCAGTAAAGAAAAACTGCGGAAAGAAAGTCTGAAAAGTTTGGACAAATCAGATATATCTCCTCAACCCCAACTAAAATCAATGCTAATAACTGAAAATTTGTTTGCAATGCAATCTTGTTGTAGTTTGAATGTATATCGTATCAGTCATTGTGGCTGCAAGTCACTTCATAGGCAGAGACATATGGGGACCCTGATTCCAATCACAGCTTGTTTGACTCAGAAGCAATGGTAGTTAGTGAATGTAATCCTGTTGTTTGCTCACAGTAAGCGATACTTTATGTACTACCTCTCTGAAACAGGGATGCAAACTGTTTTGTGCATCAAAGTACCCTGATCTTTTTAGAATCTGAATTCTCTTCTCCATGGCCAGCTTCCTTACTGTTCTGGGAAGGTGACTCAGGGCTCTGCCAAAACCTTGGTCTTTTGCTCCGTGGGAAGTATTCAGGACCACAGCGGCAGTTGGCTGCCAGTATATCATAATATAAAATCCTTCCATTATTTTTTCCCTTGAAATTACATAAAGTATAATTACAGTCTGGCCTTGAATATAGACTTCACGTTATCATTTGCAGTAGGTATTTCTAATGTTCAGTTTTGTATTTTGTAAACTGCTGGATTGACTTTAAAAGCAAATATGACAAGTAGCTAAAACCTGCTGTCTTCAATTGCTCTAGAAATTGTAGCTATGTGAGAACTGGCTTGTTGTCTGGAATGAAAAACAGGTACAGAAATACCCAGGTTTGGTGAAACTGCCTTTAGAGATACATGAAGAAAAAGGACATTTTTTTTAGATGACCAAAGTGTGACAGTGGATTTTAGTCTTGTTGGAAAGAACACAAGATGAAGATATAGATGATGGGGTTATGAGCCTAAAAGCTCACCTGTTCTTCTTAGTCATATCAGATGGTCTAGAAGAATACATCACTTTTTCAAAGCCTCCTTGTCTTCTAGCTGTAGACACCCTGGCTACTACTTAAGATACAGAAACACTGTGGAAGAATGAGGAAACAATGTATGAAAAATTACAGAAATAGTTTGACATTCTGGTAAAAATAGGAGTTTGTGTTGGATGAACAATAGGCAGTCTGGTGGAATTAGATAATTGTCTTAGCATCATTAATAGCTCAAGTTAGAAGAGATGATTTAGGAAATTGAAATTGATATGTCCAATACTGAAATGAAGAACAAGATTTGCATATTACTGATGGCAGGCTCATTCATTATTCAAGAAGTGTGCAGCTGAAGACAGGGGACCACCATAGACTGCAATGATAAAAGCAAGGGCAAAATTTGGCCACAACTCAAGGGGAAATGACTAACCTATCTTAATTTTTTCTGAATCGGGACAGGCAGAGTACAAATACTCTAACTTACAAGAAAATGTCTTCTTTGGTCCCTCAGCCATTGAAAGTCATAGTAGTGGAGGATCAATCAAACAGAAAAAGCTTTTAAAAGATTATTCTTTTAAATAACTGATTCTAAACTCCTGTTGAAAGAAACTACAAAAAATAAATGATACCCACCAGACCCTGTATTTTCAGAGTTGCCAGGGAGTTAGCCACAAAACTCACACTGATGTCAACGGGAGTTGATCAAATCAGTGGGTGTTGTGTACCTTGATCTCATGTAAACCCTGGAAATTTTAAAGAAAATAACAATTGAAATAGTGGGGAAAAATATAAAGTATCAGAGTAGATAATATATGAGTAAATGAGCCAAATACTTAAAAAAATGAAAAACATGAAAACCAGAAGACAGATGGAAAAAAGATGGCTGGATACATTGAGTTATGTAAGACTCTAAGGGAGAATTCACAGGGTTTCAGAAAAAAATAATTTCTTGAGAAGCTGAAGGAAAATGGAAAGCAAGCCATTAAGTATAATTACTGTAAGGAAGTTTCCTGCTGAGACAGAAGAGGTTTACCATCAGTGCTGTACAAATGTATCCCAACAAGTACAACAAACATAAAAGTAGGTGCATCATAAAATCAAGAGGTAGGAGAAGGAGTTTATACAAGTATACAAACATACCACATGTAATGGAGAAGAGACGGAACAAAGGGAGAACTGTGGGGTGAGAAAGGAAGACATAAGAGAAAATGGACGTTGTACTGTGACACAGAGGAATACACCAGACGATTGACAGCATATGGCTGCCTGAGGAACATGGGAAGCATGTACTCCCTCTGTTGAAGAAGGGTGATTCTGACGAAAGGAATTGGTGCAGGGAGAAGCTAACTCTTTACAGCATGGATTTTTTATCCAGCAGGTATGTTCAGCAAAATAGCTCACTAGTCCTATGAAAAATATACCAGTAAAACATAGGAGTTCCTCTGATATAAATGTTGTAGATTCAAATTCTGTCTAATTCACTTCTGATATACAAGATTTCAAACCTGTAGGTAGAAAGCTTCAGAAGAAAGAGAGGGCCATTACCACCTACATTCCTTTTAGTTTTACAAGACACAGGTGCTTATGACCCTTATAAAATCTCACCAAAACAAAAATGGATAAAAGCTCTCTCCTCAAAAGCTACTGTTTAGAAATGGTCTTCCAGCAAGGCTAGCAGATAAATAAAAAAAGTTGCTAATAAAAATCTCTTTGCAGACATTGAAAAGAAGACAAGGTTTTGCAATGCTTATGAAGAATGATAAAGTTAAATGTCACCCAGCGAAGCTCACTAACTGTTCGCATCCGTGCAACCATTGAAGTGAATAGAAGCGTGTTACTTCATGCCTATGGTGAGATTGGGCCATAATCTCAGACTCTAGAGGAAAACCAAAGATCAGAGAAGACCAAAGACCTAGTTTTAAGAGCTACATAATGGAATGTATTGCAAAATGAAGGCATTAATTTTTAAAGCTTTTCACATCTAGGAAAAACATCCTCTTTCAAGGAAATTCAGGAAGCATGAAGTCAAGGTAGCTGTTGCAGCAGGAAGCAAACTTCGACGCCCCATGAAAAGTTACAATTTTTATGGATGCTATACTACTGGAACCCGTGAAGAGACACAGAGAACTAAGACGTGACGTTCTAACAAACTGTAAATGGACAGTGTGCAAACCAGTTGAATTGTGAAATGCTTATAGGTAACATACCTGTTTACTGTGACATTTCACTTAAGACATGTAACTGCTAAACTGAGCTGGCTTTATGCCATAAAGAGCACATTTCACAGGTTGTCAACATTGGTGATTTAATACACAGGCTATCTTTGCAGCTGTGTAGTGATTCAGAAGCACAATTTGGTGTCATTGAGGGACTTGCATAAGCTCTCTAAATTAATGAACTTTGTAGCATATGAAAGTAAAAAATATAGCTCTGAGTACAAAGCCAAAGAAGCTACAAAAAACCCAGAACAGTTTGCCAGAAGGACAAACAGCAGGAGAACGCAGGTAAAGGTTTTGAATAGATGCCAAAAACTGGAAGGCACAACAGTGATAAATAAAATACACAGCGAAGATGCAATATAATAAAATACTATAATTTGAGCTGTCAGCATGAGTGTAGTGAGTTCAGAATAGAACAAGTGAGTTAGCTTTTATGGGATATTTAACTACAAACTGCCAGAGACCAAGGCTGCTGCTGGCAATACATATTCAAATACAGCAAACATGTTATTGGGGAAAATCATATAAAATCACGCTATAAACTTTTTGGCTGTATTTGTTGATTTTGTCCACAAGGCACCTGCAATTTGTCTTTTGCAGACTTGCCGTCTGAAGAAGTTGTAGCTGGTTGTCCAGCACTTTATGACAGCTGTTCTCCTGTTTTCCGCCAGAATGGTTTCCTTGGAGCTTTGTGCTACTGGCTTTCTGACCCATTGTTGTAGTTTAAGAGCTACTGAGGACAGTGTCTAAAAACGCATCGATTCCTGGCCAATGCCACTTGCGAAGTTCCAGCGCTGTTTCACAATGCTACTTCAGAGTGTTTCCTCACATTCATAGATCACTGTTCCAGTGTCCTTTGTTTTGGAATGGGTCTACAATGGTTGATGCAAGTTAGAGAGTTTCGCCATCCTCCCCCAAGTTCTTCATGCCTGCTTCAAAGGTGATTTTGGACATGTTGTCTAGTCTGATTTCCAGTGGTGCAAGATACGGGTTTTTCACACTGCTGTTCCAGCTGCCTTTCTTAACCGTCTCTCAAAATCACTCCTACAAACTGAGCAAAGATAAAGTTTATTCTAATAACTAGTTACAGAAATAATTCATATATCTATTACCATATATATGTATATGTTTATAAACAGTTATATTTTCATCTGTATTCATTTTTCTTCTATTCATACTGACAGTACCTAGATTTTTGTATTATTTTTGTTTTCCTATATTCGCTTTTTAATAGCTTTATTAAATTAGTTCCCATCATTCAGTTCTTAATAGTCTCTTCCTCAATGCCATTACATTTCACGCAAAACGTTAATCTTGCATATAAAGAGGCAATAACTGTCATTGTATAATAGGTTTCTATGTACAGTTTCTAATGCAATCCCTAGTTTACTGTTCAAACCAAAAAGAAAAAAACCCAATTAATTAGTAAAATATTTAGAAGTTATTTTAGCAAAATAAACTTGTTATTTTAACTAAATAACTTCGCGGGAAAATGTAGGTTTTGGAGTAAGATGTTTTAAAATAAAATTGCAGTTCTTTATTTATTGTGCAATGAATTTTCTGCAAATTTGTAGATATTTAGTACTCTGCTGGAAAGTTTTGACACCAGTTTCAGCATTTATCCCAATTTTTCTGTTCGTCTGTCAGTATTTGATGAGGAAATTACCTGCTACAAAGAAAATCTTTGGGAATCAAAGACAGTAAGTAGGGCAAATCTCCCCTCTTTTAATTTTTT
>Ga0181612_133189_pt1 | contig 15604 bp, 17 predicted proteins | sample HoacroProtozoa21_FD_119630 | JGI IMG/M metagenome (GOLD analysis project Ga0181612, IMG submission 119630) | Hoatzin crop microbial communities from Cojedes, Venezuel. Combined Assembly of Gp0051906, Gp0051904, Gp0051908 | reverse complement strand
TGTAGGGTATGTGAGTCGTAGGTTTGAGTAGTGTTGGGTAGTGCTGGTGGGGGTGCGTGTGGACGGGGGGTGAGGAGAAGGGGCATGGGGGAGGGGGGGGGGGGGGGGGGGAAGTGAAGCGGCGAATGCAGTCTTGCCATGTGCAGGGTTAAATGGAAACACACAATCAGACCGTAACTCAGGGCGTAATTCAAGCCATACGGTTTGTCTGTCTGTTGACTCGAAAGGTTGTATCAAGGCTTGGTGAGGGAGGGGACTGAGGAGGGGGGGGGATAATCCAAACTTCTTCGTGATTCATAAACCACCCCTTTGCAATTTGGGTAACAGATCTCTCTTGCGCGATGACTCGCTGAACTCCTGAGCTAACCGCAGCTCGTGCTCTTTCTCTCTCTCTCCTTTCAGGTTGTTCATCTCCAAGGAGGAGCAACACCCAAACTGAAGGGAAATACTCTGCGCAGAAAATTAGGAAAACTCCCTTTTTTTTTTTTTTTAATTTTTCTTTGGAGAAGCTGATTTCCTCCGGCAAGTGGGGGACGGTGAAGAAAATGAAGCCGAGTCCGCGATTTTTCTTAGCTGGTTTTCTCTCTTTGATTCTGCAGACGGGGATTTGCTATGGGATAAAATGGATGTAAGTACCTGGCTATCTCTCTGCATTTTTAAAGTCTTTGTAGGCATTGCTGGTCTCCTACTCGTTTTTTGCAACTGCTGTTTGAAGCACACTGTAAAGCCATTTAAAGAGCAGCAAGTGCTGCATTTCTCCAGGCGTTCATTGATTTCAAGTGTGTGTACTAGGGGCTTGTGCTAACAATATGTCTCCATCTTCTTTCCAAAATATGCATGATTTAGGCTCGCTTTTTCTGCTCCTCATTGATACCAGAGGAAAGGCACACACTTGAACGCTCACATGAGCCACTTAATGAAGTTTCTAGTGTTAGGTCCTGCCGTGCTGGGAATCTCTCCCACCGGGACCGCTGGTCATGCTGAGTAGGAGCTGAGAGCGGTAGGGACAGCAGCTGAGATAATGCCGCCAATCTCCAGCCACAGGGGATGCTTGACAGATAACATGTTTTTTTTGTGGACCTTTTAACCTTTGGATTTTGTGAAGAGTGTTAAAAACGAGGCGGGGGGGCGGGGAGGATGGTGAAGGAATATCGAGGAGTGTGGTCAAGTCTGGATCGAGTTTCCTCGGAGGTAATGTCAATGCAAACAAAGTGAAAACATCGCGATCTCATTTCTTTGCTTAAGCAAGCAATCAATTAGTTGCTTACTGCAAAACAAACAAACAGGCCCCTCCAACACCCATCTGGTTTCACATCCTTGGTGAGTGATCTGTCTTTTCTACTCGGGTTTGAAGCTGTGCACAAAATCAATAAGGGGATGTGGGCTGGCCTCGGGTGAGCATTTTCCGTAACAGAAAAGGCACAACAGAATGCAATGTCGGGGGGAGCCTGTTGTGTGGGGTACAGCACATCGAGGTGAGAATCTTGGGTTTAGGTGGGGAAATTGAGACAAGAGGTTCCTGGTTTTTTCCTCCTTCTGTGCTGCATCTAATTCCCTTTCCACTGTCCCGGTCGTCATCATCTGAGTCTCTCCCCATGACAGATTTTAGAAAAGGATCTCTTAACTTTGGACTTCAAGTTAGATTTCTTGTTGGAGCCGGCATTTTCACTGCTCTGCATGCAGTCAGGGGAGAGAGGACCTTCCAGATGGGGATTCACCCTCTCCAAAGAGACATCCAACACAAACGTCAAGAGGTGTCCTTTGGAGATGCCATGGACTGCAGGGAGCTGGCTGAGACCATTCATCCACCTTTTCTACTCATGAAGAGAAGCAGGGTGAATCCTTCCATAGGGTATTTAATTTAGGTGGGAGGAATAGTCACCTACTTTGGACCATCTTTCATTTGCTGTCTCCATACCCTGAGGACCACCTTGGAAGTAGAGGAGAGTTGGGATCTGATTTGCTCTTCACCATCTTGGCTTTACACCTTCTAGCAGTCACCACAGCTAGATTACATAGCCCACATATTTCTTCCTTGAGTATTTCAGCTCTGTGCATATCCAGCACCTTGAACAAAGGTGGGCATCTCCTCTCTGCGGGACATTTAGCAACATGTCCATGGGCTGGCAGAGCCTGGGCACATTTGCAACCTTTATTTCTATGCAGCACAGAAATACAGCAGTTGAGTGGCACCCTGATTCAGCAGGGCACTTAGGTACAGACCCGTAACTGAGCGGAGGAGCTCACTTATGTGACTGGCATTAGGGTCCCACTCAAGCAAGGCGCTAAATGCCCAGCGAAGGGCCTGGGTTCTTCCAAAGGGCAGGCGTGAGATGAGCTTCAGAGTAAACCTGATAGCATAATGACAAGCTGTAGACTTGAAAAAAGGATGGGAGGCAGGGCAAGGTCCCTAATAACTTTGCTGGTAAAAGCAACCTTTTGGCTGGTAAGCGGTTAAGCCGCGAGGGTTGCTTTTGGGGAAGGGGTGGTGGGGAGAAGCGAGACGCTGTTGCCGCTCCTCCCCTTCCCAGCAGACATGTCCCTCCTATCGAAAAGCAAGTGGGGAAGATGAAAGCTGGGATTAAAGCGGCATTTGAAGCATGAACTGCACCCAGATGCGCCGCTGGGCCTCCCCTCACACCTGTTTAAAACCTGGCGGAGACCTGCACTACCTGTCCCATGGCACTTCACTACTGGGATGCTGCCAGCTGGGATTTCACAGAATTATGGGGGTTTTTTGTTTTGATTTGCTGTTTCTCCTCCCTTCTCCACTCTTGTTTTTCTATGGAAACACAGGCCAATTCTCCCCTCCTCCCCATCACTCTTTTTTCCTGCTGCAGCAGTGCTTCCATGCATGGGGCTAGGGGACCCTCCCTGGAAATCGCTTGGGTAAATTCGAGTTCACTCTTGGTGAACAGTGATCGATGCTACCAAATACCAAGTAGCACCTCAGAGCTGCAATCCTAGCCCTGGACTCATGTGCTGGGTGCTGTACAACCAAACTCTGCTCATGCTTGTGGATGGAGGGCAGGGGGGGAAGGACGGGATGAAGAAGAAGGAAAGTGCTACGAGATGTTTTTGGTCGTGGGCTTGTCTCAGCAGTCTGCTTGCCGTGCAGTTGTTGTAGGCACAGTGCCAGAGGAGAGCTTCAAAGAGGGTTTGGGAGGGGAGGGGGAAGATAAGGAGGTGGGTTTTGCCAGCCTGTCGGGCTGAGTTTGCAAGTGACTGATATGAAAGGCGATAGGAAATTCAATTTTGATTTGGAGGGTGATGTAATTGCAGGGGGAAGGAGAGAAGAAAACCACACTTTTCGGCCATTTAGGACTTCCCTGTAACATGAATACCCCCTGTAAATTAGTAAAAGCAGGGACAAGGTGAAGGGAACTATTTATTTTATCCTATTTGTATTATTTTTGAGTTCTGTAGTCCAGATCCCCAGCTGATGTAAACTGGCACTATGCCCTTCTCTGTCGTGGAGGTGTGCACCACTGAGCATCCAGCACAGGACGTGGATGATCAGCATCTCAAACCTGCTCTTGCTGCTGGAGAAACTTCTTATTTTCACCTCTTCCATCTGAGCTCCAGGGAGTTGCTTGGGTGTAAAGTCAGGGTATGGACAGATCTTTGCAGGCTCAGGGCTGTCGTGGAGAGGTAGCTTTTCCATTTAATGCATATAAGCCCTCGAGTCTTATTTTTGAATGCTGCTTTTTGCAAACACATTCCCATCCTTAGAGTGGGGGGTTGTTGCATCGCTTTGTGGTCCTCAGTGGTTATTTTGCATCACAACGGCTGGGGAGGCAGAGCAGACATCGGTTTTAATGGGAGATATCTTACAGCCAGTGCATGTAGGAACTCCATCTCCTTTTGCACCCCTTTTAGCTTTCGTAGAGGGGCTTGGGTTTGGCCAGCAGTTGCTGAAGCACCTTGTTTGGATACAGCTGAGTAACAGATGAGCAATAGAGGGAGCTGCGGCCAGATGTTCATGCTGCAGACGTCTGCAGGCGTTCGGATGCCAAGACACAGGTTGGACTGTTCCCTCTGTGTTGAGTGTCACCTTCAACGCAGGAGCGGTCGTAAAGAAACCAAATGCAGCAAGCGTAAGGAAGGAAGAAATATATATGTATATTTAAGGAAGAAATATTTTACAATGAGGGTGGTGAAACACTGGCACAGGTTGCCCAGAGAGATAGTGGAGGCCCCATCCCTAGAAATATTCCAGGTCAGGTTGGATGGGGCTCTGAGCAACCTGTTCCAGTTGAAGACATCCCTGCGCATGGCAGTGGGGTTGGACTAGCTGGCCTTTAAAGGTCCCTTCCAACCCAAACCATTCTATGATTCTAAGTGTGCAGGATCAGCCCATGACAGCAAGTGGTGGCATTAGGAATCCCATCATTTTTAGATGGAGCTTGGTCACTTTGGGAAGTCTCCGCCCGTCCCTGTTGTGGTGGCCTGTACATGCCCCATGCCCCCTGGAGTCATCCCTAGCAGAACACCGTCCCCAGCTACGAGGTCAGCTTTGCTGCACAGTTCCCATGGTTAAACCACAGCCGTTCAGGAGCAAAAGGTAGCTCAGCCGTGCATTTCAGTGAACCTGGAATGGCCCCCAGCTCACCAACCCTGGGCAGCACCGCAGCCTCTCTGCAGCCAACAGAAAGCAGGGGAGAAAATGGAAAGATTTTGTGCTTCCCGGCAGCTCCTACTTCTCTCCTTCAACTGGAGGTGGGGGAACTGGGACATCAGGGCACAGGCACCTGTGAGGAGACCGTCTGTCTGGCAAGAGGGCTGCTAGATGAGCTGCCATGAAAGGACTGCAGGACGGGGACGGCGGGAGGGGAGCAGGCTGGAGGCGAGGAGTGGGTGGGACAACGGCTTTGAAGTTTGCTCTTCGCTCAGTGGGCAGCTTGGGAAAACTTGACAAAGCTCCACGGCCTTCCTCAGTGCTCGGTGAGCCAACGCGACGCTGGCATCGACTTCAGTCAAGCTTGGGCTGGAAGTCAATGGCCTTGTGCCCACTACTGCCAGCACTGGATTTGGCACCGTATCTGAAAGCAGCCCTTATTTTAAGACTTTACTTCAGGGCTGGTTTTTTTCCCCCTGCTCCTCTCCTTCTTCCTCCTCTTTATTTCTTTTTTCTCTTTTTTTACTATATAAATCCCACTTCTCTGTTTGAAATGACTTTTCAGAATCACTGGAAGCGTTTACCACGGGATGTGGTGGCTTTCTCAGCGCTTGTGGTCCACAGAGCAGGACTGATGCAGGGCAGGGTGGCATGGACGTGGGCTGCCTCTGACTACCAAGATCTTAGACAAGGTTATTGTAACAGCCCTGCAAGCCTTTTCTGGTTGAAAACCTGAGAAAATGAGGATCCTGCAGATTAAAAAACTTCAATGAGATCGAGTGCAAAAAAAACCCCCAGTCACTGCCTCTTTTTATTGAAGTTTACCGCATGCTTCACTCTCCACAGCCATGTAATTTTGTCTGAATCTTTTTGTTTTGCCTAAATCCCTGGAAGATTAAGAGGTTTAAGAATAGGCATAAAAAACAGAGTGCCTTCATGGAAAGCAAAGCAGACAATTTGGAGCAGAAGTTCATGGTTTCACCAGCTGTCCCTCTGCGAGACCTTCTCGGGTCACATCACACAAGGGACAATGGGAAGATGCTCTCCAGAGAGAGCCCACATCAGAGAGACAGAAGACTCTTCCACGCTTTAGGGGTGTTCTAAAGGGCACTGATGCTTCACTGCTCCATTCAAGGAGTTTTTCTCCTTTTGGCTTGACCAGGAGCAGTGTCCTACACACAGTGGTCCTGTAAACCAAACCGGGTATGACTTTCATTGACATCTGCTCAGATCTGAAAGTACTGCTCCCACACTGCTGCCGGTATGAATAGTCTTCTCATGGAGCCCAGATCTACAGGAATGGGCCTTTACCTCTCAAAGGACCTAACACTGTAAAGCATTCATGTTTTCAAATGAATTTATTAACTGCCTGAAGTAATTAAAAGAGTAAACGAAAGTCATGATCCATCTGTGCATCATATTTCCTCTGTAATTACATTTATGGTTTTCTGTCAGTATCCATAACTTCAATTGAAAGCCCTGCTATGCTATATATAAAGCATGAGATTTTTGCTTTGGGGCCTGTTTATTTAAAGGGATGGGTCAAATATGTATATTTTTTTACAAAAAACAACCACCCTTCAGTTGTCCTCAGCTTTCTGGAGAATGAAGGATGGAGCAGGAGAGTCAAGGGAGGAGCACACGATGTTAGCAGGAGTAAATAGTGAAAAGCAGCATTTATAGGGTGGCAGCGGGTAAAATCCCCACATTATGCTTCTCAGATGAAGGGTGTGAGTCCAAACAAAGATGTTTATCAGGGATTTTTTCCCAGATTGAGAACTTAATGCTGTTCTGCTAACTATGCCCTTGAGGGGTGTTTTATTCAGGCTGGCTGTGCCCCTTTGGCTCCGGTTTCCCTCCCAGTGCTGGCAGTCAGCGGAGACTGGGTGGAGGCGGGGTAAAGAGCCACCATCAAATCCCACCATGGGCAAGACTCTTCTGTGGGAAGGTGATTTCTTTCCCACTGCCCCACGAAGTGGCTTTGCTCCCCAACAACGTCCTTCGCGGGCGGTGGTCATCCCTCCCTGGTGCTGCCAGAATTTGGTGAGCAGGGACGGTTGTTGCCTTTCCATGGGGAGGGTTTAAAGTGACAAAGAGTGTAGAAGACATTTCTGAATGTAGGACAGAGACTGAGAAAACCTGGGCTGTCAGGGCATGGTTTAGATGACCTAATAGGCCTCTCACATTCCTGATCTGTGATTTATAAATGCACTTTTCGGTCTCGGCAAGCGACTCCAGTAACTGTGAGTTTTCTTTTCCATCTCCATTACCCTTTACTTTTTCCTCCCGACGCTTGGAGATGTTTCCAATTATAGGTTCTCACAAGCAAAGGCATGAAGTTCAGGCCTGGGAGATGTTCAGAAAACACCTTCCTGCGCCTTGCATTTTTATTCTTGGCGGGCTCCCTGGAGCTCGGCTCATAGGACGAGAAACAGCCATTGCTGCCATTTACTGAGTTCTCCCCAGTGGGGCTCTCTTGACTGTCTGGCAGATATTTTTACCTCTTCCATGGAGCAAATTTCTTTGTTGTTGCATTACAAATCTGCTTCTCTAATGGTGATCATTTCAGGCCATCTGTAATAACGTGACCTTGCTGTATCACAGCCCCTTTTTTCACAATGGGGAGGACTTTCAGTCTGAATTCTGCTCTCATCCCAACTTGTAGGTGGTTATTTCTGGAGTTTCTGACTTGTCTGTAATGGAGAGATGCAGGTGCCTCAATGTAGGCTTCCAGATCCTTTAAGGATGCCTGAGATCACTACGCAGGGCTAGAAAATGTGCTGCAGGACCTATGAGACACATGCATCCTTCTGCAGGGCCAGGTGAAACATTCCGAGGCCTCTAACGTGTCACTTGGCACCTCTGATTAGAAAACTGAGCTGGTGCGTGATAGTGCAGCATCTCTCAGTGACCTGGAGCATTCCTTATTTGCCTGAAGCTTGGGCTGTGAAGCTCTCATTTCGTCTGCCTCACCCTGCCTGCTCATTTTGCTGCTGGGACATACTGTGCTGGAGTATTTATCGTTTTTACTCTATTAGTGATGAGCTGCTTTGGCCTCCTGCCTGATTTGCATTTCAGCCCATTCCTGAGAGTTGCTGATAGGATTTCTGGGATAAGATTTCGTAGGTTTCTGGTGCCAAGTGCTAGGGGTTGGAGTCATCTCACCCAGCTCTGTGCTTATAGAGTCCAGATGTCTGCATCTGGGCTTGGTGCCTGGGTTCCCTCTGTAGGCAGTGCAGAAAATAAGCACTTCTAGGGCCTGATGTTATCCTACTGTAGATCTCAAAAGCACACTGGGCTAGTTACTCCTTAAACGAGGCTTTTTCATTCCATGGGCTGAAGAAGAACCCTAAAGGAACACCACGAGGTTCACGCTGTAGAGGTATGCAGTCAGGTGACATTCATACTGACAAAAGACTCATGCCTCTACCTTCAAGGATACGATGTATCTGAGATACCTGAGCACCCAGAATATCACCAACAGGTTTTGTCTCCACCAGCTCAGGTCCAGCACTGGTTCACAGCTAAGGCAGGGTGAGTTGCCTTCTGGAGGTCCCCCTCCCTAGACAGGGAGCATTGCATGGGCAACAGTGTGCAAGGGACAGAGATGAACAACAGAGCAGAATTTCTGAACAATTGGAGGGTTGGACTAGATGACCCACAGAGGTCCCTTCCAACCCCTACCATTCTGTGATTCTGTGAAATATTCCACTTTTTCCTTTCCCTTGAAATTCATTGGCTAAAACTTCTGTTCGCTGTATATTTAATAGACTTCTTTAAATATATGTATGATGTATATATTTACATAGCTAGCAGAGTGGTGGTTTCCCTTCCAAGTTTGCGCTGATTATCTAGCGCCAGAAATGCCAAACTCCAGCCGCTTGGGAATTTGTCAGTGTAGACCCACTCAGCCCCAGAAAGGGTGGTAGCTTTTCCCTGCTGGAAGAGCGGTCGGGGTTAGCAGTTCTGTGCAGCCCAGAGAGAGCTCCAACACACACAGCAGCTGGTTCAATCCAGCCTTGAGGGAGCTGGTGGAACATAGATGTGTTTTCCTGAAAACCGGAGATCAGAGCTAATATCCTCGATTCTGGTCAGGGCTCAATTTTAGCTCCGTTTCCATCTCGTTTAACTTCTGAAGGATGTGGATGTTACAGTAATAAAGTGAAATGCACCCAGAAATGTGTCTGCTAATAAGCCAAACCAACCAAGATGGCTTAGGATGAAACTGAAAGGCAACACATTTAACAAGGAGAGAAGGAAATATGTGTTAAGGCGGTTGTGTTGCCAGGATCAGATGCCAGTTACTGATGCAGCCAGCTAGAAAGTTGTTTTATGGGAATGAATAACATTTACGACTGCCCTAAGCAGGTCATAAAGATACAAAGAGAGTTACACACCAGGCTTCTGCTGATCGCTGTGGGCGCTTGGGAAAGAAGAGCACAGCCCTGTATGATGCATGGCGGCGTTTGCTTTTTTCTTTTTTACCTGGAAATGTTGGCAACTGCACACTAGATGAACCAGTGCGGTCTTTCGGATGTTAGTTTCTTCCATGGTCACAGAAGTGCTGATGCTAGTGGATCCCTTCTCAGTTTTGACCACGGTACTCTCTTTGCACATGCTCTCATGGTGCTTCTGCACTACATTTCTGTGGATAAGAGAAACAAACTTCTCTGCACACAACAGTGATGGAACTGGTGGAGGTTCTTGGCATTAACTCTACGAGAAAGCATGTTTTGCAAACTTGGTGGCTTTTCCCTAGGCCTTGCAGGGGATTTTCTCTGTAATTAATTACATGACATTTAGCATAATCCTTACAGAGTGTGTGAGACAGATGCTGAATGCAAAACACTGATAACACCAACTTCACTTTTTTTCTGAATACCACAGTCTTGGAAGATCCAGCTTTCTGTTATCGTGGGACTGATGGGTCATTTTTCACTGTGTTGGGAGGTCCGTCCTCTTCATTCTCCAGCAAAAAACCTTCTCGTAAGGATTTACACATTTAGTCAGTTTGGCATACACCCCAGGAGCTTTGTCCAGGCTCCCCTAGACGATGGAGAGAAATGTACACCTCTAGAGGGTGTTTCTTCCCACCTACCTTAAACACCTACTTTAGATGAGAAAAATCACTCTTAAAAGTTGCCCATCTCTCTCACCAGCTTAAACTAAGCACTTGTTTACAGTTAGCTAAAATTAAGATGAACACAGGCCAAAGCATTCACTGGACCGGAGGTGGTGGCAAAATTAATATTAACCCGAAGATTAACTTTTTGGGGGGTTTTAATGCCTTTTTGCATGTGCTTGCCTCCTCAGAGCTCTGTCCAAGACTCCTTCGGCTTTGGCCCTGAATCAAACCCAGCATTGCAAGCAGCTCGAAGGCTTGGTGGTTTCCCAGGTGCAGCTGTGCCGCAGCAACCTGGAGCTAATGCAGACCATCATCCAGGCGGCACGAGAAGTGATAAAGACCTGTCGTAAAACATTCTCAGACATGCGGTGGAACTGCTCTTCCATTGAACTGGCTCCTAACTACCTGCTGGACTTAGAGAGAGGTAAACAGCATTGCTGGCTCAGCCAGGGACATGAGTGAGTAGAGTCAGCCAGCCTGTGTGTATGCGTGCTGGGGCTGGGAAGGGTCCTGCTACCAAGGAGGACATGGAGGGACTATGTAGCCTAGTTGTCCTGTTCTCTGAGACCGCTTTCATCGTTATGGTGCCATCCATGCCCGGGAGGTCTCAAGTCCAAGACTTGGTCTCCCACAGCTCTTACAGGGCATGCCATCAGCCCGGTCTGCCCCTCTCGTTAGGAGTCATGGTACACTTGCTCACAGCCATGGAGCAGCTATTCATGGCACACAGACTTGTCAAGAAGCACATGCTACATGTGGGGCTGCACAGTCAGCTTTGATGGGTCAGAGCATTCTTGCACGCTTGTGCTGCAGCTCTCTGGCCTCCCACCACCTCCCCCAGCCCCATGCATGCCAGCTCTGTGACCTGCTGGCAAGCAGCATCCAGCGCAGGGGCAAAAGGAGGCAGGGAAGTCCATGGGGGAGCTTCTTCGTATGCTCCAAGAGCAGATCACACCACAATGGACAAGTTGCATAAGTCCATAGCCCTCCTTGCCCTGTTGGGGTGTTGCCTCATGTTGAAGAGCTCACTTAGAAGATGAGCTCCAAGCTGCTTGTGCCATGGGAGGTCTCAGCTGCAGCGAGTTGATGTGTTTTTTGCTCTGTGGGGCACAGATTGTGTGGGTCTCTTTGGGGAAGGTTTAGCTGTCCCAGGAGGCTGAGCTGGAGTTCTTGTCTCTTCCAGGCACAAGGGAGTCAGCATTTGTGTATGCCCTTTCTGCTGCTGCCATCAGCCACACCATTGCCAGGGCCTGCACCACCGGGGACCTCCCTGGCTGTTCCTGTGGTCCCATCCCAGGTGAGACACCTGGACCTGGGTATCGATGGGGAGGATGTGCAGACAACCTCAACTATGGTCTTATCATGGGGTCCAAATTTTCAGATGCTCCCATGAAGATGAAAAAATCAGGATCACAAGCCAATAAACTGATGCATCTGCACAACAGTGAAGTAGGGAGACAGGTAACAAATCCACGAGAGTTATTGTAATTGTACAATCATCTGTAGTGGTCGGTCTCTCTGTGAGGTTCAGCATCTCTATCAGCTAGCGAAAGGAGCAGGTTTCTCCCAGATTGCTCTCAGCTCCTTTGGCGTGCTGAAGACTGTGGCTATATAACTCACGCTGGGACTCAGGAAGTCCGGAATGCTATTATCAGCCCTATATAACTGTGGGTGGGAAGTCTCATTGCCACCCTTTCCACAGCCAAGGATGGCTCTGGCTTGCTTACCCCAGGAGGAGTGGTGGGGATGTGTCCCTTCGTGCTCTGCCAAGGGCGTTGCACAGGCAAAGTGCTGTGCAAGCGTGGAGGATTATCACCCGCCACACGCATCCAGCTGCCTCCCAGCCATCCCTGCAGCCAGGAGGGCTGACTTTTCCTTTTCAAACTGCTTCTCTAGTGATTATTCCCATATCTGGCAGAAGCTGCTTTTAACAGCTTGCATCCAGTGGAGGGATAATGCTTACCATGTGCAGTACTTGGTGCACACCAAGGTGCAAATCCCTATCGCAGCCCTCCACGCAGCTGGAGAAACGGGTGGGGGACCATAAAGCTGACCCCTGCACCCATCTCTGGGGCTGCAGCAGTTCCCTAGGCTGGTCCTACCACACAGCTTGGTCCTTGCAGGGCTGCCTGCACTTGGGTGCTGGAGCTGATAAAATTTGGAGCATGTTGAGCTCATTGGCAGCTCACTGTGTAGTTACGGGCTGAACTCACCTTTGCAGAGCACAACTATGCCGAACTTGCCTCCTCTGGGTGTTTTTCTGTACCATTCCCACTCTGTTTTTTCTATTTTCATAATGTCTTGAGTTTTTATTTTAATTGCAGTGGGCAAATTTTTGTTTGGGACACAGTCTTGCTGTGGCTGGTGCATTCACCCCTTCCTAGCAGCATCCTGCCACGTCCCACAGAAACGAGACTAGTGCACAACCAAAGTAAAAGGCTCTTTTGGCCCCATCATGGCTATCAGAAAGTCAGGGTGAGGGTGCCCTGAGTTCATCAGAGCCTTGACATCTCTGTTACCCAAAGCCCAAAGCTGCGGGAGGCAGAAATGGATGATAATTACCTGTATATGGATTGCACTGATTTTCAGCTCCTTAGGAGGGTGGAAATGCAGCCCTATGTACATATCTGATCAAAATTCAAAATACTCTTCTGTCTGCTGGCTGCAAAGGTGCCTTGGTGAAAGTAGTCTGGGGCTGATAGGGATCACCAAGGAGCTGTGGGCTCTCGTTCTCTTTGCACAGTAACTAGAGTGACTGTGCAGAAATCAGAGCAGCAGTTCTTTTATCTGGCAGTCCTTGCTAAGAAAGTGCCTTCTTTTGTAAGCTTGTGGGATGTTTGGACGTAAGAGAAGGGCATTTCTTAACTCCTGCATTCCTTTTTGCAGGTCTTGAAAGCCTCTCTTGAAATGAAATGTAAGTGCCATGGAGTTTCTGGGTCATGCTCTATCAAGACCTGTTGGAAAGGCCTTCAAGAGCTGCGAGACATTGCAATGGACCTCAAAAACAAGTATTTATCAGCCACCAAGGTTGTTCACCGGCCCATGGGCACACGCAAATACCTCGTGCCAAAGGATATTGATATCAGGCCAGTTAAAGAGACAGAGCTGATTTACCTGCAGAGCTCGCCTGATTTCTGCATGAAGAACGAAAAAGTGGGGTCGCACGGGACTCAGGACAGGTGAGGGTTTCTGCATCGGGTGCTGACTGTGCTCTGAGCCCCAAAGAGGGAAGGGGAAGAGGGGAACATGCATGAACAAGAGGCAAATAACTGGGGAGGTAGCGCATGTGGGTGAAGGACATCTCTACCATACGGTATGGTCCACAGATGCCTGAGCTTATTAGTGGTGGCTGTGGCCAAGACAGGGCTACAGGCACCTTTTGCATTATATAGGCAGGGAAAACATACCTTTTGAAATCCCCCAGGCAGCTCACCTCTGCAGGAACTTGTAGTGATCAAGCAGCTGCTTTATATTATGCTGAGTCTCTCTACATTACTTCTTGTAGTCACAGCTGACGTGATGTGTTGTTACTCTAAGGTTCCTCTAAGTAGTCAAGTGTTAACCCAATTAGGACCAGCACTCCTAGGCAACCTTAAAAAAGCCCTGAAAACTACAGAGGTGAATTTTCCAGATTTTTCTTCCACTGCATTTTAAAAATCCAGGTGTGTTTGTATTGCCTATATCTCTGCAGAGGAATTTCTGCATCTCATTAATATTAGTGATTTAGGGTCATCATGCCCAGCCTTCACTGGACACAGTGCTGTCCCTTACATGGGCAGCAGACACGCCTGTCTCTATCCCATCATCTGTTTAGCTCCCTTCAAGACAAACCAATTCCACATTTCAGTAGCCTGAGCATTTCTAGATGGGCAGCAGACCCTTTAACAACCAAATAAATGCATATTTCCAGATTTTTTGTTAGGTGGTTGCAATGGCTGCATTTCAATCTCTCTCGTTAGTTGCTATCTGCTGGCTTGGCTTTTTTCAGATCGTTCTTATAATTCTTCTTTGCTCTTTGTGTTCCTTTGTGGTGGAGACTCAGACAGCCAAGTTTCAAAGGACAGTGTGCCTGCCCTTTTGTGGGGTGTCTTTATTTTAAGTCTTGTTTGACGTAGTAGTGTTTGGACTGCTCTGATTCAATGAAGAGAAGGTTGTGCTGTAGTGGAAATGATTTACCCAAATGCAGAAAATACACTCTTCTGATCCCTTTTATTCACACAAAGTATTTGGTGAGTGGACTTTTGAAGATATCCTTTGGCAATGGCCATTTAATCTGGAACCGTAACTCTGTAGACAATATATCAGCATATATGTGGAGCTGATCAGGAGACGATGCCAGATGAGTGAGAGAAGTGTGTCCTTTTTGTCCTCTGATATTTTGTGGCAGTTACAGTTTCGTATCCTCCAAAACCAATGGCTGGACTGCTCTACAGCAGCTCTTATCTGGCAGCTTTGTGGTGGGAACACCAGGCTGATGTTCATTGCCAGCCCAGAGGTGGAACAGTAATTAGCAGGTGAAGATGTTTATGAGTCACTGAGGATTGGAGGGAAAAAGCCTGTGCCGAAACTGGTTTCTGAGGGAAAATGTCATTTGAGTGGAAGTGATGTTTTTGTGGATTTGTATGGATTTTGACAAATCTGTATCTTGAATAAGACCTCTTTGTTGTGCCACTCTGTTTTGCAACAAAAAAAAAATGTGGAGGTTAGTTGGAAATTAGTTTTATAGGAATTGCATGAAATCAACAGGTTTTGTCAAAAACAAACTGAATGCATTGCAGATTTGCCAAGTAAAACATTTTCCATAAGCTTCAATCCTTTGAAAGGGGAGGGAGGCGTGACTTCATCTGATTTCATTTTACAGCAGATTTGGCCTTTTTATCCCAGCTAGGGATGAAAAACATGTCAAGGTCTTGAGTGACTTTTTTTTTCCTTCTGAGGATAGGAAAATGTGTATTGCAGGCGTCCGTTTATCCCGAGCTGGGCGATAGCAGTGATTGTGAGCCTGCCAGGCAAGGGTCCACGGGAAGTGAGACTGAGTGAGGATTTAGAGGACCGAGATATTAAGGCAGGAGGGGATGACTTTCAAACCGAACCTGTCAAGAAATACTCCTTATTCTCTGATGTGCAAGATGGTGATGGCCGTGGGAGGGGAGAAGGGTGAGATAGTCCCGTGTTGAGCTGAAGATATCTCTCAGGCCGAATTTTAAAGTCATGTGTAGTTGCACTCTTTTTCATCGCAATCCGTCTGCCAGCTCTTGAGAAGATGCCTAGTATCTCAAAATTGGCATGTGTAACACAAACCATAGCAGCCTCTTTTCTGCATTAAATTAGCAGAGGAAATAAGTGTAAAATGCACACAATGTGTTTGCAGATTGGTCCTCTCTTCTGGGGGGGAGCAGGGAAAAGGAGGGGAGCTTCCCTAACCTTTTCCTCCTGTGGATGCTTTTTTCCCTTCTCGATTTTCCTTTCATGGAGAGCATGTTTTAAAGGTGGTGGCTCTGTTCCAGCCAGCCACAGGGCTGCATAGATAGCGCCTAATGACAGGGATGAGGGAGAAGGAGCACAAAAGGGATGCTGTTAGAGAAGGCAGGGAAAAATGCAGTTCACAATTACTCTGTAAAGATGTAAAAATGCTCACATGGAAATAGCCCAACAGGTTTTTGTTTTATAAGTAAAATCCTGGAGGCATCTCAACATTTTATCCTTGTGCACTTCAAAATTTTATGGGGGGAGATACTGCTGTTTCCTTCCAGGCTAATTTTTAAGGTCTTTTAGGGCAGATACAATCAAAAAGGGATTATTCATGGTGATCCCTCAGTTAATTTTTTTCTCTTCTCTTCTCTTCTCTTCTCTTCTCTTCT
>Ga0181612_115188_pt1 | contig 15604 bp, 10 predicted proteins | sample HoacroProtozoa21_FD_119630 | JGI IMG/M metagenome (GOLD analysis project Ga0181612, IMG submission 119630) | Hoatzin crop microbial communities from Cojedes, Venezuel. Combined Assembly of Gp0051906, Gp0051904, Gp0051908 | reverse complement strand
TCAGGCGATTTGTTTGTGCTAGTATCAAAGAATCCTTAACAATATTCCTTAAGGTTCTTAGTAAAAAAAGTAAGAGTTCACTTCCCTTGTTAGGCTGCTGGTCCTCCCCCTGACTGCTGCCTGCTGCAGCCAGGGCTGTGAGATGCAGGACAAGCCTAGGAAGCCACTGGTGTAACCTGCTTTGGGGGGGTCGGATGGCGTATGGGGTTGCCAGCTGCAGCCGGCCAAATCCAGACTAGTTCTCAGAGTAAGCTTGAGTATTGCCAGCTGATGGCTGGAATGGGGCTCCTTGGGAAGGAATGGTACTTCAGTGACTCCAGTTTGCTTGGGCAATTAGTAAGTTGATGTGAAAGTGTTAATTAGTGGGCGGGCTGTTAACCTGCTTTGTAGGACAGCCTTTTCACTTTTTCTTGCATAATTTAAATCGGTCCAACAGGTTCCTCTAGTCGCAGCTATGCTATCCTAGTTGGGTTGGGGGGAGAAGGATGTCTCAACTCCTGCATTATTTCATGTTCAGCATTTGCTTTATTCTGTGCTGCAATGGCAAACTTTGACGAAGCCAATTCCATCCCCCAAAAGGGTGTAGAAGAAAGTGGAAGTGCTGTATTTGTTACTTTCAAGTGTTTTAGCGCAGTTAAAGTACATGGTTTTAAAAGATGATTAAATGAATCTGTGCAAACACCAGCTGGCTTTCTGGTAGTCAGAGCTCCAGCATGGTTTGGACTCATGGTGTAGGTAGGCTGTGCAGTGGCAGAGCTCCCCGGTGCCACGCACCCTTCCGTGTGAGCGGGAGGTGGCTGTGAGCCCAGAGGCTCTCCCTGCCGGAACCCTGCATTCTGCCAGCCTCAGCTCAGGGCTGCTGGAGCCTGAAGAGCACGTGGGCGATGCCAAGCAGAGGGCTCACAGGAAGGGGAGACCTATTTTTGGTTTTTGCATGTGGTAGGCAGCTGACACTTGAATTGATTGTACACCTTCTGCAGCCTGATGAGCCTGTGGTGAACTAGGGGTCTGGCTGACTCCTCAGCAGGTTTGAGGGTAACACCTAAGTGTGCTCTTGGAGCACCGAAGTCAGCTGAGTGGGGGAGCGGGCTTGCTTGTTGGGCTGAAAATGGAAGTTGGCTCTCTTTGAACTGTGCAACTGAAATGTCTTAACAGAAAAATGTTGTGACTGAACCTCTGAGGTGAGCAGGGAACCTAATTTCATGGCATAGGAAACTATTGCATGACTGTATCTCTGAGTACCTGTTTGCTCTAAGAAAAAAGGGATGGAATACGCTTCCATGAGGAGGAAATACAGCCCAGTAGTTACAGTACCCAGTGTTCAAGATTTGGGCTGGCTAATCTAATCAGTTGCTGAGAGATCCTGAACAAACTGTTGCTGCTGCTTGTGCCTCAGTTCCTAGGAGGTCATGGGTGTAATGGTAGTTCTGCTATGTGTTAGATCTGCAGATGAAGATCGTCCCATTTTGATGGTTAACTTAATTCTGTACTCACTAGCTGGTGAATTTTTCTTAAATGGAGAAGTACAGGCTAAAATCAAAACTTAACCTTGTATTTTAAAATCTAAGTCTTCCTCTGTATTCCCATAATGGAACAATGCCAGTTACACAGCTAACTCTTTATTATTCTAGGCAGGTGTAGATTCCCACAACAGGAGGTCTGTTTGCATATGTGTACATGCTCCTGTTCACTGCAGAAAATGATCTATAAAATGTATGGTGCATCACATCTTAGTGGGCGAGGACCATACCACGAGGCTTCTTAGTGCTAACTTATCCTAAAGGGCAGTTTAAATAGAATGCCAAGACTCGGTTTAACTGAAACGCAAAACTAACTGAACTTGTGTGTGGTGAGAGGTAGTGTTCCAACTTGGTGGATTTTGCCCTCATATATAGTCACTGGTATCTAGTTATTTTATGGTTATCTATGCTTCTGGAAACCCCTAGAGCTAAAATACTGGTAGCAGTAAAATGCAGGTGTGAGTCCCATTGCCAGAGCTCTGTGAATGGTGTGTGGAGCATGTGCAAAACTTGCCTGCTCTTTAGGTAATTAAGAATTCAGTTTGGAAATAAAAGTGCTGTACTAGTGAAAGCTGATTTAACTTTCCCCTCTTGTTCTCTTACAGGTATCTCCAACCAGAAATCATGAACTGGCGCTTCCTGTTTCTGTTTGTTCTTGGGACTTTAACATCTGTATGTTCCCAGTTCAGTTTTTATCCTCTGGAGGAACTTAGCTCTGATGTTGGAATCCAGGTCTTCAATCAGATAGTGAAAGCTAAGCCTCAGGACAATGTTGTTGTTTCTCCTCATGGGATTGCATCAGTCCTGGGGGTGTTGCAGCTGGGTGCTGATGGCAAGACAAAGAAGCAGCTAACAACTATGATGCGATACAGCGTAAATGGTGAGTGGTTCCTAAGGTGGTTTTGGGTGTGTTTTGTCAGAATTTTCATGCTGTTTTGAGGTGGCTTTCAAAGTGTGGTAGATTGCATCATACACCAATTAACTCTGTTTACCAAAGCACAAAATGGACACACTTGAAGTTAATTGGCGATTTGGGTATGGACATGTACATATACTTGAACTGGTGTATAAGCAGCTTTGTTAATGACTCCAGGGCCCTGGCTAGAACTGCCTGCATCCTTGCAAAATTGATTTCTCAGAACATTGTGCATGGCGGTCCAGTGCCAGCACTATGCAGGAAGGCTGCACTACAGCATTTCGGACTGTACTGAACAGCCCTTGATGTGCCCTCCTTGGATAACAGGGCAAGAGTATTTCTCGTTGTCACGTTGAAAGCAATGCAAACTCTAACCATACAATTGATACTGTCTTTTTGATGCTCTTCAGCTTTGTTCACTTGTTTCTGCTGTCAGGATACCTGAATCTGTAGTTCTTGTAGTGCTCTCTTCTTGAAACAGTCGTTTCTGCTTGCCTCTGTGCCTGACACTGCATGCATCTGTTTATATTCCTCTGCCAATGTCTGCCCCTCGAGGGGGTGCGGGCTGAAGGTTCTTGCTGCTTTACTTTGCATGCAGAGTATTTTTGTGAGTGTTTGCCAGCAAGACTTAACATCTTAGTGTCAGCATTCTGCCTTCCTTCCAGGAACACGAAACTCTCCAAGAGGTAAGTGCATGTTTAAATCTTGAGCACTATTGTTCTATAACATGTTGTCCTGTCTTCATTTGCTTTGCTGTTTTGGTTCTGGGTTTGAAGTGCAACCAAATGATTTGCTAGCTCAAGATCTAAATGTACACTGAAATCTCTTCATGGGATAACCAACTTTAGGAACATTTGAATGCTCAAAATACAATACTTGCAAAAATTGGGGCATAACATCAGCTGGTTTTATTTGGCCTGCACACTTTCTAATTCTGGCTGTGAGACAGAGGTTCTCAAACTCCTTAGAAGGTAGCCAGTACCTTGTTAGAGAGATGTTATGGGATGCTACCTGTCTCTTCGCACAGATCTCCTCTGCTCTTGTTCATGATTGCCTTACAGTCCTTTGGCAACTACAGCAACTGCTTCTTTGGAAAGGTAATATTTGGAAAGTATTTAATTTATCTTTAGCTGTCTTTTAATGCAATTTAGCAGCTGGAAGCAAAGAGGAGAGCCAGCATCATGAGACCAGCCAGCTCTCCCCGGACCACCAGCAAGTGCTCCGTGGACCACCAGTGGTCCACAGAATACGGTTTGAGAACCTCTGTTATGGTATGTTCTGCAAAAGAATTTGCCCATAATAGTGGAGAGTGCACATGTAGAAATTCATGCAAACAGTACTGCTAAAGCATTCATGATACATAAAACAGCAAAGCCATCTGAGGCTTTTTCTTACATGCAGCTAAGAGAATAACTCTGAACTAATTTATTCCCTTCATATCTCTTATCTCTTAAGTTTGTCTACATAAGGATGTGGTCTGGAAATGTTTCTGCCTAAATTGTGTTGGGAAACAGAGGGAGCCCATTAACTGCTGTAAAAACAGCCACCAAGGATCCTGTTCAGTATTATGGTTGAACATGAAGTTGCTTGCCTGGCAATAGCTTCCCTGTGTAGACAAGCACTCATTCATAAGCCGTAACAATGGGGAGAACTGGGTATGGTCAACATAGCAGTTTTTCTGTACTTCCATTTGCCTTCTCTCACGTACAGTGAAGGAGCTAGCAAACACTCGGTACAAGCTGCTTTCAGGTCCTAAGGATCTTGACTGTAAGGACTGGAACCTACTGCTTTCCCTTTTTGCTTTTTTAAAGGCAAGCTCACGTGTTAAGGCATCGACTCCTGATTGTAGCTGATTTAGGTCAAGGCCTAATCTTTCAGGAAACAGACTTGACTTGAACCTTATATAACTCTTGACAGCTTCCTTTGTTTTCCAGTAAATGGAAAGGAAGAATGGTGGAAAGACAACTTTTGCTTTACACTCTGAGATTCAAGACCACCTGCATTGGCTGTGAGTGAGCAGGCTGAGCCCACAACTTACTTGGTCACTGTCTCAGAATTGACAGGTGACCTGGGCTTATATGGTATGGAATACACTCTGGAACAATCTCTTCTGTGTAAGAGCATGGTTAGTAGCTCCGCACTAAGACTTGAACCCCAATACTGTCCCCAGCACTGTCCGTTGCGTTCTGAGCAGACAGCTAGAGGGGCAGCAGGCATCACAGCAAAGGCTATGTTTTTGCTGGGAAACAGTAGTGTTCTTTAGATGAGAGATCAGAAATGGGTATTTTGGAAGGCCTCGCAGAACGCCTGCTTTGGTCTCCTTTTGTCTTCGTTTCTAGTCCAGCACTTTATGTCTGACCTTTCATGTCATTAATAGTTGCATATAAAGTAACTGTTTGTTCATTATCTTATTCTCAATTAAACTTGCTGTTCTTTTCAACTAGGAGTTGGTAAAGCGTTAAAGAAGATAAACAGGCTCATAGTCTCAAAAAAGAATAAAGACATTGTTACAATTGCTAATGCAGTGTTTGCAAAGAGTGGCTTTAAAATGGAAGTGCCTTTTGTTACAAGGAACAAAGAGGTGTTTCAGTGCAGTGTCAAGAGTGTGGACTTTGAGGACCCAAATGCAGCATGTGATTCCATCAACCAGTGGGTGAAAAATGAAACAAGGGGTGAGTATTAACGAGTGCTTTTTGTGCATGGCAGGGTGGTGTCTGACACATCTGGGATTCAGTTGGAAATACTGCAGAAAGATGGGATGTGAGAATTAACTGTGCTTTTTAGGTTAAAGCTGTCTTTAAACTGGCTTGTCTTAGAGCTGATGGGCCGGGAATCTGCAGTCTCACTGCCCCAGTGATGTGCCTGTCTGGTGGCCTTGAGGGATGTGTAGTGTGTGCCCATCTGCCCATGAGATCAGGGGAGCTTCTGCTGTTCTTTGCCTTCATACAACTGGTGAGAAGTCAGAGCAGTGTCTCTTGAAGCTGTGCTTTCTGAAACATAAATGATGCTTTCAAGGAACTTGGGTGTTTGACTCAGTAAATCAGACTGTGGAAAGCTGTAGAGCAGTTCAGCTTTTGCTCTTACTGTTCTAAAATCTTGCAAGATATGGCCATGTTCTTGGGAGTCATGTTTAGTGGAAGGCTTTTAACCCTGCCTTGCCAGAACTCCTCATGGTTCAAGCCTCTTGGTGTCTAGTTGTCAAGCTTACATATGCTAAAGCCAGAGATCACGTTTTGCAACATAATCGTAGTCAAGGTCAACTACGTTTGGTATCTCTTGAAGTTGGAACTAGTGCCTCCTGGGTGTGATGACTGTGGTGTTAATGGTGTTGGATATGGTATTTGTGGTGTGAGGCTGTCAAATTCTTTCTCTACCCCATCACCAGTTTTGCATAGCAATGTTGCAAGCAGTGTGTGAATGGGGAAGTGCTTCAGCTGAAACTCACCACTGTAATGGGCTTAGTTTGAGTTTTAAGTCTGCTCATGTGCTAGAAATGGTAAGGCCCTGTTAGTTGTATCATCAGTCTGTTGATTAGCAAGGTGTATTTGCTTCCTAATTATCCTAAAGGTTTACTTTCTGACAAAGAATACTGTTGCCTTTATGAACCTCAAATATGTTGTCCCATGAGGAGTTACCACACTCATAGATTAAGAGGTCTAAAGTAATTGTGCTTCAAGTTCTTAACAAACAGCTGGCCAGTGTTATGACAGCAAATACTTAGACTTTCTTTTTCTTCTAGGTATGATTGATCAGGTTGTAGCTCCAGATGATATTGATGGCAGTTTGACCAGACTGGTTCTAGTAAATGCTGTGTATTTCAAGGGCTTATGGAAATCACGATTTCGACCGGAAAATACAAAGAAACGTCCATTTTATGGCGCTGATGGGAAGACCTACCAAGTTCCTATGCTGTCCCAATTATCTATCTTTCGCTGTGGTAAGCTCAGTAACTCCCACTGCTATCAACAATGGCTGTAAAACTTGCTCTTTGCCTTCAAACTGAAACAAGAGTTTGCTGTACAAGTAGTGTTTAATGTTGTTGCTTGTTGCAGCTGATGTGGGAGGCTTTGTGTTAAAGAAGTGTCTCTTACTGCTGAGGTATGGATGAGCTTTCTGTGCAAGGTATTTACCAGTTGCTTAAAGTTGAATACTCTGTCGAAGTACTTGCCTTATTCTGTTGTCTTCGAAAAAGAAAATCTGAAGTACACAAACTGAGACCTTTGCATGTTACTTAAGCTTTGCAGTAAGAAGAAATCTTTGTTGTTTTTTAAGGGGTGAGAATAAAGGAAAACTGCCAACAGAAACAGAACCCTGAGGTTTATCCGGTGATGAGCTCTGTAGAAAGAAAGATTGGAGTAGAATCAATCCATATTTTACTGTATAATAAAGAAATGGGACTTGCACAGTCCCCAGTCCTGTGGGAGCCAGAGGAGCACAGAGTTAGTATGCTGGCTAGATCTCTTAAGGTGTGAAGCTGCTCTTCAAATTCAGATTGAGTCACAAGTGAAAAGAAGTCCGGCAGGTTCAGCCAGACTTCATCAGAGACTGAGAGCTGACACAGGCAGCTTGATGTGACTGACAATGTACTTCCGAGCCTTGGCGGTTTGCAGCCCTATGGGGATTTTATTGGTCAATGCAAGATTGAAGCTTTGATAAGAGAATGTTGCATCCTTCTGAGAAGAGAGCAGTGCTGCCTGGAACTTGCTTCTATGTGTACTAAACAGTTTGAGAAATAGGCCTGGGAATACAGCTTGCTCTAAATCCAAAAACCAAGATCCACTTGGCTTTTAAATGCCTTAGTTTTATTGTCGGTAGTGCCCAACTAATATTAGATTTGTATTAAACAGCTGTAACTTTCTGTCCCAAGCCCACATCTGCATTAGAGCAGATGTAATATTTTGAGATAACTGCTGAAAGTGTGAGCTGGGGGAGGTGCAGAAGCTTACCTCAGTGCATACTGCTATCTGTGGAGTTTGGAAGAAATTCATAACTTAAGACAGGCTTTAGCAAGACTAGTATCTTAAAGGCTTTTGATTCTGATGCTGGTTAAAAACTTACTGTTTTGGCTTATATTTAAGCTAAAAAAGCTGGGGCTAGAAAGGAACAAGAGAAATGCTGCTGAGTTAGGACTTGCTTTAGGTTGGATGTCTGAATATCCTAGTACAGGGCTTCTACCTTGTAAGCGTAGAGCTGCATTATACCCTGGGACACTGATTTTTATGCTTGCAAAGGGTTCTTTAAGAATTTTAATTTCTTAAACATCTTAAATACCATTAGTTGGTTGTGAAGATAAACTCTCCTGCTGTTTGATATGCCTCAGCAGCAGTGATAATGGCATGTAGCAGATCAGGAAAGCAGTCTTTTGCTCTTGTACAGTTTACCTTTTACTGTTCTGTAGCGGGCTTATGCAACCAGTATTTTGATCTGTAGGCTCTAGTCTGAGAACCACTGTCATAATAAAAGGAAATAATCAAACTGCCAAGCTTGACACAGTTCCTGTAACAAGTGCAGCACTGCCAGTTTTCTAGCAATATGAGCTCAGTCAAGGTAGGTTGCATGGCCCTGGCAATAAGATTAAATTACTAATGAAGATGTAGATTTTCAGCTTGGGCTGACAAGTGCAGACTTACGTGAAGAAAGGGGAAAGATAATAAGATCTTATTCCTATCCAAAAACTTTCCCAGAACCCTGTCTGTAGTTAATCTGACAAGTTCTCACTTGAAACTCCTATAAAAAGCGCTTGCTCCCCAGTCAGATGCCAGAAATCCCACAGTAACCAAAGGGAACTTGGAGGAGGAGAGGGTTGCTCAGACAGTCTTCTTGGCACTTGCTGTAACTCAGAGGCGTTGCTATCTCCCTCCTTTTCCTCTAATTGGCCTCCTGCACTGCCTCAGAGTGGCTGATCTCCACTACCTCAAAGGACTGAAGTCTGCTTCCTAATGAGATCCTTGTTAAGCAAGAAAATGAAATAAGTGTAACAGACTACTTCAAACAGGAGCTCTTCCAATAACTCTTGGAGGAAAAAGAGCTTGTTTACAGGATCCCTTCAATTTGGAAAGATAATATGCTTTTTCTTGCTTTTTGTTTTTCGGTGCTCAGTTCTGGTACAGCTGAGATCTGAAATAGAGATCCAGCTGAGTCTCAGCCCTGGTGACTTCTAACATAGCTGGCTTGTCAATCCAGGCTGGTGAGGTTTGGGAAAGAGTATGGATATCAGATTCAAATGGGTATTTGCTTCATGGTATTATCCTGTCGGTGCTTTTTGTCAGACTAGCATCTGTACAGACCCCATGCCATGTTTTAGGGTCGCCTAGCAGGAAGGCAGGCAGTCTGTGACTTCTTAAAGTCAGTTTTAAGATGTGGGCAAAGACTCATAGAGCAGTAGGTGTCTAAAGGTAAAATAAAGATTTAAGGCTGTAAGAATTATGGCTCATTAGCTTTGCTTATTTTTTAGGCACTACAAGTACTCCAAATGAGCTGTGGTATAATATCATTGAATTGCCGTACCATGGTGAAATGATAAGCATGTTGATTGCTCTGCCTACGGAAAGCACAACGCCGCTCTCTGCAATCATTCCCCACATCAGCACAAAAACAATAGGAAGCTGGATGACAACCATGGTAGCAAAAAGAGTGCAGGTTATTTTACCTAAGTAAGTACTAATAAAATCCATTTCTACTTCCGGGAGTGTTTTGGGAGTCATATGTGCATCTCTTCTGATACAGGAGAAAGATAGTGCTTAAGGCAACTTTCCTGTATAACACTGCCTTCTTTTTTTTTTTGTTTGTTCCAACTAGATTTACAGCAGTAGCAGAAACAGACTTAAAGGACCCTCTGAAAGCACTTGGTATTACAGATATGTTTGATCAGTCAAAGGCAAACTTTGCAAAAATAACAAGTAAGTTTGTTTGATCCATGGTGGTCCTTATTCATGGTTTCTGGCACTGAATAAAGTGCTGTTTTACCAAGGCAGTTGTCTGTTTTGTCTTGAATAAGTGTTACCATGACATTAAAGTTCTACTGTGTGGCCAACTGAGCATGGCTGCTTGCTTCTACTGAATGTTGCGGTGGCTTTTTTCCCCATGTCTTGCATTGCAGCAGTAAATCATGTTGGTCAGCTTCTTGGAATTTGACGTTACAACCTGAGGGTCTCAAACATTCTCTGACATCTATGGCAGGACTTCTAACAATACCTTAGACTGTAACAAATACAGCAACTGCAGTATTTAACATTTCCCTGAAGTTCGTGTTTAATTTGAGAAATTTTCTTGAGCTGTAGGAAAACTCAAGGACTAAATTCCCAGTTTAAGCGACTGGACCAAACCAGAGCTGTAAATATTAGCATCTGAAAGTGAGGTATAGACATTGTTGAACTCATGGTTCAAAATGTCATCCTATGTCTGTTCCCTGCTTCCATTAAAGTCCTGATTAGCTTCTACGGAGAGATCTAACAAAGCCTGCCTTGTGCTGGCTTAATTTGAAAACAAATTCCTGTGTTTCACAGAAAACAAGGTGTCTTGCTAAGTGCTTTTTTCCCCCCTGACATTGAGATAAATCAGAGTGTAACTTCAGATAGCATATTTTTTTCAGTCATTTGTTTAATTAAAACTAAAAATGCAAGTGAAAGAAAACCTGGTAAATTGGGAGGAGGGAGGAGGAAGATAGTTTATTCCTTGTTTTTTTGCCATTACAAACTTGCTGACTGTATTAAAGTTATTGCCAGTAGTGTCCTTCACTGCAGCTTCAGGATTGCAGCAAGATTGTAGCAGCTCTTATTATTCTTAGGCATGTCAGCATAGCTGCTAGCCACAAGGTACTTCAGGACTTGCAGTTCGTTTTACTGAAACTGCTGTTCTTGGGTTTTTCAGGGACAGAAGGTCTTCATGTATCTCATGTTCTGCAGAAGACAAAAATTGAAGTTAGTGAAGATGGAACCAAAGCTTCTGCAGCAACAAGTAAGCAACTGTACTGATAGCTGTCAGACTTGGGGAAAACTGTATTAGAAGGTTGTACCACTAAGCAATGACAACCCAATTTGAAACCATTGCAGAATGTGCTCTGGTGTCTGATCAGTTGATGGATTTTGTGTAATTGCTTGGGAAAATCCCAATTTGCCAGTATTTGTCAGACCATTGGTATACTCTTAAGAAATATAAACAGGCATACTTCTCTAGAAGTGTCTTGTAATAGCTAACACTTCAGCCACAAATGTAATGTTCCTGGCTATCCAGGTAGCGAAGAACACTAAGCTACTGCATCCTTTGTGCGACAACCCAAGACTTCCTTCCAGCTTTCTGTGGGTCTGTGCTGTGTCTTTTTAATACAGTTCCTATAACTGTAGGAATGTGACCCCTGTGGCTTTAAAAGTCCAGGTTGGTAGATCTGGGGCATTTATCTCTACCTGTGCAAGCTTCTAGTTACACACTAGGAAATGTCACTTTGATAGAGTATATAATGCATTGTGGTACTTTCTTTGTCTAACTTGAAACTTTTTCTTGCAAGCTGCCATTTTAATAGCCAGGTCGTCCCCTCCTTGGTTCATAGTAGACAAGCCATTCGTATTTTTCATCCGGCACAATCCTACAGGTAAGCAGCATTTGTATGTACTTTCTTGCTTAGAAGTTGAATATCAGCGATGCAGTAGAGACAAAAGAAGTCTGGAACTACCGAATAACTAGTGCTTTAAAAAAAAAATCCTGCGAGTATATTTTTATGCCTTTAATATTTGATTATTTTACTTGGAATACAACTTGGAGCAGGAAAAAGTATAAATATTGGCTGCCAAGTTAACAGAAATAAGTGTGGCAGGTTCATGGGTACGAAAGAACAGTCTTTAATACTCATAGTTCCTGTGAGTGGAGAGGAAGTAATTCTGTTACTGATAGTGGATTGGTGAATAGGACCCAGCTCTCTGATGGACAGTAAAATAGTGCTAGGGCAAGGGCTGGAATAGGGGCTTTGGGTATCTAAGGTGCTGCCCCAGCCTGCTGGGAACAGGAGTGAGTGATCAAAACAGTGATGGTGGTTTCTTTGCAGTATAGAGTAAGTCTCCTAGAGCAGAGCTGCCCCAGTTACTTTGAATATCTCATCTACTTCTTGCAGTGACATGTGGATGATAGATATGCTAGTTAGTAGGGAACAAGATGCAGCTGCCAGCACTGGGGAAAGAGAAGGCTGCTGGCAGCAGTCCCCATCCCAGACTCCACAGAGCATCAACAGAACTGTGTGTCTCTAGAAATATGAGCTGGCCACCTATCCAAACATATGCTTCCCTGGGCTCACAAACTCGAGGGAGGCTAGACAAGACTGTGATGAGGTAGCTCAGCTGTGCTTTGTGGACTTTATGCTTTCATGGAAAAACTTAACGGCATTTGCAGACTGTGGTAATCCTTGTTTTCATTTCATCCCTCAGGTACAATCTTGTTTATGGGACAAATAAACAAACCTTGAATGTGGAAAATAGTTTCTTCAAGAAGTAAACAGACTCATGTGACACACCCCCATTCTGTTAAATATTTTGTACACTACTCTTTGACTTCACTCAAGAGCTAGTTTTAACCACTGACTAGGTTTTGAAGCAGGAGTCGACGTAGTTCTGGCTTTGTGGGGAAAAGTACAGATCGGAAACTACAGTATCTCTTCAAAATGTCTAAAAGATTCTCTAAACTACTGAATGGTTACCTATGCTAACAAACTTTTGAGCTTTTTCTGTATCTACTAAGAATTTTATGTATGGCTTTTGTGAGAGGATTTTAACAAAGAATGATAAATGTTTCTATTAATGTTGGTTTATTCTTGTGTGTGGAAGAGGTCTAATTGTGTAGGTACTGCCTATCAAGATTATTTTTGGTTCTTGAGTATCTTGGTACCTGGATATTCTTGGTAGAAATAGATTAAAAGTTCTAGCAATTTTTATTTTATATAGTGCATGTATCACTGGGAGTTTTAAAACTAATGTGGTGTTAGATACACATCGCATTGTCCTGTCTTATTGTAATGTAAACTTGTCATTGCTAGTATACACTTTGTATTGGATTTAAATTTTATATTTGTTTTTGTACAAATGAAAAAATAAAACTGCATTATGAACAGTCAGTGTTGTGGATCATGGATGTCCAGAGCCCTGTGAAGTACTTGTTTGAGACTTCCTTCTGAGGAAGGTGAAAGAAGGGTGAGATTTCTTTTGTTGTGTTGTTTTTTTTTACCTTTTCTGCTGAAGTCATTCTGCAGTGGATGAATTATCCATAGGTTCAGTATCTGAAGAGCAAACTCTTTGCATTTGCTATGCCCAAGTTACTGCTAAAACTGCCATGTGAGGACTCTCCATGCACCTGTGGGGCCTTTCCTCCTGCTCCCTATGGTGTAGGTTGTATGCATATCTGCATGTCTTCAGGCCCTTGCAGGACTCCCCTGACTGCAAAACTCTTCAAAAGATAAGCAGTAAATCCCTTTGGCTTGTCACAGATGGTGCTTTGTTTGCAAGCATGTCGTACTGCTCCTGTGGCAACCGAGGGATTTGGATGGGGAAGGTAAATCTTTGATATTAGCTGCTTCTCTTAAGGGCATGCTTGCAGTGAGAGGAGCCTGGATGATGGTGGTCTGTGGGGAGAAATTCCTGCAGTGTTTGACACTCAGCCTTGGTGTGAGCAGGTGACTCTTGCATGTATCCACAAGCTGGAGGATGAATCCGCATTGAGCCTTTTTGTCAGGTAAGAATACCAGATGAAATGAAAATGTTTCCAGCAGAAAATACCCAAATGCATCATCCATGGCCAGTCCTAACCCAATACAAAACCCAGGATAAGATCTCATAATAAATACTGCCACAGATAATGTACAGGTACTTAGTAGGGGGAGGGAAGTAATGAATCAGCTTTATAAGAGGAACGTCTGTCTCTGACTGCTGGCCTCTCTTCCTGCTTGAGTTGATTACTGCAACCATAAAGAATAAACCTGGTTAGATATCTTTTATGGGATGTATTAGCTACCTGCCACCAAGTCTTCATAAGCTGGGAGAGAAGTGCTCCTGCTGCATGCTTTCTCATGGTACTGCATGCTGAGGGCTAGATCTCCTGCATTCTTCACTCTGAAGATGAATGGAGAAACTACCATGGTCTGGTTCGTTCTTCTTGTCTCATCAAAGAGAAAGTGAGCCCTGCAGGTTGGGGAGGGGAGGAACCCTAACAAAAAACCCATCTAAGTAGGTCACTGATGTAACTAAAAATTCTAATGCTGAGCAGGAAAGCTCTACTGGCTAGCCTAGCCAGGCTTGCTTTCAACTCCTTGCATCTTGTGGAGGTAAGGAGCAAAAGTAGTAACCAAATTGTTACTGAATTTTGTATTAAGTGACACTTGCATTGGTTTGTCTTGCATCTGGCTTGGGTATGGTTTCTCCTGCAAAACCAGAAATGTTGCCTCACAAAAACTATATAGCTAGGACCTAAGCTGGATTTGGGAAGGCATGATGTACATGAGAAGTGACTACCGGGGTGTCAAGGCACTGCCTTAGGGCTCTGGAGCAGTGTGGGGTGGTATTTCAGAGGAACAGTACTGCTGTTTTGAGATCAAAATAAAGTTACAAGATGAGAATTAATTTTCCAGTTGCTTCCATTTGTTTCTGGTACAAATTCAAATAGTAAGGGGTTGGCACTCAGACTGAACTCCCATAGGGGTTGCACACAGCAGCAGTGTGTGCTCTGTGCAGCAAGCAGGCTTGGGCTTAGACTTGGGCAAGAAAAAAAATGCAATGACATCAGTTTTCAGGTTTGCCTTAGCACAGTTTCTCTGTAAACAACTGTTGGTCTCTTAGTCCCAAAATAATTTGCAAAATAAGAGGACTGCTTAGAGCACTGAACAAAGAGCAACTGTGAGTATTCTCTTTTTCCCCCCAACAAGGCCAAAACTGGACAATGAAGAGCATGGCCTGGCAGGCGTGAGCAGGCTCTTTCAGCCTGGTGGGGCTGGGACTACCTGCCCAAGCTGAGCTCTGAGCAGACTGATGGGGGATGTCACACATAGCAGCTACTGGGGAGCTTCAAGGTTCTGAATACATGGGTGAAATACATCACAAAAAGGGTTTTTCCCTGCTGCTTCTGACGCTCCTCAGCAGTAATTTTTTTGAGCTGGGAAGGAAAAATTCTAACAAAAGCAGGTTTGAACCAAGATGCTGATTAGCATTTGCCTATAAACTGGGTAAGGGAGGTCAGGATGAAGGGAAGGGAAATAAGAGCCTGGGAAGGAGGGGGTTAGGTTAGCTACTAAAAAGTTCCTTTTTAGTAATGCTATGAAAATGCTGTCTATGCTCTTCTGTCCTGGAAGCTGATTCATATCAAATTTCCAGTCCTGCTCAACAGAGTAACTAGAGTTCAGTGTGATGTTTTAGTGTTGGGCCTGTGCTTACTGTAGTCTTATTAACCCTTACTATGGCAGTCCGTTAGCTGCTCCTGAAAGGCTTTGGGGAATCTGTCTGTAGAGGTGGTCTGTTCAGTTTTTAATCTTTTTTTTTCTATTTCCAGGAATATCAAACCAAAGATGAATGCTTGTGCTGCTTGGGTCTGCTTCAGTCTATTCCTCCTTTACTCTCAACTCTTCACAGTTGCACTTTGTCTTTGCTCTACGGAAAAGCCAAGGTGGTTTTGGGCCCCTGGGCCCTGCAACACAGGTAGCCCTGTGCCCTGCTTGCGGGCAGGAGGAGGGCTGGTGAGACTGGATGTGTGAGGCTCACAGCTTAGCGATGGGTTGGTAAATTCAAGCAGGAATGTAACTCTATGGAAAGAGTGCAGAACTAGGTGTGCCTCAGTTTCTCCATCTTTAAAAGTGGAGATAACACATCCCTTGTAAACTTGCCTGACATGGAAAGCCAGAGAGACTGCTAGCGCTTCGGTAGCGTGAGACTGAAGCCCTGGGCAGGGGAATGAGTGTGGAAAATGTTTGTGGTTCCAATTGCTTTAGCCTGGAGACTGAGTAGGGAGGAAGAGTTTGGTAAAACTCACTGTTTGTTTCCTGAGCCAGACTTGTAATGAAGAAAGTGGTTGTTAATGAAGTAATTAAGAGGAAAAAAAGCAGGCTGTTAATCTGCTAAACTGTGTCTCAACTTTGTTTTCATAACTTCAGAGAGCTCTAAGAAGACTGCTTTACTTTTACAACTTCCACACTTCATTAACACTT
>Ga0181612_164914_pt1 | contig 15605 bp, 4 predicted proteins | sample HoacroProtozoa21_FD_119630 | JGI IMG/M metagenome (GOLD analysis project Ga0181612, IMG submission 119630) | Hoatzin crop microbial communities from Cojedes, Venezuel. Combined Assembly of Gp0051906, Gp0051904, Gp0051908 | reverse complement strand
GAGACACATTGCTGCTCGGTGTGCACGACTTTGGTGGGACTACCCCCCCGTGCTGCCGGGCGCTGAATAAACATACCTACTTTACAATCTTACAGATTGTCAAGTCTGCTTTCCGCATGTCACCACTGTGGAGGCAACCAACACAGAGGACCCCCCCAGGAGCACCTGAGCCTCCACAGCTGGGAGAAGTTCCTTGGGGGAAGGTGGGACACAGGAGAGGACAGAAGCTGGGCAGTAGCAGGGCTGCAAAGCACTGAAACAGCCCTGCGAGCTCACAGCATCTGATATTTCCAAGGAACCCAGATGGGACTGGGTAGAGTCTGTTGTGAGGCAGGAAGGTCACAAAAGTTTTTGGAGAGAAAGCAAGCCTTGATACTGCACAATGCAGATGGGACATAATTGCTTCTGTGTCCTTCACTGTAATCCACCTTACTCTCAGTTTCTTGATTTAAGACATTCAGTGTTTTTGTTTCTAATACGATTTGCTCTTAGACATGTAGAATTCACTGGTAACATTTTAAAGACACCGTAAATTTACCTCCTTGTTCTGGCTAAACTGGGATCCTGTGTCAAACTCTTCCTCAGAAATGGGAGACACAAGTTGAGATCTCTCTTCACTTTGTGAGGCTTCAGACCTATTTTTCATACATACCTGCTGAGCCCTGTCACCATTACACTATCAAGTTGGGAGCGTCATTTACTTCTCTTCTTTGAACTTCTCCAAGTTGCGGAGGATTAATTCAATAACCATGGTCAAATGATAAAATTAATTGAGGGTCATTGAACAAGAACCTGTGGTTTAAATTCCTGTACTAAGGGATATTTACACTTTTTATTTATACCAGCCGCTGGAGAGAATGCAGAAGCTTTTCAGCCTAGCAGAGACTGTCCCTGCACTATCCCCTGCTTTCAGCTGAGTGTTGGAATCTGTAGGTTGCTGAGTTATGGTTCCTTTCTCTGGCCTAAAGCTTGAACTGTGTTTTGGGAAAATGCAGCAACCTAAACAGTGGGAGAAAGTTCAAATGTGCCTTTGACTATGCACCCAATTTAAAGTATGTGAGTAGTCTCATGTAGCCGACTGTAGATGAAATGCAATTTGATCACTTGCAAATAACTTTTCCTTTATTTTTACTTCCTATTTTCTTATTTTGAAATTACTTCGGGAAGAAAACAAGACATGTCTCAGCTCCAGAGGTGGAAGCTCTGATATCGTTTTGTCAGAGATGCACGTTTTCAGTTACTACTTTTCATACAGCTCACTAACACACCCACTGAAATATTCAATAAACCTAAATAAACAAACAAATACAGAATTTATTATATATAAAAAAGGAACTATGTGACACTGCACTTCTTCTCGTACTTTTATCCTGTGCATGCCCCATCTTTATTTAGCACAGAAGCTATTTAATTGATTTTGCAATCTGCCTACACCTATTGTGGGCCCAAACGAGCATTTCCTTTCATGCTGTAAAGACCTAAGAGAAGCAAATTAAAAACTGTTCACACGGACACAGCTCTCGCTTTTTGGAGCAGGGTTCCCCTTCTCTCTTTGCAGCACCTTGGGCACTTACCCAGAGGAGAGGCCTCACCTCCACCCCGCACCCAGGGGCTGCAGCAGATGCGGCCAGCCAAACCTTTCCAGGTATTTAGACACATCAAATCCCTTTGAAATGTGAAAGCTCGAGAGCTCTTTTCAGAGCACATGACTTTGCGGTCCTTCTTCTTTGTGAAAACCAGCAAGCGCCACAAACCAAACACTCCCTATGTCCTAAAGGATGTGGGGCATAAACTTTCACAAAGATGTGAAGAACAAGACAGCAAAAAGTCATCTATAGCATTGCGTATAATATTCAAGGAAGTATGACATCTAGGGGTATAACGCACACGAGAGAGGAGATAAACATCCGTGATTACTGAGCATCTGGTGCTGGCAATGATTCCTGGGGTTCAATCTCACCGGTCTTCAGCCAGAGCCAGCTTCCACCTACAAACTGCCCAGTGGTGCAATAGTCACTGTTTCATTCTCTGCCCTGGCAGAAGACAAAGACTTCACAAGAAGCTCACATCACAAAGACCTCACAAGAAGCTCACATCGCCTTCCCGGGAGGGGCCAGTGAGGAGGCCTGCTGTCTGACTCCTCTGCATCAAATCACACAGGTTGTCTCCATCCCAAGATGTTGTCCTTGTAATCCTTAACAGGAGATACCTGAAGCAGTACTTCTGCCACTGGGATTTCCACTGGCAAAATATTTCTGCAGCAGAATCTTGTATTTTCCCAATAACTATTTAAACTTCTTTTGAGCTTAATCACATAGGGGCCCTATGACATTAGAAACCTAGTAGGCTATTTCTCACTACTTCCAGTGCAGTCTAGTAACTTTAATAGTTTACTGTTGTTTTTAGAGAAAATATAGTATCCTGCTAGTCTTCTGTCGATGCTGCTGCTATGGTTCACGCTGTAAATTAACCTTTTATATAGCCCTGGGTTTTAGCACTCTTCTTGCTAACAGTCTCAGCTGTGTTAGCCTGGCTCTAACTCACACTCTTCTTATGTAAGTATGCTCCAGCAGTGATTGAGCAGTGTGAAAGTGCTGCCTGCAGGCTGGGGGGAGGGGAGCGGATTTGGGGGGAGGGGGAGCTTTAAAGCCAGTCCTGCACCACCGCAGTCAGTGGCAAACCCTCAGTGCCCACCACGGACCAGAGCAGCACCCACTGCTCCCACTCCTCTCCCTTGTGTCTTGTTAACCTGGGGTCTCCATGTAAATGTCATAGAGAAAAACAGGCTGCACATCTACGGCTGCTTATCGATTGCCTCCTCAACATTAAGCCTTGGCTGATTTTGTGTGTACCCTCTCTCTCTGCCTGCCTTCTTTTTCACACATCTCCCTCAGATTAACACTCCTTTTACCTAACTAGGTATTTTTAGAGATGCTCTCACCTACGCACATGTTTTCCTGTTGAACTTCAAGAGAAAAGAGAGTCAGTGCACAGCTGGAGGAACTCAGCGGCCCTGCCAAAAAACACCACAACTCTGGAGGCAACCAAAACAAATAACACACCTTTTACAGGTGGCAGAAGATTCAACTCACCTTCCTGTCAGTTTATATACAGCCAATTGGATGGATTTATTTCAGAAGTCAGAAGCAGAAAACATTTATAGACATATAGAAATGACCGATGATGCTGCGAGCACTCTCTCCTGGCTTTGCTCCATTGTTTGACTTAGAAAATGCTTTTGATAAAGCAGAACTACAGTCTGCAAGAAATGTTCTTCGTGGGCAATCAACTTTAAGAAAAAATATATGGACCACATTAAAAATCTAGTTAAATAACCTGGAGTCATACTCTTATGAAACACAGGGTCATTACAAAGCTGCCTCATTGTCCTTTCAGGAAAAATATCATTTTGGTAATCAAGTTCTACTCAGACCATTAATGGATTGCAAGCTGGCTGTGCTATGTACAAATCGTAAAGTCTCTGTTTATACTGTACAGTGCCATCAAGAAAAAAATCACAAATATCTAATGTACACTTCCCTTTTTTGCAAGCCTAACCAGATCGAACCAAAAGCTTTAATGAAATATGAAGGAAAGTCATTCGGTTGTCTCTGCTGTTTGCCATTCTGCAGACTGCTCTTGTAAGTTGTAGAAGGTCTGTCTGGGAACTGACAGTGACAAATCAGAGCCACCAGTGTCTGGTCGCAGAAGTTTGTGCAATTATGATACACCCTTCACCAGACAGATGCGTCCCATGTACGGGCTGCTGTCTGCATCCCTACATCTCCACAAACCAGGCTTTTTTGTGTCATTTGAAAGAGTCATTTCTATGTGCTCTAAAGACTCCTATACTTAACATACGTGAGGGTTCGATTTTGCATCATTGCATCATTGATTTCCGCATACTCATTCCTTACCACAGCACTTCTAAATATCAGAAACACAGTTTTATCATAATAGGCATATGCTCTTTCATTACCCATATGCTGTTGCATATGTTAGTATTTCCCCTTTCCTCTCTCAGCTCCAGTGTGTCCCATTCCATCAATCCATGCTCAGTTTATTTATGTTTTGGAGTATCAGGAAGATCCTACCAGGAGGCAATATTACAGTATCATATGTTAAAATGTTATTTCTTGTTGCTTAAAAAGTCCACTTAGAAATAGATTTTACAATCCACTTTGGAGTCTCTAGTTCTGGCTATATCATGTAAGTGATAAATTATTCACCTTTATTTTATGGAATTTCTTGTAATGTAATTATATGAAAATCTCAAATTGTATTTATAGGTGATAGAGTGATTAAGATTTTAAATATCTCATTTACATGCTGGTGGTAATCTTTTCATGAATATAAGATAAGAACTTATTGGTTTATGAATTCTATCTGAAAGAACAGTAGTCACCGAATGTAAAAAATAGCTATATAACTACTCTTTCTCCCCTGACTTTTTATCTCCAGATGCACAGAAACACAGCTTTGATTCCAGAACATGCTCTGCATTTAGATAATAACGGAGCATAAGATAATAACAGAGCACAAGCTCTGGCTGAAGCGTAATTCCAGCTCTTCTCAAGTTCTGGCAGGCACAGGATTTCCATACATGAAATAAATGACTGTGGGACCCATAAAGCAAATTCTTACTGCTACACACTGTTACAGTGCTATAACATACAACTCTTAAACTTTATCTAATTTTTCAGACACGTTAAGTTTAGATGCCTACCTTGCAGTGTAGTAGATGGCAGACTGTCCACGTTAGACCTTTCTGCTGTATTAGTGTGTGACCATCGCTGCCGTAGCCTTAGCCATTCAGCACTGTCTTTGCCATGTTTTAGGATAAAGTCAGCTTTGCAGAAAAGGATCTGGGAGTCCTGGTGGACACCAAATGGAACAGCAATGTGTCCTTCTGGTGAAGGCCTGGGCTGCATCAGGAGCTCTGCTGGCAGGTCCAGGGTGGTGATCCTTCCCCTCTGCTGAGCACTGATGAGGCCTCATCTGGAGAGCTGTGTCCAGTTCTGGGCTCCCCAGTAGAAGAGACACATGGACATACCGGAGAGAATCCAACAAAGGGCCTCAAAGAGCACTAACAGACTGGAGCATCTCTCCTTTGAGGAAGGGCTGAGAGAGCTGGGACCCCCTCAGCCTGCAGAAGAGGAGGCTCAGGAGGATCCCATGAATGTACAGAAACACCTGAAGGGAGGGTTCAAAGAGGTCAGAGACAGGCTTTTTGTGGTGTCCAGTGTGGCAATGGGCACAGACGGAAACACAAGTGGTGCCATCTGAACATCAGTGAACAATTTTTCACTGTGAAAGTGACAACGCCGGCAGTGGTTGCCCAGAGATGTTATGGAGTCCCCATCCTTGGAGATATCCAGGACCCATTTGGACACATTCCTGGGCTCTATGTGGCCCTGCTTGAGCAGGGGGCTGGACCAGATGCCTGCGAGAGGTCCCTTCCAACCTCAGCTGTTCTGTGTTTCTGTGAATCACAGTATCACTGAATGTTCGGAGTTGGAATGACTCTGTGGGTCATCTAGTCCAAGCCCCCTGCCAAAGCAGGGTCACCTACAGCAGGCTGCACAGGACTTTCTCCAGGCCGGTCTTCAATATCTCCAGAGAAGGAGACTGCACAGCCTCCCTGGGCAGCCTGTTCCAGTGCTCCGTCACCCTCAGAGGGAAGAAGTTCTTCCTCATGTTCAGACGGAACTTCCTGTGCTTCAGTTTGTGCCCATCCAGATACGTCAGATCAGATGCATCAGATATGTTCCTGAATTCAGGAGTGCAACTCATTTCAAGGAACAAGTCAGCAGATGTACAAAAATGTCATCTAGTATCACATGTCACTGAGGGTTAGAGACATGGGAATGTTTTTCTCATATTCAGCAGTGGTTTTCCTGGCAAAAATCTTGGAAACAGGAAGTGATGAGATACATCTTTTCACTTTTTTGCATGCAGTCTCGCTTAGATGTTATTAAAGGTATGGTAAGTTCACTACTAGAAGCTAAAGTATTAATTTCAAGCTGTTATTTGATGTTCTCTGACAGATTTTATGTATGCAAAACTGTTTAGTTTAAGAGATAGGCTGTTAATGACTGGTAGGGGCCTTCAATTACATTGACTATAAACCATTTTATAATAGTGGAGAAAACAGAAGCTGCTTCTTGCTTTCATGATTAAAATTTCTTTCAAGACTTTAATAGTAGATCACCTCCCAAGGGTGCATTGCCTTTATTTTGGTTTCTTTTTGATTAGTAAAGAGTGAGAGAACTGATACACTCTCCCAAGAAACAAGGCTTTTTGAGCAAATTTTCTACTTTTGTAGGGAAGCTGATTAGCAGAAAGCAGTGATCCACCTAAAACTCCTCTAGTTAGAAATTACTTTTGAAATATCTATCATCAAAGAAAGTGAAGAATGCTTTGTTTTTAACTACATTTCAATCTTTCATTACTTTTCCAGCTTTAAATGATTTTGTGTTAATGATATCTACCAGATATGAAAATACTACCTGTACAAGAGATTTTCTTCTGACATTTTAGGACTTGTTTGTAAACTCCAGCACCACAGAGAAGCAGGGTTTACAAAATTATAAAAATCAACACTGATGACGTGCTATCTTTAAGGTATCAGAGTTACCAGTTCTCAGGGATGAAGTGAGTGTTGCACAGGTCAGATTGATCAGACTCAGGCATATTGTATTGTCAGGCTAACTTTCTGAGGCTTTGCATGCAATCCAGAGGCACACTGGCCTTGACTTTTATTAACAAATGAAAGGAAGCATATTCTGGTAAAATACAGGACTGAATTATACAAAAAAACCTCAAGCTGCTACTACAAAAGCAGGGAAAGGGAAGCACAGTAGGAGATTGATAAACCGGTTCTTCAGTTTAGGGGTGAACTTCTGCTGAAAGGATTGTGTGAAGGAAAAAAAAGAGCTACCATCTTTTGTCTGAAAATGACCTTCCTGTAAGAAAGACAGAATTATTTTTGAAAGCCTCAAGGGGAGATAGCCACTTTTTGCAGTGCTACAGTGGTAAACTTCATTAGAACATATGTTCTTATGAGCACTGGTCAGGGACACAGCTGGCTTGCTTAATTTCAGAGGAGCACAATGTCACAAGTTAATGCAGCATCATGACAGGCATCTCATTTTTATTTGGCGTGTGCTGTATCATGAATCACAGTATTCAAGTTGGAATCCTCAGAATTGAACATCAGAATTTCAGACACCGATTCATGCTCTTACCTGAAAGCATTGCAACTGCAATTTCATGTCAGCTTGCATCCGAAGAGGGATGGAGGTTCAGCAAAAGCACAGAAGCTCCAGTCAAAACACTGCAGAAAGATATAGCAATGAAAGAACAAACAACTGGAAAAGCAAAAAGATAAAGTCAAGGATTTTTATGCTTCTCAAAACACTTGTCTTTCATTCAAGAGAAGAAAACCCAAGCAATCAAAGGAAAAGTCATCAGTGTAAAAATCACTCCATGGCACATTTAAAAAAAAATGTAAAAAAGAAAATGTTGCATTTTCTTTGCTAAATGCAATGTTCGAAAATATTTTGAAACAGCTGGTTCAAGTGGAAATGAATGATTTTACCTAGGTCATAGAATGACAGTAAATGTTTGTTGCATGCATACGTTAAGGAAAGATCAAAGACATATTTTATAACATAGCAGAACAATTTATCTGCCTCATAGACTCATGAATATTTGAATTGAGCATTTGTGACTGAGAAAGCAGTCTGAAATCTCAATCTGCTGTTATTTCCTCCAGTAACTATGGAGTTCTGATGCTTACCTTCACAAGGAAGTAAATCTGTTAAGAATTTTATCCTTATAAGAAAAGTATATATATTTACTGGGTAGCAGAGATGAAGCAGAGTTTGGATTTTATCCCAAACTCTGCGAGGTACACCTTTTGGTAAGGCAGGAGACAGAACTGTGAGACAAGATCTACAAATGTGGAGTACTCTTGTATCTGAAATGCCATTGGATTGTTGTCATATACCATGAATACTTTAAAATGCTTACCCGTCCCCATAAAAAATGTGAATGGAAGACAGAGAGAGAAAGAGAGAAAGATAGGAAGGCAGGAAGGACACAGATGTTGTATATACCAACGGCAGTGGAATGAGATCTAATGTATAGGGGTGCTTATCTGAATGAACTATGAGTGCTCTGAATTAGTTTATTAATTTCCATGACAAATTGAGAGTTGCAGTCTTCACCACAGTGATTTATAATATATTCTGGATAAGAAATGTATTGTAGCATACACACGATACAACCTATGAAATTATAAATATAGCTGCATAAATACTGTATAGATGAGTGGGATTTTTCCTCTATTGCTGGTAGCTTTTCTGCACAGAGAAACCTAATTCTGAGTTAGAAGTTCATTTTGAAGATATGTGAGGTGCTAGGCTTGTATTTTCTTAAATGAGTCGAGGTGGACTACAGAAATACATAAACAAATGGTCTTACAGAGTTCATTTTCATATAACAACTATTTATAAAATGTAAAAGGAAATAAGACTAGTCTGATGTTTTCTGTTATCACTGAACTTATGAGGATTAAATTATTCCTTTAGTTGAACATAAGATCCTTCTGCATTTTAACTTCATCCTCTTACTTTTAATCTGCATTTTTCAAAGTTCTAACACAGAGGTAATTGCCTGTCACTGCTGAGTAGAGTAACATACAGAAACAAAAAATGGATCCCACAAGCTTTAGCAATTCCAGCTCTTCACTCTTCAGGCACTGTGATGAGCTATCACTGGTAAACCACACTAGCATCTCTAATGCAGTGATCCTTTTTAAACAAAACCGACAAATAGAAGCTTTGAAACTTACATTTGGGTACACTTCATCTCAGTTACCTCCAGCTATTAACAACAGGCTCCAATCTGTGTTAATTATCTTGGTTTGATCTATAGTATGTAGTAAGACAAGAACTACTCTCTTTTAGGTTGTAGGGAGAGCGTGGATGACTAGATACCTCATAATAACTAAGTGAAAAAAAATACTACCCTTAACCCCTTGTCTCCCTTTCTCTTTGTTATTGCAGTGTTCACACTTCTACTCACACTTTTACTGTGGTATTTCCTAGGATCAAGGGTTACTGCACATAGCACAGCAGTGTAACAGTCCTTGCCCAGCAAGCCAAGTATTAGATAAAAGACAGCAAGGAAGGTAAAAGTACTGTGATTGGACAATTTAATAATTATTTGTTAGGCTTCAAAGTTAGCACCCCGCTGAGGCATTTGTACTTGCCTAGGCACTTGCACAGAGAGAAGGACATTGCTGCAGCAGGTTATAACTGGCTTACAATAAGAAGTTATCCTTTTGCAGTCTGTGGCTTTGAGATTTTATTGTTGCAATCAAACAACCAAAAGCAACTCTGAATATTTCGTTCTGGATCATAAAACAGCCTCTAAAACCAACCAGTTCATCAGACTGCCTTTTACCAGCCTATTTTGATGAACACAGACAGATTAAAAAAAAAAAAGAAAAAGAGGAAGGTGCTTTGATCTTTCAGAATGTAAGGCAGTGGAGAAATTAGAGTGTACTCAACACAAATATTTATTGTAGCTGGGATTTTGCTAGAATTGGACAACTTTATGAGAGGTAACAGTGCTGGTATGACAGTAATACATGTTGCCAGATCTCATGATTTATGTCACAAATTAATATGTTATAATTTATTTTCCCTTTGTTGAAACACCGAGTATTGCTCTGTGTCAGAGACTTAATAACTTAGTGGAAAACATATAATACTTTAAAACACCTTTATCGTAACCACATTACATATACAATCTGAAATGCATACCATAGAAGATTTCATCAAAACCTTTGGAAATGCTGGAAGCTTCTGCACAGGTAGTTGTCCAGACCTACAGCTATTCACAGCACCATGTTAACTGGTAATGCTCTGAGAAGGATAAATATGTCACAGATGAACATGGCTTCTGCAGAAGTCACCATATTTATCCTATTGCCAATGACAATTTTCTTATCACATTCTCCAGAAGGCAAAGTCATGCACTATTGTGCTTGAAAAGCCATTAATGAGGTTCTTGCAAAACTATAAATAGGAGTGTAGAGTTAGAAAATGCTAAAACCAATGAGGAAACACTCCGATGACCAGAAGGCCATTTTTCTTCACATTCACATTTTAATAAAGGATTCAAAGAAACAGATTAATTTCTTTTTATTTCTCTTTTGTTGACCTACACATTTTGATCCCATTTTGAAATTCTGCTAAAATGTAGCAAGAATCAAGAAGGTGAAAATAATCTCTTTTTCTATCCCCAAAACCTGCAATTTCAGGTTCCACTCATACAATCAAAAGTGCAGACATCCACCTTCTTGATCTTGATTATGAGTTCAGGCACTTATGTCCCCTGCTCGCAAAATTCTCTCCTAATTCTGTTTTGTTTCTGGTCATACAATATGATAAAAAAGGTCAAAGAGGCTATTCAGCTTATACAAGTACTTGTTGCACAAACCGTATTGGGAAAATCTGGGACTTGTGAAAGAGAGATCAATCTCCTACTTTGGAACTGGAAAGGAAAAGAAGTAGCTCTCTAGTAATTCTGTTCTTCCCCATCAATAAAGGAATAGAGCGGTTCAATAAAGCATGTAGCAGAATCCATCAAATCATCTACTGAACAGAATAAAAATAACTAACCCACTTTTTTTCCAGCTGCTCAGCAAATGGAAGCTGATTTTCTGGAGAAACTTTTAATACTTTCTGGCACACCAGAGTTGATTAGGGGGCAGGAAGGGAAGTATAAATCTAAATGAAGTCTACGTGCCTCCAATGGATCAACAATATAAAAAAAAGCAATAAGATTTGCTTTTGTGTAAATGACATTGAAAAAATGTAGTCTCTTACTATAGAAACTTTTTAACGACATACTGTAAAAATAATTAGTTGAAATGCCGGTTGACATGAAATACCTAATGACTTCCTTCTAATGCTTCTAATGCTTTCACTGGTTATTCTTTCTGAGTATTTTACAAACTCTGATATTTTACAAACTAGTGAACTACACTGCCTGGGCTTATATTTTAGTTTTATTCCATATGATTAATTTTAGAATGGAAGTTCTGGTAATAGACTGAGCAAAGTGTTAAACAGAAGATCTGTACTATTTCCAAGCAAAATATTCAGGTGTGTTACCCTCAAATTTTTTAATTTCAAAGTGAGATTTGGATATATATATTTGCAAGTATTTTTCTTTGTCTTTTTGTTCCTACCCCACTTGAAGGCATTTGGACCATACTTGAATTTTTCAGACTGACTACAAGGATTACAAATTTTTATATTTGTACATTTCATTGAAGTTTTCAGGGAAGTGCTAAACATGTTCCTTTAAAATGAACTAAAATTTCATATGACAGAGCTAAATGCATTTTGGCACAGAAACCCTGATTAAATCCTAACTCTAACATTGACCTTTGGTAAGGCTGTCTGAATGGGCTGACAACAGTCACACAGTCGTTGTTTTCATCAGTAGAACAGATTCTTCTAGGGATGGATCAGAAATGCGTAGAGATTAATCCATCCTAAGTAGACCTTTTCTGTTTTAGTGTGTATTCAGCCTATAGAAAGACAGTCAGTCCCTTCTTTATCTCCATCAGGCTTCCCTCTCCCTGTTTTGGAAGAGTAGCTTTGTGTTTATGAATTTATAACAGCCCAGTAACTCAAGGAAGCACTGTGACTTCCTTTTAGTGGAAAGGGAACTGCAGCACAATCTAGTAATAGGCCTATCTGCACAGGCAATTTGTGAGAGAAAGAGGATCCAAACCCTATCTGAATATCCCAAACCACCAACCAGGCCACTATCAGCCTCGTTCACGATGCCCCTTTTGTTTCAAAGCAAGATCTTCTAAAATACTCATACTGGTAGGTGGTACCAATGCTAAAGCAATGCATAAAACTGCCAGAGCAAAATATTTTACACAGTATTCGTTGTATAATTATAATTGAACAATATTAGGCATCATTCAATTTGAATACAGTAGGTTAGCTTTAGTTTACTTGTATTGACAGCAGTCAGGTTTTGCTAATAAAGGCTACTTGTTTTCTCCCCATTCAAAACACATCTCAGAAGCTTTGGTTTTCTTTTCCTTTTTGCAAAGCTCCTAACAGTGAAGGTATTTAGTGGAAACTAGCAGCTTGCTCTCAAGAGAGCTGGTCAGTCTTCCTCTGTTTGTCCATTTCATTTACATCCATGCTGGCACATTTTAAAACTGGAGACAGAAAAAAAAACTCAGCATTTTGTTTTAAAGTGGAGCTACAAGAAAAAATTCTTGCACATTACTGTACCTGCAGTCTTTCTGGTTGGCATTTTTCCTTTTTTTTAAGTGAGAAAAAATAAACAAAAGATATTGCAATATATTTCAAACTGTAAGCTTTTAAAAAGCATCATTATCCTTTTTTTCTCTCCTGTCATAGGAGCAGAGCAGCCCACAGGTGCTGTATAGGGTATTTTGCAGCCTCATTTATTTAGAAATTAATCTCACCTGGCAAAGTAAAAACTATTTGCTATTCCCAGCAGTGATAACCTAAAAAGTCAGCATTAAACAGTATTTCTTAGACATTTTATAATGTAATCAGGCCTCTTTATTGATGCTTGCTGCTGAGAAGGGCAGAAAGGTTCTCCCAGAGAAAGTAGTGGAAACTCGGGTTCAGCAAATCACTTAAGCAGGTGCTTATTTAAATATGTGTTTCAATTTAAGCAGATGCTTATATTCCATTAAAGTAAACTGGTCTCAGAAATGTACCTCAGTGCCATGCCAAAGCTGGGCTAGTACCCCGATTAAAGCCTAAATTTGAAAAAATACTTCTGGCTTTTCTTTCAAGTTCTTTGAGAATTTCGTTGCCCCTACTTACATGTTAACATCTCTGCAATGACTGAAAACATTTGCTTCCGGTAAAATATAGTTTAACATTACAAAAGACAAATCAGAACTCAAGTCTTATCTCGTCCATATTAAAAAATTTTAAGTCAAAAATGAGCTTTCATTCCCCTAGCAAGGTGAATAACTGTGCTCCTAATGAAGACTAGTTGTGCAGAAACGTAACATTCATGCAGACACTCTCATTCTCACCTCTGAGTCACAACTCAGCCTGAAAATAGATGTTCTCCCTTCGTGGGACCAGTAAAGGCCCCTCAACCTTTTCATAAGAGCGTGCGTCTGAGTCACAGCACCCTGCCCAGATGTCACTGGTGGTAACCACATTCAGCTTGACAAAATAGCCCATTTCTCTTCAGTCATTTCAAGAAAAACAGCTTATTCACATATTTTCTTAACCTCTGTACTGGCTCAGATTTACCACATTTCTATGACGAATGAAGAAGTTCTGTTTACCAAATCCTGAGTTCTAAATGTCTCAGATAAATTCATGGGAGTTATCCCTGAGTGGTATTGGTACAAGTAATACTGGTTAAAAGTATAACAAATATGTATAGTAAGTCATGCCTCTGCTACAAGGAGTTTTGTGTATTTACATGTGAGTAAATGAGTAAAGGAAAACTACATTTATGAAAGAAATGCAATAATACAGGAAGGAAAAAGAAATACCATTACAAAGTACAATGTTTTGAATGTTTGCTGTCAATAAATAAATATTTGGGGTTTTGGAAATGTAGTTTCCACTCTTGGTTTTATTTCTGATGTCCCAAAGGTTCTCTGTTTGAGTAATTTAACCTCCAGAAATTGATGTGGGCTTCTAGATAAAGACTACAGGATCATCAGACATACAGATGATAAAAAAGCTATAGTCCTTCTGGCTCAGACCTCCTGCATCAAGGATTTACATATGACAAAAAAGATCCAATTTCTAATTTGTAGAGTATTTGGGGTTTTTTTGAGATGAAAGGCACCATTCAAATATTAGCTATTACCATTGCAGAGGGCAATCTTTACTATCACAGTATGGGTAAGTGCTATAATCAGTGCCAGATAGTGTTGCTACTGTTATTCATTTATATTACTGACAGTTCTGAAATTATTTGAGAACAGATTCCTGATTATGATTCCTAATTAATTGAGTGTGTAATCCCTTAGAGACATATACTCGTTTACCTGAAATATTACAGTAGTTACTGTTAGCACGAATGTCAGTAAACTGTTCTTTATGTGCAGTGGGACACTGAATATGACATTGTAGTATTTTATGCTGTTACTTTCCTTTCAACTTCCAGGTTCAAGCTGCTACTACCTGTTCCATAACTTGTGTTCATTTATGTAGCAGTCATAATTCCTGCAACATAATTGAAAGGCTTGAAAACATTTAAGAACACTTCACCAACTCAGTTTACTTTTTCATCCCTTTTTTGGCAACACTGGTGTATATGGCTTTTGTACTTGAATATTAAACTTGGCATACAATGTTTATTCACCTGTAAGCAATGTCAGTTTTCAATATACAATTTATTTTAATATCAGAAATACATACCCTGCCCTAGGAAAATTTCACTTGTCCAGTACTAAAGAACTGAAAAAAGCTCAGTATGACACAGGCAACCAGTAACAGAACTGCATCAAAGTCAGCATAACTGGCAACTTACGGATTTAACATGTTTATAGAGAACATTCAACATGTGTTGCGTAACTTGTGATTAATGAGAAGCATGCCTAATTCAACAAATAAATTATTTACTGTGAAAAAGGCTCTTTGATTATTTTTTATAATGGGCAAACATAAGATCCAGTGGATGCCTTCGTTTCTCTCGGCCTTATAGCATTAATAGCAGTTGAATTATTTTGTCAGCAGCTCAGGACCAGGTATTTACAATTTGTAAGAAACAGCTGGTTTTGAATACTCACTTTCATTTTTCTGTACTTGTAGACTTAACTAGATTCTCAAACTGATATGAATTAGAGCTGAGATACAGCATTGCAAGGGATGTAGGTATAGCCTTTCTCTTAAAATGAACAAGAGTACTTGTTAAGAAATTGTTCCTATTTCCTGAGGGTCTCCATACTGAATTTTCTTTGCAACACGTGAATCAGGATTCTGCATAGCATACATTGCACTGTATTGACAGCACGGAAGTAAGCCAAAGAAAAATGTCAGTTGAGTATTTCCCGTGAAATATGTGATTATTTCCAACTGAACTTGAGAAATCATTTGAACTGCATTGATACTTGTCATACAGTATTTTAAGATACCAACATTGATTTCAATTTTATGAAAGCTGAAAATACAAATGTATGTGTGGCTTGTCTCAGTGACGTTTGAAAAAAATATGCTTTATCATTAATATGTTTACCATAGCAGAAATTGACAGGTACTTGGTATCGATGGATATAAATACTGATAATACTTACAGAACCTGGGGAAATTGTCTTAGTTCATCTTAACCTAGTGAGCTATCTTTACAACTTGAAGGATTGTTGATTTCAAACTCTTTATTTTTTTGTCAGGTTTGGTTTTCACTATGCCGATCACTGAATCATAGAATCATAGAATAGTTTGGCTTGGAAGGGACCTTTAAAACTGTTTTGGTTTGGCTGCGGCCGGCAACAAAGGCGCCACGCGGCCGCCCCTCCCCCCGCCGGCGTGCGGAGGAGAATGGAAAGAAAG
>Ga0181612_155154_pt1 | contig 15605 bp, 21 predicted proteins | sample HoacroProtozoa21_FD_119630 | JGI IMG/M metagenome (GOLD analysis project Ga0181612, IMG submission 119630) | Hoatzin crop microbial communities from Cojedes, Venezuel. Combined Assembly of Gp0051906, Gp0051904, Gp0051908 | reverse complement strand
TGCCGAGAACCCCGCTCCCAAGGACAAGTGGAACGAATCCAAGATTACCTATATCAAATAAGGTGACGGACATACAACAAAAACAGCCCTCGCAAATGCGGGGGCTATTTTTTGCGGAGAGGACGAGATTCGAACACTATCTTATCATGGTAGTCGACACCCCTCCCGGACGCGTAGAATCAAGATTTCAGTTTTTATATAATAGTTTGCAAGTTTGAGAAATTCGGGGTAACTTTGGGGTAACATTTGTATTTACTTTGTATCTATGAAGATAAAATATCATTATAATTTTTCGCTGAGAACTTTCGGTCGCAAGACTAAAAGACACCAGATAAGATTGCGCTTTTCCTATAATGGTTTACGAGGGGATATCGTAACCGGTTGGAATCTAGATTCCGCCGAAGCTTGGGACGCAGAATTGCAAAAAGTCGTGAAAGGATATGTAGGCTCCCACCACGAAACTTCTGCTGATATTAATTCCGATTTGCAAGTTATAGCCGAGCAACTAGAGATGGTCTTTCGTTACTTTGAGGTCAACGATATCATGCCAACAACTGCTATGGTTATGGAGAAGTTCGAGGAAAGGATGAAAGGCTCTGCACCTAAACGCCCTGCAACTGAAGTGGTAGAAAAGGAAAAGAAGTCGCCAAGAAAAGAAAAGTCCCTATTCGAAGCATTCGACCTGTTTACTCAGGAGTGTGGCGAGAAAAACGCCTGGACCAATTCTACCTTTGAAAAAATGCAAGCGTTAAAAAACGACTTACTTAACTATAACAAATCACTTAAATTTTCAGACTTAAACGAACCGGGTCTTGTGGGTTTTGTAGCATATCTTCGTGATAACAAAAAATTGAGAACACCGCGCAAGGGTATTGGCGAGCGTAAAGAATATGACGATGACGATATAATTGGCCTAAAGAATTCTACAATAGAAAAGAAATTAGGATATCTTAGGTGGTTCATGAATTGGGCGACGAATAAAGGAATCAACAAAAATCTGGTCTATAAAACATTTAAACCAACACTAAAATCTACTCAAAAAAAGGTAATCTATCTTACCAAAGAAGAGCTAGAAAAGGTGCGCAAACTCAAACTTCCTGAGGATAAAGCATATCTTGATCCCGTTAGAGATATTTTCCTGTTTTGCTGTTTTTCCGGCCTCAGGCACTCCGATGTGGCCAACCTTCGCAAAAATGATGTTAAAGGCGACCACATTGAGATTACAACTGTTAAAACTGCGGATAGCATATCAATCGAGTTGAATAATATTACCAAGGATATCTTGGCCAAATATAAGGATGTCAAATTCCCGAACAATTTGGCATTACCTTCGCAAACCAATCAGGCCATGAACAGAAATCTAAAAGAACTTTGTAAACTTGCCGGTTTGGACGAAGAAATAAGAATCACAACCTATAAGGGTAATGAGCGCCACGACGAATTCAAGAAGAAGTGGGAACTAGTAGGAACACATACGGGTCGTCGTACTTTTATCGTGCAAGCTTTATCGTTAGGGATTCCTCCCAATATCGTTATGAAATGGACAGGACATGCGGATTACAAATCTATGAGGCCATACATAGACATTGTCAATAGCATTAAGTCTGAATCGATGAAAAAATTTGATGGTCTACTCTAAATTTTAAGAGGCAGGATACCGTTGGCTGCATCCTACCTCTCCACTCAACTTTTTTTATTAATTAAACAACTCACTATTATAAAAAAGGCCAAAGGTTTTATTATAATTATAATAATTCATATATTTACGCAAAATCCAAAAACAAAATGAGACACACTAGACTTTTAGCCGTGCTACTGCTGCTTATGCCAACCATGGTCTTTGCGCAGCACACACCCAACGAAACCCTAACAATACAGGGAGTTCCAATAAAAGGTACCATACACGAAGTAGCATCTGGACTATACCAGAAGGGATGGAAAAACGAAGGGATATATGATGATGAATCAATCTACTTAATAGGCAAATTTCTGGGAGAAGACGCTGAGATAATGCTTAACCCGATATCCGACAACGATTCGAGAATAGCAACAGCCTTCGTAATGATAGAAAGTGATGCACTTTACATGACCGACTTCATCACTAACGACTTCATGAAGATAGTCCGAAGGTACGAGAAGAAATATGGTGAGGCCAAAATTGAGACATACGATTGTTATGATGAGAGCGACAAAAACGCGACTAAGTATAATTTCAATGCGGACGAACTTTTGATGCAAGCCAAATTCAATCTCTTTATCTATGCAAACGCCTTTGTCGGGCCACTAAAGGATTTCACCGTAAATATAACATATTTCAGTGTTGAAAACATTATAGATATGTACGAAGCCTTCAAAAAAAGTGAACAAAACAAAAACGACGAAATCTAATAATATGGACAAAAAGGCCTATGGAGTCATAGGGCTCCCAAAGGAACTCATAGAAGACCTCAAGACGCTGAAAATAGCGTTTCAACATAACTATAAGAGGTCTATGACCTACGAAGACATCTTAAGACAGATGATAGCAGGCCTTGAAGACGGCGACCCGGCTGTATATGAAGACTATTGTAAACTAAAAGAAGGAAACTAATATGAAAAATCCACATATTGACACATATATCAAGCAGTTAAACGAACAGTTTAGCACTGGAAATGCCACAGAACATTCTTATCGTGGTCCACTCCAAGCACTGTTATCCGCGTTGCTTCCATCATCCATAACCGTGATTAATGAGCCTAAGCGCTCTGATTGTGGCGCTCCGGACTATATCCTGATGAATAAGAACCAGACTCCTGTTGCCTATCTGGAAGCAAAGAATTTTATGGTCACATCCGACCTTGACGGACTCAAAGAAAACAAAGAACAATTCGACCGATACAAGAAATCCCTACGCTGCATTGTTTTTACAGATTACCTTGACTTCCATCTATACGAAGACGGAGAATACAACGAAGAAGCTTCTATAAGAATAGCGGAACAGAAAGGGAATAAGATAGTAGGTCTAGAAGAAAACGAAGAGAGGTTCCTAGCGCTTATAGAACATATCGGTAAGGCTATTCCTAAGAAGATAACCTCACCCACCAAACTTGCCAATCTGATGGCCGCAAAGGCAAGACTTCTGGCATCTACTCTTATAAAAGTGATGGAACAGGAGGATGAATACGGGTACTTTACAGGACAATTAAACGCATTTAAAATGGTCCTGATAGACGACCTTGAACCGAATTCCTTCGCCGATATTTATGCCCAGACAATCACCTACGGCATGTTCGCAGCCCGTCTGCACGACGAAACTCCCGACGACTTCACCCGCCAGGAGGCGGCCACACTGATACCGCACAGCAACCCTTTCCTTAGACAGATGTTCCAGGGAATTGCCGGCTACGACCTTGACGAGCGCATAGCATGGATAATTGACGACCTAGCCGAGATATTCAGGGTATCCGATGTTCAGAAAATTATGCAGAACTACGGTTCATCTACGATGAAGACCGACCCTATCGTTCACTTCTATGAAGACTTCCTTGCAGCATACGACCCCAAACTACGAAAGTCGAGAGGTGTCTGGTACACGCCACAACCGGTAGTAGACTTTATCGTAAGAGCCATTGACGACATTCTGCAAGACGACTTTGGGCTTCCCATGGGACTGGCCGATACAAGTAAGACCATGGTCAAGATAGCCAACACCCAGAAGACGAAGAAAGACAAGGTGAAGGAAGACACCTATAGCATCCCGCTCCACAAGGTACAGATACTCGACCCTGCTACGGGAACGGGAACCTTTCTTGCGTCCGTCATAAAGAAGATTTACGAAAAGATGCAAGGCCAACAAGGTATTTGGCAAGGATATGTAGAAGATAACATTATCCCACGTATCAACGGCTTCGAGATACTTATGGCATCATACGCCATGGCCCACCTAAAGATGGACCTGCTGCTCCAGCAGACGGGATACAAGGCAACCAGTGGAAACAGATTCAAAATCTACCTTACTAACTCGCTTGAATCATACCATGAAGAAGCGGGTACTCTTTGGGCACAGATGTTAGCGCAGGAAGCCGCAGGAGCCGATTCTGTCAAGAGAGACAGCCCCGTAATGATTGTTACGGGAAATCCCCCTTATAGCATTTCATCCAGCAATAGCGGCAAATATGCGGTGTCGCTTGTAGAAAAATACAAAAAAGACCTTAACGAGCGCAACATTCAGCCTCTGAGTGACGACTATATCAAGTTTATTGCCCTAGGCCAGAGTTACATCGAGAAGAACGGAGAAGGAATACTTGCATACATTACCAATAACGGTTATCTAGACGGTCTTATCCACCGCCAGATGAGAAAATCATTGCTGGAAACCTTCGACAAAATTTACATTCTCAACCTTCACGGAAACTCACGCAAGAAGGAAACTGCACCAGACGGCAGCAAAGACGAAAATGTCTTTGACATTATGCAGGGTGTTGCCATTGCAGTCTATGTAAAGACTGGCAAGAAAGCCCAAGACGAACTCGCAAAGGTCTATTATTCAGACATTTACGGTGAGCGCGAATCTAAATATCAAACCCTGGATGAACATTCAATCGGGAATATTGACTGGCAAGAAATCTCATACCAGGCTCCCGAATATTTCTTCATTCCAAAGGATTATGGAGCGAAAAAAGATTTCGACAATGGTTTTGGAGTGAATGAATTATTCCCTGTAAACACTAGTGGTGTTACAACTCACCATGATGACACATTGGTTTCAATAACTCCTTTCTCGACTGAAACGAACCAATTTTATGCTTATCGCCCATTTGATAATAGATATGTTGACTATAATATCAACAAAGTAGTTCGTCATCGCTTTGGAGTGATGAAGCACATGATAAATACAAAAAACATTGGATTGATTACAACTAGGTCCAATAGACAAATCAGTTTAGGATATGTCTACATTGTTGATAAATTGGTAGATCGACACATCCTTGATAGTGCTGCGGATGCTACATACTTATTCCCTCTATATCTAAAGCAGGAAAACCTGGACGGCTCCACCAACATGGTGCTAAACTTCAATCAGGAAATTCTTTCCAAAATTGAGGCAGGTCTCGGTGAAGAGGTAGAGCCCCAGGAACTTTTTGATTACATCTACGGTGTACTCCATATCCCTTCATATAGGGGAAAATACAAGGAATTCCTAAAAATAGACTTTCCTCGCATACCTTATCCTACCAATGCAAGCACCTACCACGAAATTGCCAAATACGGAAAAGAACTACGAGTAATGCATCTAATGAAGAAATACCTCGCTCCTATAACACAATACAACATTCCTGGCAACAATTTCGTTGCAGGAGTGCAAATACAACACGCGGATAAAGAAGGCTATATCAAGGTCTACATTAACAAAGAGCAGTACTTTGACAATGTCCCCGAAACAGCATGGAACTTCTTTATTGGTGGTTATCAGCCGCTTCAAAAGTGGCTTAAAGACCGCAAGAACCGCACCCTTGCATCCGATGATGTATCTCATTGGCAGCAGGTTGTTTGTATCCTAATGGAAACCGATAGGATTATGAAAGAACTCGACGAGAAATATGGTAGTACCATCTAGAAACTTCATTCTAAAACATAAATACGGTTATCAAAAAAATTACACATTATGGAATTTTTATCAAAGCTAAAGAATATAGGCACCTCGGTAAGCACTAATGTTAAACTATGTGGAAAATCATGGTCCATGCTCGAAAGTAATGATAGCGTCACCTTGATATTTAAATCCAACAAGACTCTTCATTTAATCGTAAATGGGGTATCTAAGGTTGTTCCATGGGATTTTTCTCCCCTTAGTGAGACCCTCATAATATATTCTTCCGGAGCTAGTGGTATATCTTACCATGTGAAATTTGTCAACGAACAGACACTTATTTTATATAATGAGGAAACGAAAAAAAATGAATATTACTCTAATAAAAATAGTAATAACGCCCCCACGAATTCGGAAGAATCATTTGTATTATATGCTTCAAATAACATAGAATACATGAAAAGCGCTTATGCAGATATTCTTAAAACAAAAAATAATATAAAGAAAAAAAAGGCCACTCTAAATGATATACAAAACGCAAAATTTAATAAAATCACAGACCATACGGATAACGCAACAAAAGGTCTGGACGGAGAAGACATAATAAAATGTGTTGATGTCTTTAAAAAAATTATTCCAACATTCAAGGAAGAATATGTACGTTATTTAGAGTATCATCTGAAAACTGGGCGTTTTCTTGACTACGGTGTCTACGGTCTTGGTATCGTGAGAGACCTAAAGCGTAATGAAGATTATTATCCTAAGAACTCTAACTCGCTAAACTATTATATCGACACCACAGGCGATTCTGTTGCTAATTACCAATAATTGCTTCCGGTTCAAAAAATATAAGGCGGGGAATTACTCTCCGCCTTTCTTGCCTAATAACGCAATCGACTCAAAGTATTTCTTCATCTTACCATCAATAAATTCCTTGGAGGCCTTTTTGAGTGCCGATTTCTGAGTTTCTGTCAGCATTGATAGGGGAAGAATAGTGCGTATTTCGTAATAAACAGCGTCGGGCAATCCTTCAATCAGTGGCTCATCTCCATTCACGCCCATGCTCCAGCTTATTGGGCAAAGTCCATCCCTGCACCTGAAGGCATACTCAGAATCGTACTGTTTATACTTGGTGAGGATGTCCTCATTGAGTTTAATGTTCTTTCAGTATTGAAGTTTCTGCCAAGGAACCAGCAGATGGCTTCTTCCTGAGACATTTCCGGCTGGTTGAGAACTCTTTCACGATACTGTCTGGCAAAGAGTGAGTCATATAGCTTGATGGTTCGTACCCAACTTGAATTGAAAGTTTCCGACAGAGATAAAGTTACTTATGTTTCTTTCGTCTGAAATTGTTAGATTATGAACATAGCTAAATTTAGCTATATTTGCGAGTTAACAATATTGTGAAAGGATGGAAATAAGTAAAATAAATAATGAAGCGCTACACGAATTAGCGGAAAAGATACGACGATTGAATGAGAACTTACCATACTTATTCAACAATATTAAAGTCATGCAGTCTGATTATGCAAAGGATGTCCACGAATATTTAGAGAACCTGCCGGATGAAGACATCTGCAAATCCCTCATTAAGACGGAAAACATCAGCCCTAAAATAAAAAAACTTTTAGGAGTAGAGCTGGATAAATACCGCGACTGGTATAAGGCTAATGAGTACAAATTGGATAAGGAATTCAGAAATATAAGCATGGCAAGCGCTGAAAACGCAGGAATGTTACGGCATAAGCTCGAAAGAGATGATCTTAAACAACATAATAAGAGGGTTAGTGATGAAGAAGAAATCTGTCATCTAGCTTATAGGAGCTACAACTCTCGATTAGGAGGTAATAAGAATAGTGCGAGCATGTTTACTCCAGAAGACTGGGATTACGTGAAGGAAAATTTAAATAGATATATAAGTTATTTTGAACCCAATATACCGCGGTTCGAATATAATGAAAGCAAGTCCTCCTTATCTCGCTATGTAACAATCTTAGACAAGGTTGATGAGCACTGGGCGAAAGCTAGAAAAGAAAAAGAGACTTTACGCGGAAGAATAGATAACTTATGCGATAAGGAGCAGGAATCTATTAAAGACGAATTTAATAAAATTGTACCAGCGGAATTCTATCGAGACATTGATGTGCATCTAGAAGAGCTTGTTTGCGACTTGAACGGAAGAAAGAGGATAGATGGTATACATTCTCAAACAGAATTAAAAGAGGAACACAGAAAATTGGAAGATGTTGTCAAAAAAGCCGCACTAAATGTTGTGAGGAATGAATTAAAAGCAGTTTCTGATAAAAGTCTCACATCTTACCTTTGTTCGGAACTCTTTAAACTGTTGAAGAAGCATCCCGAACTACTAAAAGTAGAAGCTAAGAGTTTTAAAAAACAATCATTTGTGCCAATATTGAGGAATTCCGGCTATAAAACAGTTGAACAGCAAAGTATATATTACACCGACCGAGAATTTAAAAAAGAAAAATCTGATTCAAGGCAGCTAGATGAAAGAGTCTTAAAGGAAATTATAGCGGGATGGCAACTAAAAGAAATAATAAAATAGCCGACTTTTGTCTGGAATTACAAAAATCCAGATAAAATTTTTCAAAAATAATTTTTTTTAAAAAGATGCCTCGTGGTGACGCGAGAGCATCTTTTTCTGTTTCTTCATAGTCCTATAATCTGGAAAAAAATCTCGTCCAGAAAAATAAGCTTTATATGGCTAAAGCTAATATACCTTTGCAACTGAAGCCAACTGCTACTGTATGTAGTGCTTCAGGGTTTTATAACATAAATTTTTAAACCATATAAGTCTATGGAAAAGAATAAAATGTTATTTGAATTGCGGGTATCCGACCTAGTTGAGATCATCTCGTCCGCGCTATCAGATGCGGCGGTTGACAAGCCATCCGTCGTGCATGAGCAGGCTTGCGGGATGAACGACCTGGCCGCTAAAATCGGTTGTTCGGTTAGCACTGTCTATAAACTTCGTAAAGAAGGGGTACTGGATGATGCAGAAGTATCTCACATTGGTCGTAACATCTACTTCGATGTTTCAAAGGCTCGTGCGCTTGCGGACGAGTACCAGAAAGGTAGGAGGAAGCAAAGTGGAATCGTGGGTGAGAATCTCTAAGAGCTTTCTTGACTGGCAGTGGGCAGATGATCATGTGATGGTAAGCTTATTCTTGAAACTGCTGCTGCTTGCCAACTGGCATGATACTAAATGGCGCGGAATCGTCATCCCCAGAGGCTCATTGGTAACGTCTATAGCATCTTTAGCGAAGTTTATGCGTCTTAAGGAAAGTACCATCCGTTCAAAGTTGTCGAGAATGCGGCGAAGTGGTGATATTTCCGTTCAAACTACCAACAAATATTCGATCATTTCAATATGCGATTACGACAAATTCAACGGATATATTGAAAGCAAAACAGATTGTGGCTCAAAAAGTTACGGCTCTTCTGGACAAACTGAATGCGCGCCAGATGCAGACAAAAAACAGTCAGAGAGCAATCAAAACGCAACAGATATAAAATATTATAATGATAAAAATATAAATATAAATGGGGTTAATACCCATCATTTTAATGGAGGAAATTATTATGGAACTTCAAAAACTACTACAAGCGCTAAAGGACCAGATGATTACAGAAGGTCAGCAGAGGATTAGGGACTTTAAAATAGATTTACCCGCAGCAGAAATGAGCGAATTGCTGTTGGTGGTAGCCGAAAAGTTGGTCCGTAGAACTTACCATCCTTTTTATAAGACGGATAAATATTTGGCTGCCGTGGAAGCGGTCGCAAAGTGGATGGTCGACGAAACTGAAAAACCTGGTCTTCTCCTTATGGGATATTATGGCAACGGCAAAAGTACCATAGCAAAATCTATCAAGGATGCGGTTTATGGACTAGCTATGGCAAAACTAAGTACGGAACAACCTTCAAAATGGGAGATGCATACAGCTAAAAGTATTGCACAAATGGTGTCAATGTCAGACACTTATTCATGTCTACGTACGTATTCAGCAGGACTTGCGAAAGTCCAACGATTAATTATAGACGATGTTGGTTACGAGCCTGCTGAGTTGAAAATTTACGGTAACATACTAACTCCTATAGAGGATATTCTTGCCCGTCGCTATGATTCAAACAAAATAACAATTGTGACCACAAATTTGATGTGGAAGGACATCAGAAAAAAATATGGAGACAGGCTCTACGACAGACTAAAAGATTATTTCACAGAGGTTGTTTTTGAAGGGGAGTCTTTCAGAAAACGATAGAAATCTATAATATATGAGTAACGATTATGAAGCTAAGCCTGAAAATATTATTTTAGGCGTACCCTCTTCTGCCGATGCGGAAAAATACACCAACGCTATTATCGCCAATTCGCCTCTGGCTCCTGATGACAAGGAAAAGGATAACCTTTGTCGACAGGTAAATTTGGCTGTTCCCCAGAAGTTATACGAAATCCTTGTGAAATATTGCACTGGAAAGAGCATATCTCGTATGTTAAAGCCAGCAGAAGTGGCAAGGATAGCATTAATACAATTTTTGTTAAGTGAGATAGCGGACTCTGATCTAAAAAAATATTTAAAATCATTAAAAGAAAAATATTATGAAAAAAACATTAAAAATAGCAGTCGCTAATATAAAGGGTGGCGTTGGTAAAACAACAGCAGCCTTGAACATTGGTCTAGCCTTCGCCAGTCTTTGGTTTAATGTTCGCTTTATTGACCTTGACCAGCAGTGCGACCTAACGGACTTTTTGTTGGGCGATACGCAAATACCAACAACCACATTGTACACATCATTACTATCGAATAAATATCCAACTGTTATTCACAATAATAGGGAGAATGTCAGTTTTATTCCAGGCTCACATCGCATGGAAGAAGCTATTCAAGAACTCATGATAAAGCAAGGAAGAACGATGGAAGAATATAATATGGGAAAAATTGATAAGCCTTTTTCCGCAATCTACCATGTGGTAAATATTCTGGACAATATCTCGTCTAATGACGAATGTGAAATTGAAATTCTAGACTGCCCACCAAGTGCAGGAGTAATGGTCCTGGCTGGCCTAATTCATTCGGATTTTCTCATAATCCCAACGCAGGCAACGGATTTTTCAGCGAGGCAAACCAGAAATTTCATAAAAAACTATGTACCCGCCATCCAGAGAATCAACCCCAATTTTAAAGTAATGGGAATCCTTATTAACATGAAAAGGAATGAAATATCCCAAATAAAAATTGCTAATAAGCTTAGGGAAGAATTTGGAGAATTGGTCTTTAACAACGAAATAACATACAATGCTTCCGTCAATTCTGCGTACCACCAAAAGATGAGTATTTTTGAATATCAAGATATTCTTCCTACTAAGAATTTGCCAGATGTTGCTCTTTATAAATATCTAGTCGATGAAATTATTGACAGAGCTAATTTAACGGAAACCGCAATGTCTAAAATCTTAGACTTCGCTAAATCTAATAGACAATAGTTCATAGAGTCTATATTATATTTTATAGTTACTATTGAATAACTCCTAACATCAACCTTTCATCAGAATTAATGACAAGTTTGATGAAAAGCATAGGGCAAGAAGTGCAGAAGTGTACACATTGCGTATATCTTCTGCGACTCACCGGGGCTCACCTCCTACGAGGTTCTCCCCCGTTCGTCAACCGGTGTTTTCGGCTCCGTAGTCGCCACACCTCTTCTTGCTCTGCCGTTACTGTTGTAGATTAAAATACATTTAAAAAAGGAGGACTAAATGAGTTACACACCAGAGGAAAAAAAGAGGACAAAAGCTGTCCATGTAAAGATGAACCAACAAGAGTACGAAAAAGGACTTCAAAACATGAAAAGCGCCAGGTACGGCGCTGTCTCAATGTATATGCGCGAACTCTTCACTGGAGAGGTTGCACCAAAGGCACAAAGGAAGAAAAAAGAACCTCTTTCGGATGAAGTCCCGGCTGATCGAAAGCTAATTGCTGAAATTAATCGTATCGGCACAAATTACAACCAGACAACCCGTCGTTTCGCAGCTCTTTGTCAAAAGACCAGAAAAGACGGTTCTCCCTACTTTGACCAAAAGGCTCTGGAGCTTCGACTTGAGAGAACCGAGACGATGTTTGAGGAGCTGCGGGCTCTGGTTGAAAAGAAAAAACCCGAGAAGTCCGAGGATAAGAGCGATGCCGCAAGAAGGCGCAAAGAAGGCGCCAATTGCAGGGTCTCGCTCAAAGGGTGGATAGTTTCGGAAGCGCAGGAAAAGAAATCAAAGACCGGGGCTTCTTACATAGTATTTACGCTTTCCTGCAGAGACGACATCCGAAAAGACTCACAGGAAAAAACATGCTTTAATGTGGTCTGCTTTAACCATCCGGATCCGAGCTACTTAAAGAAAGGACGGCTTGTCAGCGTGGAAGGATATCTGGTGGTTCACAGCAGGACTACTGAAGATAAGACCTATACGGTTCTGACCGTCTATTCCGAGAGTAGAGAAATTAATCAGGTAAAATATAATAGGCAGGAAGAATAAGAAGATGGTAGTAAAGATGCACAAAAATACGGCTTCTATGACGCCGGTGCTTGATTATAATGAAAGGAAAGTCAAAGAGGGCGTTGCAGTAAGACTATCTGTTGGTGGCGATATTGCATCCAATAGAGAATCATCAGTAAGAAAAACTTTTAGAGAGTTTGATGTAAACGCCAAGATGTCAAGACGCGGCATCAAGGATGTGTCGCTTCAGATAGATATAAATTTGTGATATCTGTGCCATAAAATCCGGGGGTCTCTAAGAAAAGATCCACGCAATTTCGTCTGAAAATCTTCGCTAAGGTTTAGACCTTTTACGCTCCATAAAAAAGAAAATCCAACGGGGAGGAATCCCATTAATTTTCTTTTTTATGGAGCTTTAGCGATGATTTTTAGCCGTTTCTATGTCGTGTCTCTTTTTCCTCAGAGACCTCCATGCATGAATGGAGAAACTAGTATTAATTCTTTTAATTCATTCATTATGTTAAAGCTAAGATTTACAAAACAGCAGATGCTAAAGTGGCTGAAATCCATTGATGTCTTTCGCCGTTATAGAGCATCCAGAGCCATAGAGGGCCTTTTCCCGGACGATCCGAACATCAAGGAAATCAAAAAATTATGCTATGACCTGGGCCTTGAACCAGTTAAAAATACTGAGCGATGAAAAATATCAATAGATATTGTTATGTTGAAGTCCGTAGGAGTGCACAGGTATTCAAGGTATTTGGTCCTGATGGCAAGGAGATAATAGATGAAGATGGCTACCCATTGGCCTTTTTCAATCTTGTGACAGCTCTATGTGCCTTAGGAAGTATGGGCTTCCACTTTTGTGCAAAAACAAAAACCGTTGGGTTGCTGAAATAAGTTATTGAACATGATTTACCCATCCGCGGATGCGAGGGAAGGATTTCCATTAGTGGCACCGAGAAGTCGGCTGGTGATCTCTTCTATATGACTTCAAAGTAGTCTTGTATCTCTTATAAAGCATAGAAAAAGGCGGGCCGTAAGGTCCGCCTTTACTGTTTGTGAGTAATGTTTTCCGGACGAAGGAAAGGGATTAACCCGGTCCTCCCATGCCGTTCTTGAATGAATCTATGCGTTTTTCTTCAAGCCATAGTCTCATTATGCGCAGCTTGTTTTCAGGACTCATGTCATTGAGACCTGCCCGCCTGAATTCCTTTATTGCCTGGTTTACCTTCTTTATTGTCTTTGTTTCTGTTTTTTCGTCAATGTCGAGCATGACATCAAGGTCGCCGCTTTCCCGGAATTCGAACCTCAGGTTGGATGCCGTTTTGTTTTTTATGGTTATGATTTCATCAAAACAAGAAAGTTCTTTCCCTTCCTTCCATAGCTTTGATAAATTTCTTTTTAAGTTGTGAGTCAATATTGTTGTCTCCATATTTTTTCAGTTTTTTAGATGTTTCACTGTTTTCCTTGAATTCACGTTCAGTTATTTCTCCGTATTCGTTTTCTGCTTGAATTATCAGTATTCCTTCTTTTCTGTAGGTTTTAATTATAGGATAGTTATCCCACAGGTTTGGTTCATTCAATCTAGCCCTTAAAATTGAATATATTTTCTCAATTTCAATTGAAAGTTCGGGGATGTCTTGAGTTATCATATCCCAGATTATTCTTTCTTGATTCTGCCTGTATTCGTGTACGTTGCGGTTTCTTACAGCTTTTATGCTTATCCATTCCACATTGTCGAATTCTTTCTTTGTCTCATCGGAAATTCTGGCTGCCCCTTCGCCTATCCGTGTGATGTTGTTTTCTACGGCATCTCTTAATTTTGCGTCTTTTAGATAATCTGTATATGTTACATTGTTTGTGTAGTTGATTATTTTTTTGCAAGCAATGTAAATATCCTCCAGTTTTTCTAAGTCTATGTGTTCTTTTCGGTTATTGTCTTTCATAAATAAGTATTTTATCTTTGTTTGCTGATTCTCTAGCATGGTCCTTAAGGCAGTCTTCTGGAATGAAATCTATGGATTTCCCTGTTTCGTCCTCCAGTCTGCCCCACATATTGTAAAACTTCATTCCAATGCGCTGACTATAATCCAGTTCTACAAGGATATCAATGTCGCTTTCCGGAGTCTCTTCGTTTCTTGCGTAGGAACCGAACAGCCATGCCTTTATGACAGGACCATCGGAAAAGATTTTTTGTATTTTATTTATTTGATTTTTATTTAGCATTTGTTTATTTATGGTTAATGTTTTTGTGGTTGTGCGACTTAATGCAAAGATATATATTTTTCTGTAAGGGTACAACTTTATGAAGGATTCGGTTGCTCCAGTTTCGTTTTTGAAAGTCTCGAAAAGGTATCCGGTTCTTTGCCATAGGCTTTCACTGGAATATTGTTCAAGCCTTTGGTTGTAATATAAGAAAGTGTGTTATCACTATTTATCTTTGTAGTGCCCAATTGCTGAAACGACATTTACGATATTACTGTCTTCGTCAATGGAATACACAATTCTGTCCTTCTTAGATATCTCTCTTGACCACAATCCCTGCATTTCCCACTTAAGTCTTTCGGGTTTTCCGATGCCCTTTTCGGGTGTCGTCTTCAATTCCTTGATTATCTTTTTCAGGCGTTCCACTTTGGACTTTTGTCCGGATTTTGCAATTTCCTTGACATGCTTCATGGCCGTTTTTGAAAAGACCAGTTCGTACTTTTCCGGCGCGTCTGTCATAATACCTCCCCGAAAAGTTGCATGCTGACCTCGTCAGTGAATTTTACCGTTTCCCTGTTGCGGATTTCTTCCAATCCTTTTTTTATCTGCCTTTCTGCTTCTGGGGTTAACTGTAGTACAGGGTCTTCTATGGGAGTAAGTGCGTATGATTTGCCCTTGCCCCTGTTTATGATTATTCGCGTGCCTTTGTCGGCAAGTTCGAAGAAGGCCTTTTGATTGGCTCTGAATTCTCTTGATGTTATTTGCATTACTGTCATAGTGTGTACCATTTTTGGTACAAAGATATAATATTTTTTATTTGCTTCCAAATATTTCGCTAAAAGGGACGCACCGTATGGTACATCCCCTTAGCGCTTTATGAAAATGATTTCGGAAGGTTTATCCTTCCTGGGTTACTCCTGGGTTACTGTCAGAACTTTATTTCCTACTGTAAATTCATTGTTGTTGTATTTGCAAGGAACATAATATTCAATGGTACCAGTGCGAGTGGCTCCTGTGGGATTGTCTTGGATACTAACACAACATTCGTTAAAGTCTTCTTCTAAGTAACAATTTAACCAAAAATGAATTTTGTAATAACCTGGTTCTTGCTTATTAAGTTCTTCTTTATTCTGCATATATTCAGCCTCTTCAGCAGATATTTGATTTTTGCTTTTACCATTAACAAAAATATAATCATCTTTATCGTAGGAAGAAGAAGCAAAGTAATATTCTGCAATATTTCCGTTTACTGTATAGTTAAAGATTTTTGATTCATTTGTTTTAGCCACATTAAGTTCTGTTACCCTGTTGCCGTCTT